>Ga0160470_100305_pt1 | contig 28741 bp, 21 predicted proteins | sample HID1973I_E11MG_FD_108214 | JGI IMG/M metagenome (GOLD analysis project Ga0160470, IMG submission 108214) | Enriched mosquito-associated microbial communities from UW Madison campus, WI, USA - HID1973I_E11 MG | ecosystem: Host-associated > Arthropoda: Insects > Digestive system > Unclassified ... | reverse complement strand
CTTTTACCGGTTGTTTAAAAAGAATTTGACAGCTACCTGGGTCGCACTTAATATGCGCCCCGTCCACACGGCAACACAGAAACACGACGGTAACGAAGTGCGTTCTGATTAGCCAAATGTGGGGCTTTAGCTCAGCTGGGAGAGCGCCTGCATGGCATGCAGGAGGTCAGCGGTTCGATCCCGCTAAGCTCCACCAATTTTACAGTTCAAGGTCTGGCCACACAGGCCTTGAATCGATCAGCTCTCAGCACTGATCAGTTGTATAGAAGGTTTTGCGTCCCCTTCGTCTAGTGGCCTAGGACACCGCCCTTTCACGGCGGTAACAGGGGTTCGAGTCCCCTAGGGGACGCCACGATTACCCGCTCTGCGGGATTTTATAAGGGTCATTCAATTATTGAATGGCCCTTTTGTTTGTCTGGCGTTTGGCCAAACCCCCCAATTTCTCTCACACTGTTCTTCAGACCAGCGGTCACATCCACGACTTGCGGAAAATTATTATGAGAATAATATTCTAGTCGTAATATTCGGAGGCAACGATGAACGATAAAAAAGCACAAACCCGCGAACGCATCCTCAAGGCCGCGAGCGCAGCGCTGATTCAGCGCGGCCCGGCCGAACCGAGCGTGGGCGAGGTGATGGGGGCAGCTGGCCTGACGGTTGGCGGCTTCTATGCACACTTCGAAAGCAAGGACGCCATGATGCTGGAGGCCTTCAAACAGTTGCTTAGTCATCGTCGTGAACTGATCGCCGATATGGATGCCCAGTTGACCGGTGAAGAGCGCCGCGCGTTAGTCGCTGCGTTTTATCTGTCGCGCAAACACCGTGATTCTTCTGACTCCGCTTGCCCGATCCCGGCGTCTGTCGGCGAGTTGGGGCGGCTGCCAGACGAATTCCGGGTCGCGCTGAATGAGCACATGGAGATGATGGTCGCGCAGTTGGCGGCCAGTCCGGAAGACACCGATAAAGCCTTGGCGGACATGGCCTTGATGGTGGGTGGCTTGGCTCTGGCGCGGGCGCTGGGGCCTGGAGAGTTGTCTGATCGATTGCTGCGCGCCGCGAAATCAGCGGTGCAATGACCTGAAGGCAAACGCCTGGGGAGTGAGAGCGATGAACGCGTTAAAGTGGGTTCGTGGCGTTAATGGCACCTTGGGCTGGTTTGCACCGCAGTTGGTCGCAAGCAAAATGCGACTCGCATTCATGACCCCGCGCACGCGACCCCCGCGTGATTGGGAGCTGCCGCTGCTGGCGAATTCCGAGCGCATTACATTGCGCTTCGGTCTCTCGGCACTGCGCTGGGGGCAGGGCCCGGCAGTGTTGCTGATGCACGGTTGGGAAGGGCGACCCACGCAGTTTGCCAGCCTGATCACCGCACTTGTAGAGGCCGGTTATAGCGTGGTTGCGCTGGACGGCCCGGCACATGGTCGTTCTCCGGGTAGAGAGGCAAATGTCGTGCTCTTCGCCCGCGCCATGCTCGAAGCCGCCGCCGAGTTGCCACCGCTGCGCGCCGTCATCGGCCATTCCATGGGGGGCGCCAGTGCGATGCTCGCCGTGCAGTTGGGCTTGCGCACCGAAACCCTGGTAACCATTGCCGCCCCGGCACGAATTCTTGGAGTCCTGCGCGGATTTGCTCGCTACGTGCGGCTGCCGCCCAAAGCTCGCTCGGCATTCATTCGTCAGGTCGAGAATGACGTCGGCATGCGCGCCGCCACGCTGGACGTCGCGCACTATCAGCTCGACATGCCGGGCCTGATCGTCCATGCCGACGATGATGATTTTGTCCTGGTTAAAGAGTCTCAGCTAATCCATGAATCCTGGTTCGACAGTCGTCTGTTGCGCCTCGAGGCAGGTGGTCATCAGCGAGTATTGGCCGATCCTCGGGTCATTGATGGCGTGTTATCACTGTTGGCCGGACGCAGCCTGCAATCGCGCCAATCCGCCTGAGCATCCGTTACACTGCCCCGGTCAAAATTTCTGACTGGGAGTGGGGCATGGGCTGGGATCGGGCAACGCCATTTATCATTGACCTGCAAGTGGGCGCCGAGGACATCGACGGGCTGGGGCACGCGAACAACGCGGTCTATGTGACCTGGCTCGAGCGTTGCGCCTGGCGCCACTCCCAGCGCCTGGGCCTGGACCTGGTCGAGTATCGGCGTCTTGACCGGGCGATGGCCGTGGTACGGCACGAGATCGATTACCTCGCGGCCGCCTATGAAGGCGACGAATTACAGTTGGCAACCTGGATTGTCGATTGGGACCAGCGCCTGAAAATGACCCGGCACTTCCAGCTCAAGCGCCCCAGCGACAACACCACGTTGCTGAGGGCGCAAACCACGTTCGTCTGCATCGAGCTGTCCACCGGCAAGCCCAAGCGCATGCCGGCAGAGTTCATTGAGGGCTATGGCCCGGCGTTGCAGATGCCAGGCTGATCCCCTGTAGGAGCTGCCGAAGGCTGCGATCTTTTGATCTTGATCTTGGAAAGTAAAATCAAAAGATCGCAGCCTTCGGCAGCTCCTACAGGAAACCTGTAAACTGCCGCACGTTTTTCGTCGAGTGTGTTTTTCATGCAAATTGCTTTGGCGCCCATGGAGGGGTTGGTCGACAACATCCTGCGGGACGTGCTGACTCGTGTGGGCGGCATCGATTGGTGCGTGACCGAGTTCATCCGCATCAACGACCAACTGCTCACGCCTGCCTATTACCACAAGTTCGGCCCTGAACTGCTGCACGGCGCCAAAACCGCTGCCGGCGTGCCCTTACGCGTGCAGTTACTGGGTTCCGACCCGGTTTGCCTGGCGGAAAATGCTGCGCTGGCCTGCGAACTGGGCTCCCAGGTGATTGACCTTAACTTCGGTTGCCCGGCCAAAACCGTGAACAAATCCCGCGGTGGCGCCGTTCTGCTCAAAGAGCCTGAGCTGCTGAACCAGATTGTTGAACATGTGCGCCGCGCTGTTCCGGCTCACATCCCGGTTACCGCCAAAATGCGCTTGGGTTTCGACAGCCCTGACGGTTCGCTGGTCTGCGCCACGGCACTGGCCGAAGGCGGCGCGGCTCACATCGTCGTGCACGCGCGAACCAAGACCGACGGTTACAAGCCGCCCGCTCATTGGGAATGGATCCCGCGTGTACAGGACGTGGTCAAGGTGCCCGTGTTCGCCAACGGCGATATCTGGAGCGTCGAAGACTGGCGCCGCTGCCGCGAAATCAGTGGCGTGGAAGACATCATGCTCGGTCGCGGGCTGGTGTCGCGTCCCGACCTGGCGCGTCAAATCGCTGCGGCGCGAGCCGGTAAAGACGTCGTCGAGATGACCTGGGCCGAACTGTTGCCGCTCATCCAGGACTTTTGGTTGCAAGCCAAGGCGCAGATGACACCCCGCCAATCACCCGGCCGCCTGAAGCAATGGCTGGCGATGCTGACCCGCAACTACCCCGAAGCAGTCGAACTGTTCACCGTGCTGAGGCGTGAAACCGACCTGGATCAGGTCTCGCGTTTATTGGGTTTGCAAGTTCGCGAAGCGGCCTGAAAAAATCTTCAAAAAACCTCTTGAAATGAAATCAGTGGTCCCTATCTAAGGGTTACGCGATGCCGAATTCGGGTCGCGGAGACATAGAACCTTGCTGATTATTTTCAGGAGATTTTGAATCATGAGTACTGCATTTTCCCTGGCGCCCCTGTTCCGTTCCTCGGTGGGTTTCGACCGTTTCAACGACCTGTTTGAAACCGCCTTGCGCAACGAACCAGGCAGCACCTACCCGCCTTACAACGTTGAAAAACACGGCGACGATCAATACCGCATCGTCGTAGCGGCAGCCGGTTTCCAGGAAGAAGACCTGGACCTGCAAGTCGAGAAGGGTGTGCTGACCATCAGTGGTGGCAAACGCGACGCAACCGAAGGCGTGACCTTCCTGCACCAAGGCATCGCCCAGCGTGCGTTCAAACTGTCGTTCCGCCTGGCGGACCACATCGAGATCAAAGCCGCCGACCTGCGTAATGGTCTGCTGAGCATTGACCTTCTGCGTGTCGTGCCGGAAGAGGCGAAAGCCAAGCGCATCCCGATCAACGGGGCGCAGCAACCTGCTTTGCAGCACTGAGTCATTCGTAGATACATAATCATCAAGCAGGCTGAAGCCCGCGGAAAGTAAGGCCCCGACACGTCGGGGCCTTTTTTTTGGCCGGGTATCGCTGGATGCGTGCTTTGCCGTCCCAAGATCGCTCTCTACAATCCGCGCCAATTTTGCCGACGCCCTATTTCTGCTCTGTCGGCTTGGAGCCTTTTCATGGAAGAGATGCAGCAGCGATGGTTATTCGGTCTTTCTGCACCGATGGTCGCACTCAACCCCCCAGCCAGTTATAGCGATGCCGCTTTTTACCCCAGTCCCCAGTTTGTCGACTTGCAATGTAGCTGGTCCATCGCTGATCGAGCCGAGCTTTTAGAAATGTTCAGGGGAATGGTTGATCACGGCCATGCAAAACACATCGATGGCGCCTATCGGCAATGGACGCGACGACTGCCCAGTGAATGGGGGGCACTCCTTGAAACATTGTCATTGCGTGAACGTGCCTTTCACGAGTTTGCCGGTCGTACCTTTGGAAGCTGCGGTCCGGGGGGCATTCGGGCCTGGGATCTGGGGCGTATGGGTTTCCTTTTGCGTTGTGGATTGCGCAACGAGTGGATCGACCTGAGCGAAAGCCTCTGGCTGCACAGTCGACTGGCCATGCGGGCACGGCACTACTTCGGCAGCTGGTTCGCCTACCTGAACAGTTTTCTCGCTGGTCACGCTTATTGGAGCTGTTTGAACGTTAGTGACGAAAAGCTGGCTAATGAACTTGGACGTCAAGGCGAATCCTCAGGCGGTGCACACATTGCCCGTACGCTTGCTCGCGATATTCCCGTTTACCTGGCTGATTTGCCTTGGGACATGCAGCTTGATTTGCCGCAACGCCCGGCTTCCCTTGAGGAGTTCAACTGGTCATGAGTTGCTGGATACGTTTGGGCATCGAGCCCACCAAGGATCAAGGGCTAATTCGCAATGCCTATCGCGGGCGGCTGCCTGATCATCACCCGGAAGTCGATCCGCAAGGCTTTCAAGCTTTGCGAGAAGCTTATGAGAGTGCCAGCCAGTTCGCTTTGCAAGGTGATGCTGCACCCGAGGACGTAGAGGCATCAGTCTTTGATTGTCCACCCATCCTCATTGAATTTTGGGAGTTGCTCGATGATCCGGCTCGGCGTTTTAACCTTAGTGCATGGCAGAGTTTTATTCGACAGTTAGATCAGTTACCACTGGATGACCTCGAAGAGGTTAGCTGGGGATTGTTCGTTCGTTTGGACGATGACTGTCCTCTGTCGAACCGCTGTGCAAATTTGCTGGCGCAACGTATGTCTTGGGCGGATCAGTTGTTGGACCTGGAGTTCGACCAGGCGCAACGGGTAGAGGCATTCCTGACGCGCATCAATAAGCCAGATCCATTTGACACGTCGTTGATGAGCGACTGGTCTGAAGCCGCGCAGATGGAAACTTTGTGGTATGCCCGCAACCTTGACCATCTCTTCGAACAACGTCCGCTGCATGAGTTTGAAGAGTTCGTCAGCTTCCACACTTGCTTACCGCTGCCGGCGGATGAAGTGTTTATCAAAAGGATGCTGGTGCAGTTCACTCAGGCCGGTGTTGGTAGTTCCTCGATGCTGCAACTATGTGTCGAACAGCATCAGCTCGCTCCTGACAATCTCGACTGGCTTTACTTGTTGGCTTGCCAGAGCAGCTTGCAGGGACTAGATGATCAAGCATTTCCTTACTGGGTACGGCTCTGGCGCGAGTACCGCCAGCCGCAGGCCGAACGCCACTTGCTAGCGCTTTGCGCAAAGCGTCAGCCGGACTTTTTAGCGCTGATGATCCAGGCGTTTGATTGCCAGGAAAAATTCTGTGATTGGTCCACAGCTCTTGACGACGCCACTCAAGCATATGGCAGTCCTTCACAGCGTCCTGAAACACTGGCGCGCTGGCTTGGGGTTGGGCAACTTAACCTGCAAGGCTTGGCCTCCGCTTTTGTCGACTGGCGGATGACGGGGGATGAACTTCCACTGCTTGCATTGCTGCTAGGAGAAAATGCGGATGGCCGTTTGCAACGCCTGTACCGGCACGCATGGGCGTTGCACCGTGGAGATGTGGAGTTGTTGCAACTGATACTGGACGAACCAGAACCGGTCGATCCCCTGGAAAGCTTGGTATTGCACGGGTTCAAGCATCAGGCAGAGCAGCAACTCTGCTGGCTGAATCAGGCGCCAATCCCCTTGGCAATGACGCGTTTTCTTAACGGCCTTGTTGATCAGCCCAAACCAGAGGAACTGACTAAGGGAAGTGCGCACAAGATTTGCCGCTCCTGGTTGCGCAAGCTTCGGCATTACGATCAGTCCGCGCTGATCCGGATCGACGAGGCATTTGATTTGCATGATTCGGAATTAGACTCAGACTTGCGCGGTTTGAGTGCGCTGGTGCAGTTGGGGCATCGGGGCTTGGAGTTGCCAGTCATTGCGCATGGCGAGGCCGCGTGGCAATGGCAAGCCCAAACGATGTTCCTGATGGCGTTGTTCGACCAACCAGAACGTTGGCTTTCGTTAATCGATTCGCAGTATCTGGAGCGACAGAATGTCGACCTGGCACACCCCCTGAGTCGGCTTCAACCGTTACTGCTCCGTCTGCAGCGCGAACACGGTCATTGCAGCGATTTGCTGGGATGGTTGCGAGCCACAGATCCGGTTCATGGCTTACTCGTGAAGAAGTTGTTCAGTGCGCAGCGAGCCCTCGACGGCGCCGGACTGCCCGCTAATTCGCAACTCTATACCTGCATTGAAAGTGATCCTTATGCGTGCGGTGAAGATGTGCTGGGACTGATGCTGCTCTTGGGTGTGCTGTATCACGATCCCAGTCTGGATGCCGAGCAGCATCGTTCACTTTTGCAATTCATCAACGCTATCAATTGTGAAGATGACTGGTTCGAAGGGTTTCGTAGCAGCTTGATCAAAGGTCAACCCGTGTGGCCGCCGCGCAAAGTGCTGACACAACTCGGCGTCGATCAGCTGCTGGTCTACGATGCTCTCGATACGTTGAAAAGCCTGGTGCGTTATGGCGCTGCGGGTGTGCCGAAGATCCGACGGCTTCGGCAATTGCAGAAAGGTAAGGATGACGCGACAAACAACGTCGGATTGCGCCTGGCGTTGAGTGCCTTGCTGTCCTGGAGCGAAAGGTTACTGCTTGCCGCACGTGACAACACGCCCGTTCCTGCGGTTGCTTTCTGGCGTTTAGGTTCTCGCCTGGGGCGCAAGGCGTTCATTGGGCAAGTGTTGGGGTGCGCCCTGATCACCCCATGCCTGGCCCTCGTAACCGGCAACTTGTTCGCGGGAGTTTGCTTGATGTTAATGGGTCTCGCGCTATTGCTCAGTGCAATGCTGCGTCGTCTACACGACATGGGTCGCGGTATTCCCTCGCTGTTGATCTTTGGTTGCCTGTCACTGGCGTTACCGTTTTTGCCTTTGATTTTGTTCGTCCTTCCTGGAGACAAGCTAATTAATTGCTATGGCGTGCCGCCGCACAGCAGCGATGAAGATCTGCTCTACGGCGGATTACAGGTGACCTTGCGGCGGCTCAACGGCTAAAGGCGCAGTTCGTCCAGTGCATTATTGAGTTGCGACCGATGGCTGGAAATCTCCACCGATTGCTGGCCGCTGAGCACGGCGGTAAAAGCATCCAGCCAATCCGCAATTCGTTCGCGCTCATCGCCCAGGCTTTGCGTCCATGCACGCTCCAGACGAGCTAGCAGGGTGCGGTTGGGCAGTTCATCGCGAGGGTGAATTTTCAGAGTGCTGAGCCGTTCCTGGCTGTTTTGTCGCGATTGCGCATCTAGCCCGGTGGGGCTGCGGTCAATGCTGTGATGATGGCGGTCGCCCGTTTCAGTCAGGGTCACATCGATTTCGAGCAAGCCATTGATGTCGTAACTGAAGCGCACATCCAGGGCCTGGATCTGGTCGCTGGGGGGCAATTTGACGTCGAAGGCATCGATAAAAATATTGTCTCGGACCCAAGGGCGCTCGCCCTGATAGATCGCAATACGCAGGGATTGCTGTTGTGAGGATGTGCTGTAAAAGCGTTGAACCCGCGAAACGGGAATGACAGTGTTGCGTTCGATGATGGGAGTAAACGCACCGGTGATGTCTTCGCCGCGCATCGTGGAGATACCCAGCGTGTAAGGGCACACATCGGTAAGGATAATTTCTTCGATAGTCTGGTCCCGAGCCTTGCAGGCAGCTTGAGTGGCGGCACCGAGTGCCACGATGGTGTCGGGATCCAGATGACGGTAGGGCAGGCGGCCGAATAACGTCGCGACCATTTGTTGAACGAGGGGCATGCGCGTTGCTCCACCGACCAGCACCAAACTGTCGAGGTCTCGTGGCCGCAGCCGGGCATCACGCAAGGCTTGTTCAATGGGCGTGCGTAAACGAGTTAGCAGGGGTTCCCAGATTTTCTGCGCGATAGTCTCGTTTAGTGACCACTCCCGCCGTTGGCCTGCGCCGTTCCAGATCAGGAGCTGCGTACCTTGTCCAATTGCACATTTCAGTTTCTCCATGGCATCACCAAGGCTGGCCATTTCATTTGGGCTGAGCGCCTCGGCTGTTAGGTTCCACTCCTTGAGACAGGCCTGCACAAGTGCGGAGGTAAAGTCCTCGCCGCCGAGAAAGTTGTCGCCAGTAGAGGCATTCACTTCGATTAAAGGTAGGGCGTATTCCAATACGGTGACATCGAAGGTTCCCCCGCCCAAGTCGAAGAGCAGCGTACGTTCGAACTTTTGTTCGTGCAGTCCACACGCCATGGCGGCAGCAGTTGGTTCGTTAATCAGTCGCTGCACGGACAAACCTGCCAGTTCAGCGGAAAATACCGTGCGCTTGCGCTGTTCATCGCTGAAGTAGGCTGGAACAGAAATTACAGCCTCATAGACGGTGCATCCAAGAAAGGCTTCTGCATCTTGTTTGAGAGCAGCTAGTACGAGACTCGATAGTTCTTCAGGGCTGAACGTTTGTCCGTCGAGGTCAAAGCGTTTCTCACTGCCCATGAATCGCTTGAACGCTGCGACAGTTTTGTGGGGGTGTGTGGTCAAGCGGGACCGCGCTGCATGGCCTACCAGGACGCTGCCGTCTTCATCCAGACTAATGACGGAAGGCGTGAGGACATCACCAAGCGCATTCGGAATCAGATGGGCGCGACCATCCCGCCAGAAGGCGACCAAGCTGTTGGTGGTCCCAAGATCGATGCCGATTAAAGGTGGGCTAATGTTGACTGCGTCTGGCATGAGGTATCCCTGTTGGCGGCGTCAAAAAATGGCGCGACCCTACAGGCTGCTTCAGAGGTTCGCATTACCTCAGTTGTTACCGAATATCAAAGTTGTAGTCGGGTGCTTGCGAAACCATCTCTTGTCCCCGTCATTTCAACAACAACTGAAACTCCTCCACCGGCAACGGCCGACTGTGCAAATACCCCTGATAAAAATGACAGCCCAGCCCCTGCAAAAACTCCAATTGCTCCGCTGTCTCAACCCCCTCTGCAATCACCTTCAACTCCAGGCTTCGGGCCATGGCGACAATGGCGCGGATGATTTCGGCGTCGTTGGGGTCGGTGGTCGCGTCGCGGATGAATGACTGGTCGATTTTCAGGGTGTCGACTGGCAGGCGCTTGAGGTAGGTCAAGGAGGAATAGCCGGTGCCAAAGTCATCCATCGCGAAACTCACGCCTAGTTTTTTCAGGCGCCGCATTTTGTTGATGGTGTCTTCCAGGTTCTGGATGACGATGCCTTCGGTGATCTCCAGTTTCAGCAGTGAGCAGGGCAGCCCATGGCTGCTGAGGCTGTGTTCGATGCGCTCGACGAAGTCGTTCTGGCGAAACTGTCGTGGGCTGATGTTCACGCACAGGCTGAAATCCAGCGGATCGATCAGACCCTGGGCCATCAATTGTTGAAAGGCGTCACAGGCTTCGTCGACGATCCAGGTGCCGACCTCCAGGATCAGTCCGCTGTCTTCGAGCACCTTGATGAACTCGGTGGGCGATTGCGCGCCGAGTTCCGGGTGATTCCAGCGCACCAGCGCTTCCGCGCCGACGATGCGGTTGTCCCGGGCGTCCACCTGGGGTTGGTAGTGCACGCGAAACTCGCCCCTTGAAAGTGCCAGGCGCAGGTCGGTTTCCATGCGCAGACGTTCGCTCGCGGCCTTCTGCATGGTGTTGTGGTACATCTGCGTGGTGTTGCGGCCTGAATCCTTGGCCCTATACAGCGCAATGTCCGCACGTTTGAGCAGGTCGGTAGGCGTCGAGCCATGATCGGGAATCAAGGCGATACCGATGCTCGGCGTCACTTGCAGGCGCTGGCCGTCGAGGAACATCGGTTCCGACAGCAGTTCGCGCAAGGTGTCCGCCAGCTCGCGGACCTGAGCACTGACTTCGTTGCGCGAGCCTTCCAGGCCGCTCAGCAGCACGACAAATTCATCGCCGCCCAAGCGCGCGACCGTGTCTTCCATGCGCACGCTGGCTTCAAGGCGCGCGGTAATGATTTTCAGCACTGTATCGCCGACCGGATGGCCGAGCGAATCGTTGATGTGCTTGAAGTGATCGAGATCGAGAAACAGCAGCGCACCCCGCAAGTTGTGGCGCTTGAGCAGGGCGATCTGTTGGCTGAGGCGATCCATCAGCAGCGCGCGGTTGGGCAGATTGGTCAGTGGATCGTGGTAGGCCAGGTGACGGATCTGCGCTTCGGCGTTCTTCAGCAGGCTGACGTCACGCGCGGTCAACAGCAGGCACGCGGTTTCATTAAGGGTGATCGGTTCTACCGAAACTTCGACGGTCAGCAATTCGCCCCGCTTGTTACGCCCGAGCATTTCCTGGTGGTGAACCCGACCTTTGAGCTGTAACTCGGCCAGCAAAGAAGACCTTTGTTTTTCTTCAGCCCAAATGCCCACTTGATACACCGTCCGCCCGATGACTTCATCGGCGCGGTAACCGGTCAGTCGGCAGAACCCGTCATTGACCTCCAGATAGCGTCCGGTGTCGCGCTCGGTGATGGTGATGGCGTCGGGGCTTGAGTGAAACGCCTTGGCGAACTTCTCTTCGCTGGCCTTGAGTGCCGCTTCGGAGCGCTGCTGCTGAGTGATGTCGCGCAGGTTGGTGACGATGCATGGCTGGTCGCCGACGCTGATCTGGCGACTGGAAATCACACAGGTCAACGACTGCCCGTTCTTGTGCTGAACGTGGATCGCCACGTTGCTCAATCCCTGTTCACGGATGACCTGTTCGATCCGCTGCAGGCTTTTGGACGAGGCGTCCCACAGGCCGATTTCATCGGCGCTACGGCCGATCACATCAGCGGCGCTCCAGCCGAACGTCTGGGTAAAGCTGGAGTTGATTTCGATGAATTGGCCACTGTCCTGATGAGTGACACAAATCGGATCCGGGCTGACCTGGAACAGCGTGGCGAATTTTTCTTCCGAGGCAATCAACTGCTGTTCGCGCTCCACCTGTTCGGTGATGTCCAGCAGGGTGCCAGCCATGCGCAGGGGCGCGCCATTTTCATCGCGATAGAGACGGGCTCGGCTTTCCAGATAGCGCGAAGTACCGTCCGCCAATTGCACGCGATAGGTCAGCTGATAATTGCCGGCGGGGCCTTCGCGCAAGCTGCGGTAGGCGTCACGCATGGTGTCGCGCTCTTCGCCGGGCACACCTTCGAAAAACTCGTCGAAGGATTCGTGGACGGGTTTGGCTTCCATCCCGTGCAGTTGTGCTGCGCGCGCCGAGCCGTAAAGCATGCCGCTGGGAATGTGCCAGTCCCAGGTGCCAAGCTGCGCAGAATCCAGCGCCAGGTCCAGGCGCTCCTGACTGTCTTTCAGTGCGTGCTCGGCGGCCTTGCGTTCAGTGGTGTCGAGGAAGGTACTCAGCAGATACGGTTGGCCTTCGAGCTCGACCTTTTGTGCGCTGAGGATGCCGTCGTGGATTTGCCCGTTGCTGGCGCGAAACTGCACTTCCATGCTGACCAGCTCGCCTTTGGCCTTGGTGGCTTTGACCAGGTGCTCGCGTTGTTCGGGGTGCACCCACAAGCCAAGCTCGAGGGTGGTGCGGCCAATGGCATCCTGCACAGGCCAGCCGAACAGGCTCTCGAAATACTGGTTGGCCTCGGTGATCAGGCCATCTTCCTGACGAGTCAGCAGCACCATGTTCGGGCACAGGTGAAACAGCGTTGCGAAACGCTTCTCCGAGCTGGTCAGGGCTTGTTCGCGCTGGCGCTGATGGGTGATTTCGCGGATTACGCCGATCATGCGTGGGTGCCCATCCTTGTCTGGCAGCAGGCTGCCATTGATTTCGAGCCAATGCAGGCTGCCATCGGGCCAGCGAATGCGGTGATGCATCGCCTGTGCCAGCGGTGCGCCGGCGATCACGGCGTTGAAGGCGCGGACGGTTTTTGCCCGATCCTCTGGCGGCAGCAGGTCGAGGTATTCCAGGTCGGCGGGCAATGGCGCGTGCGGGTCGAAGCCGAACAGCGCTTGTGTGCCCCGTGACCAGCTGATCTGCCCGCGCTCGATATCCCAATACCAGGCGCCCAGACGTGCACCGTTAAGGGCGGCCAGCAATTGCGGTGCGCTTTCCCAGCTCTGCTCTGACTGTTTTGGGTCAAGCGCCTGAATACGCGGCATTGGCGGAATTCGGTCAACAGATTTCGGCATTGGCAAGCCTTAAGCTGAGTGGGCGTTAGGCGCAGGGTCTCGCGGCTCTATAGGCGTAGCACACGTTAGCCATGAGTCCCTGGCCGATCGATTTGTGCATCCAGCAAGGCCATAAAGGCCCGTGCCGCATTCGACAGCGTCCGTTCGGTGTGCACGATATAGCCTAGCTGGCGAGTGAGCTGTATGCCCGGCAAAGGTATGCGCGCCACCTGATCATCGAGCATGGTGCGTGGCAATACGCTCCAGGCCAGGCCAATCGAGACCATCATCTTGATGGTTTCCAGGTAATTGGTGCTCATGGCGATGTTTGGCGTCAGGCCCTGCGCTTCGAAAAGGCGCTGCACGATGTGGTGGGTAAAGGTGTTGCCGCCGGGGAACACGGCCGGGTGCAGGGCAATGTCCGCCAGGCTGACGGAGCCGTTGCTGATGAGCGAATGTTCCGGCGCGACCACGAAGTCCAGCGGGTCGTCCCACACCGGTGTGGCCTTGACCAGCGAATGGGGCTCTGGCGCAAGGGTGATGACCGCCAGTTCGGCGCGGCCGTGGAGGATTTCTTCGTAGGCCACTTCTGAATCGAGGAACTGAATATCCAGCGCGACCTGGGGGTAGCGTCGTGTGAACTCCCTTAATAAGGGCGGCAAACGGTGCAGGCCAATGTGGTGACTGGTGGCCAGGGTCAGGCGGCCCGTGACTTCGCCGGTCAGGTTGGTCAGGGCGCGGCGGGTATCGTCCAGCACATTGAGGATCTGATAAGCCCGCGGCAGCAGGGCGCGACCGGCCTCGGTAAGACCGACTTCACGGCCCAGGCGATCGAACAGGCGTACCTTCAATTGCTGCTCCAGACCGGCGATGCGTTTGCTGATCGCGGGCTGGGTCAGGTGCAACCGTTCGCCTGCGCCAGAGAAGCTGCCGGTCTCGGCAATCGCGATAAAAGCATTCAGGTTGGCGAGGTCCATTGCAGTATTCCAGTTGGTTATCCAAAGCATAAAAAATATGAATTTGAGTTATTTAATGTAACCCCCTAGGATCGACCTCACAAGCCAAGGGGTTATTGAAAAAGCCCAGGGCATAGAAACAAGCTGATGAGGACCGTCTGATGGCCGGCAAAACGCTTTACGACAAGCTCTGGGATTCCCATGAAGTGAAACGGCGCGACGATGGGTCGTCGCTGATCTATATCGACCGCCACATCATCCATGAGGTGACTTCGCCCCAGGCTTTCGAAGGCCTTCGCCTGGCCGGGCGCAAGCCTTGGCGCGTCGACTCGATCATCGCCACCCCGGACCACAACGTGCCTACGACCCCGGATCGCAAGGGCGGGATCGAAGCGATCACCGACCAGGTCTCGCGTTTGCAGGTTCAGACCCTCGACGACTATTGCGACGAATATGGCATCACTGAATTCAAAATGAATGACGTGCGTCAGGGCATCGTTCACGTGATCGGCCCGGAGCAGGGCGCGACCTTGCCGGGCATGACCGTCGTCTGCGGCGACTCGCACACCTCGACCCACGGCGCGTTTGGCGCATTGGCACACGGCATCGGCACCTCCGAGGTCGAGCATGTGTTCGCCACGCAATGCCTGGTCGCCAAGAAAATGAAAAACATGTTGGTGTCGGTCGAAGGCAAATTGCCGTTCGGCGTCACCGCCAAAGACATCGTGCTCGCGGTGATCGGCAAGATCGGTACCGCTGGCGGTAATGGCCATGCGATCGAGTTCGCTGGTAGCGCGATTCGCGATCTGTCGATCGAAGGCCGCATGACCATCTGCAACATGTCCATCGAGGCCGGCGCTCGGGTAGGTCTGGTCGCTGCGGACGAAAAAACCGTGGAATACGTCAAAGGCCGTCCATTCGCCCCGACAGGTGCGGAATGGGACATGGCGGTCGAAGCCTGGAAAGACCTGGTGTCTGACTCTGATGCCGTGTTCGATACCGTGGTTGAACTCGACGCGACCCAGATCAAGCCGCAAGTCAGCTGGGGCACCTCGCCAGAGATGGTCCTGGCCGTTGATCAGAACGTGCCGGACCCGGCCAAGGAAATGGACCTGGTCAAACGCGGTTCCATCGAACGCGCCTTGAAGTACATGGGTTTGAGCGCCAATCAGGCGATCACCGATATTCAGCTGGACCGCGTATTCATCGGTTCCTGCACCAACTCGCGGATCGAAGACCTGCGTGCTGCGGCCGTGATCGCCAAGGGCCGCAAAGTGGCTTCGACCATCAAGCAGGCTATCGTCGTGCCGGGCTCTGGCCTGGTGAAGGCGCAGGCCGAGGCTGAAGGTCTGGACAAGATTTTCCTCGAAGCCGGTTTCGAATGGCGTGAGCCGGGTTGCTCGATGTGCCTGGCGATGAACCCGGATCGTTTGGAGTCGGGCGAGCATTGCGCCTCGACCTCCAACCGCAACTTCGAAGGCCGTCAGGGCGCCGGTGGCCGTACGCACCTGGTGAGCCCGGCCATGGCCGCAGCGGCTGCCGTCAACGGCCGTTTCATCGACGTTCGCGAACTGATCTGAGGAACCGCACATGAGAGCTTTTACCCAACACACCGGTTTGGTCGCGCCATTGGATCGGGCCAACGTCGACACCGACCAGATCATTCCGAAGCAGTTTCTGAAGTCGATCAAGCGCACCGGTTTTGGTCCGAATCTGTTTGACGAGTGGCGCTATCTGGACGTGGGCTACGCCTACCAGGACAACTCCAAGCGTCCGCTGAACAAGGATTTCGTACTTAACGCCGAGCGTTATCAGGGCGCCAGTGTGCTGCTGGCCCGTGAGAATTTCGGTTGTGGTTCCAGTCGTGAACACGCGCCGTGGGCCCTGGAAGAATACGGTTTCCGTAGCATCATCGCGCCGAGCTATGCCGACATCTTCTACAACAACAGCTTCAAGAATGGCTTGCTGCCGATCATCTTGAGTGACGCTGAGGTTGATGAGCTGTTCCAGCAGGTCGAAGCGAATCCCGGCTACGAGTTGACAGTCGACCTGCAAGCCCAGACCGTGACCCGGCCGGATGGCAAGGTCTACAGCTTTGAGCTGGATGAATTCCGCAAGCATTGCCTGGTGAATGGTCTGGACGACATTGGCCTGACGTTGCAGGACCACGAGGCGATTGCGACGTTTGAAGGCAAGCACCGGGCGAGTCAGCCTTGGTTGTTTCGTGACGCGTAAATTTGCGTAAGGCGTGATGACGCCATCGCCAGCAGGCTGGCTCCCACATTGGATTTGCGGTGTTCACAAAACCCTGTGGGAGCTGGCTTGCCAGCGATGAGGCCCGACCAGGCAACACAAGGCTTAAACCCAAAAGGAAATCCCCATGACCAGCACCGCCCAGCATACCCAGGTCGTCCAGAAACAATTCGGTGAACAGGCCTCCGCCTACCTGAGCAGCGCCGTACACGCTCAAGGCACCGAATTCGCTCTGCTACAGGCCGAACTGGCAGGGCAGGGCAATGCACGAGTTTTGGACCTGGGGTGCGGCGCCGGCCACGTGAGTTTTCACGTCGCCTCGCTGGTCAAGGAAGTGGTGGCTTACGACCTGTCGCAGCAGATGCTCGACGTGGTGGCTGGCGCTGCCGTAGACCGTGGCTTGAGTAATGTGTCCACTGTCCTTGGCGCCGCCGAGCGCCTGCCGTTCGCCGATGGCGAGTTCGATTTCGTCTTCAGCCGTTACTCCGCGCACCACTGGAGCGATCTGGGGTTGGCATTGCGCGAAGTTCGTCGGGTACTGAAGCCGGGTGGAGTGGCGGCGTTCATCGATGTGTTGTCACCTGGCAGCCCGTTGTTCGACACTTACCTGCAAAGCGTCGAAGTGCTGCGCGACACCAGCCATGTGCGCGATTATTCCGCCGGCGAGTGGTTGCGTCACGTCAGTGAGGCGGGGTTGCATACCCGCAGCACCACTCGTCAACGTCTGCGCCTGGAATACAACTCCTGGGTCGAACGCATGCGCACGCCACAGGTGATGCGCGCAGCGATTCGCGAATTGCAGCAGTCGATGGGCAACGAAGTTCGCGAATATTTTGAGATTGAGGCCGATGGTTCGTTCAGTACCGATGTGCTGGTGCTGTTTGCAGAACGATAGCCGCCGGACGATACAATTTTTCCGGGTGTGCCCCAGGGGCGCACCGACTGATGACATGAGGAAAGCATGAGCAAGCAGATTCTGATTCTCCCAGGTGACGGTATTGGCCCGGAAATCATGGCCGAAGCGGTCAAGGTGCTGGAGCTGGCTAACGACAAGTACAGCCTGGGCTTCGAATTCAGCCACGACGTGATCGGCGGCGCGGCCATCGACAAACACGGTGTGCCACTGGCCGACGAAACCCTGGAACGCGCACGCGCCGCAGACGCTGTGTTGCTGGGCGCCGTGGGCGGCCCGAAATGGGACACCATCGAGCGTGACATCCGTCCAGAACGCGGTCTGCTGAAAATCCGTGCGCAGTTAGGCCTGTTTGGCAACCTGCGCCCGGCGATCCTCTACCCGCAACTGGCCGACGCCTCCAGCTTGAAGCCGGAGATCGTTTCCGGTCTGGATATCCTGATCGTTCGCGAGCTGACCGGCGGCATCTACTTCGGCGCGCCACGCGGTACCCGCACCCTGGAAAACGGCGAGCGTCAGTCTTACGACACGCTGCCTTACAGCGAAAGCGAAATCCGCCGTATCGCCCGTGTCGGTTTCGACATGGCCATGGTGCGCGGCAAGAAGCTGTGCTCGGTGGACAAGGCCAACGTGCTGGCTTCCAGCCAACTGTGGCGTGAAATCGTCGAAGAAGTGGCCAAGGATTACCCGCAAGTCGAACTGAGCCACATGTACGTCGACAACGCTGCCATGCAACTGGTGCGCGCACCCAAGCAGTTCGACGTGATCGTGACCGACAACCTGTTCGGCGACATCCTGTCCGACCAGGCTTCCATGTTGACCGGGTCCATTGGCATGCTGCCCTCGGCGTCCCTCGACACCAACAACAAGGGCATGTACGAGCCATGCCACGGTTCGGCGCCGGACATCGCAGGCAAAGGCATTGCCAACCCGTTGGCGACCATTTTGTCGGTGTCGATGATGCTGCGTTACAGCTTCAACCAACAGGCTGCCGCTGATGCCATCGAGCAAGCCGTGAGCCTGGTTCTGGATCAAGGCCTGCGTACCGGCGACATCTGGTCGACGGGTTGCACTAAGGTCGGTACGCAGGAAATGGGCGACGCAGTAGTCGCCGCGCTGCAGAATCTGTAATCTCTCGGGCCCGCTGCCACTTTCAACGTCGAAAGCAGCGGCCCACTTTTTAAAGAAGGTGTAGTTGCGATGAAACGTGTAGGTCTGATCGGTTGGCGCGGTATGGTCGGTTCCGTGCTCATGCAGCGGATGCTGGAAGAGCAGGATTTCGATCTTATTGAGCCGGTGTTTTTCACCACTTCCAATGTCGGTGGCCAAGGCCCGTCCGTGGGCAAGGATATTGCGCCGCTCAAGGACGCTTACAGCATTGAAGAGCTGAAGACGCTTGACGTGATCCTGACCTGCCAGGGTGGCGACTACACCAGCGAAGTCTTCCCGAAACTGCGCGAAGCCGGCTGGCAGGGTTACTGGATCGACGCCGCTTCCAGCCTGCGCATGCAGGATGATGCAGTGATCGTGCTGGACCCGGTGAACCGCAAGGTCATCGACCAGCAGCTCGATGCGGGCACCAAGAACTACATTGGTGGCAACTGCACCGTCAGCCTGATGCTGATGGGCCTTGGCGGTCTGTTCGAAGCCGGTCTGGTGGAGTGGATGAGCGCCATGACTTATCAGGCGGCCTCCGGTGGCGGCGCGCAGCACATGCGTGAGCTGATCAAGCAAATGGGTGTGACCCACGGCGCTGTCGCCGATCAACTGGCGGATCCTGCCAGCGCGATCCTCGACATCGACCGCCGTGTGGCCGAAGCGATGCGTAGCGATGCGTACCCGACTGAAAACTTCGGCGTTCCGCTGGCCGGCAGCCTGATCCCGTGGATCGACAAGGAGCTGCCGAACGGTCAGAGCCGCGAAGAGTGGAAGGCTCAGGCCGAGACCAACAAGATTCTCGGTCGTTTCAAGAACCCGATCCCGGTCGATGGTATCTGCGTGCGCATCGGCGCCATGCGTTGCCACAGCCAGGCCCTGACCATCAAGCTGAACAAAGACGTGCCGATTGCCGACATCGAAGGGCTGATCAGCCAGCACAACCCATGGGTCAAGCTGGTGCCGAACAACCGTGAGATGAGCATGCAGGAGCTGAGCCCGACAAAGGTCACCGGCACCCTGAATGTACCGGTTGGCCGTCTGCGCAAGCTGAACATGGGTTCGCAATTCGTCGGTGCCTTCACCGTCGGCGACCAGCTGTTGTGGGGCGCGGCCGAACCGCTGCGTCGCATGCTGCGGATTCTGCTTGAGCGTTGATCGATTGCTGCAATGAAAGAGCCCGTGCCTTGAAAGAGGTGCGGGTTTTTTTATGGATATGTTGTCAGCAGGTTCGGCCCCATCGCGAGCAAGCTCGGCTCCCACAGGTTTCTCGGTGCCACAGATAAAACATTGAGCACCACAAAATCTGTGGGAGCCGAGCTTGCTCGCGATGGGGCCGGCACAGACGCAACTCATCCCCGGTAGAATTGCTTGCATGCCACCCACCCGTTAAAGTGCCGCTCCCCCCGTTTCGCCAGAGGTAGAACCATGAGCCAGACCCTTGATATTGCCGTGATCGGCGCGACCGGTACTGTCGGCGAAACGCTTGTGCAGATTCTCGAAGAGCGCGACTTCCCGGTGGGCAACCTGCACCTGCTTGCCAGCAGCGAGTCCGCCGGGCATTCGGTGCCATTTCGCGGCAAGAACGTACGTGTGCGCGAAGTCGATGAGTTCGACTTCAGCAAGGTCCAGCTGGTGTTCTTCGCTGCCGGCCCCGCGGTCACCCTCAGCTTCGCCTCGCGCGCCACGGCTGCCGGCTGCTCGCTGATCGACCTGTCCGGCGCGTTGCCCGCCGATCAGGCACCGCAAGTCGTGCCTGAGGCCAATGGCGACATCCTCGTCGGGATGAAAAAGCCTTTCCAGGTCAGCAGCCCAAGTCCTTCGGCCACCACCCTGGCCGTGCTGCTGGCGCCGTTGCTTGGCGTCATCGACCTGCAACGCATCAATTTGACGGCGAGTCTGGCGGTATCAGCCCAGGGTCGTGAAGCCGTGACTGAACTGGCCCGGCAAACCGCCGAGCTGCTCAATGTGCGTCCGCTGGAGCCAACGTTCTTTGATCGGCAGATGGCTTTCAACCTGCTGGCTCAGGTCGGCAAGCCGGATGAGCAGGGCCATACCCTGCTGGAAAAACGCCTGGTTCGCGAAGTGCGTCAGGTGTTGGCGCTGCCTTCGTTAAAGATTTCCGTTACGTGTATTCAAGCGCCAGTGTTTTTTGGCGATAGCTTTAGTGTGACCCTGCAGTCTTCGCGTGAAGTCGACCTTACGAAAGTCAACGCCGCCCTCGAAGACGCGCCGGGCATCGAACTGGTAGAAGCCGGCGATTACCCGACAGCGGTGGGCGACGCGGTAGGGCAGGATGTGGTGTACGTCGGTCGGGTCCGCCGGGGAATTGACGACCCGTCGGAACTTAATGTCTGGCTGACGTCAGATAACGTACGCAAAGGTGCCGCGCTCAATGCTGTGCAGGTGGCTGAATTGTTGATAAAAGACCTAGCGTAAAAGATACTTGGCAACAATTTGTCGACTGAATCTGGCCGGGCGCTATGCTTGGCCGAAGTGCTGATCGCAAGTCACCCTTCGGGGCTTCGCGTGGCAAGAAAGAAAAGATCGCGCGCGACGACCCTTCGCCGCCGCGCGCAATGCCTTACGGCAGCGACTATCAACACCTTCTCGCTGGCCGAGGAATGTTCAAACAAAGGATGAGGCTATGGTTCAAGTTCGCAAACTGGTGTTAGCAATAGCGGCCGCCTCGGCGCTGTCCTCCGGTGTGGCGCATGCCCTCGGGCTCGGGGAGCTGACCCTGAAGTCGACGCTGAACCAGCCGCTTGTGGCGGAAATCGAGCTTCTTGATGTCAAGGAACTCACTGCTGCTGAAGTGGTGCCGAGCCTGGCCTCACCCGAAGATTTCGCCAAGGCCGGTGTCGACCGCCAGGCGTTTCTCAACGACCTGACCTTTACACCGGTGCTCAACCCAGGCGGTAAAAGCATCCTGCGTGTGACATCCAGCAAGCCACTCTCCGAACCGATGGTGAAGTTCCTGGTTCAGGTCATGTGGCCAAGCGGTCGGTTGATGCGCGATTACAGCGTGTTGCTCGATCCCTCCAAATTCTCCCCGCAGACCGCTGATGCGGCTGCGCAGCCTGCACCGACGCAAACTGTCGCTGCACCGGTCACCGGCGCGACCAAGCCCGCCCAGTACACCACCACGCCGCGCGATACCTTATGGGAAATCGCTGCGAAGGCGCGTAATGGCGGTTCGATTCAGCAGACCATGCTGGCCATCCAGGCACTGAACCCGGATGCCTTTATCGATGGCAACATCAACCGGCTGAAAACCGGTCAGGTGCTGCGTCTGCCGGATCAGGCGCAAAGCACCAATCTGCCGCAACCTAAAGCCATCGCCGAAGTCGCCGCACAGAACACGGCGTGGCGTCAGGGCCGTCGCTATGTGCCCAAGGCGGGCACTGGCCAGCAACAACTGGATGCCACTAACCGTCCTCGCGGTGATGGCGCGACCTCGCAAGCTCCCAAGGACAACTTGAGCCTGGTCTCGGCCGAGACGGGCAAGCCCGGTGCCAAAGGCGCTGCGGGCGATGCGAAGAAATTGAGCAATAAGCTGGCGGTGACTCAGGAAAGCCTCGACACGACCCGTCGTGACAACGCCGAACTGAAAAGCCGCATGACCGATCTGCAAAGTCAGATGGACAAGCTGCAACGCCTGATTGAACTCAAGAACAATCAACTGGCCAAGTTGCAGGCTGAAGGCGCTGCAGACGCTCCGGTGGATGCAGGTGCGGCTGCCGCGCCAGCCATGTCGGCGGAACTGGCAGGCAGTCCAGCGACCGCGACGCCTGCTGAAGTCGCGCCGACTGCACCGGTGACGCCAGCGCCTGAGGCGGTGGTACCCGAGGCCGCGCCGGCACCTGCCGAGAAGCCTGTCGAGCCGACGCCGGTTAAAACCACCGACGATCAGAAATTCAATGAGCTGCTGACCAATCCATGGTTGCTGGGCATGGTCGGCGGTGGCGCAGTCATCCTGCTGCTTCTGTTGCTGTTGCTGGCCCGTCGGCGCAAAGCTCAGCAAGAAGCTGAAAAGCATCTGCGCATGGCTCGCGCATTGTCCGAGGAGCAGGAATTCTCGGTCGATCACGATCTGCCGGAAAGCAGCTTCGAAGGCCTGGAAGTTCCGCCTGCAAGCGTGAAGCTCGCCACGGCGCCGGCTGTAGAACCGACTCCAGCGCCTGTGCCTGCGCCGGCACCAGTGATCGCTCCGGTTATCGTAACGCCGCCGATCGCAGCGCCGCTGATCTCGCCAGCCGCCGAGCACAATGATGATGTGTTGGGTCGGGCGCAGTCGCACATTGCTGCCGGTCGCCTGAATCAGGCCGCCGCGATACTGGAAGATGGCATCAAGCAGGAACCGCAACGCAGTGATTTGCGCTTGAAGCTGATGGAAGTCTACGGGCAGCAGGGCGACCGCGATGCGTTCGTCGCCCAGGAGCGCAAGCTGATTGCCAACGGCGACAACTTCGCTCAGGTCGAACAGTTGAAAAGCCGCTTCCCTGCCATGGCGCTTGTGGCGGCGGGTGGTATTGGTGCGGCGGCTATCGCAGCGCAAATGGATGCCCAGTACGTCAAGGACCTGATGCTGGATGAGCCAGAGGCGCCTGCGCCAGTGGTGCCGGCTGATGACAACTTTGATCATGACTTCGACTTGAGCCTGGATGATCTGGAAGCCGCTTCTCCGGCCGTCGTTTCTCCCGAAGCGGACCCCGTGGAAGAGCTTGACGCATTCCCGTCTGACGATGATCTGAGCTTTGAGTCGGTGCTGCAGCAGCAGACTGACATCAAGGAGAACCTCGATGACCTGTCTGATTTTGATCTGGACATGGACTTAGGGGGTGACGCTTCGCCAGCCACGTTGGCCGAAGATGATTTCCTGCTGAACCTGGACGACGATGCCAAGGACCTGCCGGTTGCGCAAGCGCCGAGCGTTCCGGAAGTGACACTGGACGATCTCGAATTGCCGGCCGACTTCGACCTGTCGCTGGCGGACGAAATGGACGCCCCCGTCGCTGCCGATGATTTGTCCGCCAAGCCTGACGATTTCAGCGCAGAGCTCGACCGTCTGTCCCAGGACATCAGCGGGCCGACCTTTTCAGCGGAAGACGCCATGGCTTCCGCCGCCGACGAGCCCGAGTTCGACTTCCTTTCCGGTACCGACGAAGTGGCTACCAAACTCGATCTGGCCCAGGCCTACATCGACATGGGCGACAACGACGGTGCGCGGGACATCCTCAACGAGGTGGTGACCGAGGGTGATGACGGTCAGAAGAGCGAAGCGAAGGAGATGCTGTCGCGTCTGGCTTGATGGGTCGTTGATGCGTAAACAAAGCGGCAGCCCATTCAGGCTGCCGTTTTTGTTTGCGTGCAATGAATACAGAACCTGTGTAGGAGCTGCCGCAGGCTGCGATCTTTTGATCTTTGGGTAACCGTCACTGGCATCCACCTCCCACGGCCTTATAATGCCCGCCTTTGCGTACATCAGCAGGCTGTCACCCCTTGGCAAATATAGATAATCCTGCCGCCGAAATGGCGGCCGACGGCTTTTTCCGGATCGCGTTGGGCGTTGAATACAAAGGCTCGCGTTATCGCGGCTGGCAGCGTCAGGCCTCCGGCGTGCTCACCGTGCAGGAAACCCTGGAAAAGGCATTGTCGAAAGTCGCCGACTCGCCTGTCTCGCTGCTCTGCGCCGGTCGCACTGACGCCGGCGTGCACGCATGCGGACAGGTGGTGCATTTCGACACGCAGGTCGAACGCTCGATGAAAGCCTGGGTCATGGGTGCGAACATCAACTTGCCCCACGACATCAGTGTCAGCTGGGCCAAGGCCATGCCGGCGGATTTTCATGCGCGGTTCAAAGCCATCGCCCGACGCTATCGCTACGTGATCTACAACGATCAGATCCGCCCGGCGCACTTGAACGATGAAATCACCTGGAACCACCGGCCCCTGGACGTCGACCGTATGGCCGAGGCGGCGCAGTACCTGGTGGGTACCCATGACTTCAGCGCTTTCCGCGCGGGTCAGTGCCAGGCCAAGTCGCCGATCAAGGAGCTTCACCACCTGCGAGTCACTCGCCACGGCAAAATGATCGTGCTGGACATCCGTGCCAGCGCGTTTCTGCACCACATGGTGCGCAACATTGCCGGCGTGCTGATGACCATCGGTGCCGGCGAGCGCCCGGTGGAGTGGATGAAAGAGGTGCTGGAGAGCCGGATCCGTCGTTCTGGCGGGGTGACCGCGCATCCTTTCGGCCTGTACCTGGTGCAGGTCGAATACCGCGACGAGTTCGAATTGCCGCAGCGTTACATTGGCCCGCACTTCTTGACCGGTTTCACCGAACTTGACGGCTGACGCCCTCGAACGCATTTGTTAACATCCGGGACTTTCTCGGATTTGCCTTGGGGTTCTATCGACATGTCAGCCGTTCGCAGCAAGATTTGCGGGATTACCCGCATAGAAGATGCGTTGGCAGCGGTAGAGGCCGGGGCGGATGCCATCGGTTTCGTCTTCTATGCAAAAAGCCCGCGTGCCGTGACGTTTCAGCAAGCGCGGGACATTATCAAGGCGCTGCCGCCGTTCGTGACCACCGTGGGATTGTTCGTCAACGCCAGTCGTTGCGAGTTGGGCGAACTGCTCGACGCCGTGCCGCTGGATCTGTTGCAGTTCCACGGCGATGAAACAGCGGCGGATTGCGAGGGCTGGCACCGTCCGTACATCAAGGCGCTGCGGGTCAAGGCCGGTGACGACATTGCGGCCGCTTGCGATGCCTTTCCCAGTGCCAGCGGTATCCTGCTGGATGCCTATGTCGAGGGCGTACCTGGGGGAACCGGGGAAGCATTCGACTGGTCTCTGATACCTCAAGGGTTGAGCAAACCGATCATTTTGGCGGGTGGCCTGACACCGGACAACGTTGCCGAGGCGATTGCGCGGGTCCGGCCTTACGCGGTCGACGTCAGTGGCGGGGTAGAGGCGAGCAAGGGAATCAAGGATCACGCAAAGGTTCAGGCGTTCATCAAGGCAGTACGCGGCACGTTGATGTGACGGCTGGCACACTGCCGCCGTCCACAGGCATGGCTGAGGGTTTTTGGATGGTACGCAGGTCACGTTTTGCTGATCCGGCCATCCAGTCGATCATCGCCGCACATATGAATTTAGCTCAAGGGCATACGCGGGGCTGCGAACCAAAGTGTTCGAGCCGCCGGTACTGGAGAAAGAAAGCATGAGCAACTGGTTAGTAGACAAACTGATCCCTTCGATCATGCGTTCCGAGGTCAAGAAGAGCTCGGTGCCTGAAGGTCTGTGGCACAAATGCCCGTCTTGCGAGGCTGTGCTGTATCGTCCGGAGCTGGAAAAGACCCTGGACGTTTGCCCCAAGTGCAATCACCACATGCGTATCGGCGCCCGCGCCCGTATCGACATTTTCCTCGACGCTGAAGGCCGTGCCGAACTGGGCGCCGAGCTGGAGCCCGTCGACCGTCTGAAATTCCGTGACGGCAAGAAGTACAAGGATCGCCTGACCGCCGCACAGAAAGCGACCGGCGAAAAAGATGCCCTGATCTCCATGAGCGGCACGCTGCTGGGCATGCCGGTCGTGGTATCGGCTTTCGAATTCTCCTTCATGGGTGGTTCGATGGGTGCCATCGTCGGTGAGCGCTTTGTCCGCGCGGCCAACTACGCACTGGAAAACAAATGCCCGATGATCTGCTTCGCGGCTTCCGGCGGCGCGCGGATGCAGGAAGCCTTGATCTCCCTGATGCAAATGGCCAAGACCTCCGCGGTGCTGGCGCGTCTGCGTGAAGAAGGCATTCCGTTCATTTCGGTACTGACCGACCCTGTCTACGGCGGTGTTTCCGCCAGTCTGGCGATGCTGGGCGATGTGATCGTCGGCGAACCGAAAGCCCTGATCGGCTTTGCCGGTCCGCGCGTCATCGAACAGACCGTGCGTGAAAAATTGCCGGAAGGCTTTCAGCGCAGTGAGTTCCTGCTGGAACACGGCGCGATCGACATGATCATTCACCGTCAGGAGCTGCGTCCGCGCCTGGCCAACCTGCTGGCACAGATGATGGGCCTGCCGACGCCTAAATTCGTCGCCGCACCTATCGAGCCAATCGTGGTTCCGCCGGTGCCTGCCAACATATGACCCAACGTACCCTTGGCGAGTGGCTCGCCTACCTTGAGCAGTTGCACCCTTCGGCCATCGACATGGGCCTGGAGCGCTCGCAACAGGTAGCGTCCCGCATGGGACTGGGCAAGCCGGCGCCTCGGGTGATCACGGTCACTGGCACCAACGGCAAGGGTTCCACCTGCGCATTCGTGGCTTCGTTGCTACGGTCGCAGGGCCTGAACGTCGGTGTCTACAATTCTCCGCACCTGTTGCGTTATAACGAGCGGGTGCAGGTCAACGGCGTTGAAGCATCCGATGCCGAGCTGTGCGAAGCCTTTGCTGCCGTCGAGGCGGGCCGCGGCGACACTTCCCTGACGTACTTCGAAATGGGCACCCTGGCGGCGTTCTGGCTGTTTCAACAGGCCGGGCTTGACGCGGTGGTGCTGGAAGTCGGTCTGGGCGGGCGTCTGGATACAGTCAACGTGGTGGATGCCGACATGGCGCTGGTCACCAGCATTGGCGTCGATCATGCCGATTACCTGGGTGATACCCGGGAATCCGTGGCGTACGAAAAAGCCGGTATCTTCCGCCAGGGCGCGCCTGCGCTTTGCGGCGATCTGAATCCTCCACAACCTTTGCTTGATAAGGCGCGCGAGCTGGCTTGCCCGTTTTTCTTTCGTGGGCGTGATTTTGATCTGGGTGTCACCGATCATCACTGGCAATGGCGCGGTGTCGACGCTCAAGGGCAGGTTATTGAACTGCGTGATCTACCGTTGCTTGACCTGCCGATGGAAAACGCCGCGCTGGCGCTGCAGGCTTATCTGCTGACGGACCTGCCGTGGGTGGACGCACAGATTGTCGATGCCCTGAAGGCTACGCGGGTGGTAGGGCGTCTTGATCGCCGTCAGTTCGATTGGCAAGGCAAGCGCCTGAACCTGTTGCTGGACGTGGGCCATAATCCTCATGCGGCCGAGTACCTGGCTCGTCGACTGGCCAGTCGGCCACCGGCAGGCAAGCGTCTGGCCGTGTTCGGATTGCTGGCGGACAAGGATCTCGATGGTGTTGTGGGCGAGTTGAATGCTAGTGTCCAGCACTGGGCGGTTGCGCCGCTAAATTCGCCCCGGTCACGGCCAGTTGCCGATTTGCACGGGGTGTTGCAGAACCTTGGCGCATCGGTAACGTCCTATGACAGCGTGGCTGCAGCCCTCGATGGGCAGTGTGCATTGGCCACGAGCGACGACGAGATTCTGTTGTTCGGATCATTTTATTGTGTCGCCGAGGCCCTTGAATGGTTGGCCCGGCGCTCCACGGAGGAAGCGGCAAATGGCATTGCTGGATAAAGCCTACAAACAGCGGATGGTCGGTGCCCTGGTTCTAGTGGCGCTGGCGGTGATTTTCCTGCCGATGCTGTTTTCGCGCCAGGATGAACAGCGCCAGGTGACCGTTGAGGCGCCCGCCGCACCGCAAGCACCTTCGATGCCGCAAGTGCAGGTCGAGCCCGTGGTCGTGCCCGAGCCGCAGACGCTTGCGCAAGAGCCGGTACCGAGCGATGAGGAAATCGCCCAGCAGGAAGAGCCTTCGATGCCTATCGCTCCGACTGCCCCTGTCGCGCCTGCACCTGCTGCCAAACCCGTCGCGCCGGCGCCTGTACCAGCGATGGCGGCCAAGCCAAGCACGCCGCCTGCCCAGCCAATCACCGCGGCCCCTGGCAAACCCGATACCACGCAAAGCCGCGTCGATGCCAATGGCCTGTCGGTCAGTTGGTCGGTGCAACTGGCCAGCCTGTCGAACCGTGCCAGCGCTGAAAGCCTGCAGAAATCCTTGCGCAGCCAAGGCTACAACGCCTACATCCGCACAGCGGACGGCAAGAACCGGGTATTCGTCGGGCCGCTCATTGAGCGCGCAGAAGCCGACCGTTTGCGCGACTTGCTAAGCCGCCAGCAGAACCTCAAGGGTTTTGTAGTGCGCTTCCAGCCCGAGCGCGGTTAAAACGCGCCGATCTTTTTAGCCGCTGGCGCAGCCTGCGTCCGGCTGCGAAGCAGGCGTCAATCCCGCTTGCACGGTGTGCCGGATAGACCCAATTGCCTGATTTTACGGCTGCTGTGCAGCCGGACGCAGGCTTCGCCAGCTGTTACAGGGGCGAGTGCAGGTCGATAAGGGTTAAAACTATCGCCCCGATTTGAAATGCACTGACAATCGCAGCTTACCGATCAGCATGGGCTCTGCTAAAATGCGCCGCCTTATCCGTCTGTAGGCTGCACTGTGCCATTTACCTGGGTTGATTGGGCGATCGTTGCAATAGTCGCCATCTCCGCATTGATCAGTCTGAGCCGCGGCTTCGTCAAAGAAGCATTATCGCTGGTGACCTGGATCATCGCAGGAGTCGTCGCCTGGATGTTCGGTGGTTCATTGTCCGAGTACCTCGCCGGATACATAGAAACACCATCGGCTCGTGTAATCACGGGCTGTGCCATCATGTTTGTCGCCACGTTAATCGTAGGCGCAATGATCAATTATCTTATCGGCGAGTTGGTTCGCGTCACCGGGCTATCCGGGACCGATCGATTTCTCGGCATGGCCTTCGGCGCAGCGCGTGGCGTGTTGCTGGTGGTCGTGGCGGTCGGGCTGT
>Ga0160470_100304_pt1 | contig 28975 bp, 27 predicted proteins | sample HID1973I_E11MG_FD_108214 | JGI IMG/M metagenome (GOLD analysis project Ga0160470, IMG submission 108214) | Enriched mosquito-associated microbial communities from UW Madison campus, WI, USA - HID1973I_E11 MG | ecosystem: Host-associated > Arthropoda: Insects > Digestive system > Unclassified ... | reverse complement strand
CAGGAGAAACCATTTCTGTTTCTGGCCGATGCACAGCGGTTGGCTGTGAGTCCTGACCAGACGTTGCGGCAAACGATAGCGCAACCAGCCCCGGGTGCAGGCGAGAATTTCAACATCTTCGCGTTCCAGGCCCACTTCTTCGTTCAACTCGCGATACAAGGCGTCTTCCGGCGTCTCCTGGGGGTTGATCCCTCCCTGTGGAAACTGCCAGGCATCTTGATTGATACGGCGAGCCCATAGCACCTGTCCGGCATCATTCGTGAGAATGATCCCGACATTGGGGCGGAAACCATCGGGGTCGATCACGGCAACAACCTCGCAAACGCATGTCGCCGCATTGTTCCACAAAGGTTGTGAAGGCAGCAACGAGCCGGCCTACCTTATGTGCACTCTTGTGAAAAGTCCGTATTCTGGACGCCTTTCTACAGACTTTTCAGCGAGTAACTGCAATGCGGCTGGCTTTATTCGACTTGGACAACACCCTTCTGGGCGGCGACAGCGACCACGCCTGGGGCGATTACCTTTGCGAACGCGGTTTCCTCGATGCCGTTGCCTACAAGGCACGCAACGACGAGTTTTATCAGGATTACCTGGCGGGCAAGCTGGATAACGACGCCTACCTGAACTTTTGCCTGGAAATCCTCGGCCGCACCGAGATGGCCACGCTGGACCAATGGCATCTCGATTACATGCGCGATTGCATCGAACCCATCGTGCTGCCCCAGGCCATCGAGTTGCTGGCCAGGCACCGCGACGCTGGCGACAAACTGGTGATCATCACCGCGACCAATCGTTTTGTGACGGCACCGATTGCCCAGCGCCTGGGCGTTGAAACCCTGATCGCGACCGAATGCGAAATGGCGGACGGCCGATATACCGGGCGCAGCACCGACGTGCCGTGCTTCCGTGACGGCAAGGTGACCAGGTTGAATCGTTGGCTGGAAGAGACCGGCTATTCTCTGGAAGACAGTTACTTCTACAGCGACTCGATGAATGATTTGCCGTTGCTGGAACAGGTGACGAATCCGATTGCTGTCGACCCGGATCCGAATCTGCGGGCCGAAGCCGAGAAGCGTGGCTGGCCAGTGATCAGTCTGCGCGACTGAAGATCAAAAGATCGCAGCCTTCGGCAGCTCCTACAGGTGTACGCATAATCCTGTAGGAGCTGCCGAAGGCTGCGATCTTTTCGGGTCAAACCGGTTTGGCGCCCATCAAGCCGGCGATGGCGATGAGACACGTAAAGCTGAACAACGCGAGAGCGAAGGTGAACTTGCCGCCCCCTCCCGGCGTCGTGCGCAGCCTGTTCAGCCGCACCAGCAGCCAGAACCACGCCAACGCTGCCACGGTATAAAGCACGCTCGACGCCAGCAGCCACGCCTGCCCCAGTGGCCAGCCCACCAGATGCACCATCCACCAGCCGGTGAACGGCATGCTCAACAGCGCCAGTCCCATCAAGACCCACACGAAAACCCGTGGCCGCTGCAATGTGCGGGCGGGTGCCGTCGCGTCACCCTTTCGCCGGGTTTGCCACACCCATATACCCAGGCCCAGCGCGCAGCCCAACAAAATGGCCGTCGCCGCGGTGTGCGCCATCTTCAGGGCGGTTAACGTTTCCATTGTTCGATTTCCTTATGATCTGCCCATCAGCGTAGCCCTTCAGCCCAGAAACAGCAGATAGGCCGGGTTGTCGCTTTCGTCCCAGTACGGGTAGCCGATTTCTTCCAGCGCGGCGGGCACGAGATGACGCTCGTCGTGAGGCACTTGCAGACCTGCGACCACACGGCCATCGGCCGCGCCGTGGTTGCGATAGTGGAACATCGAGATGTTCCAGCGCCCGCCCAGCTTGTTCAGGAAGTTGAACAGCGCGCCCGGACGCTCCGGAAATTCGAAGCGCAGAATCACTTCATCGACAACATGTGCCGCACGGCCACCGACCATATGGCGGATGTGCAATTTCGCCAGTTCATTGTCGGTGAGGTCGAGTACCGGAAAACCCTGATCGCTGAGACTGGCGATCAATGCACTGCGCGGGTCGGTGTCCGGATGCGTCTGTACGCCAACGAAGATGTGGGCTTCGCTGCCGGTGTTGTAGCGGTAGTTGAACTCGGTGATCTGACGTTTGCCGACGGCTTCGCAGAACGCCTTGAAGCTGCCCGGCTTCTCGGGGATGGTCACGGCGATGATCGCTTCACGGCCCTCACCCAGTTCGGCGCGTTCGGCGACATGACGCAGACGATCGAAATTGACGTTGGCACCGGAGTCGATGGCCACGAAGGTATGACCGGTCACACCGTTCAGCTCGACATACTTCTTGATCCCGGCCACGCCCAACGCACCCGCAGGCTCTGTAATCGAGCGAGTGTCATCGTAGATGTCCTTGATCGCCGCACAGATTTCATCGGTGCTGACAGTGATCACGTCATCGACGTAATCCTTGCAGATCTCGAAGGTGTGCTGACCGATCTGCGCCACCGCGACGCCGTCGGCGAAGATGCCCACGGTCGGCAGAACCACACGCTCGCCGGCAGCCATGGCGGCTTGCAGGCAGTTGGAATCGTCCGGCTCCACGCCGATGATTTTGATTTCAGGTCGCAGGTACTTCACGTACGCCGCGATCCCGGCAATCAGTCCGCCACCGCCCACGGGAACGAATATCGCGTCCAGACGCCCGGGATGTTGGCGCAGGATTTCCATGGCCACCGTGCCCTGCCCGGCAATGGTGTGGGGATCGTCATAGGGGTGGATATAGACGTAGCCTTTTTCGTCGACCAGCTTCAGCGAGTAGGCCAGGGCTTCCGGGAACGAATCCCCGTGCAGCACCACTTTGCCGCCTCGCGAGCGCACGCCTTCCACTTTGATTTCCGGGGTGGTCTTGGGCATGACGATCGTCGCTTTAACGCCCAGCACTTTGGCTGCAAGCGCCAGTCCCTGAGCGTGATTGCCCGCAGAAGCCGTCACCACGCCACGAGCGCGTTCTTCGTCGCTCAGTTGGGTCAGCTTGTTGTAGGCGCCGCGAATCTTGAACGAGAACACCGGCTGCAAGTCTTCGCGCTTGAGCCAAATGTTGTTGCCCAGCCGCTCGGAGAGCTGGCGAGCAGTCTGCAATGGGGTTTCTACGGCAACGTCATAAACGCGCGAGGTGAGGATCTTCTTGACGTACTGTTCGAGCATCGGAAAGCATCACTGAGCGGGTTGGGCAGGGCCAAGGAGTCTAACCCGGCTTTCAGGCGGGCGACCACACTAAACAGGTGGTTTTAGGTCGTACAGATCCATTGTGGCGAGGGGATTCATCCCCGCTGGAGTGCGAAGCACTCCCCGGCATTCCCCCAGACACACCGCATTCTCTGTTTATACGACGGCTGCGCCGCCGAACGGGGATGAATCCCCTCGCCACAAAAGCAATTCTGCTCCGCCCGCCAATCGGGCAATGACCTGCCACATAGCCAAGCCTATAATGCCGGCCTTTAGTTCCCCCTCTTCGGCACCTCGGAGCCCGCATGACCCAGGATCAACTCAAACAGGCAGTGGCTCAAGCCGCCGTCGACTTCATCCTCCCGAAACTCGACGACAAGAGTATCGTCGGGGTCGGCACCGGCTCCACCGCGAACTGCTTCATCGACGCCCTGGCGAAACATAAAGGTGCGTTCGACGGCGCGGTTGCCAGCTCCGAAGCCACCGCCGCGCGCCTCAAAGGCCACGGTATTCCGGTGTATGAACTGAACACGGTCAGCGACCTGGAGTTCTACGTCGACGGCGCCGATGAAAGTGACGAGCACCTGAACCTGATCAAGGGTGGCGGCGCAGCACTGACCCGCGAGAAGATTGTCGCGGCCGTGGCCAAGACCTTTATCTGCATCGCCGACGCCAGCAAATTGGTGCCGGTACTCGGCGAGTTTCCGCTGCCGGTGGAAGTGATCCCGATGGCCCGCAGCCACGTCGCTCGCGAGCTGGTCAAGCTCGGCGGTGACCCGGTTTACCGTGAAAGCGTGCTGACCGACAACGGCAACATCATCCTCGACGTGTTCAACATGCAGATCACTAATCCGGTGGAACTGGAAAAACAGATCAATGCGATTGTTGGCGTAGTGACTAACGGCCTGTTCGCGGCGCGCCCGGCGGACCTGTTATTGCTGGGGACCAGTGAAGGTGTGAAGACCCTGCGCGCTCAGTAAGCACGGTCGCCCACCTTTCCGTGGGCAAATGAAAATACCTGTGGGAGCGAGCCTGCTCGCTCCCACAGGGTTATGTGTTTGGGCTTCAGGGTTGTACTGGCTTCTTGAACACGTAAAACAGGTTCGGTTCGCTCACCAGGTACATCGTGCCGTCGTCATCCATGGCGATCCCTTCTGCCTGCGGCACCGACTTCTTCAGGCCCTGACGCCCCTTGTTCAGCGACATGGTGCTCAGCGGTCGCCCGTCCACGTCCAGTTCCAGAATCAGCCGCGACTCGTCGGACAATGCCAGCAAGTGACCGCTGCGCTCGTCGTATTGCAGGCTCGACAGGTCGCGCACAAACATTCCCGCATCGCGTTTCGGGTTGTTGACCACGTGCACTGCGTAGGACTTTTCCGGATCGTAATGCGGAAAACCCTGCACTTCGTAAATCAGCATCGGGTTACGTTCTTTCGCGACGAACAGCCGTTTGCCTACCGAATCGTAAGCCAGCCCTTCAAAACCCGTGTTGCCACTCATGTGCACGCCAAGGGTAATCTGCTCGGCATCTGCCGCGTCGAGGAAGGTGGTAGTGGGCTCCAGATGAATCTTGATCAACCGCTGCTCGTACTCGTCAGTGATCACATAGGTGTCGGCGCTGATGAATTCCACCGCTTCCGGATCACCAAAACCGACCAGCGCGATCCGCCGGATGATCTGACCATCCAACGAGAGCTCGATCAGTTCGGAGTTTTTGTTGGTGACGGTAAACAGGCTTTTACGGATGGGATCGTAGGTGAGCGCCGACACATCGTCGTCCAGACCATCGATGACCCGCGCCTCGACCGTCACCTGATAACGATCCAGACCGATAGAGAGTTCGCTCTCTGGTTGCCAAAGCGTGTGCAGGTTGAACCAGCCGCGCTCGAACAAACGCAGGTATTGGCCGATTGCGACCAGGACGATCAGCGCAATGACTGAGAAGATCAGGATTAGAGGTTTGGGACGGGCCAATCGACGCATTCTGGTGTGCTCGGATTCAAAACAGGCGGATGAAATACCACGCCTGTCTGAACTGAAGCTTAATGGCCACTTGCCCTGTCCCACAACCACACAGAAGCATTCCTACACGCTCGGTTACCAGCGTTGCTTCTCGAAGCGATAAAACAGATTGGGCTCGCTCACCATGTACAGGTTGCCCGCTTCATCCATGGTCACGCCTTCAGCCCGTGGAATGGTTTTCTTCAGACCATTGAAGCCGCCCAGCAACGTCATGAAACTGACCTGCTCGCCCTTCTCGTCCAGTTCCAGCAACAAGTGCGAGTCGGCTGACAGCACCAGGGTATGCCCGGTGCGGGGGTCGATGGCCAATGCAGACAAGTTGCGGATATCCAGTTCGTCGCTGTCGAGCTTCTGTTTATCGCCAACAAGGGTTTGTCCGTTGTCGCTGCTTTTCCAGGTAAACAACGCCGGCGGACGTTCTTCACCCAACAGCATCTGCTGATTGCGCGCATCCCAGACGATGGCTTCGAAGGCTTTGTTCTGATCCTTGGAAGGGCCGAGGTCGTACTTCGGGAAGTCGGCAATGTTTAATTCACGGGTTTGCGCATCGACTTTGACAATGGACAGCAAGTGTTCGCGCTCATCGACAATAGCCAGCAGACCATTACCGATCACCGTCAAGCCCTCGGGATTGCTCCAACCCACCAGCGGCATTTTGCGCAATACGTCGCCCTGCAAAGTCAGTTCAGCGAGGAAGGGGTTCTTGCCCATGACCGAGAACAGCGTCTTGGTTTGGGGATCGTAGGCCAGGTCGGACGCTTCGTCCTTTTCCATGCCTGGGAGTAACTTGGCATCGATCACCGCCTGGTAATCCGGCAGCCAGATACTCTCCTGACGTTCGGTCGGGGTTTCGAAACGCTCCATCACCCACAGCACACCCCGATCATCCCAGTGCATGGCAACCGCGAGGCCATAGACGACCGCAGCGACCAGCAAAAGCCAGTAATACCAACGCATGAAAAAGCGTGGGCGGCGGGCAGGTTTGAGCGTGGACAGCGGTTGGATGGGCATCTAAGGATGATTCCAGGGATTTTGAGATAGCCCCCTTGTAGGAGCTGCCGCAGGCTGCGATCTTTTGATCTTGAAAAAAACAGATCAAAAGATCGCAGCCTTCGGCAGCTCCTACAGAGGCTTGCGGTGGTTAGCGTACGCTGGTGCTGAAACTGCTCGCGCCCGGCAATTCGATGACCAGTTCGTCGCCCACATTCAGCGGACCCACACCCACTGGCGTCCCGGTCAGGATCACATCACCGGCCTGCAGCGAGAAGCAGCCCGCCATGTGCTGGATCATCGGCACGATCGGGTTAAGCATTGCGCTGCTGTTGCCGTCCTGGCGAACTTCACCGTTGATGGTCAGGCGAATGCCGATGTCGGTCAGGTCAGCGAAGGTGCTGCCAGACACGAATGGAGCAATCACCGCCGCGCCGTCGAACGACTTGGCGATTTCCCACGGCAGGCCTTTGGATTTCAGTTCGGCCTGCTTGTCACGCAAGGTCAGGTCCAGCGCCGGGGCGAAGCCGGAGATCGCATCGAGCACTTCTTCACGACTCGGCTTGGTCGACAACGGCTTGCCGATCAACACAGCAATTTCCGCCTCGTAATGCACTGAACCGCGCTCGGTCGGAATGCTGAAACCGCCTTCCAGCGGCACCACGCAGCTGCCCGGCTTGATGAACAACAGCGGCTCGGTAGGAACCGGGTTGTCCAGCTCCTTGGCATGTTCGGCGTAGTTGCGTCCGATGCACACGACTTTGCCAAGCGGGAAGTGAATACGCGTACCGTCGAGATACTGGTGCTGATAGCTCATTGACCGACTCCTGATTCGTAGCGCTTAAGTTCGAAAATCAAACAGCGAAGATCTTGCCTGGGTTCATGATGCCATTCGGATCGAACACTGCCTTGACGGCTTTCATGTACTCGATCTCAACCGGGGAACGGCTGTAGGTCAAGTAATCCCGCTTGGTCATGCCCACGCCGTGCTCGGCGGAAATCGAACCGTTGTACTTCTCGACGGTTTCGAACACCCATTTGTTCACGGTCGCACACTTGGCGAAGAACTCGTCCTTGCTCAGGTTTTCCGGCTTGAGGATGTTCAGGTGCAGGTTGCCGTCGCCGATGTGGCCGAACCAGACGATTTCGAAGTCCGGGTAATGTTCGCCGACGATCGCGTCGATTTCCTTCAGAAACGCTGGGACTTTCGACACGGTGACCGAGATGTCGTTCTTGTACGGCGTCCAGTGGGAGATGGTTTCGGAGATGTATTCGCGCAGCTTCCAGAGGTTCTGCAGTTGGGTCTCGCTCTGGCTCATCACGCCGTCCAGCACCCAGCCCTGTTCAACGCAATGCTCGAAGGTTTCCAGGGCGTGGTTGGCCACTTCTTCAGTGGTCGCTTCGAATTCCAGCAGCGCGTAGAACGGGCAATCGGTTTCGAAAGGGGCCGGCACGTCGCCACGGGCCATGATCTTGGCCAGTGCCTTGTCGGAGAAAAATTCAAACGCGGTCAGGTCGAGCTTGCCTTGAAAAGCGTGCAGCACCGGCATGATCGAATCGAAATCTGCCGTGCCGAGAACCATCGCAGTGAGGTTTTTCGGCGCGCGATCGAGGCGCATGGTTGCTTCAACCACAAAACCGAGCGTGCCTTCAGCACCAATAAACAGCTGACGCATGTCGTAACCGGTGGCGTTCTTGATCAGGTCGCGGTTCAGCTCCAGCAGATCGCCCTTGCCCGTGACGACCTTCATGCCAGCCACCCAGTTGCGGGTCATGCCGTAGCGAATCACCTTGATCCCGCCGGCATTGGTGCCGATATTGCCGCCAATCTGGCTCGAACCTGCCGAAGCGAAGTCCACCGGGTAGTACAGGCCGTTCTCTTCGGCGACGTTCTGCAGGTGTTCGGTCACCACGCCTGGCTGGCAAACCGCGGTGCGGTCGGTCAGGTTCACGTCGAGGATCTGGTTCATGTAGTCGAAGGACACGACCACTTCGCCATTCGCGGCCACTGCCGCAGCGGAAAGCCCGGTACGACCACCGGATGGCACCAGCGCCACCTTGCGTTCATTGGCCCAGCGGACGATGGCCTGCACCTGTTCGGTGGTCTTGGGAAACACAATGGCAGTCGGGGCCGGGGCAAAATGCTTGGTCCAATCCTTACCGTAAGCATTCAGGGAGTCGGCATCGGTCAGCACCTTGCCAGGCTCAACCAGGGTCTTCAGCTCATCAATCAGGGCAGGATTGGTCATCGACAGAACTCTCGAACAATTCATGGTCATCCTGAGAACGCTTCACGTCGCAGGAATGAGTGTTTAGCGGGGTGCATATGCTAGCATACCGACCCCGCAGGGTAGTGCCCAACGGCCATTCTGCGGTGACGGCATTGTTGCCGTCCGGGTCAGCATTCTGTGCCCTGTTTTATACGTACGTTCCTCTTTTGACGAGTGGCTGTTGCCGTCAAGCAAGGCGCCGCGACGAGTCATAGCTGGCTATGGCGAGGAGCGGCAACGCAGCATGACGTCAACAGACGCCGTCAAAAAGGAACAGTACGTATAGGACAGGGCACCCTGACTACTTCCTGCCAATTTTCTCCGGGATACAGGTTTACGCAGATGAGCAAGACTTCTCTCGATAAGAGCAAGATCAAGTTCCTTCTTCTCGAAGGCGTCCACCAATCGGCTGTCGACGTTCTCAAGTCGGCGGGCTACACCAGCATCGAGTACCTCACGGGTTCTCTGCCGGAAGCCCAGCTGAAGGAAAAGATCGCTGATGCGCACTTCATCGGCATTCGCTCCCGCACTCAACTGACCGAAGAGATCTTCGATCACGCGAAGAAGCTCGTGGCTGTCGGTTGTTTCTGCATCGGCACCAACCAGGTCGATCTGAACGCAGCTCGCGAACGCGGCATCGCAGTGTTCAACGCCCCGTACTCCAACACCCGTTCCGTTGCCGAGCTGGTGCTGGCCGAAGCGATCCTGTTGCTGCGCGGCATCCCTGAGAAAAACGCTTCCTGCCACCGTGGCGGCTGGATCAAGAGCGCGGCCAACTCCTTCGAAATCCGCGGCAAGAAGCTGGGTATAGTCGGTTACGGTTCGATCGGTACTCAGTTGTCGGTCCTGGCTGAAGGCCTGGGCATGAAGGTGTACTTCTACGACACCGTAACCAAGCTGCCATTGGGCAACGCAACGCAAGTTGCCAGCCTGACCGAACTGCTGGGCATGTCCGACATCGTCACCCTGCACGTTCCGGAAACCGCTGCGACCCAGTGGATGATCGGCGAGAAAGAAATCCGCGCCATCAAGAAGGGCGGCATCCTGATCAACGCGGCTCGCGGTACCGTGGTCGAGCTCGACGCACTGGCGGACGCGATCAAGGACAAGCACCTGATCGGCGCGGCCATCGACGTATTCCCGGTGGAGCCTCGCTCCAACGACGAAGAGTTCGAAAGCCCGCTGCGTGGCCTGGACAACGTGATCCTGACCCCGCACATCGGTGGTTCCACCGCAGAGGCGCAAGCCAACATCGGTCTGGAAGTCGCTGAGAAACTGGTGAAGTACAGCGACAACGGTACCTCGGTGTCGTCCGTCAACTTCCCGGAAGTGGCCCTGCCGGCCCACCCTGGCAAGCACCGCCTGCTGCACATCCACGAGAACATTCCGGGTGTGATGAGCGAGATCAACAAGGTCTTCGCCGAAAACGGCATCAACATTTCCGGTCAGTTCCTGCAGACCAACGAGAAAGTCGGTTACGTCGTGATCGACGTCGATGCAGACTACTCGGAAATCGCCCAAGAGAAACTGCAGCACATCAACGGCACCATTCGTTGCCGCGTGTTGTTCTGATAGCGACTTGAGTGACAAAAAAGGGAGCTCCTCGGAGCTCCCTTTTTCATGCCTGTGAAACAGTTACTTCACAGTCACGGTGATCTTTTTCGACACGATTGGCGGATCGAACGGCATGTGGCCGCTGTCACCCAGTTCAAGCTGCAAGGTGTGCTTGCCCGGTGCCAGTTTGATCTCGGCCTGGGTTTGCGCCTTGCCGAAGTGCATGTGGTTGGCATCCAGCGGAATCGGTGCCCCGGCGGCTGGCAGTTTGTCGACGTCGATCAGCAAATGGTGGTGACCGGTGTTTTTGGTAACGTCACCGGCAGGGGCAAGGGACACGTCCTTGACGCCGAACTTGACGGTGAAGGTTTCCGAAACGGTGGCGCCGTCTTCGGGAGATACGATGAACACTTCCGCACCCTTGGGGGCCGGAGTTGCAGCCATTGCCATCATCGAAGCACTCAACAACAGACCTGCGAATGCTGCTCGTGACATAAAGGTTTTCATTCTCTTCTCCAGTTTTTCCGTAAAATCTGCGCAGTCATGACAACTTCATGACCATTTGTTGTCGAAGGCACTCGACAACCATAGCAAAGCGAGCCAAACCAAAGACTCGCGATAATGAATTCAAGGAGTGACCATGCGCTTGTTGCCTGGCCTGATCTGCCTGTTACCTCTTCTGAGCCCGTTGGCTCATGCCGAACTGATTGACGATGTGAACGACCGCGGCGAATTGCGTATTGCCCTTGAGGCTAATACACCGCCCTTCAATTTCAAGGATGACGGCAAACTAACAGGCTTTGAAGTCGAATTGGGTCAGTTGCTGGCGAATGAGCTGGACGTGCGTGCCGACTTCGTCGTCGTCGACGCCAATGATCTGTTGCCTGGCGTCGAAAGCGGCAAGTACGACGTCGCCATCAACCACATAGCAGTGACCCCGGAACTCAAGGATCGTTTCGACTTCAGCGAACCTTACATCTCCGCCAAAGCGGATTTGATCGCGCAGAAAGAAGAAGAGCCGCGCTCGATGCTGCTGGTGCAGACCCTGGCGCAGGAGAAGCCCAAAGCAGCTGCGCCGGTGAGCCTGGCGATTCCGTTTCAGAAGGGAAATCCGGCGTTTCATGCCAGCCTGGAGAATGCACTGGCGCGGATCAAGGCCGATGGGCGACTGGGGGCGCTGGAGCAGAAGTGGTTGAAGGCGGATACGAGCGTCGCGCCGAAGCCTTGAGGCGTCGATGACCCAAAGTGAAAGAAAGACCTGTGGGAGCGGGCTTGCCCGCGATGAGGCCCTCAGATCCTGCAACTATGTTGAGTGTACAGCCGCCATCGCGGGCAAGCCCGCTCCCACAGGGTACGTGGTGATTACTAGTCCTGCGCGGCCAGAGCCTGCGCTGCTTGGGCTAGCTCCAACTCGCTGAAAACCTGAACGCCATGACGCTTCAGCAACGCGGCCGTCACCCCTTCGCCACTGACCTTCACCCCACTGAACGTCCCGTCATAGGTCAGCAGATTCCCACAGGACGGGCTGTTAGCTTTGAGCACGGCGATCCGGATGCCGTGCTTTTGCACCAGCTCCAACGCCTGATAGGCCCCGGACAAAAACTGCGCGCCTACGTCCTCGCCCTCGGTGGTGATGACCGACACTTGTCCATCGAGCACTTGAGCGCCCTGCCCGCCCGGGATTTCCGCCGCAGCCCTCGGGGTCGGCAATCCTCCGGCGACTTCCGGACACAACGGTACGACCCGACCTTCTTCGATCCATTGCTGAAGCTGATCGAAAGGTCCGCTGGCGCCGCCGTCATAACGAACCCGATGACCCAGAAGGCAACGGCTTACCAATATCTTTTGCATGATCAGAACGGCTCGTTGCCGCGACGTCGGAACCAGCCCGTCAAAGACAGGCGATTGCGGGTGGCGGGCATCACTTCGTGGGGGACTTCACCCGACAGGAACACCACCAGGCATCCACCGACCGGCACCACATCGTGCTCGGTGCCTCCATTCAGGTACATTCGCAACTGACCGCCGTGCTCTGGCAGCCAGGCATCATTCAGATAAACCACCGCCGAGACCATGCGGCGATCATCGTCGCGAAAGCGATCAACGTGCCGGAGGTAGAAAGCACCGGGCGGGTACAGCGCGAAATGGCTTTCGAAGTCTTCCAGACCCAGGTAAAGACCCCGATTCAACGCTTCGCGCAGGCTGTCCATCAACTGCAAATAGCTGTCGCACGCCAATGCCTGACCGGGCTCGATCCACTGGATACGGTCCCCCCTGATGCCCTCGCGAATCTCCGATGTCGGTCCGCGACCCACGGCTGCCGGGGCTAATTCACCTTCGGCCGCACGTTTATGGCACTCAGCCGCCAGTTCCCGGGTCAGACCCAGAGGCAGGAAAATATTCTGCTGTGACCAACCCTGTGTAGCCAGGTCGTCGACGATACGTAACAGCAGCGGATGATCAGAGGGTATTTGCATGGCGCGCATAGTATTCCTGTGCCTGCAAATCCGACAGAGCCGCGCAGCGGCTTGATACGAATTCTCGACAAGTCCGGATACCACACGGAGAATAGTCGCCTGCTGACAGGAGTCCCTATGCGCCGTTTGCTTTTCTCACTGTTGATGTTCTGCGTAATGCCCGCCTGGGCAGACGGCCACGATCAGCTGTACAAGGTCGCCGGTTGGCCGGAACAACGCGCGCACTTTAACGACGCCCTCTCGGCCGCCCAGCAGCGGTACCAGAACAGCCTGCCACCGGCGGTGTTTCAGGCATTGGTCAACAACAGCAATCAGCGTTTTGCCCCCCAGGCCGTCGATCAGCGCGCAGAGGCACAACTGCGCAAGACGCTGGCCGACCCCAAGCCCGCGTTAACATTTTTCCAGTCGCCGCTGGGCAAGAAAATCGTCGCCGCTGAGTTACTCGCGACCCGTCGTGATCAACTGGCAAAAAACGCCAAGGGTTTGCCGAAAATCGAGGCCAGCGACAGCCGCATGCTCATCATCGGCCACCTGGCTCAGGCACTGCCCGCTCGCGAGGCTGGCGCCGAGGTCAGCCTGGCGATTGCCGGTGTCGCGGCCGACAGTTTGAGTTCGATGATTCCGGGCTTGCTCGGTGGTGGTCAGGCTCAAGGCATGTTGAATGGTCAGCGCCAGCGCTTGATGGATCAGATTGGCAGCGACCTGAATAACACGCTGCTCTACGTTTATCGCGACTTGTCGGATAACGAACTGGAAGAGTTCGCCACCTTCGCCGAGTCTGCTGAAGGCAAGGCTTACTATCAGGCGGCGCTGGCGGCAATACGGGCGGGGTTGGCGGTGGGGCAGAATCCGTCGAACCCAAGCCAGTAATAGAGCGTCACGCCCCAAAAGATCGCAGCCTGCGGCAGCTCCTACAGGGGAATGCGATCGCTGTAGGAGCTGCCGCAGGCTGCGATCTTTTGATCTTTCCCTACCGATTCAAGCGGCTCATCCGCTTCGTCAAAAACCCGAAATACTCCGCTCTCAACGCCAGCGTCTCGTTCGCCAGGTGATGCCGCGCCTGCGGCAACATCAACACCTGCGGCCGATCAAACTTGGCCTTCAGCACCCCAAGGTTATGCTCCCAATCCACCGTCATGTCCGCCTGCCCCTGCACAATCAGTGGCCGACGCAGGCTGTTGGGTGCCGCCTCGATACGCTTGATCCAGCGCGCCAGCGCACCGACCCAGGCGGTCGGCAGACGCAACGGTTGCAGCGGATCGGCTTGCAGGAAGGGTAAAAAATCCGGGTCGTTGGAGTTTTCGCTGAAGCGCCGGGCGATGGCTTTAACGAAGGGTTTGAGCAGGTAGTAACTCAATTGCGACCAGCCCCAGGCGCGCGGCCGGACCAGTGGCGACAGCAGGATCACCTGGCCCTGCGCCGGGCTGTCAGCGCCCTGATTGAGCACATGGTCGATCACGATCGCGCCTCCCGTGCTTTGCCCACACAGGTGCCACGGCTGCGGCAGATCAAGGGACAGCGCCTCTGCGAAAAGCCCTTGCAGCGTGTCCTGGTACTCCGAAAAATCCATGATGCTCGCCCGTTCACCACTGGACAGACCATGCCCTGGCAGATCACAGGCAATTACCGCGAAGCCCTGGTCCAGCGCCCACTCGATCACATGCCGATACAGCCCTGTGTGATCGTAGAAACCGTGGAACAGAAACAGCGTCGCCTTCGCCCGTGCTGGCCACCAGAACTGACTGACCACCTGATACCCATCGACCGCAAAACGGCCCAAGCCACTGCGCAGTTCCCTTCCCGGGAAATCGAGGCCATAAAAACGCTGATAGGCCAGCGCTTCCACCGACAACGGCTGACCTTCGGCCAAGGGCCGCAGGCTGTCGCGCAAATGATCGGGGGCAAAAGTGGCAGACATGGGTAATTCCAGCAGGTGAAACGGACTTTATGGGGCTGCGATATTCATCTGTCGGGGCAAGCATGGCAAGCTAGCCGACCTCTAAGGATGATACCCATGCGCCCGGCCTACCGCACCACACTGTTCGCCAGCTTGCTCGCCCTCGTGTGTGCCGCCGTGTTGTGGGCTGCCTACGACTGGTTTCAGGGGCGCTACCTGCGTGCGTTCAGCGAGCACACCGCCGTGTTCTCCGGCGACCCGCTGCGCTTGCCCGAAGACCTCGCCGGTCCCGGCGCCATTCGCCTTGTGCACTTCTGGGACCCGGCCTGCCCCTGCAATGTCGGCAATCAACAGCACCTCACCGAATTGGTGGCTCGCTATGTGCCGCAAGGTGTCGAGTTTTACTCGGTGCAAAAGCCCGGCATTCACGGCCAGTTACCGAGCACGTTGAGCAGCCTCAAGAACATCACCGTGCTGCCCGGCTCCGAACAGATCCCCGCCAGCCCGGCCGTGGCGATCTGGGATCGCACCGGCAAGCTGGCGTATTTCGGCCCCTACAGCGAAGGCCTGACGTGCAATTCAAGTAACAGCTTCATCGAACCCATTCTCCAGGCATTGAATGAAGGCCGCCCGGTGAGTGCCACGCACACACTGGCGGTGGGGTGTTACTGCCCATGGCCGGTTGATACACCGAAGTAGGGACAAACAAAGCAACACGAATCCCTCCTACGGGCGATGGGCCTATTCAGTAAGCCATGTTAAACAGTGACGCCAGGGAATAGCTGCCACTAATAACAAGAACAAGGAATCACCATGAAACGTCTTCTGACCGCACTCGTCCTGCTCCTTGTGGTGCTCGCCGCAGGCGCCGGCTGGTACGTCTACAGCAAGCAGCCGACACGCCAGGGCATGGTTGAACTGCAACACCTGCAGGGTTCGGTCACCGTGCGCTACGACGAACGCGGCATCCCGCACATCCGCGCCGAAAATGAAAAAGACCTCTACCGCGCGCTCGGCTATGTGCATGCCCAGGATCGGCTGTTCCAGATGGAAATCCTGCGCCGGCTCGCCCGTGGCGAACTGGCTGAAGCGCTCGGCCCGAAACTGCTCGATACCGACAAGCTGATGCGCAGCCTGCGCATTCGCGAACGCGCCGAAACCTACCTCGCCAACCTGGATAAACAGTCACCGGCGTTCATTGCCATGCAGGCCTATCTGGACGGAATCAACCAGTATCAGGACACCCATGCGAAACCTGCAGAGTTCGACGTGCTGGGCATTCAAAAGCGTCCGTTCACAGCCCAGGACACCATCAGCATCGCCGGCTACATGGCGTACAGCTTTGCCGTCGCGTTTCGTACCGAACCCTTGCTGACCTATGTGCGCGATCAACTCGGGCCCAATTACCTGAACGTCTTCGACCTCGACTGGCAGCCCAAAGGCGTGCTGGCGAACAGTCACGGTGGCGCGGCGCCGGCCCTTGGCAGCGCGGACTGGAAGGACCTCAACACCCTCGCCCGCTTGAGCGAAAAAGCACTGGCCGACAATGGTTTGCCTCAGTTCGAGGGCAGTAACGCCTGGGTCGTCGCCGGCAACCGCACCAAAAGCGGCAAGCCGTTACTGGCAGGTGATCCGCACATCCGCTTCTCCGCGCCGTCGGTGTGGTACGAGGCGCAACTCTCGGCCCCCGGTTTCGACCTCTATGGTCACTATCAGGCCTTGATGCCATTTGCTTCGCTGGGGATGAACCGCGATTTCGGCTGGAGCATCACCATGTTCCAGAACGATGACATGGACCTGATCGCCGAGAAGGTCAATCCGGACAATCCCAATCAGGTCTGGTATCGCGGCAAATGGGTCGACATGGTAACCAGCGAACAACAGATCGCCGTGAAGGGTCAGGCGCCGGTCACTCTGGTGCTGCGCCAGTCGCCCCACGGACCGATCGTCAACGATGCGCTGGGTGCCAGCGTCGGCAAAACCCCGATTGCCATGTGGTGGGGATTCCTGGAAAGCCAGAACCCGATCCTCGAAGGCTTCTACCAGCTCAACCGCGCCGACACACTGGCCAAGGCGCGCGGTGCCGCTGCCAAGATCCAGGCACCTGGCCTGAACGTCGTGTGGGCCAATGCCAAGGGCGACATCGGTTGGTGGGCAGCGGCGCAACTGCCCAAGCGACCTGCCGGCGTCAACGGCAACTTCATTCTCGACGGCAGCACCGCCGAGTCGGACAAGGATGGCTTCTACCCGTTCAGCGCCAACCCGCAGGAAGAAAACCCGGCGCGCGGCTACATCGTCTCCGCCAACTTCCAGCCTGTATCACCGACCGGCATGGAGATTCCCGGCTATTACAACCTGCCCGACCGTGGGCAGCAGCTCAATCGCCAGCTCAGTGACAAAGCCATCAAGTGGGATCTGGACACCAGCCAGAAGCTGCAGCTGGGCACCACCACCGGCTACGGTCCGCGACTGCTGGCGCCGTTGCTGCCGGTGTTGCGTGAAGTCGTGAGTAGTCCCGCCGAACTCAAGTTGGTGGAGCAACTGGCGCAGTGGAAAGGCGATTACCCGCTCGATTCCACCAGTGCCACGCTGTTCAACCAGTTCCTGTTCAACCTCGCTGACGCGGCGATGCACGACGAGCTGGGAGATGCTTTCTTCGAAACTCTGCTCTCGACTCGGGTGATCGATGCCGCACTGCCGCGCCTGGCCGCGACTGCCGACTCGCCGTGGTGGGACAACCGCACCACCCTCGGCAAGGAAACCCGCGCCGACACGGTCAAGACGGCGTGGCAGGCGAGCCTTGCTCACCTCAACACGACCCTCGGCACGGATGTCACGCAATGGCAGTGGGGCAAGGCGCACACGCTGACTCACGGGCATCCGCTGGGGCAGCAGAAACCACTGGACCGGATCTTCAATGTCGGCCCGTTCGCAGCACCGGGCAGTCATGAAGTGCCGAACAATCTTTCGGCCAAGATTGGGCCGGCGCCGTGGCCGGTCACATATGGTCCCTCGACCCGCCGACTGATCGACTTCGCCGACCCGGCCCACAGCCTGACCGTCAACCCGGTCGGCCAGAGCGGCGTGCCGTTCGATGGTCATTATGAGGATCAGGCTGAGGCGTACATCGAAGGGCTCTACTTCCAGGCCCATCTCAGTGATGAGGAAGTGACGGCGAATACGCGCAGCACGTTGAAGCTGCTGCCGGCGCGAGCGACTCCTTAAACATCAAAAGATCGCAGCCTGCGGCAGCTCCTACATGTGAACGCGACCTCCTGTAGGAGCTGCCGCAGGCTGCGATCTTTTGATCTTCCAAACCAATCTACGCTCAAACCATCGCCGCAAAATTCAACCGGAACTGCTGCGGCGTCACCCCAAGCCGGCGATTGAACACACTGCGCATGTGCTGGGCATCGCGGAAACCGCACTGATACGCCACTGTCTTGAGTGGCGAAGTAGTGCTTTCGAGCATCACCCGCGCCGCGTCCACCCTCGCCCGCTCGACAAACTCCGCCGGGGTGATTTTTGCTTCCTTGGCAAACACCCGGGAAAAGTTGCGGGCGCTCATGTTGGCGGCATTGGCCAGGTCGGCGAGGGTCAGATCGCCATTGAGATTCGCCAGGACGTAAAGCTGAACCAATGCCACCGCCGACGTCGGTTCAGCGTGTGGGGTCAGGAAAGGGCTGAATTGCGATTGCCCGCCCGAGCGCTGCGTGAACACGACCAGTCGTTTCGCCACACTCAACGCGACTTCCGGGCCGTGATCCTGGGCCAGCAGATACAGTGACAAATCGATCCCTGCGGTGACCCCAGCCGACGTGAAGAGCTCGGCGTCCTGCACGTAAAGACGATCGGCTTCCACCTGGGTCGACGGACACAAGGCAGCCAATGCCGCCGCATCGCTCCAATGCGTCGTCACGGTCCGTCCCTCCAGCAACCCTGCCCTGGCGAGCATGAAGGCGCCGTTGCAGATCGAACCAAAGCGTTTCGCCCGCGCGCAGGCGTCACGCAGCCAGGCATCAAACGTCGGGCTGAAATTCATGAAGGGCAATTGCGGCCCGCCGGCTACCAGCAACAGGTCGTAAGCCTCCAGCGCCTCGCTGAAATGGCGATGCGCATTGAGCGACAAGCCGTTGGAACAGGGCATCATCCCGCGCTCGACGCCGATGACATCCAGCCGGTAGTTATCCTCCTCAGGCAGGAAACGATTGGCCTCGGAAAACACATCCATGGGGCCGGTAACGTCCAGGGACTGAACGCCGGCGAATACCACGATGGCGACGGTTTTACTCATGGCGGGAAACACCCTCAAAAGTCCTGACTGCACTTAATACCTGTAGCAGCTGCCGAGGCACGAGGCTGCGTTGCGTGTCCGCAGGACCGCTTTCGGGGCCGCTACGCAGCCCAACGCAGCCTCGTGCCTCGGCAGCTGCTACAGGGATGTGTGCGTGATCTGGCTTCCACGTTAGCCAATCCACGCCTGACAAGCGAGGTTGGCGCGATATGCATGCTCATTGGCAAGGATCGCAGCCATGCGTCGATTGTCCGCTCAGGGTAGCGGGAACAGACTTGTTCCATCAGCGCCGCCACGGCGTTCCCCATGAGGAAGCACCCATGAGCAGCACCATCGCCGGTATCAAAATCCCCGACAGCGCATTGGCCAGGGCCACTACCGACTACATTCGCGACGTCGAATCCGACTTGCTGTACCACCACTCCCGCCGGGTGTTTTTATTTGGTGCCTTAAGCGGTGAACGCAAGCAGCTTGCTTACAATCCCGAGCTGCTTTACGTCGGCGCGATGTTCCATGACCTGGGGTTGGTGGAAGGTCATCGCACTGACGACGAACGCTTTGAAGTCGACAGTGCCAATGCCGCCAAGGCGTTCCTGAAACCTTACGGTCTTTCGGATGACGATATCGAACAAGTGTGGCTGTCGATTGCCCTGCACACCACACCGGGCGTCCCGCAACACTTGCGGCCCAACGTGGCGCTGGTCACTGCCGGGGTCGAGATGGATGTGCTGGGTATCGACTACGCGGCGTTTTCCAACGTGCAGCGAGAGGCAGTGGTGCATGCGCATCCACGGGGTGACGGGTTCAAGGAGTGCATCCTGTGTGCCTTCGCCAACGGCTTCAAACACAAGCCGGACACGACGTTCGGCACGGTGAACGCGGACGTGCTGGTGGACAGTGAGCCGGGCTTCAAGCCGATGAACTTTGTCGAGATTATTCGCAAGTCGCCTTGGGTTTCCTGAACACAAAAATCAAAAGATCGCAGCCTGCGGCAGCTCCTACAGTTCGGTGGTACATCCGCGAAATGGCGGGGTACTTTCCTTTGTAGGAGCTGCCGCAGGCTGCGATCTTTTGATCTAAAGCGCTATCAAACCGCTTCCGGTGCCTGCGCGCGACGCACGTCCGGTTGCTTCCACGAATCCGCAGCACTTTCTTCGATCGCTTGCTGAATCGCCTTCTTGCGCGACTCTTCGGCACGGCGGCTGAAGAACCAGACCAGGAAAGTCACCAGCGACACCGCCAGCAGAATCAGGCTGGCCACAGCGTTGATCTCAGGCTTCACGCCCAGGCGCACCGCCGAGAATACTTCCATCGGCAAGGTCGTCGACCCCGGGCCGGACACGAAGCTCGCCAACACCAGATCATCCAGGGACAACGCGAAGGACATCATGCCGCCCGCCGCCAGCGAAGGGGCGATCATCGGGATGGTGATCAGGAAGAACACCTTCCATGGCCGCGCGCCCAGGTCCATGGCTGCCTCTTCGATGGACAGGTCCAGCTCACGCAAACGCGCCGACACCACGACCGCCACATATGCCGCACAGAACGTCGTGTGAGCGATCCAGATGGTGACGATGCCACGTTCCTGCGGCCAGCCGATCATCTGCGCCATCGCCACGAACAGCAGCAACAGCGACAGACCGGTGATCACCTCAGGCATCACCAGCGGCGCGGTGACCAGGCCACCGAACAGCGTGCGACCCTTGAAGTGGGTGATACGGGTCAGCACGAAAGCTGCCAGTGTACCCAGCGCGACCGCTGCCACCGCCGTGTAGCAGGCGATTTCCAGCGAGCGCACCACCGAGCCCATCAGTTGGGTGTTGTCCATCAGGCCGACGTACCACTTGATCGACCAGCCGCCCCACACTGTCACCAGTTTGGAAGCGTTGAACGAGTAGATCACCAGGATCAGCATCGGCGCGTAGATGAACAGCAGACCCACTACCAACATGAAGCTTGAGAAACGGAAGCGTTTCATTCTTTGCCCTCCATTTCTTTGGCCTGGCTACGGTTGAACAGAATGATCGGCACAATCAGGATCGCCAGCATTACCACCGCCAGAGCAGACGCCACCGGCCAGTCACGGTTGTTGAAGAACTCTTGCCAGAGCACTTTACCGATCATCAGGGTTTCCGGACCGCCCAGCAATTCCGGGATGACAAACTCGCCCACGACGGGAATGAACACCAGCATGCAGCCAGCGACGATGCCGTTCTTGGACAGGGGAATGGTGATTTTCCAGAAGCTGTTGAAGGTGCTCGAACCGAGGTCGGACGCGGCTTCCAGCAGGCTGTTGTCGTGCTTCACCAGGTTGGCGTAGAGCGGCAGGATCATGAACGGCAGATAGGAATACACCACGCCGATATACACCGCCAGGTTGGTATTGAGGATCTGCAGCGGCTCATTGATCCAGCCCATGGTCATCAGGAAACCGTTGAGCAGACCGTTGTTGCTGAGGATGCCCATCCACGCATACACGCGGATCAGGATCGCGGTCCAGGTCGGCATCATGATCAGCAGCACCAGCACCGTTTGCATCTCTTTGCGGGCACTTGCGATGGCATAGGCCATTGGATAACCGATCAGCAGGCAGAGGACGGTGCTGATCAGCGCCATCTTCAACGAACCCAGGTACGCGGCGATGTACAACTCGTCGTCGCCGAGCATCGCGTAGTTGCCCAGGTTGAGCAGCACCTGCAGCTTCTGGTCAACGAAGTTGTAGATCTCGGTGTACGGCGGGATGGCCACGTCGGCTTCGGCGAAGCTGATCTTCAAAACGATGAAGAACGGCAGCATGAAGAACAGGAACAGCCAGATGAACGGAACCCCGATGACCAACTGGCGGCCACCGGGAATTATTCGATTGAGGCGGCGTTTGAATTTGCGCATGTTCATGAGCGAAGCACCACGCCGCTGTCGTCTTCCCAATACACGTAGACCTGATCACCCCAGGTCGGACGCTGGCCACGGCGTTCTGCGTTGGCCACGAAGGACTGCACCAGCTTGCCGCTTGGCAATTCAACGTAGAACACCGAGTGACCGCCGAGGTAGGCAATGTCGTGGACCTTGCCGCTGGACCAGTTGTATTCGCAGGTCGGCATGTCCGCAGTGACCAGCAGTTTTTCCGGACGGATTGCGTAGGTGACCGACTTGTCCTGCACCGAGGTACTGATGCCGTGGCCGACGTAGATTTTCCGGTCCAGGTCCTTGCAGGTAATGATCGCGTGACCTTCCGCGTCGTCGATCACTTCGCCTTCGAAGATGTTGACGTTGCCGATGAATTCGCAGACCAGGCGACTGGTCGGGGTTTCATAGATGTCGATCGGGCTGCCGATCTGGGCGATCCAGCCCAGGTGCATGATCGCGATACGCTCGGCCATGGTCATGGCCTCTTCCTGGTCGTGGGTCACCATGACGCAGGTTACGCCGACGCGCTCGATGATTTCGACCAGCTCCAGCTGCATTTGCGAACGCAGCTTTTTGTCCAGCGCACCCATCGGTTCGTCGAGCAGCAACAGTTTCGGGCGCTTGGCCAGGGAACGGGCAAGTGCCACACGCTGACGCTGACCGCCGGACAACTGGTGCGGCTTGCGCTTGGCGTACTGGCTCATTTGTACCAGCTTGAGCATTTCAGCCACGCGAGCATCGACTTCAGCGGCAGGAATCTTGTCCTGCTTGAGGCCGAAAGCGATGTTCTGCGCCACGGTCATGTGCGGAAACAACGCGTAGGACTGGAACATCATGTTGATCGGCCGCTCGTAAGGCGGCATGTCGGTGATGTCTACGCCATCCAGGTATATGCGCCCCTCCGTAGGCCGCTCGAACCCTGCGAGCATGCGCAGTAACGTGGATTTGCCCGATCCCGAACCGCCGAGCAAGGCGAAAATCTCGCCTTTCTTGATCTCCAGGGACACATCGTCCACGGCAATCGTCTCGTCGAACTTCTTCGTGACCCGGTCGATTTTGACCAACACCTGTTTAGGTGTCTGGTCGCCCTCGAGGGCTTTCTTATAGGCGCCGGAGGCAACTGCCATTTACGAAACTCCCAGAAAAAAAGAGTGCAGTTCGCTCAAGGTGAGCCAACTTTGGATAGTTTGAGCCTTGAAGCTATTTACCCGACTTGACCTTGGTCCAGCTGCGGGTCATCAAACGTTGAATGTTTGGTGGTAACTCGATGGACACATAGGTCTTGTCGAGGACGGCTTGCGGTGGATAAACCGCTTCGTCGGTGCGAATGGATTGCTCCATCAGCTTGTCCGACCCCGGGTTAGGGTTGGCGTAGCCGACGTAATCACTGACCTGGGCGATCACCTCAGGTTTCAGCAGATAGTTGATGAACGCGTGAGCTTCCTTGACGTTGGACGAGTCCTTTGGAATCGCCAGCATGTCGAACCACAGCGCGCCACCTTCCTTCGGAATCGAGTAAGCGATGTTCACGCCTTTCTTCGCTTCGTCGGCGCGGTTTTTGGCCTGGAACATGTCGCCGGAGAAGCCGATCGCGATGCAGATGTCGCCGTTGGCGAGGTCACCAATGTATTTGGAAGAATGGAAGTACGTGACGTACGGCCGCACAGCCAGCAACTTGGCTTCAGCCTTTTTGTAATCTTCGGGGTTAGTGCTGTTGGCGTTCAGGCCCATGTAGTTGAGGACCGTCGGCATCATTTCATCGGCGGAATCAAGGAAGGCTACGCCGCAACTTTGCAGCTTCTTGATGTTCTCCGGCTCGAACAGCACGCCCCACGAATCGATCTTGTCGACGCCAAGCACTGCCTTGATCTTGTCGACGTTGTAACCGATACCGTTAGTGCCCCACAGGTACGGCACGGCATACAGGTTGCCCGGATCGTTCTGTTCCAGGCGCTTGAGCAGCACCGGGTCGAGGTTCGAATAATTGGGCAGTTGGGATTTGTCGAGCTTCTGGAAAGCGCCGGCCTTGATCTGCTTGCCGAGGAAGTGGTTGGACGGCACAACGACGTCGTAACCGGTACGCCCGGCCAGCAACTTGCCTTCCAGGGTTTCATTGGAATCGAAGACGTCATACACCGGCTTGATGCCGGTTTCTTTCTGGAAGTCCGCCAGGGTGGTCTGACCGATATAGTCCGACCAGTTATAAATATGCACTGTACCGGCAGCCTGGACACTGACAGCGAGTGTCAGTCCGGCACCAACCAGCAGGGCATTGCGCAACAAAGAAAAAATAGGCAAGTGGAGGTCCTCTAAAATTAGTTGGGCCCAAGTTGCCCCGTGTTACATGACAGCCTTAGCGGCCCTGCAACAAAACCGGCGCGCAACTTACCCTCGAAAAACCGTTCCAGCAAAACTTTTATGCAGATACCTGTAGCAGCTGCCGAAGGCTGCGTTAAGGTCCGAAGGACCTTCCCGCGTTTTCAACAGCACAACTGCTTCGCAGTTGGACGCAGCCTGCGGCAGCTGCTACAGGGCTATTACTTATTTACCCGATTTGATCTTGGTCCAGCTGCGGGTCAGGATCCGCTGCGTGGCGGCCGGCAAGTCGGCAATCGCGTACAACTTGGCCAGAACATCCGCTGGCGGATAAACGCCCGGGTCGCTGGTGATGTCTTTATCAACCAACGGTGTTGCCGCGGAGTTACCGTTCGGGAAGCGTACGGCGTTAGTGATTTCAGCCATGATTTCCGGCTTCATCAGGAAGGTCATGAACTTGTAGGCACCTTCGACGTTCTCGGCATCTTTAGGGATGGCGACCATGTCATAGAAGCTGCCGGCACCTTCTTTCGGAATGTTGTAGCTGACTTTCACCTTGTCGCCGGCTTCAGCCGCGCGGGACTTGGCCTGGTAGATGTCACCCGAGTAACCGATGGCTACGCAGATGTTGCCGTTGGCCAGGTCAGAGATGTACTTGGACGAGTGGAAGTAGCCAATCGAAGGACGGACTTTAAGGAACAGTGCTTCGGCTTCAGCCAGTTGTTTCTTGTCCTGGCTGTCGGTCGGATAGCCCAGGTAGTGCAGCGCCACCGGAATCATCTCGGTTGGCGAATCGAGGACGCTGATCCCGCACGCTTTCAACTTGGCGGCGTTTTCAGGTTTGAAAATCAGGTCCCAGGAATTTGTAGGTGCATCAGCCCCCAGTGCAGCCTTGACCTTCTCGGCGTTGAAACCGATACCGATCGAACCCCACATGTACGGGAACGCGTGTTCGTTGCCCGGGTCACTGACCGATACCGCTTTGAGCAGATCCGGGTTCAGGTTTTTCCACAGAGGCAGTTTGGATTTGTCGAGTGTCTGATAGACGCCGGCCTTGATTTGCTTGGCCAGGAAGTTGTTCGACGGTACGACGATGTCGTAACCGGACTTGCCTGCCAGCAACTTGGCTTCAAGGGTTTCGTTACTGTCGAATACGTCGTAGACCACCTTGATCCCCGACTCGGCCTCGAACTTCTTGACGGTATCCGGTGCGATGTAATCGGACCAGTTGTACACGTGCAGAACCTTGTCGTCCGCCTGAACTGCGCCTGCCATCACGCCCATCAGGGACATGGCGAGGAGGGTCTTGCCAGCTATCTTCATACCTAATGCCTTCATGGGTAATGCTCCAATTATTCTTCTTAACCACGTTCTTGTTAACCAAGAGCCAGCGGCCTTTCCTGGGCAACTAAAACAACGGGTAGTCTGGCAAGATACAAGGCAGGCTTTCAAGGAAAGACCCATCCTTTGTTTGCTCTGAGCGAAATGCGAATTTCACACCCCGCTCAGAGCCTAGCACTTAGGCTTGCAACGCACTCAGGGTCAGGTCCAGACACTTGCGAGCCTTGGTCACCAGCTCATCGATTTCCGCCTTGGTAATAACCAGCGGCGGAGCAATGATCATGGTGTCGCCCACGGCGCGCATGATCAGGCCATTTTCGAAACAGAATGTCCGGCAAATCATACCGACGCCACGGCCTTCGTAACGCTTGCGAGTGGCCTTGTCCTGAACCAGTTCGATTGCCCCCAACAGCCCTACACCGCGCACTTCACCCACCAATGGGTGATCGCTCAGTTCCCTTAGGCGACTCTGCAAGTAAGGTGCCGTTTCTTCGTGAACGCGGTCGATAATTTTTTCGTCGCGCATGATGCGGATGTTTTCCAGCGCCACCGCGGCGGCCACCGGGTGACCGGAATAGGTGAACCCGTGGTTGAAATCGCCACCCTCGTTGAGCACTGCGACCACTTCGTCACGCACGATCAGGCCACCCATCGGGATGTAGCCCGACGTCAGGCCTTTGGCGATGGTCATCATGTCCGGCTTGAGGTCGTAGAAATCGGAACCGAACCACTCACCGGTGCGGCCGAAACCACAGATCACTTCGTCCGCCACGAACAGGATGTCGTACTTGGCGAGGATTTCCTTGATGCGCGGCCAGTAGGTGTCTGGCGGAATGATCACGCCACCGGCACCCTGGATCGGCTCGGCAATAAAGGCACCGACGTTATCAACGCCGATTTCCAGAATTTTCTCTTCCAGCTGATTGGCGGCCCATACACCGAACTCTTCCGGCGTCATGTCCCCGCCTTCAGTGAACCAGTAAGGCTGGGCGATGTGGACAATGCCCGGGATAGGCAAGTCGCCTTGTTCGTGCATGTAGGTCATGCCACCCAGGCTCGCGCCGGCCACGGTGGAACCGTGATAACCGTTCTTGCGGCTGATGATGACTTTCTTTTGCGGCTGCCCCTTGATCGCCCAGTAGTGACGAACCATACGCAGCATGGTGTCGTTACCTTCGGAACCGGAACCGGTGAAGAACACGTGATTCATGCCTTCAGGCGCGATGTCGGCGATGGCCTTGGCCAGCTCCAGCACAGGCGGGTGAGCGGTCTGGAAAAACAGGTTGTAGTAAGGCAGTTCACGCATTTGCTTGCTGGCGGCATCGGCCAGTTCATCGCGACCGTAGCCGATAGCGACACACCACAGGCCGGCCATGCCGTCGAGGATCTTGTTGCCTTCACTGTCCCAGAGGTAAACGCCCTTCGCGCTGGTGATGATGCGCGGGCCTTTCTCTTTCAGTTGCTTGAAGTCACTGAATGGGGCCAGGTGGTGGTCGTTGCTCAGTGCTTGCCACTCACGGGTTTGCGGATTGTTATTGGTCATGCGAATTCTCCTAAGTTTGCAGTGAAGGCGCGACTATTTCCTGTCGCGCCGCAGCGCATCAGACGGCGAAGAGCAGGAATTCCCGTTCCCACGAACTGATCACGCGCTTGAAGTTTTCATGCTCGGCCCGCTTGACCGCGACGTAGCCAGTGATGAATTTTTTGCCCAGGTATTTCTCGACAGTCGCGCTGTTTTCCATACGCTCCAGCGCGTCTTCGATGGTCAGTGGAAGGCGCAGGTTGCGGCGTTCATAGCCACGTCCTACCACCGGCGCACTCGGGTTCAGCCCCTCGACCATGCCGATGTAACCGCAGAGCAGGCTCGCGGCGATCGCCAGGTACGGGTTGGCGTCAGCGCCCGGCAGGCGGTTCTCCACCCGACGGTTCTGCGGACCGGCATCCGGAACCCGCAGGCCCACGGTACGGTTCTCTTCGCCCCACTCCACGTTCACCGGTGCCGATGTATCTGGCAGGAAGCGGCGGAACGAGTTGACGTTCGGCGCGAACAGCGGCAACAACTCGGGGATCAGCTTCTGCAAGCCACCGATGTGGTGCAGGAACAACTGGCTCATGGTCCCGTCTTCATTGGAGAAGACGTTCTTGCCGGTCTCGATGTCGATGATGCTCTGGTGCAAGTGCATCGCACTGCCTGGCTCGCCGGTCATGGGCTTGGCCATGAAGGTCGCGGCCACGTCGTGCTTCAGCGCGGCTTCGCGCATGGTGCGTTTGAACACCAGAATCTGGTCAGCCAGAGACAGGGCATCGCCGTGACGGAAGTTGATTTCCATCTGCGCCGTGCCGTCCTCGTGGATCAGCGTGTCGAGGTCCAGCTCCTGCAATTCGCACCAGTCGTAGACATCTTCGAACAGCGGATCGAATTCGTTGGCGGCTTCAATAGAGAACGACTGACGGCCGATTTCCGGGCGACCGGAACGCCCGATAGGCGGTTGCAACGGGTAGTCCGGGTCGTCACTGCGCTTGGTCAGGTAAAACTCCATCTCCGGCGCCACAATCGGCTGCCAGCCTCGGTCGGAATAGAGTTTGAGGACCTTCTTGAGCACGTTGCGCGGCGACAGCTCGATCGGATTGCCTTGCTTGTCATAGGTGTCGTGGATCACCTGGGCGGTCGGCTCGATGGCCCAAGGCACCAGGAACACCGCGTTCTGATCGGGGCGGCAGATCATGTCGATGTCCGCCGGGTCGAGCAGTTCGTAATAGATGTCGTCTTCGACATAGTCACCGGTCACGGTCTGTAATAGAACGCTCTCGGGCAGTCGCATGCCTTTTTCAGCAATGAACTTGTTGGTCGGCGAAATCTTGCCCCGGGTGATCCCGGTCAAGTCGGCGATCATGCATTCGACTTCTGTGATCTTGTGGTCTTTCAACCAATCGGTGAGCTGGTCGAGGTTGTTACTCATAAATGCCTCTAGGCTTTGAGTTTCCTGACTCTTGTAAGTCAGGCGATGTTTGACGCATCGGCGTCGCGTTGAAATGTGTGTCTGCGACAGGCTATCGTGCTTTTCCGTATCGCGCGGCAAATACCAGGCGTGCAGAATCGCAAGCGGTGCCCTGCGTGAAAGCCGGGCCGCCATTGTGAATCGGATCTATATTGAATGAAGTAACCGTAATGGGGGTGCCATCAAGGCTGTCCAGAATATCGGACGGGAACAGCCGGTTCGTCATGGACGCAAGAATCATCGGCAGACCTGCAGCCGCTGAGGCTACGGCGCGGACGTTAATATCGCCACTGATGTGATAAGCATGCAGACCGATATGCGCAGAGCAGTCGGTGACGCCGATTAACGGCAGGCGAGACATGAAGCACCCCGGTATTATTGCTGTTATGGGTTTGATTCGAGCTTAGCCTTGTTCATTTTTTTACACAACACCCCCGTAAAAAATACAACACGGCCCGCTCAAGCCCGCGGACACAAAGACGTCCAAAGGCAAAAAAACGCCCCAAAGTGCCTCAAAAATGCCTTTCGAGCGCTTTTTTAGGGCAAAAAAGGCCTCGCTTGACTTCGGCATGCCGTTCGGGTTGACTGAAACCCGAAGCGATCAATGATTGATATTTTTAACAACAAAGGTGTTGCATCATGTCGGTACCGCCGCGTGCCGTTCAGCTTAACGAAGCGAACGCGTTCCGTAAGGAACATCCTGAGGTTCTGTACGT
>Ga0160470_100301_pt1 | contig 29300 bp, 31 predicted proteins | sample HID1973I_E11MG_FD_108214 | JGI IMG/M metagenome (GOLD analysis project Ga0160470, IMG submission 108214) | Enriched mosquito-associated microbial communities from UW Madison campus, WI, USA - HID1973I_E11 MG | ecosystem: Host-associated > Arthropoda: Insects > Digestive system > Unclassified ... | reverse complement strand
TCGTGCAGACACTTATTGTCTTGGTGCGAGCGTCGGAGCGGGATAAGTAACGTTGAAAGACGCTTGTACTGGTAATTATCGCGGAATTGAGTGCGGTGCGAGGGAATAAACGACGAAACGGGGCGCTAATGGAGTGGAGGCGGTGGCAGTCTGGGAAATAAGCGTCTTCCATCATAACTTATATTACAGGCCTTCCGGGTGGGCGGTATGCTATAATAATGGGATGAAGACGGACTATCGGAAAAGAGCGTGAGCATACGATGCACTTATTGTCTGTAGAACATTTGACGAAGACGTACGGCGAAAAAACGCTGTTCGAGGACATTTCATTCGGCGTCGCGGAAGGCGACAAAGTCGGTATTATCGGCGTTAACGGCACAGGCAAATCGACGCTGTTGAAAGTAATTGCGGGGCAAGAAACGGCGGATTCCGGACAAGTGACGATGTCGGGGAGGGTCACGGTTCGCATGCTGGCGCAGAATCCGGCTTACGATCCGGAGGAGACGATACTGGAGCACGCGCTCGGCGGCGATTCCCCGCAGCTTGCAGCCGTTCGCGCTTATCACGAGGCGCTGCAGTCGCTTGAGCTGAATCCCTCGGACGAGACGATGCAGCAGAAGCTCGTTGTGGCTAACGCGAAGATGGACGAACTAAACGTCTGGCAGTTGGAAAATGAAGCGAAAACCGCGCTGTCCAAGCTCGGTCTGAACGATTTCAGCTTGCGGATGGGCGTGCTGTCCGGCGGACAGCGCAAACGGGCGGCGATGGCCGCAGCGCTGGTGCAGCCGTCCGATTTGCTTATTCTCGACGAGCCGACCAACCATATCGACAACGAGTCGGTCGCATGGCTGGAGTCGATGCTGCAGAAGCGGCGCGGCGCGCTGCTCATGATTACGCATGATCGGTATTTCCTTGATCGGGTGGCCAACCGGGTGCTGGAGCTTGACCGGGGGCGCGCTTTTTTCTATGAGGCGAACTATAGCCGGTTTCTTGAATTAAAGCTGGAACGCGAAGATAGGGAGGCGGCATCAGAGGCGAAGCGGCAAAATTTGCTGCGCAACGAGCTTGCCTGGATTCGCCGCGGCGCCAAAGCGCGCACGACGAAGCAGAAGGCGCGCATCGACCGGTTCGAAGCGTTGAAAGCGCAGGCGCCAGGTCAATCGAACGGCAAATTGGATGTGTCGATTGCTTCGTCCCGTCTCGGACGCAAAATTGTCGAGCTGGAGCATGTCGGACACAGCTTCGGCAGCCGCACGCTATTCCGCGATTTCAGCTACAAGACGGTGCCGGAAGATCGAGTCGGCATTGTCGGACGCAATGGCAGCGGCAAGTCGACGCTGTTGAAAGTAATCGGCGGCAGATTGATTCCCGAGCATGGTATGGCGGACATCGGTCCGACGGTGAAGATCGGCTGGTTCTCGCAGGAGCACGAGGAGATGGACGAATCGCTGCGGGTTATTGAATATATCCGCGAGGGAGCCGAGCAGGTGAAGACGGCGGACGGCAGTAGCGTGTCGGCGACGCAGATGCTGGAGCGGTTTCTTTTTCCTCCGGCGATGCAGTGGACCTATATTAATCGGCTATCCGGCGGCGAGAAACGACGGCTGCAACTGCTGCGCGTTCTGATGGAAGCGCCGAATGTGCTGCTGCTCGACGAACCGACGAACGATCTCGACATTGCGACGCTGTCGGTGCTTGAGGATTATTTGGAAGATTTCCCGGGGGTTGTGTTCGTTGTGTCCCATGACCGCTATTTCCTCGATCGTACAGTTGATCGGCTGTTCGCTTTCGAAGGCGGCGGCGTCGTGTCGATCCATGCAGGCAATTACACGGAGTATGAGGAGCGGACCGGCGGACGGGATACGGCGGGGAACGGCAGCGAGGTGTCCGGCAAATCGACGTCGGCAGCCGGTGGAACAAGCAGGCAGGGGGACGGCGGTTCCGCGGCTTCGGACAGCGGCGGTGCAGAGGGCGGTCGCGCCAAGTCGCTTCGTATGTCGTATAAGGAGCAGAAAGATTTTGAAGCTATCGACGAGTGGATTGCCGAGACGGAAGACGCGCTGACGAAAGTTGCGCAGCGGATGGACGAGTCCGGCAGCGATTCCGCTCTGCTCCAGCAGCTCGTCGTTGAGCAGGGGCAACTGGAGGCAAAACTCGAAGAGCTGATGGACCGCTGGACGTATCTCAACGAGCTGGCCGAGCAGATCGAAACGCAGAAACGGAACAAGTAACATAGAGCAGAAGGAATGGGGTGTGCAGTGAGGTCTGCACGCCCCTTTGTGGCGTTAGTCGGCCCAAAAGCGGCATGTGCATACAAGCGCACGCGTGAGTGTGGGAGTAAGTAATCTGTAGGGGCTGCTATTCCTACGTAATTGGCCGCTGCATTGCATTAAGCGCCTCACCCTGTCGCTTAATGACACGTTTGGTGGGGGAAAGTGCGGCGTCGGCGGACGCAGGAGACGGTTGCAGACACTTAGTTGGTGAAGGCGAAATGCGTGTGTCGGCTAAGGGACCTACGGGGCCGCTTATTCCTGCGTAATTGGCCGCTGCATTGCATTAAGCGCCACGTCCTGTCGCTTAATGACACGTTTAGTGGGGAAAAGAGTGGCGTCGGCGGACGCAGGAGACGGTTGCAGACACTTAGTTGGTGAAGGCGAAATGCGTGTGTCGGCTAAGGGACCTACGGGGCCGCTTATTCCTACGTAATTGGCCGCTGCATTGCATTAAGCGCCTCACCCTGTCGCTTAATGACACGTTTAGTGGGGAAAAGTGCGGCGTCGGCGGACGCAGGAGACGGTTACAGACACTTAGTTGGTCAGGTCGATATGCGTGTGTCGGCTAAGGGACCTACGGGGCCGCTTATTCCTACGTAATTGGCCGCTGCATTGCATTAAGCGCCACGTCCTGTCGCTTAATGACACGTTTAGTGGGGAAAAGAGTGGCGTCGGCGGACGCAGGAGACGGTTACAGACACTTAGTTGGTGAAGGCGAAATGCGTGTGTCGGCTAAGGGACCTACGGGGCCGCTTATTCCTGCTTAGTTGGCTACTGCGCTGCATTAAGCGCCACGCCCTGTCGCTTAACGGGCGCACCGCCTGAGTGACGCTTATCCTCCCTGCACACATCAAAAAAGCCATCGCCGCACCGATTAAGTCAGGGGGCGATGGCTGACTTGCAAGCGTTTAACGCTTGCGCAGCTCGAAAAACTCGCAGTCGGTACGGGAATAGTAGCCGACGTCGCTGACGGTCGACTGGACGACGACCGTGCTGTCGTCGAAGCGGACGATGACGCCGCCGTTCTCGATCATATGATCGTCTTTGAAGACGCGCAGCTTGGTCTGCCGCTCCAACGCTCCCTGAAAATCGGCCTCCGTCATTAATCGGTGATTAATAGACACGGTAATGCTCCTCTCTGCATGTCGTCCTGCAATTTTGTTGCGCGGCATGGGCCGTTGACCGGATTCCCGGTAGGAGCCGCGCTGCCCAAACGATGAACGTCGGCCGGCGGCATAATACCGAATGGCATACAGTCTCTTCGGGCATTAGTGCAGCCGCACCGCGCATCATGCCGGACGCTTCTCGCAATCGCTGCCTGTACTATGGACGGGCGGCACGGTCCGCTCAGCGCCGAATACAAGAACGTGCCGCGCCGGACGTGCTAATATTTGTGGCCGTAGTCCACGACGTTAAATTCCGGCCGGCCGGTTGCGGCATAAGTCTGCAGGTTGCGGATGAACAGGTCGGCGACGCGCTCGCTGTAATGCTCGGTCTGCCCTGCCGTGTGCGGGGTGATGATGACGTTGTCGAGCGTCCATAGCGGATGCTCTTCCGGCAGAGGCTCCGGCTCCGTTACGTCCAGACCCGCGCCCGCGATGACGCCGCTTTGCAGCGCATGCACAAGATCGTCGGTGACGACCGACGGGCCGCGTCCGATATTGACGAAGAAGGCGGACGGCTTCATATGCGCGAACGTCTCCGCGTTAAACAGTCCGGATGTCTCCGCCGTAAGCGGCAAAATGTTCACGACATAGTCGCTCGCCGCCAGTACGTCGTGCAGTCCGCTCAAGTTGTACATCCGGTCGAATGCATCCAGAGGAAGGCCCGAGCGCCGGACGCCAAGCGTCGTCATGCCGAATGCGCGCCCCAGCCGCGCCAGCTCCGACCCGATCTCGCCCGCGCCGAAAATGCCGAGCGTAGCGCCGTGAATTTCGCCGTAGCTTCCTTGCGGATTCCATTCGCGGCGAGTCTGATTCCGAACGGCGGTATGGACATTGCGAGTCCATGCGAGCATCATGGCGAGCGCCGTCTCCGACACCTGCTTCGGATGAACGCCGCTTGCATCCGTCAGGACAACGCCTCTTGCCGCCAGCTTGTCCAGCGGCAACTGGTCGACGCCGGCCGACCAGGCTTGCACCCAGCGAAGCTTCGACTCCGGCAGCAAGCCGTCCGTGACGATGGCGGGACTCCATCCGATGACGGCCTCCGCCTTACGGAACAGGGAGCTGTCCAGCTCTTTCACCTTGCCGAAGACGACGTCCCAGCCGTCTGCGGCTTCGCGGATGCGTTCCCGCTGCTCGGCGGTGTAGGCGCCCATTGCGATTAACAATTTTTGACTCATAACGAAACCTCCCGACCATATAATCGTCTAATCAGTATAACAGAAAATGGAGAGTGACAGGCAATGGAGAAGGACTCGGCGCAAGCGGCATCAACGGCAGAAGAGATTGCGCAATGGATGCTGCGAGAGTTGCAAAATAAAGGGATATTGTATCAAACGGAGGCTACGGCATATATCGCAAGTAACTACGGCGAGTCGTACCTCTATGTGAACGACAACGGAAACTTGTCGATTGGCAAGGACGTGAAGAAGGCGTTCCGCAAGCTGCATAAGGGGAGGGCCGCTTGGGAACGGGACGGCTTCTTCTGGGGTTGGACTTAAACTTACGGGCGCTCGTCGGAGAGGACGGCTTTATGATCTCCGCGCCTGCCGGCGATCGGGAGGAGGCGCTCGCCGTCTCGAACAAGCTGATGCGGGACTTTCTGGATCGGCCTAAGCCGGCAACGTTTCGTCTTTAATAAATCTCTCCCAATAATCATAAAGGGGCTGTATCCCTCGGTAGATTCGTATCTTCCCGAGGGGCAGCCCCTTCATGCGCGCTATAGCTTGAATCGTCCGGTGGACCGGTGCGAAAAACGCAAATCTATGCCGATTATACCGCAATTCCGCTTACTTATTACACCGACACGGCTTTGCTGTGCTCCTCTTCGAGGAAGCGCTCCGCCTCCAGCGCGGCCATGCAGCCGCTGCCTGCCGCCGTAATCGCCTGGCGGTATTTCGTGTCCTGCACGTCGCCGCAAGCGAAGACGCCCGGAATGTTCGTCTCGGTCGTGCCCGGCTTAACGGCGATATAGCCGTGCTCGTCGGTCTCGATCTGGCCGCCGAGGAAGCCGGTGTTCGGCGTGTGGCCGATGGCGACGAATACGCCGTCCGTCTCGATGATTTCTTCTTGCCCCGTCTCGTTGTTGCGAACCTTCAGGCCCGTAACGCCGAGGCCGCCCGCGACGACTTCAACCGGCGTATTGTTGAGCGCCCAGCTAATTTTCTCGTTGGAGCGGGCGCGTTCCTGCATAATTTTCGAAGCGCGCAGCTCGCTGCGGCGGTTAACGAGCGTCACTTGCGACGCGAAACGAGTCAGGAAGTGCGCTTCTTCCATCGCGGAGTCGCCGCCGCCGATGACGACAATCTTTTTGCCGCGGAAGAAGAAGCCGTCGCACGTCGCACAGGTGCTGACGCCGCGTCCGATGTTCGTCTGCTCGCCCGGAATGCCCAAATATTTGGCGGATGCGCCCGTCGAGATAATGATCGATTCCGCTTGCAACTGTTTGCCGCCCTCCACGTCGACCGTGAACGGACGGTTGCCGAAGTCGACGCTGTTGACCCAGCCCGTCATGAACGTGGCGCCGAACCGCTGCGCTTGCTTGCGCATGTTCGACATCAGCTCGGAGCCGAGAATACCGTCCGGGAAGCCCGGAAAGTTCTCGACCTCCGTCGTCGTCGTCAACTGGCCGCCCGGCTGCGGGCCTTCAATGACAAGCGGCGCCATGTTGGCTCGCGCCAGATAGATAGCGGCGGTAAGTCCAGCAGGACCCGTACCGATAATAATCGTTTTGTACATAGAGAATGTCCTCCCGATGAATGCGATTTAATTGTGTGCAATTGAAATTAATTTGTACTTTAAAATTATTATAAATAAGCTGGTTTGTCAACCGCGCCGACCGTTCAGCCTTGCATTAGCTTCACATAATATTGCCTTCTGCGCGGCCCGTCGAATTCGCAGAAATAGATGCCCTGCCAGGTGCCGAGCACGAGGCGGCCGCCCTCGATCAGGACGGTCTGGCTGGAGCCGACGGTCATCGCCTTCAAGTGGGAAGCGGTGTTGCCTTCGGCGTGGCGGTACTTGGGATGCTCCCACGGGTAAACTTCGTCGAGCCGCATCAGCACGTCGTGCTTGACGTCCGGGTCGGCGTTTTCTTGTATCGTAATGCCTGCCGTCGTATGCGGACAATAGACGATTGCGATGCCGTCGCGCACGTCGGATTGGGATACGAGGGAGGCGATTGCGCGCGTAATGTCGATCATCTCGTCGCGGCGCGACGTTGACAGCGTCCCGGTCAGAATCATGCGTATTCGCTCCTTGCGATTGGACTTAAATTGGAAGGCCGAGCCATCCGTTGTCCAGTGTGGCATGAGGCGGGGCACTCTGTCAAACGTACGGCCTTATTTTAAGGCTGCTCTAAGGATAGAACCGGAAAGGATATGCTATGATGGGCTTAGATTGGATAATTGGGACGGAATCCGCACTGGGGTTAGGGACAAGGAGATTGTGCAGATGGCCAAAATACTAGTCGTAGACGACGATGCGAACATACGGGAGCTGTCGAGTCTATTTCTGAAACGGGAAGGCTTCGAGGTTATTCAGGCGGTTGACGGCGAAGACGCGCTTCGCCAATTGGAATCGGTTCGGCCGGATATGGCCATTATGGATATTATGATGCCTCGGCTCGACGGCTGGGCGCTGTGCGAAGCGCTGCGCGACGGCTACGGCCACGACATTCCCCTGCTCATGCTTACGGCCAAGGGGGAGACGGCGCACAAAGTAAGGGCATTCGAGCTGGGGGCGGACGACTACATGGTCAAGCCGTTCGATCCGATCGAATTGGTCGCGCGCGTGAAGGCGCTGCTCAAGCGGTACCGGATCGTCGCCTCGCAGACGGTCGAAATTGGCGCAGTGTCGCTTAGCCGGATCGAATACGATGCGATCGCGCCAGAGGGGCGCATCAAGCTGCCGCCGAAGGAGTTCGAGCTGCTGTTCAAGCTGGCCGGCTACCCGAACAAGACGTTCGCGCGGGAGCAGCTTATCGAGCAAATATGGGGCGTGGACTACGAAGGGGACGAGCGGACGGTCGACGTCCATGTGAAGCGGCTGCGCGAACGATTCCCCGAAGAGGCCTCCGGTTTCCGGATCGTGACGATTCGCGGGCTCGGCTATCGGCTGGAGGTGACGGGCCCTTGACGGTTCGCAGCTTGTACGTCCGGCTGGTCGGCATGTTTCTCGTCGTCGTACTGCTCAGCATCGGCGCTTCATTTCTTATTACGAGCCAGCAGTTCAAAAGGGATATCCGAATCGAAATGACGATGCAGCTTGCGAACACGGTCGTGGACATCGAGCGGCTCTACAACGCGACGGCGCCTCGCGGCCTGATGGCGTTTCTGTCGGAGACGGCGCGGCTGACGAACGTGTCGCTCGTCGGCATCAGCAGAGACGGGCAATGGTTCGGCTTCGGACAGCATTACCGCTCGATCGCTACCCAGTTGAAGCCGGAGCAGGTCGCGGCCGTGTTCGAAGGGACGACGGTGTCGGTGCAATTGGAAGGCGACGAGCCGTCGGCGAAGCAGATGCGAATGAGGACGGTCGGCAAGCTTGCGCATTTTGGCCGGCTGGATCTTGCGATCTTCATAAGCCCGGACCGCGTTCCGCAGGAACGGAGCTTTATGCGGACGTCGAACATGCTGCTCTTGACGCTGCTCATTGTGGGCAGTCTGCTTTTTCTGGTCGCGGCGCATTATGTGGTAAAGCCGCTCAAGCTGTTGAAGCGGGCAACCGGCCGGCTGGCCAAAGGCGATTTCTCGGTCAGAGTGCCGATTAAGCGCAAGGACGAGCTTGGCGATCTGGCCGACAGCTTCAACACGATGGCGGACAGCCTCAGCCGGCTGGAGGCGATGCGCTCGGATTTCGTATCCAGCGTATCGCATGAGCTGCAATCTCCGCTGACGTCGATCGGCGGCTTCGCCGAAGCGCTTCGCATGCCCGATATAACGGATGAGGAGCGCAATCATTACATTGATATTATCAAGCAGGAGAGCGGCCGTCTGTCGCGGTTAAGCGACAATATGCTGAGGCTGGCGTCGCTCGATTCGCGACATCATCCTTTTCACCCGCAGCCCTTCCGGCTGGATCGCCAACTGCGGGACGTCGCGCTTACCGGCGAGCCGCAATGGGCGGGCAAACGGATCGAACTGGAGCTGCATCTGCTCGAAACGATTATTCATGCCGATCCCGACAGCTTGAGTCAGGTATGGATCAATGTGCTTCACAATGCGATTAAATATACGCCGCCCGGCGGGAAAATCGCAATCGCCATGCAGCAGCCGGGAGAGAATACGGTTACGGTGCGAATCTCCGATTCGGGACCGGGCATTCCCGAAGAGGCCCGCGGCCGGGTATTCGAACGGTTCTATAAAGCCGATCCTTCGCGCGATCGGAGCGCCGGGGGCAACGGGCTTGGATTGTCGATCGTCAAGCAAATCGTCTCGCGGCACGGCGGAGCGGTTGAAGCGGAGCCCGGAGGACCGGACGGGGGTGCCGTCATAACGGTTTCCTTGCCGCTGCTTCCTAACGGCGAATCGGACGAGTAGCGCGGAACGTATGGCGGACAACGTACGCAAGCTAATGCGGCTGCCGCTTGAGGGACGCTGTTATTTTTGGCCGGGAAGCCGCATACGATTGCCAATATGGCAGGGTGCTGCAACTACAGACGAGGAAGGGCGGTTGCCGATTCGATGAAGGACAGACAACGGGTACGTAAAGCGATTATTCCGGCAGGCGGGCTAGGAACGCGGTTTTTGCCGGCCACGAAGGCGCAGCCCAAAGAGATGCTGCCGTTGATCGACAAGCCGGCGATTCAATATATCGTCGAGGAAGCGGTCGCTTCCGGCATCGAGAGCATTATGATCGTCAGCGGACGCAACAAACGGGCGATCGAGGACCATTTCGACAAATCGGCGGAGCTGGAGACGGAGCTGGAGGAACGGGGCAAGGAGGAGCTGCTTCGGATGGTTCGGTCCATCTCGACGATGGCGAATATATGCTACGTTCGCCAGCGCGAGCCGCTCGGACTCGGCCATGCCGTGCTCAGCGCCAAATCGTTCACGGAGAACGAGCCGTTCGCGGTACTGCTCGGGGACGATATTCTGCTGTCGGAGACGCCTTGTCTGAAACAGATGATCGATGTGCATGAGCGGACGGGCGCATCCGTCGTCGCGGTTATGGAGGTGCCGAGGGATCAGACGCACAAGTACGGCATCGTGGAGCTGGAGCGTCCCGGCTATTCGAACCGGATTCGCGGCATGATCGAGAAGCCGGCTCCGGGCGAAGCGTTGTCCAATCTGGCCGTTGTCGGGCGATACGTGCTCGATCCGTCCGTCTTCGGCTTGCTGGAACAGGCGATGCCCGGCAAGGGCGACGAGATTCAGCTCACGGACAGTCTGGTGAAGCTGAACCGGTTCTCGCCGATCGAGGCGTTCCCGTTCGTCGGTGTTCGCCACGACATCGGCGACAAGCTCGGCTTCGTCCAGGCGACGATCGATATGGCGCTGAAGCGGCCGGATCTGGCTGATGAGGTCCGGGCCTATTTGCTGGAGCGGCTGTCCCCTTCACATACCTGAGGGGGGTATGCTAGAATGATGGCAACGACGAACGGACGGGAGGCAAAGCAGTGAACGAGGACGCGATACAGTCGATACAGTTGGACGATGCCGCTGCACATCATGACCACTGCTGCACGGGCGAAGAAGGCTCGGCGCGCAAGAGCCATCATTCCGACAAGGTGAAGTCGAGTCTGACGAATCGGCTAAGCCGAATCGAGGGGCAAGTGCGCGGATTGAAAGGATTGATCGAGAAGGACGCTTACTGCGACGATGTGCTGAATCAGATCGCCTCGGTGCAATCGGCGCTGAACGGGGTCGGCAAGCTGCTGCTGGAGCATCATCTCAAAAGCTGCGTCATCGAGCGGATTCAGGAGGGCGATTCGGAAGTGATCGGCGAGCTGCTCACGACGCTGAATAAGCTGATGAAGTAGCGGCGAGCGGACAACCGCGGCTCTCGCCGCGTGCCGCTCGGCGGCTGATCGACCCCATCCGATCCAAGCGGCGAATGCTTGCGAATATCGGTTAAGGAAAGTCCCTTTCAGGCACAGGACGCGCCCGTACGTACGGGCGACGGCGAGTGCACGGAAGGGATTTTTTTGCATGCAGAGAATAAGTCTATTGACATCATATAGGGTAGGGGGTATTCTATGAGTGTGCCGACGATATAAGTCAATCCGAGACTCCGATATCGATAACGAATCGTTATGAAGCGGAGCCCCCTATTTAGAGGAAGCAAAGGAGAAGATAATAATGACGACGATGAAGCTTCAAGTGGAAGGCATGAGCTGCCAGCATTGCGTGCGGGCCATCGAGAAGACGGTCCAACAATTGGGAGGAAGCGCGGCTGTCGAACTGGCGGCGGGCACGGTCGACGTGACGTTCGACGAATCGAGCGTGACGCTGCAGCAGGTGAAGGAAGCGATCGAAGAGCAGGGCTATAACGTCGTATAACGATGCCGGGAGCAAGCCGCCGAGAGGAGAATGAACAATGTCAACAAGCCATGTTGAAACGGAAAATGCCGTGCTGGAGCAGACGACGCTGCAAATATCGGGCATGACCTGCGCGGCTTGCGCGAACCGGATCGAGAAAGGGCTGAACAAGCTGGCGGGCGTCTCGTCCGCTAACGTCAACTTCGCGATGGAAACGGCGCATGTCGAATTCAATCCGAACGAAATTACGCTGGCCGACATGGAACGCAAGGTCGAGCAGCTTGGCTATAAAGCGGTATTGAAGCAGGCGGCGGCAAACGGCGCGCAGTTGCACGAGCAATCGATTGCGAAGCAGCGGCGCCGGTTCGTTCTGTCGGCCGTACTGTCGCTGCCGCTGCTGTGGACGATGGTGTCGCATTTCGCCGTACTGGATTGGATTTACTTGCCGTCGTGGCTGGAGAACCCGTGGGTGCAGCTTGCGCTCGCGACCCCCGTGCAGTTCTATATCGGCGGGCCGTTCTATGTCGGAGCCTATAAGGCGCTGCGCAGCAGAAGCGCGAACATGGATGTGCTCGTGTCGCTTGGCACCTCGGCGGCTTACTTGTACAGCTTGTACGAGACGGTGAATTGGCAACTGACCAAGGGAGGCGCGCTTCACGGGCACGAAGGCATGGCGGGACCCGCCCTGTACTTCGAGACCAGCGCTATTCTCATTACGCTCGTCATCCTAGGCAAGCTGTTCGAGGTGCGGGCGAAGGGGAGAACCTCCCAAGCGATTCAATCGCTGATGAAGCTGCAGCCGAAGACGGCGGTCGTTCTAGACGGCGGAGAGCAGCGCATCGTACCGATCGAGAGCGTGAAGACCGGCGACATTCTGCTAGTGAAGCCGGGCGAGAGCGTTCCGGTTGACGGCGATGTGCTGGAGGGCCGATCGACGGTCGACGAATCGATGCTGACGGGCGAAAGCATGCCGGTCGACAAAGCGCCGGGCGATCGCATCATCGGCGCCACGATGAACCAGAGCGGCGCGTTGAAGGTTCGAGCGGTGAAGGTCGGCCAAGATACGGCGCTTGCCCATATCATTAAAGTTGTGGAGGATGCGCAAGGCTCGAAAGCGCCGATTCAGCGGGTAGCCGACGTCATCTCCGGCATATTCGTACCAATTGTCGTCGGCATTGCACTGGCGGCGGCGCTCGTCTGGTACTTGTTCATCGAGCCGTCCAATACGGCGAAGGCGCTCGAAATTGCGATTGCCGTACTCGTGATCGCTTGCCCTTGCGCGCTGGGTCTGGCTACGCCGACGTCGATTATGACGGGCTCCGGCCGCGCGGCGGAATTCGGCGTGCTCTTCAAGGGCGGCGAGCATCTCGAGCAGACGCATCGTATCGATGCGGTGCTGCTCGACAAGACGGGGACCGTAACGAACGGAAAGCCGGAGCTTACCGACGTGCTCCCGGCGCCGATCGCGTCGAGCTTTACGGACAGCGGCAGCGGCGCGCCGCAGGACGCGTTGCTAAGGCTTGTGGGAGCGGCGGAGAAGCTGTCGGAGCATCCGGTCGCCGAGGCGATCGTGGACGGCGCAGGCAAGCGCGGCATCGCCTTGCCGGAGGCGGATAGCTTCGAGGCGATTCCCGGCTTCGGCATTCGCGCCGCCGTCGAAGGCAGAACGCTGCTTGTCGGCACGCGGCTGCTGATGGATCGGGAAGGCGTCGACGCTTCCCCCGCATTCGACGTCATGGAGCGGCTCGAAGGGCAAGGCAAGACGACGATGCTCGTCGCGGTCGACGGCCGTTATGCCGGAATGGTCGCCGTGGCGGATACGGTGAAGGAAACGTCGCACGCGGCGGTTTCGCGCCTTCGCGCAATGGGCATACAGGTAATGATGGTTACCGGTGATAACGAGCGGACGGCCCGGGCGATTGCGGAGCAGGCCGGCATCGAGCAGGTGCTTGCCGAGGTGCTGCCCGAGCGCAAGGCGGCGGAAGTAGATCGTCTGCAGCGGCAGGGGCTCAAGGTTGCGATGGTCGGCGACGGCATTAACGACGCGCCCGCGCTGGCGGCGGCCGACGTCGGCATCGCGGTCGGTACGGGCACGGACATTGCGGTGGAGACGTCCGACGTGACGCTGATGCGCGGCGATCTGAACGGAATCGCGGACGCGATTTATTTCAGCCGGGCGACGATGCGGAACATTAAGCAGAATTTGTTCTGGGCGCTCGCCTACAATGCGCTTGGCATTCCGATCGCAGCCGCAGGCTTGCTCGCGCCGTGGGTGGCGGGAGCCGCGATGGCGGCCAGCTCGGTATCGGTCGTGCTCAACTCGCTGCGGCTTCAGCGGCTCCGAATTCACCGGCCATTATGATCTGAAGTGTCGGGGGTTGATGAAAGTTTCAATGAAACGTTTAGCGGTCGTATTATTGATTACGGTAATTGTTGCAGGCGCTGCAACCATCGTATACGAGGGCGGGAAGACGGCGGCGACGACCGGGCAGATGGATGAGCACGGGGCGGCGCATGGCAGGGAGCGGCACGGAGACGATGCGGATACGGCAGAGACTGCCGGCGCGCATCGCCATGCGGACGACGCGGACGATGCGGCAGAGCATAGCGGCATGGAGAGCGGCTCCGATATGGATATGGATATGGATATGGAGGAGCGCGACGCCGGTTTTCAGGCGGTGCTCGCGGCAGCGGGCGACGGCCTGAAAGCCGGTCAGGATTCGGAGCTGACGATTCGTATTCAAGACGATGACGGCATGCCGGTGACGAAGTTCGCGATCAGCCACGAGAAGCTGCTTCATCTTATCATCGTCAGCGAGGATTTGCGCGATTTCCGCCATATCCATCCCGGCTACGACGGCTCCGGCGTATTCCGCGTCGTTACGCAGTTCGCCGCCGGCGGCCGATATAAGTGGTTCGCCGATTTCGTGCCGAGCGGCGGCGGCAGCGTCACGCGCAGCGGCTGGCTGACGGTGGACGGCAAGCCCGTCTACGACGCTCCGGCGCTTCAAGCGGACGACCGGCTCGTCCAGCAAGCGGACGGTACGCAGGTGGAGCTGACGACGGGCGAAGCGAAGGCGGGCGAAGAGACGATGCTGTCGTTCCGGTTCCGCGATGCCGCAAGCGGCAAGGACGCGACCGGCATGGAGAGCTATCTGGGCGCAGCGGGACATGTCGTTATTTTGTCGTCGGATATGGAGCGGTATCTGCACGTTCATCCCGCCGATTCGAACGCGGCGGCGGGAGCGGAAGCGGAGTTCAAGACCATTTTTCCGACGAGCGGTCTGTATAAAATATGGGGACAATTCCAGCGCGACGGGCGCGTCTTCACCGTTCCGTTCGTCGTGAAGGTGGACTGAGGTTCGAATCGGGCGTCCAATGGCGTATAATGGTCGTAGAGGTGCGCAGGAGAAGGAGAACGAGAACGAAGGAGGCGTAGGAAAATGTCGGTTCAACAAGCAACGCTGAAAGTCTCGGGCATGTCGTGCGGTCATTGCGTCAAGGCGGTGGAGGATGCGCTGCGTCCGCTCGGCGCACAGGGCAAAGTCAGCCTGGAGCAGGGCCTTGTCGACGTCACATTCGACGACAGCCGTCTGTCGCTTCGGCAGATTCGCGAGGCGATCGAGGACCAAGGCTACGACGTCGCGAATTGACGAACGGGCCACATCAATAGCGGTGGGTATAGGGCCGGTTAGCCGCCCTGTCCGGCCCAGAACAGCCGTTTCGCGGTCTGCGGACCTCGGAACGGCTGTTTGTCGTGCTTCAACTCTTGTTGAGGTACGTACAAGTGCCGCCATGTGGTATACTCGGAACAGACAACTTATTAAATGAGGTGTGGCATGAAGGACCAACCGGCTCCTAAATATATGCAGTTGAAGCAAGAGATTTTGAGTTGGATCGTGACGGCCCAATTCAAGCCGCATGACAGGCTGCCTTCGGAGAACGAAATCGCCCGCCAATTCGCAATGAGCCGCCAGACGGTGCGACAGGCGCTCGGCGATCTGGAGCAGGAGGGCTGGCTGTACCGGACGCAGGGTAAGGGCACGTTCGTGGCCGATACGCAGGCTGCCGAGCGCAAGCCGTCGCCGCAGGGCATGACGATCGGGATGATTACGACTTATATTTCGGACTATATTTTTCCGACTATTGTACGGGGGGTCGAAGCCTCCTTGCGCGAGCATGGCGCCCGACTGCTGCTGTCCAGCACCGACAACGAGAAGTCCAGAGAGCGCGACAGCCTCGAATCGATGCTGCACGAGCCGCTTGCCGGACTTATTATCGAGCCGACCAAAAGCGCGGAGGGCAATCCCAATTTCGATTTCTTCCTTGCTCTTGATGCGCGTCAGATCCCTTATGTGATGCTCAACGAGCGATATTCCGACGTCGATGCGCCATGCTTGCGAGTAGACGACGAGCTGGGCGGCTATCGCGCGGTCGAGTATTTGTTCCGGCAGGGCCATCGGCGGATCGCCGGATTTTTTAAGACGGACGACTATCAGGGCGTTCACCGGATGCGGGGGTTTCTGCGGGCGTTTCGAGAGCGCAAGCTGCCGGTTGCAGCCGAGTCGGTCGTTCGTTATTCCACGGAGGAGAAAGCCTCCCGTCCGTCGGAAGCGCTCGATCGGATGCTGGAGCGCGCTCCGGAGGAGCGTCCGACGGCGATCGTATGCTACAACGACGAGCTGGCGGTAAGCCTGCTCAATATCGTGCGGCAGCGGGGGCTGTCCGTTCCGGAAGACTTGTCGATGATCGGCTACGACGACTCGAGTCTGGCGGTTGCGACAGAGGTGAAGCTGACGACGCTCGTTCACCCGAAGACGGTTATGGGCGCGGATGCGGTCGAGCTGCTGATGAAGCTGATCGGCAAGCGCGCTTCGCGGTCGTCGCAGCCCGATATCGTGTACGAGCCGGTGCTGATCGAGAGAGAATCCGTGAAGCCGCTCGGTTGAAAGCGGCCGGAGGGAGCCGGCAGAGCGGGGAACGAAAGCGACGGGCTCCTAGGTGCGCCGTCTTGCGAGAGCCTCGGCGGCATCGGGCTTCGCTTTAAGTAGCGGGTGCAGGAAGCATGCGCGCATCGCAAGCCGGCGCGGGAGACGGGTCGCGATGCGCGGCAATGAAGCGTCAAGGGCGGGAATCGTCCTTGACGCTTTGTGCTTTCGATAGCTCCGAGCGAAAAAAAGCGTGACACACTTGTACGTACAACATATAATAAAATCATACATTTTATTTATGCATGTCCGTATAAGTGAGGAGGCGCTGCATTCATGCTGGAAGCATTGAAAGAAGCCGTATGCGAGGCGAATATCGAGCTTACGAAATACGGATTGGTTACGTTTACTTGGGGCAACGTGAGCGGCATCGACCGTGAGCGCGGGCTCGTCGTCATTAAGCCGAGCGGCGTTCTTTATTCCGAGATGAAGCCCGAGCACATGGTCGTCGTCGATTTGAACGGCGCCGTCGTGGAAGGCAAGCTTCGTCCTTCGTCGGATATGCCGACGCACGTTGTCCTGTACAAGGCGTTCCAATCGATCGGCGGCGTCGTGCATACGCACTCCCCCTGGGCGACCAGTTGGGCGCAAGCGGGGCGTTCGCTCCCTGCGCTCGGAACGACGCACGGGGACTATTTTTACGGAGAGGTGCCTTGTACGCGCGCGATGACGCAAACGGAAATTCAGGGCGCATACGAGCATGAGACGGGTGTCGTTATTGTGGAAACGTTCGAGCAGGCGGGCATCGATCCGTCTCGCGTTCCTTCGGTGCTCGTGAACAGCCATGCTCCGTTTAGCTGGGGTGCGGACGCGCACGACGCCGTTCATAACGCGGTCGTACTCGAGGAATGCGCCAAGATGGCGCTCAACACGTATTTGCTCCATCCGGACGCGCAGGCAATGGATCGGCATTTGCTGGACCGCCATTACTTGCGCAAGCATGGGGTCGATGCCTACTACGGACAAAAATAAACCGCAATCATTGGGAGAACGGGAGCCTGTGCGATGAGCAAAAAATACGCCATCGGCGTCGACTACGGAACGCAGTCCGGCCGCGCCGTCTTGGTAGACCTGTCGAACGGCTATGAAGCGGCGGAGCATGTGACGCCTTATCGGCATCATGTCATCGACGAGCAGTTGCCCTTATCGGGCATCAAGCTGGGGCATGACTGGGCGCTGCAGCACCCGGCCGACTATATCGAGGTGCTGGAGACGTCCGTTCCGGCCGTTATGAAGGAAGCGGGCATCGAACCGGCCGATGTCGTCGGACTCGGCATCGACTTCACCGCGTGCACGATGCTGCCGATCGACGCGGCAGGGACGCCGCTTTGCTTCAAGGACGAGTTGAAGGATAACCCGCACAGTTGGCTGAAGCTGTGGAAGCATCACGCGGCGCAGGACGAAGCGAACCGGATCAACGAGATCGCAGCGGCGCGCGGCGAACGCTTCCTGTCTCGCTACGGTGGCAAAATTTCGTCGGAATGGATGATGGCGAAAGCATGGCAAATTTTGAACGAGGCGCCGGACATCTATGAGCTTGCCGATCAATTCGTCGAAGCGACGGACTGGGTGGTCGGCCAGATGACGGGCAGCATCGTCCGAAACAGTTGCACGGCCGGCTACAAAGCGATATGGCACAAGCAGGAGGGCTATCCGAGCAAAGCGTTCTTCCAAGCGCTCGATCCTCGTCTTGAGCAGTTGACGGAGACGAAGCTGCGCGGGAACGTCGTCGCGCTCGGCACGAAGGCGGGCGAGCTGACGGCCGATATGGCGGCCCGCATGGGGCTTGCCGCCGGTACGGCGATCGCGGTCGGCAATGTCGACGCGCATGCGGCCGTTCCGGGCGTCGGCGTCGTTACGCCGGGCAAGCTCGTCATGGCGATGGGCACCTCCATCTGCCACATGCTGCTTGGCACGGAGGAGAAGGAAGTCGAGGGCATGTGCGGCGTCGTCGAGGACGGCATCATTCCCGGATACTTCGGTTACGAGGCGGGTCAATCGGCGGTCGGCGATATTTTCGAATGGTATGTAGAGGAAGCGGCTCCGGCTTACGTGAAGGAACAAGCGGAGAAGGAAGGCGCGAGCGTCCACGTTTATTTGGAGCGTATGGCCTCCGAGCTTGCCGCAGGCGAATCGGGCCTTGTGGCGCTCGACTGGTGGAACGGCAACCGGTCCGTACTCGTCGATACCGACCTGACCGGCACGATCGTCGGCTTGACGCTGCTGACGAAGCCTTGGGAAATTTACCGCGCCCTGCTGGAAGCGACGGCGTTCGGTACGCGTAAAATCGTGGATGCCTTCCACGGCAGCGGCGTAGAGGTGAACGAGCTGTATGCATGCGGCGGCTTGCCGCAAAAGAACCGTCTGCTGATGCAGATTTATGCGGACGTGACGAATCGCGAGATTAAAGTCGCGGCCTCCAGACAGACGCCTGCGCTCGGCGCGGCGATGTTCGGCGCGGTCGCGGCCGGCGCGGCGAAGGGCGGCTACGACAGCATTGTCGAGGCCGCACGGAAGATGGCTCGCGTGCGCGAGGAGTCGTTCAAGCCGATCCCGGCTAACGTCGCGGCGTACGAGAAGCTGTATGCGGAGTACAATCGGCTTCACGACTACTTCGGCCGCGGCGCGAACGACGTGATGAAACGGCTGAAAGCGATCAAGGAAGCCGTTTCGGCGAAGTAGGATTATAGAATATAGGGAAATAAGGCCTTCCGCAGATGCGATAACGCATGCTTGCGGGAGGCTTTTATATTGGCATTGTCACGCAAGGGGCGCCGCAAGCGGCGGCGGGAGTGCCGGAAGTCCCATCCTTGCGCCCGGAGTCCGGGGAGAAGTTCCTATCCGGCTTCATAGGCGGATTTATGCGCGATCGATGTTACAGCGGCCACAAGATTTGGTTAAAAATATTAGAGAATCTTAGGTTGGATATAAGCATGTATTCATATAGAATGTAGGATGATAGATTTGCGGCTGGCAGCCTTGAAATTTTGATTTTGCTTCATGTAGGAGTTGGAATTTGGTGTATTGTGCGTATTGCGGCAAACGGAATCATCAGCAGGACGGACGGTTTTGCAGCTATTGCGGCAAGCCGCTCTCCCTTGACGATAAAACGCAACAATCGGAGCTGGAAGCGGCTGCGGCTCATAGCGAGAGAACGGTCTTGAAGTCTGGCGGCGGACAGTCGGCCGAGCCGTTCGTCGCATCGTTGCATGCGGAGGACGAGCCCGAACGGGCGGTTGTTCGGGATTGGCATTCGTCGGAGGCGGACGAGGAGGAAGCCTCGCGGCTGCATGCTCCGGATTCGACGTTGTCCGACCCGGAAGAGGAGCAGGAGCTTTACAACAAAGCGGCTGCGGGAAGAACGAAAAAAAGAACGGCCCGGCTTCGCGCCTATGTGTGGCTGGTTCCGCTCGTGCTTGCTGTGCTGGTAGGGGCGTTGCTGTACGGCTACTACTCGTATGAGAAGCTTCGCAACGATCGCGTGGAAGGCTGGCATGAAGAAGCGAAGCGGCAAGCGCTGCTGGGAAGCTACGATAAAGCAGCCAATCTGATGGAGCAGGCGATCTCGATCCGGCCGGAATATGCCGCGCTGCAAGCCGACCGGGACATTGTGCGGGAAGCGGCGAAGCTGCAGGCCAAGATTGCGGAGGCGGCGGACGAGCTCGGCAAGCAGCATTTGGATGATGCGGGCAAATTGCTGAACGAGGCGCAGGGACAACTGGACAAGCATACGGAGGCGCTGTTCGAGCCTCTTCACGCAAGTCTGCAAGCGCAGCGGACGCGGCTGACGGTCGTATCGATCAAGGCGGAGCTGGACGGGCTTCGCACGGTATCGCAGCTTGCGGACAAGCTGCGGGTTGCGGACGGACTGAACAGCGACGAAGCGGATGCGGTCCAGACTCAAATCGTCGGACGAATTGTCGATGTCGCGTTGGAAGAGTCGGAGCGTCTGCTCCGGAAGAAAGATTTCTCCGATGCGATGGCCGCCGTGGAAGAGGGTCTGGAATACGCGAGCGACAACGCGGAGCTGCAAGCGATGAAGTCGCGCGTCGACAAGGAGAAGAAGGCTTACGAGGCCGCGGAGCAGAGCCGAATCGAGCACGCGATGCAGAAGGCGGCGGAGGAAGATTTGAAGAACCGTACGGCAGCCGTTCAGGCGGGCGGGATGAACACGACGCTGGACGAGTTCGGCGATCTTCATGTGCATATCGAGCTGCTTAACGTGGCGACCAAAACGATTTATTCCGTGTACGCCGAGTATACGCTGCTGGACGCCGACGGCAGCACGATCGGGACCGGCACGGCTTATGCGACGCCGGGCACCGTGGAGCCGGGCGATAAGGCTGTCATCGACGATATTTATTACGGCGCTTATAAGAAAGCGACGGTTCGGATAGACAAAGCGGGCTGGTATTTGGATTAGGAGAGGACATGCAATGAGAAAAGAAGGGTGGATTTGCCTTATCGCCAGCATCGTCGTCCTGTGCGCAGGCGCGGCAGGCGCGCTGCAAATCGACAGGAAGGTGCCGGGGGCTCTGAAGGGAGCGCCGCTGCTGGCGATACCGGCGCAGGCTTCCGGTTCGCAGCAGGTTCAGACGGACCGACCGCTGAAGGATATTATTTTTGCCACGCAGAAGCTGGTCGTCATGCTCGAAACGGAGGACGGCTTGCTCGGATCGGGGTTTCTGTACAACGACCGGGGCGACTTGATTACGAACGGACATGTCGTCGTGGGCGCGAATCAAGTGAAAGTGAAAACGTCCGATGCCCGCGAGCTGACCGGCACCGTAATCGGCATTAGTCCGGACATCGACGTAGCCGTCGTTCGCGTTCCCGAGCTGGCCGGGACGCAGCCGCTGTCGCTGGACGGCGGGCATAGAGGCGAGCTGGGGGACGAGGTGCTCGCCATCGGCAGCCCTCTGGGCTATCAGAACACGGTCACAACCGGCATTATTAGCGGCGTAGGTCGGGCGCTCGATATCGAGCCTTATGCGTATAAGGATATGTATCAAATATCGGCGCCTATCGCGCCGGGCAACAGCGGCGGGCCGCTCGTCGACCGGGAGACCGGTTCGGTTATCGGCATTAACTCCGCCGGTGCGGAGCAAGGCTCGATCGGGTTCAGCATTCCGCTGGATCAGGTTATGGCGCTCGCCGAAGGCTGGTCGGACGCTCCGATGGAGCAGCTTCCGGACTTTGCGATGGACTCCGATACGTTCGAGGAGGGCGGCGTGGGCGACGTCACGTTCGAGGACATGGCCAGCTATCTCGTCACGCATTTCTACGACAGCTTGAACAGCGGCGACTATGTGTACGCGTATTCGCTGATCGGAAGCACGTGGCTGACGGGCACGACGTACGAGCAGTTCCGCGCGGGATATATTTCGACCAGAAATGTCGCTATCGATCATATCGACGTCCAGGTGACCGAAGAAGATCGTGCTGCGAAAGTAACGGCGTTCATTACGGCGGAGGAGCGAGCGGACGGCGAGAATCGGATCAGCAAGTACAAGGTCGTCTACACGGTCGGCTACGAGAACGATCAGATGAAGCTGTTGAGCGGCAAGGGAGAAGCCATCAAACCGTAACAAGCAAAAACCTCCTGTTCGGGTCCGAATGTATCGGGCCGGGCAGGAGGTTTTCATTTTGGATTGATGGCGCTGCGGTCGTTACGGGTTGCGGAGCCGCAAGTCCGAGACCAGCTCTTCGATCGAGCCGCTCAGCCGTTCCGTCAGCTCGTCCGACAAGGAGAACGCGGCGGCGCCGTCTTGTCCGCTGCGCGTCACCTGGCTGTCCGTAGCATAGATCGGGCTGATAAAGTGGCGCGCGCCGATCGAGGACAGCACCGGTTTCAGCGAATAGTCGATCGAGAGCAGATGCGCGAGGGTGCCGCCGATAAATACGGGTGCTACGATTTTGTCGACGAGTCCCTTCTGCGGGAGCAGATCGAGGTACGTTTTGAGAATGCCGCTGTAAGACGCTTTGTAGACCGGGCTGGCGATAACGACCGCGTCCGCCGACTCGACAAGCGCGTTCGCCTTGGCAATGGCCGGGCTGTCCCAGCGAGCGAGAATCAAGTCTTCGGCCGGAAGCGAAGTAACTTGAATCGTTGCGGTATCGATACCGCGGCCGGCAAGCTCTTGATGGAAATAGTCCGTTACGCCGATCAAGCGGGACGACGGATTAGGGGTAGCAATAATAAAGACGACCTTGGACACCGCTGTTCAACTCCTTATTGGCGAAATACGCCGTATGATTTCATTATGCCTCAAGTTTGTCGGCTGAGGTAGTGCATTCGTACCGCAGATCCGCACTTTTGCAGCAAAAGTGCACTAAGGGAGGCGCTCTCGACGTGGATGCCCGAGCCCTTAAGTGCAAAAATACATTTAGGGAAGTGCAATTGGTGCGGCTAGCCGCTCCCTAAGTGCAAAAGTGCAATCAAGGAGGCGCCCTCGAAGCGAAAGCGGCCCCTAGTACATTTCTACATCTAAGGAGCAGCATCCGGGCCGGGAACCGGTCCCATAGCAGGTATACAGGCGGAAGCTTCTGAGTGCTGCCGTACTTCCAACCAGAAGGTGTCATCCTGCCACAAGCTTGTTGAATGAGCATTTGAATCGATCTGATAATTTACTGTAAAAGCGAAATATATTTAATTCCGATGGAAATTATATGAATAAGTTTAATATAACATGTCGCAAAGAGGCGGTCAATGTCAAATGTCCAAGGCCCAGACGGATATAATCAAAGCAACCCAAGCCGTTCAATAACGGCTTGGGTTGCTTCGGGGAAGCGGTCCATCAGTCGCTGTTCTCGAAATCGTCCTCGTGGACAGCGCTCCGTTCTTCGTACTGAATTTCCGGCACGCCGTCGTAAGCGACCTCGCTTTCGTCGCGCAGCGGCGGCCTGAATTGCAATTGCAGCTCGACGGAATCGCCGCGCTGCAGCGGCGCATTCATTAGCGTGGACGGAATGGGACGTCCGTTCAGAACGAGCGTGTACGTAATGCCACCCGTCATCGGAATGCCTCCGACCGAAGTAATCTGGCCGTTGAAGCTAATCGTGGCCGCTCCGGTGCTCCGCAGCGCCTGCGCGATCGTCATGCCTTGGAAGTATGGGACGGTATACGCCTGCGTAACGTTCGGGAACACCCGTCCTCCATTAATCAGGACGGTGACGGCATTCGGCCCCGGCCCTGGGAACGGCCCCGGCCCTGGCGGAAACGGCACCGGTATCGGAATTGGAATCGGTATTGGCCCCGGCGGAAACGGCGGTCTTGGCGGCGGAAACGGCCCCGGCGGGAACGGTCCAGGAGGGAACGGCCCCGGTGGGAACGGTCCAGGAGGACCCTGCGGTCCGAACGGCGGCATCATGCCCCGCGGATCGTAGTAATAACCATAATTGCCATCGAAGTGCGGCGCTTGCGCTTCCGCAGCGTAGGCATTCGCATCGTATGCCGGATCGTATTGGCTGTTGCGGTATCCGTATGGGTAACCGTACGGATACCCGTAGCCGTAATCGTTCGGATGCATCGAATGGTTCGCCTCCTTTTCCTGACAGCGGTTGTACTGGTTAAGTGTATGCGCCCACAGCGTGTACTCTTGCCTATGGAAACAGGAGGATTGGAGAAGAAAGAAGGGAAAAAGAAAGACGCCGCTCCCAGTGAAGGGGCGGCGTCTTACGCGCTTGTCCGATCAAGCCTATTACTTCGCTGCAGCCTCGTAGCGTTGGCCGACAGCCGCCCAGTTCACAACGTTCCAGAACGCTGCGATGTAGTCAGGGCGTTTGTTCTGATAGTTCAGGTAGTAAGCGTGCTCCCATACGTCCAGACCGAGGATAGGCGTGTCGCCTTCCATGATCGGGCTGTCTTGGTTAGGCAGGCTGTATACTTTCAGTTTGCCGTCTTGTCCTACGGCAAGCCATGCCCAGCCGGAACCGAAGCGGGTAGCTGCAGCTTTCGCGAAGTCTTCTTTGAATTTATCGAAGCCTCCGAGTTCGCTGGCAATAGCGTCCGCCAGCTTGCCCGTAGGCGCGCCGCCGGCGTTAGGGCCGATCGTTTCCCAGAACAGGGAGTGGTTCGCATGGCCGCCGCCGTTGTTGCGAACGGCCGTACGGATTGCTTCAGGTACGCTGTTCAGGTCGGCAATCAGGTCTTCAACCGATTTGCTTTGCAGTTCCGGAGCGGACTCCAGAGCGGCGTTCAGGTTCGTTACGTAAGCGTTGTGGTGACGATCGTGGTGAATCATCATCGTCGTCTCGTCGATATGCGGTTCGAGCGCGTTGTTCGCGTAAGGCAATGCAGGCAGTTGATGAGCCATTGTAATACCTCCTGATTATGGTGTTGATTTCAGGTACATTATCCCTTATTCAAGGGGATAAATCAACATTATTGTTGCGAAAGTCCGAGGATGTCAGAACGGCAATAGGATGACCCTTAAAAAAGACAAATATGTACGATAAGCGAGCAAAATCGAGCTTTCGCGACGCAACTCTATGAAAACGCTTAATATTAAGCGCTTTCAAGAGAATTTAAGCGTTTTCAAGAGATTCTTAAAGAATTTTTAAAGTTTTAGAAGGATTTTTATTGTTTTTGTCGTAATTTATACATTAAGCTTGTACTATGACATCGATTGAGGAGTTGTAACACACATGTACGTTCGTTCCTTTCAACTGTCTGACTACGGGGCTGTGACGGAATTGCTAGAGACCGTATTGTCGGATGATTGCTATGAGCTGACGATGGGCGCGTTCGCGCGGCAATTGTCATGGGATAGCGATCTGGTGCTCGTTGCTGTTAAACAAGGCGAGATCGTCGGCATGATTATCGGTACGATCGACAACAATAAGGGCTACTACTACCGCGTTGCAGTGAAACGGGAGTACCAGCGTCAAGGAATCGGCAAGTTGCTGATTCAAAGTCTGAAGCAACGATTCGAGCAACGTCATGTGACTAAGATTATGATTACGGCCGATGAGCACAACGAGAAGGTGCTTCCGCTGTACGAGAAGCTCGGTTATGTTGCGAGCGATTTTTTTCGTTCGTTCCAGAAGCTTAGCATCGTAGCGGGTTAGATCGTTCGTGTCGTCGTACAGAGACAATCGATTAGGACATTAGTTCCTGTTATTGAAAGCATATCCGAATGCCATTGCTTTTGGCGCCCGGATATGCTTTTCTTATACTATTAGACAGAACGCGATCAGGTGGAACGCATGAACAATTACCAGCCTTGCATGATAAAGAGCTTTAAGCATAACGGACGTTTGCACCGGTTCTGGCACCGCAATTGGCTTGTGCCGGCGCAGCGGCTTATCCCGAAGCATGCGGCTTTGTCGATGACCGTCCTCATTAATCGGCAGACGCCTATTCAAGAGGCGGACGGAAAGCTGTGGACGAGCCGGGTGCCGGCCGTATCGTTTTTTATTCCCGGCGAATGGTACAACATCGTGGCGCTGCTGGAGGACGGCGGTATTCGATATTACTGCAACGTCGCTTCTCCAATGATGCAGACCGACGATGTGCTGACGTATATCGATTACGATCTGGACGTTATCCGCACGCCGGACGGGGGCATTCATGTCGTCGATCGCGACGAATTCGAACGGCACCGCGTGATGTATCATTACCCCGACATCGTGATCGACAAGGCGGAAGCGGGCCTGCAGCGCCTGCTGCGGCGGGCGAGAGCGGAAGAGGCGCCTTTCAACGACGCCGACGTAATGAAGTATTACGAGGATTGGCTGCGCGAGGCGGCTAATTTCGTGTAGGAGTGGAATTATGTCTGAGCTGGATTCCGGAGCGCGTGCGGAGTTGCAGGAGAAGGAGCAGCCGCAGTTCGCTGAATGGATGGGTTGGGTCAAAACGATATCCGTCGCGCTCGTTATTGTGCTTCTGCTCCATGCTTTCGTCTTTCATTTATCCAAGGTAGAAGGCCATTCTATGGAGCCGACGCTGCACGATCACGATTGGCTGTTCGTCAATAAGCTCGTCTATCTGGTCGGCAATCCGAAGCTGGACGATATCGTCATTCTGAAGGACCCGTACGACGAACCGTCCCGGAAGCTGCTCGTGAAGCGAGTGGTCGGCCTGCCGGGCGACCGAATCGAAATTCGCAAGCGTATCTTGTATCGGAACGGCGTGAAGGCGGACGAGCCTTATACGGATACGGAGATCGACGACTACGATTATGGGCCGTATGTCGTACCGGAAGGCAACTATTTCGTGATGGGCGACAACCGCCATTCGCGTGCCAGCCGCGACAGCCGTTCGTTCGGGGCTGTGCCGAGAGGGCAGATCAGCGGACGGGCCGATTGGATCGTATGGCCGATTGCCGATATGAATTCGTTGTAGGAGCGGGGAGCCATGAAGGAGCTTACGATTTATACGGACGGCGCTTGCTCGGGCAATCCAGGGCCCGGAGGATGGGGCGCCGTATTATTTTTTGGCAGGCATCGGAAGGAAATATCGGGCGGGGAGAAGCATACGACGAACAACCGGATGGAGATACAGGCGGTTATCGAGGCGCTTCGGCTGCTCAAGGAGCCGTGTAAGGCGACGGTATACAGCGATTCCGCTTACGTCGTCAACTGCTTCCAGCAGAATTGGATACGCGGCTGGCTGCGCAACGGCTGGAAGAACAGCAAAGGCCAGCCGGTCGAGAATCAGGAGCTGTGGCAAGCGTTATGGGGACTGATGCAAATTCATCAAGTATCTTACGTTAAAGTGAAGGGTCACAGCGACAACGAATGGAACAATCGATGCGACGAGCTGGCCCGAGAGGCGATCAAGCGGCTGTAGCCGGCAGCGTCGAAGTATAGTCGAATCGATCGTGTGGCGGTCAAGACCCGGAAGGAGGACAAGCGAATGGAGACGATCCAGCAGGATATTCATAAGGAGTCGGATTCCGCTTGGCCGAAGAAGGTTCCTCACCGGGATTGGCATGCTTTCAAGGTAGAGTTGAAGGCGGCAGCAAAATCGCTCGGCATCGACGACATCGGAATTACGTCGGCCGATCCGTTCCTCGAATTAAAGGAAAGGCTGATACGCCACCGCGAGCTCGGGAGAGAGTCCGGCTTCGAGGAGCCCGATCTGGATCGGAGAACGAATCCGGCGCTGCTGTTCGACCGGCCGCAGTCGATTATCGCGATTGCCGTCGCTTATCCGTCCAAGCTTGCCGATGCCCCCAAGTCGGAGCCTGGCGCCCGGCGAGGCATATTCGCGCGCGCGTCGTGGGGAGTCGACTATCATACGGCGCTGCGGGAACGGCTTGCTCGGCTGGAGGATTGGCTGCGGGAGCGCGTGCCGGAGGCTCGAGTCGAGAGCATGGTCGATACCGGCGCTTTGTCCGATCGGGCGGTTGCGGAGCGGGCGGGGCTCGGCTGGAGCGCGAAAAATTGCTCGATTATTTCGCCGAAGCTCGGCTCTTGGATTTACCTCGGCGAAATCATTACGAATCTTCCGCTGCCGCCCGATACTCCGATTCCGGATATGTGCGGCTCTTGCACCAAATGTATCGACGCCTGCCCGACGGGCGCGCTTGTCGGACCCGGCCAGCTCGATTCGAACAAGTGCATTTCGTTTCTTACCCAGACGAAAGTCATGCTTCCTGACGAATATATGCGTAAGATCGGCAACCGGCTATATGGCTGCGATACATGTCAGATCGTGTGCCCGGCCAACCGGGGCAAAAACTGGACGCACCATGCGGAGCTGCAGCCTGATCCGGAGCTGGCGAAGCCGCTGCTTGTGCCGCTGCTTACAATCGGCAACCGCGAATTCAAGGAGCAGTTCGGATCGCTCTCCGGCTCATGGCGCGGGAAGAAGCCGATTCAACGCAATGCGGTTATTGCGCTGGGCAATTTTCGCGAGAAGTCGGCCGTCCCTTCGTTGATCGATGTGCTGCTGAAGGACCCTCGTCCGGTGCTGCGGGGAACGGCCGCTTGGTCGCTCGGGCGAATCGGCGGAGAAGAGGCGGCAGCGGCGCTCCGTCAGGCGGCGGAGCAGGAAGCGGACGCAGAGGCTGCGGAGGCGATTGCCCGGGCAATGATCGTGATTTCCGCCAGCGAGGAAGCGCCTGCGGAGAACATTCGGCCGTAAGGGCGGACGGGATGCCGGCTGCTGTCGAACCGATGAGGAAGCGGCGTATAAAAGAGGAAAAATCATCGTTTGCGAACGATATGTTAACATGCTAGAATTAGTACCAATATGCCTAGATCCGTGCAGGATAGGTGGAACAGAATAAGGACGGGTGACGGAAAATGTGGATTACGATTACGGCCATTGTGGCGTTAATCGTCGGCGCGGCCGGCGGATTTTTTGCGGGCGTCTTTTATTTGCGCAAGCAGTTGGAGCGGATGCAGAGCGATCCGGAGATGCTCCAGAAGATGGCGAAGCAGATGGGCTACAATATGAATAAGCAGCAAATGCAAAAAGCGCAGCAAATGATGCGCAACCAGAAGTCCAAACGTTAAGAAACGACAGTTTCTGCACGTCCGGAAGGGGGAGATCGGATGGCGGGCAAGAAGGATTACGTCAATTCCGCAGTTGGCGGCAACCGCGAGCAGATCGAGCATCATGTGCGGGAAATTTTGAAGCTGATCGGCGAGGATGTCGAACGGGAAGGTTTGCTGGAAACGCCTGCTCGCGTGACCCGTATGTACGAAGAAATTTTTGCAGGTTATGAGGTAGATCCGCGCGAGGTTCTGGGCGTGACGTTCGATGAGCAGCACGAAGAGCTCGTTATTGTAAAAGATATCGTCTATTACAGTCAATGCGAGCATCATATGGCGCCGTTCTTCGGGAAAGCGCATATCGGCTATATACCGAGCGGCAAGATCGCCGGTCTGAGCAAGCTGGCTCGGCTGGTGGAGGCCGTGTCCCGCAGGCTGCAAGTGCAGGAAAGAATTACTTCGCAGATTGCCGACATTATCGAAGAGACGCTGGCTCCGCACGGCGTCATGGTCGTCGTCGAGGGCGAGCATCTGTGCATGTGCGCGCGCGGCGTTAAGAAGCCGGGCAGCAAGACGATCACGTCGGCGGTCAGAGGCCAGTTCCGGCGCGATCCGGCTTCGCGTGCCGAGTTTTTGTCGCTGCTTAATAGGTAAAGTAGTTTAAGAGAGTCGCTTATGGCCGTATGGCTTAGGCGGCTCTTTTTTGCGTTGCGTGTGGTAATGGGTGCTGGGTGAAAGGGGGTGCAGCATCACGATTTGTGTTATAAGAGACGGCTGGCGGGTTGAAGGGGAGCTGCTGCATCACTTTTTGTGTTATAAGAGACGGCTGGCGGGTTGAAGGGGAGCTGCTGCATCACTTTTTGTGTCATAAGAGACGGCTGGCGGGTTGAAGGGAGCTGCTGCATCACTTTTTGTGTCATAAGAGACGGCTGGCGGGGTGGAGAGAAGCTG
>Ga0160470_100299_pt1 | contig 29723 bp, 23 predicted proteins | sample HID1973I_E11MG_FD_108214 | JGI IMG/M metagenome (GOLD analysis project Ga0160470, IMG submission 108214) | Enriched mosquito-associated microbial communities from UW Madison campus, WI, USA - HID1973I_E11 MG | ecosystem: Host-associated > Arthropoda: Insects > Digestive system > Unclassified ... | reverse complement strand
GCCCCATGGGAAGGCCGAGCGCAGGTTCTGCGCAGTGGGCAACCCGGCATGGATGCCGGGTTAGCCGCGCACGGCCATGGATGGCCGATCGCGGCGGGCCCACGGAGCAGGACCGGAGCGAGGAATGCCGAGCCCAGGCGAGGCACCGGACGAAAGGGGCAAGAGCGTTTGGTTACTTGGCGCTCTTCCAAGTGACTCGCTGTAAAAGCGAAACCAATAGAAGCCGTGACCGCAGGAATGGATATGTACACCAGCAAGTATCTCACCGCCGATCAGGCCGCCATCGCGAGCAAGCTTTGCTCCTACAGTAATCAGGGTCTGTAAGTCTCCCTTGCTACACGCCAGCCCCTGCGTTTGCAATTCATGCAGGAACTGCCGCGGGCCGCGATCTTTTGATCTACTTCAACTTAGCCAGCAACGCCGCAGCTACCGCCTCCGAAGACGCCGGATTCTGCCCCGTCAGCAACAACCCATCAGTCACCACATAACTCGCCCAATCATCGCCCTTCGAATAAATCCCGCCATTGGCCTTGAGCACATCCTCCACCAGAAACGGCACCACATTCGTCAACTGCACCGCCGCCTCCTCACTGTTGGTAAACCCTGTCACGCGCTTGCCTTTAACCAACGGCTGCCCATCCTCGTCCTTGACGTGACGCAATACGCCCGGCGCATGACAGACCGCCGCAACCGGTTTACCCGCCGCATAAAACGCCTCGATCAGCGCGATGGAAACCTTGTCTTCCGCCAGATCCCACAACGGACCATGGCCGCCCGGATAGAAAACCCCATCGTAGTCTTCAGCTCGCACACTGCTCAGCAATGCCGTCGAGGCCAACGCCGACTGCGCCGCAGAATCTTTGCGAAAGCGCTCGGTGGCCGCCGTTTGCGCATCTGGCTCATCACTTTTAGGGTCGAGTGGCGGCTGACCACCCTTGGGCGAAACAAGGGTCAGCTGGGCACCGGCGTCCTTGAACGCGTAGTAAGGCGCCGCGAATTCTTCCAGCCAGAAGCCGGTCTTCTTGCCCGTGTCACCCAATTGATCGTGGGACGTTAGAACCATCAGGATTTTCATGTCGTGCACACTCCAGGTCAGGGCTATTCGAATGCGCGAAGGCGCGGTCTGCCTTTTCATTGACCACAGAAAATGTCGGTTCGTTGCAGCCGACTTTGGAGTCTGAGCCGTCAAACCTGGCGAGCAAGCCATTGCGCACTCGTCTGCACAAAAAACCTGCTGTGTTGCTGATCATGGCGTACGAAGCGTCCTTCAGAAGTATGTGCAAGGTTTGACGGGCGTCCGCGCAGGTTTCTGCACGTCTTTGCTTGAGAGCATCATGAACAATCACTACGGAGAACGATAAAAACCTATATCTTTTTGATTTATATGCATTTTTCAAAATTGGCACAGCGCTTGTTAACTGCTTTCCGCCCTCCGGCAAATTTCGCCTTGAGGCACCAACACTCAGTTAGTAAGGAACGCAGCCATGGCTACACCCGCATACATGTCCATCACTGGAAAGACAATGGGCAACATTACCGCAGGTACTTTTACCAGTGACTCCGTTGGCAACAGCTACCAGGAGGGTCACGAAGACAAGTTCATGGTTCAAGCCTTCAGCCATGAAGTCACCCGTCCGCGAGATCCCCAGTCCGGCCAGCCAACCGGTCCGCGGGTTCACTTGCCGCTCATGGTTACAAAAGTATTCGACAAATGCTCCCCGCTGCTCCTACAAGCCCTCACCAGCGGCGAGAAACTGACCTCTATAACAATCGAGTGGTACCGCACCACGAGCAGTAAACCAGAGCACTACTACACCACTACTCTTGAAGACGCGGTCATCGTTCATATCAAGGACTATATGCACAACTGCCAGGATCCTTCGAATTCGCACTTCACTCACCTGCAGGACGTGCATTTCGCTTATCGAAAAATCACCTGGACGCATCTGGTCTGCGGCACGTCGGGTTCGGATGACTGGCGTAGAGAGAAACAAGACTGAAGACAAACCATTTGTTTGCATCTGCTCTTTTATTTTTCAACAAAAAAGGGCGACCCTATGGGCGCCCTTTTTCTTGTAAAGTCTTATATCAGGTGCCCGCCCAGTATGATGACCTCGGCAATCCATGCACTGGTAAAGAGTCATGACACTGGGCGAACGGGTGGATTTTAATTGAAGCCGGCGATAATGTCCGTGTTTAAGAAGATGAAATTTATCGACACAATGTTTAATAAAATGTCACCTAAAATATTATCCCGACACACTTTTAAAACTCACTGGTTCGATCATCAGAATTGATTGTGTTTAACGAACTCTCGCCAAACACAATCCATCCTGTATGTATCGGCCAACTCAACGAGTCGTGGTTACTTTCAACACATCCGTGTAGGTAACGACCACACTCTGCCCAACTTTCAAATCCTTCAGTTTTGCCTGTACTTCGGGTCGCACGACATCCACAGTTTTTGATTCCCCCGCCGGCCCCTTGAGGGTCACCTTGTTGTTCTTGACATCAATCTTGGTGATTTGCAGCTGAACCTGAACCTGACGGTACGCTTCGCCACCCGGATTCGGATTGTCCTTGGTGGCGCGGTTTACACCCTCTCGCTCAAGTGAACCTGGCAAGCCCTTATCAACGTCAGTGTCCAGGTAGGCGGCAACCGAGCGTACAACCGCAATGTTGACTTTATCGCCGGGCTTGAGATTACCCAGGTCCTTGGCCTGGTCCGTCAGCTGCACATGGACTTGATGACCTTGGGGACCTTCAAGCACAACCTGGTGATTAGGGGCGTCAACCGACACCACTTTGGTATCAACCTGGTCGGCAATCACAACTTCGGACAGCGGGATGTCTGCAGCCAAGGCACTGAAGCTGGCAGCAGACATAAGCGTTGCAAGGGTCATGGCTTTGGCGAGTGCGTGAAGTTTCATAAGTCGTACTTTCCCTGTGGATTGGAGGCAACAAACGGCGCTGAATCTGCGTCCAGCGCCGTTTGTGTCCATCAGCATAGACGCTGATCAGGGTGTGTTCGCAGTTTCTTGCGCGGTGGATTCACCACTGGTCGTGCCCTTGCCGCTTTCCTCTCGTCGCTTCGGATCCGTTGGACGCAAGGCGTCGTTGTCACGCTCGACTTCTCCAGGTGGACGCGGTTCGTCGGGGTGTTCGTCTTTCGATATCGGTTTCATCGCCTGTCTCCTCAAGCCTCGGGATCGTCGACTTCCTCGGCCACATTCACCTCGGGCGAGTCCTTGTGGGACTGCTCCGCCTGCTTCTTCAAGCCCTGCCACTGCTCGAGGTCAATGGCACCCTGCCCCAACAAGTCATCCGCAATGCGCAGCAGTTCGCTGTAATGGGCGTCGGGGGATTGCTGCCAATAGGCCTTGTCCTCGAACAGGCGCTGCCATGAATCGAGGTCGGGTAACTTGAGATCGTCGCTCATGAAGGGTTTCCTGCCGGGTATTCGTTCGGTAGAGGGTTGGGGGGCGACTGGAGTTCAAAAGATCAATAGCTGGCGACCTGTTGACTTTAATACCCAGTCATCTCCAGATACCCCTGTCCGCCCTGGCTACCGCTTAACCGCACCGGTCCTTCCCAATAGGGAATGCGCAGGTCCATCCATGCCTCTGGATTGAGCGCCGTCAGGGAAATGTCGAGGTTTTTGCCAGGTATCCTGACCGACCAGCGCACCGGCATCGACCGTCCGGCAACGGTGGCGGTGTCTTGCGGCGTAAGGCTGATATCGCGGGCGTGCAACGGTTGTGTGCGGCCTTGCGCATCGATCCAGGTACCGGTGACGTAAGGCTCGCCATCCCGCTGGCGCATGCGATAGAGCATCACCTGTTCGCCACTGTCGAGGTGCAGGGAGAACCAGTCCCAGCCCGTCTGATTGGCGGTCAAGGGTTGGCTGCTCCATTCGCGATCCAGCCACGCCGGGCCGCTGACCTGATAGCGTTTGCCATCGATTTGCAGCGTTCCGCTGGCCTGGAAAAACGGCTGGCTATAGTAGTACGACGCTTGTCCCTGTTCGGATTTCTGGCTAAAACCCTGATCACCCTGCAGCACCAACGGCCCCGTGGACGTCAACCGCAGTTGATAGCTGAAGTTCTTGTCCTGCGCGCTGAGTTGCAGGTCGGTCAGCGTGCCGGGCCCCTGGCTGCTGAAGCGCCAGTCGTCGATCCAGGCAGAGAATGGCGCCGGACTCACGCCCGCCTGACCGACACCACCGCGCGCATAACGCTCGGCCGCGTGATGAGCCGTCGCCGATGTCACCGCTGCATGCCCCAGCCAGATCACCTGACTGGCCCACCCCGCCGCTGTCGGACCGGCGTTCAACGCGCTGCGAAACAGTGTCCACTGCACACCGAACTCACGCCCCTGATCGTCCTTGAGGTTGGCGGTGACGTACCACCATTCGATACGAAACCCGTCATGGGGACCGTGGTCCGCCGGGAAGCTGAAAACGCGGCCAGGCACCACAGGCGAAAAAGCAGCGGCGCTCCCCCCCAGCCCCGCAAAGCCCTTCTCCACCGGTACCGAATTGTCGCAGCCGCTCAATACCATCAGCAGCAGCACCGCGAGCCTAATCTTCATGAGCAAACGTCCTCAGCAGGTCGGCCGGTTGCGTGCGATACAACGAATACAACGGCCATGCCGATGCGAGCAACGTCGCCAGCAACGCCAGCCCCATCAACTGCAACAGCTGCAATGGAAACACCCGCAAAGGTAAACGCCAGCCAAACGCCTGAACGTTGATGACCGTGTCCAGGCACCACGCCAGCGCAATTCCCAAAGGCAACGCCAGCACCAGCGTCAACACCGCCAGCAGCCAGGTCTGCCCGAGATTGAGCAGCATCAATTGGCGTCGCGTCACCCCTAGCGCCCACAGGGGAGCGAGTTGCCCGAGGCGACTCTGGCTCTGGGTCAGCAGGCTGATGAACAAGGCCACCCCGGCGACGGCCAGGGTCAGGCTGTTAAGCGCCGCCGTCGCCGCGAACGTCCGCTCGAAGACTTGCGTAGACCAGCCCTTGAGCCGGGCCTGATCGACGATGCGACTGTCATCCAGGGAAAAGCGTGCCTGGAGCGCGGTTAAAAACGTCGGGATCGAGGCCGGATCGATGCGCAGGTTGAACCGGTTGGGCGTCAGCTGTGGCCAGCCGCGCAGCAAGTGATCGACGTTGACCAGCAGGTGGCCTTTGGGGTTGCCGTAGTCGGCATAGATCCCGACGATACGCGGTGACCACTGGCCGCTTGGTGTCGCAAACGTCAAGTGATCGCCAAGCCGCACCTTTAATCGCCGCGCAAGCTGTTCGCTGAGCATCAGCGCGTCGTCGCTGGCCAGGTGCCCCCAGGGATCGTCGCCCAAAGACTCCAGCAGCGGCCAATGCTGACGATAGGTCGGGTGATCAATCACGCCGAAAACATCCGCCGGCCAGCCCTGCAACTGAACCGAGACTTGCCAGTTAGGCAATACCGCGCTGACCTGTGGCTGGTGTTTGAGCCAGGTCTGCAGCTCCCTCGCCTGGGCCGGGTTTTGCGGGTTCAGGTACAGCTCGGCGGTGAGCCGTTGCTCCAGCCAATCGCTGAATGTCTGGCGAAATCCGGCGGTCATGCTGCCCGCGCCGATGTTCGCCGCCAGCGCCAGCAGTAACGCCATCAGCGCCAGGCTGAGAGCCGGCAGTTGCTGACGGCAGTCGGCGAGAAACCACTGACCGAGCACCGATCTACTGCGGCGCAATGCGCCATTCAGCACCGCATTGAGTACCACCGGCAGTGCCAGCGCGGCGCCGATCAACAGCGTTCCCATCAACACGAAACCGGCGGCCAGGCTGTCACCGAAGATCAACGCCAGCAGCGCGATCACCAGAGCCGTGGCGGCCACCCAGGCTTGGCACCGCAACCAACGTGCATGCGCCTGGTGCCAGGCTTGCGGATCGGCCAACGCCAACAAGGGCAAACGCGCCGCCCGCAGCAGGCTGTTGCCGCCGGCCAACAGGGCCCCCAGCAGACTCAGGCCCACTCCGCTGATCCACCACCCGGCGCCGAGGCTCAACTGCCCCGCGACCTCCGCGCCATACAACCCGCGCAGACTGGCGACGACATCCGGCAACAGCACGCTTGCCAGCAGGTACCCACTGACGACCCCGGCCACACCACCGATCAACGCCAGAACACCCAGTTCAACGATCAGGCAGGCGATCAACATCCTCGCACTGACCCCACAAGCGCGCAGAGTCCTGAGCAACCCCCGACGCTGCTCCAGTGCCAGGCCAATCGCGGCGTGGACAATGAACAGGCCGACCACGAATGACAGAAAACCCAAGGCATCGAGGTTCAGGTGAAAACTCTCGGTCAGCCGCGCGAGGTTGTTCTCTTCGCTACGGGTCTTGAGCTGCAGCTGACTTTTGAATTGATCGGGCAACGGCGCGCTGAAATCCTTTGGCAACAGCAGCCGCGACAGTTGATCCGGCTGTTCGAGAATCTGCTGGGCGAACCCGATGTCGACCAGCAACACGCCAGGGGCCATGTCCGTCTGCGCGTGCAGCGGCGGCAAGGACTGACCGGTGGTACTGACCGGCTGATCGCCCTCTCGCAAACCGAGTACCTGCAACGTCTGGGGCGAGATCCAGGTACTGCCCGGCGGGGTAAAAAAACCGACGATCTGCTCGATCGCCAAGGCCTGCCCGGCCACGGCCGAACCCGCGGGTAACGAAACCGGCTCGATGCCCATCAGCTGCAAGCGCTGGTCTTCATGCCCCTTGAGCACCACCCTGCCTTGCAGCACCGGAGACACCGGCCATCCGCTGCGCCGCAAATCGACAAACACCTGTTGGGAAAAAGTGGCGCCGTTGGGTGCACTGAGACTGGCCTGGGGTTCACCGCCAATCAACTGGCTGGCCCGGGCATAGCTTTCCCGCGCCTGACTGTTCAGGGCCTGCACGCCCGTGAGCAGGCTGGTCGCGAGCCAGAGCCCGGTCAGCACGCTGAAAAACTGCACCGGGTGCTGGCGCCAATGACTGAGCAGTGCCCGTAACGTCTCGCGGAAAACCCGCACCTCAGCGCTCGTCCGCGCCGACCAGGCGGCCACGGTGCAGTACTACTTTCTCGGCCAGCCGCGCCGCCACACGAGGGCTGTGCGTGACCATCAACAACGTCGTGGGGCTGTCGTCGATGAGCTCCAGCAGCAGCTTCAACACCTCATCGCTGGTGGCTTCGTCCAGGCTGCCGGTGGGTTCATCGGCCAGCAACAGCCTGGGCTGTGACGCCAGCGCGCGACCCAGCGCAACCCGCTGCTGTTGTCCGCCGGACAGCTGTTCCGGGTACCGCCGCAGCAACGCCTGCAAACCCAGGCGCTGCACCAGATGCGCTTGCCAGTGCGGATCATGACGCCCGGCCAGACGCGCCTGAAACGCCAGGTTGTCCTCCACGCGCAGGCTGCCGATCAGGTTGAACTGCTGGAACACCAGGCCGATTTCGGTACGGCGCCAGTTCGCCAATTGCCCTTCGTTCATCTGGTCCAGCTGATGCTCACCGCAGCGAATACTGCCGCGATCGACCTTGTCCAGCCCCGCTATCAGGTGCAACAACGTGCTCTTGCCGCTGCCCGACTCGCCCATCAGCGCCAGGCTGCTGCCCGGTTTCAACTTCAGGTCGACGCCTTGCAGGACCGGCAACGGGCCTTGCGGCGTGGCATAGCTTTTGAAGACACCGTTGACTTCGAGCATGGGTGAACCCGTTCGATGAGCGTGGGCCAAGGATAGCGGCCCTGCAGGGTATTTGTCCGGTAACGATTGCTGCTGGATTACCTCGGTGCGCAGTTCTATTTCGTGACGCCAAAAAACCGTTCAAACGATGGTTTCATACATGCCGCCTGTATGGGGATCAGGTATTGCGCTAGGCGCTGCGGCATCCTGTGATCTTTTGCTTTTTTACATTGCGAACAGCCATTTTCCAGCTACAAATGACAAGTGGGGTAAGTGTCCAAAATCTTGACAGTGGGTGTCACGGGTCGGACGTCTATGGATGGCTTCAGCTTTAGGGATGGTCAGGCGCATGACTCAAGGCAAGTACCGCTCCGACATTGATGGCTTGCGGGCTGTAGCGGTCATCGCGGTGCTGCTGCACCACCTCAGCACCCGCCTGCTGCCCGGCGGCTACGTGGGCGTCGACATCTTTTTCGTGATCTCCGGGTTCCTCATCACCTCTCAGGTTTTTTCCGAGGTCAAGCGCAATGCCTTCTCGCTGAAGAGTTTCTATCAGCGACGCATTAATCGCATCGTTCCTGCGCTGGCAACGGTACTGCTGGCGACCGTGATCGTCGGCGCCTTTATTCTTTCTCCGGTCGACCTGATCCGGCTCAACGTCAGCGCCCTGATGTCTTTGTTGGGCGTGTCCAACTTCTATATCTGGGTCAAGTACGGTAACTACTTCGCCGCCAACGCCAGTGAAGCGCCACTGCTGCATACCTGGTCGCTGGGGGTTGAAGAACAGTTCTACGTGATCTGGCCGCTGTTCATCGTCTTGCTCTACCGCCTGGCGCCGCGTTACGTGCTGCCGGTTCTGGCCGTCGGGGTGGTGCTCGCGACAGCTTTTTCCGAATACGCGACGGGTGTTTTCACGACGGGTGCCTATTACCTGCTGCCGACGCGTTTTTTCGAATTGATGCTGGGCGGATTGCTGGGCATTTACCTGTATCAGCCGCGAGTCATCGGCAAGCTGGCGGCCCATGGTTTTGCGCTGGCGGGCTACCTGCTGATCGGATATTCGTTGTTTGCCTTGAACGCCGACTCCACATTCCCGGGGCTGAATGCCCTGATCCCGTGTATGGGCGCCGCGCTGTTGATCCTGGCCGGCAGCGGCGACAGACACTCGCGTTTGCTCACCTGCCGGCCAATGGTGTTCATCGGCTTGATTTCCTACTCGCTGTATTTGTGGCACTGGCCGCTGATCGCGTACCTGAACTACCTGGAAATCCCGATCACCCTGCCGGTCGGGGCCCTGCTGATCGCAACGTCGATCCTGCTCTCATGGTTGTCCTGGCGCTACGTCGAGGTGCCGTTCCGACGCGGCGGCGCAACGTGGCACTTCTCCCAAGTGTTCGTCCGTCGCTTTGCCCTTCCGGCCCTGGGGTTGGCCGCAGTGGCAGGGCTCAGCGTTGCGTTCCACGGTTTCCCGCAGCGTTTCAGCCCAGGGGTTACGGATCTGGAAGCCATGACCCTGAAAAAGCCCAATGAAATCCGTAGCGGGTGCCACGTGCCCAACGCGCTGTACAGCACGGAGCCCAATGAGCATTGTCGTTTGGGGGTCAAAAAAGAAGGGCTGGACGGCATCATGATTGGTGATTCCTTTGCCAACCACTTTACCGGCATGGTCGATATCCTGGCTAAACCGAACAACCTCTCGATCATGGATTACACCATGGACTCCTGCCCGCCGATCATCGGCTACACCGCCGAAATGCCACCGGTGTACGCCGCCCATTGTGCAAAACGCAACGAGCGAGTGTTCAACCTGATCGAGCAACACAAGTACCCGTACGTGATAATGGCGGCCATCTGGCCCAAGGACGCCAGTGCTGCGGACATCGTCGAGGCGAGCATCAAGCGGGCGGTGGATAACAGCGGTGAAGTGATCGTCATTCTGAGCAATCAGCACATTGAAAAAGCCGCAAGCTGCCCGATCCGCCGTTTGATGTTCGGCACCGACCGTAATTGCTCGGTCACCCAAAGCGCACTGCCCGCTTACTGGACGGACGTGCGGGCGAAATTTCCGCAGGTAAGGTTTATCGATCCTAATCAGGTGATCTGCCCGGCGGGTGTTTGTAGTCCGATCATTCAGGGGCAGTTGTTGTACCTGGACGATTCGCATTTGAATGAAGTGGGTTCGCGATTTATCGGTCGCACGTTGCTGGAGCGAGGGTATTCGCTGCTGCATGATCCGGTCACGACCCCGCACACGGCTGAGGTCGGGATTGGAAAAACGGTTGTGAATTGATGGCCGGGTTACATCAACGACAGGCTCCGAGCTAGCTGCTGATGAGAGACGACGAACTTGATGCGTGATCGCGTCAGCCTTCGACGTGCTCCCAAATGCAAGCACCCTATCTATCGCTACCACGCGTCTAAAGCAAATCAGGATTTTTCTGACAGACAAATCCGCTATTTAACGAATAGATCTCTCTAAATCAGCCATTTCAGCCCTCATTCTCCAGTTTTCGTAAAACATTCCCGAACTTTGCAAACAATTACTTACAAAAGGCTTGCTAGCCAAACATCGGAATCGCGACTAGTAATGATAGGTTACCGCGCTCGATCGAACCCTGAGATGCCGAGCCGTACCTATGCGCATCAAACGCCCCCGCCTTGCCGTTTTTGTAACTTACCTTGCCCTGGTTTGCCTGTTCGCAAGCGTATGGTTGACCCATCCTGCCCCGGTGCATTCTTCTTTTGCCTTGATGAGCCCGACGATGGCCGTGGCCAACAAAGTCGCCAAGCCCATCTACACCAGCCGTTTCGCCTCTTCCGGGCTGCTGGACTTCGTGCATTCCTCTGCGGTCACCGCCTTGCCGGATGGCAGCCTGATGTCCGTCTGGTTCGCCGGCACTCGCGAAGGCGCTGCGGACGTGCAGGTACGCTCCGCCCTCTTCAATGCAACAACCGGCGAATGGGGCGCGGAACGGGTGTTGGCGACCCGGGATTCGACCCAGCAGGGCACCCGGAAATACATCCGCAAACTGGGTAACCCGGTCGTCGCACTCGCGCCGGACAACCGCCTGTGGTTGTTCTATGTGTCGGTATCGATGGGCGGATGGGCCGGCAGTGCAGTGAACGTGATGGTGTCGGACGACTTTGGTGAAAACTGGTCCGCACCGCGTCAGCTGATCACCTCGCCCTTCCTGAACATCAGTACCCTGGTTCGCTCGGCACCGGTCTTCCATGCCGACGGATCCATCGGCCTGCCGGTTTATCACGAGTTTCTGGGCAAGTTCGCCGAGTACCTGTACCTGAGTCCCGACGGCAACGTGATCGATAAATACCGCATCAGTCGTGGCAACAACTCGCTGCAGCCGACAGTGGTGCCGCTGGACGGACAGCGTGGCATTGCCTTGTTGCGTTATGCCGGCGAAACGCACCACCGCGTATTGGCGACCCGCACCGAAGATGCCGGGCAAACCTGGAGTGAGCCCTACCCGCTCGACCCGTCGAACCCGAACTCTTCGCTGGCCGCCGTGGCAACCCCCGAACATGGCTTGCTGGTGGCGCTCAATGACCTTCAGGAAGGACGTTTCAAGCTGAGTCTCTACGGCACCGATGCTAAAATGAACGATTGGCGCTCGGTGCGGGACCTGGATAAATCACCTGACCCGCAGGGCAATCCGTTTTCCCCTCAAGCCTATAAGGAAATTATCGGTCACGAGTTTCGCGACTCCAGCGGCGCACTTCGCCAGCCCCTTGAAGCGCAGTTCCTGAGCAACCTCGATACCCGTGTCTGCACCAGTCGAGGGTGTGAATTCGAATATGAATACCCCTACTTCATCCGCAGTCCCGACGGCATGTATCACCTGGTTTATTCCTGGAACAACACCTTCATCAAGCATGTCACCTTCAACGATGCATGGCTGTCCGAGCGTCTCAAATGATCAACCTTTGGCAGGCCCATCTCAGCTTCGCAATGATCGCCTTCCTGCTGTTGCCGGGTTTCGGGCTGAGCAGACTCTGGCGAGCCGTCCTGTTGGCCGCCTTGCTGTCCATCAGCTTCATACCGCTGGACGGGCTGACACTGGCCGCCTACCTGCGCAGCCACATTGACGATCTGGCGATCACGACACTGGTGTTCATGGCCTGGGGCTGCTTGCGTCGCCTCGACCTCCTGCCCCCGGCGCAACACGGGCAAATCAGCGTATTGATTATTTTCGCCGCAATGGCGTTGTTGCTGTACCCGGCAACCTTGGGGCTCAGCTATCTGGACCCGTACCGGTTCGGCTACAGCCCGCGCATTTTGCTGAAGTTCATCGCCTTGCTGACCCTGGGCCTGTTTTACCTGCGCCACGGCCTGGCGGTTGCGATGCTGGCCGGTGCGACCCTGGCTTTCATGTTCGGGATCAAACCTTCGCACAACTACTGGGACTATCTGGTCGATCCGCTATTGGGCTTGTATTGCTGCGGCGCCCTGCTGGTCCTGGCCGTGCGCGCGGCGTGTCGCTGGCTGATCCGGCAACGCGGTCCAGCTCGCTGACATCAGCGAATACGTTTCAGATTCAACAATTTTTTTGACAGGGGAAACAAGGATGGGATGGTTGCAATCGAGACGCTTGCATTATTGGCTGGGCGCGACCGCGATTGCGTTTGTGTTGTTTGCACTGCTTCGGGTGATGTTCTTTTTCGGTTTTTCCGGGTTTGATGCCAGCGCCCTGAGTGGCGAAAAAGCCGTCCTGGAAACCCTGGGTATCGGCTTCCGTTTCGACCTGCGACTGGCGATTCTGGTGATGCTGCCACTGGCGTTGCTGGCCTGGATCCCACGCTGGAACCTGACCACCAGCCGCCTGCTGCGCGTGATTGCGCGGGTGTATCTGGTCGTCGCCCTGAGCCTTCTGCTGCTGATCTACATCATCGACTTTGGTCATTACGCGTACCTGGGCGTGAGGATCAATGCCACGGTGCTGCGCTTCATCGACGATGCGCAGATATCCCGCGACATGGTCTGGCAGACCTACCCGGTCATCTGGATTTCCCTGGGCTGGCTGGCCACCGTGGTGCTCGTCACCCTGGCTCTGGTGCGCCTGGAACGGGTCACCCTGGATCGTCCGCGCAAGCCTATTCGTAAGCTCTCCGCGACATGGGGCGGCGCCGTAATGGTGGTGCTGGTACTGCTGGGGATTCTGGGCCGTGTGGAAAACATGAACCTGGAAAACCCGGTGCCCTTGCGCTGGAGCGATGCGTTCTTCTCGGGCAACAACCAGGTCGCTGCCCTGGGCCTGAACCCGGTGATCTTCCTCTATGACACGGTCAAGGTCGGTCAGTCGCGCTACGACGAAGCCCAGGTGCGCGAACACTACGCGGTGATGTCCAATTACCTGGGCGTCGATCAGCCGGACCCGCAAACCCTGAATTTTGTCCGTCACCAGGCGCCGCAGCCTTACAAGGTCTCGGGCTCGCGACCACCCAACGTCATGTTTGTCATGCTCGAGTCCCTCGGCACCAGCGCCGTCGGGGCCTATGGCAACCCGATCAATCCGACCCCGAATATCGATCGCCTGGCCACCCAGAGCTGGTTCTTCGAGCACTTCTACGTACCCGTGACCGGCACTGCGAAAACGGTCTGGGCGAGCATCTCCGGCGTGCCTGACGTGACCCGTCAGGAAACCGCGACGCGCAATCCGCTGATCACTCAGCAGAACACCCTGATCAACGCCTTCACCGATTACGAGAAGATCTACACCATTGGCGGCAACTCCGGCTGGGCCAATATGAACGCGCTGATCAAGCAAAGCATCAATGGGGTGCGCCTGTTCGAAGAGCGCGACTGGAAATCGCCGGTGGTGGATGTCTGGGGGATTTCAGACCTGGACCTGTTCAAGGAAACCGATCAGATCCTGCAGGCGCTGCCCAAGGACAAACCGTTCTTTGCGTATGTGCAGACCGCGGGCAACCATCGTCCCTTCACCATTCCCAAGACCAACGATGGTTTTGAGGTGAAGCATCCGACCCTTGCCGAAGTGCAGGCCGCAGGTTCGCGCAGTGTCGAGCAATACAACGCGGTGCGCCTGCTGGACTTCAACATCGGGCGCCTGATGGAAATCGCCAAAGCCGGCGGCTATTACGAAAACACTATTTTCGTGCTGTTTGGCGACCACAACACCCGCATCGCCCAGATCCCCTTCCTGGCACCGGCTTACGAGCAACTGGGCCTGGAAAGCAACGCGGTACCGATGATCATCCACGCACCGGGCCTGATCGGCACTCGCGCGGTCAAGGAAGCCGTGGGGCTGGTGGACCTGCTGCCCACTGTCGCGGGCATGGCGGGGATGGAATTCCGTAACAGCGGCATGGGTCGGGATATCCAGCAACCCGCCCCCGAAGGCGAGCGCGTGGTGCCCCTGGTGCTGCGCGAAGGTACGTTCCCGCTGATCGCCGGCGTCACCCAACATTTCATGGTGCAGATGGAACACGATGGCAGCTCGCCGACCCTGCATGACCTGGCCTCGATGACACCACTGGACGACGTCGCCGGGCAAAACCCCGAAGAGTTCAAGCGCCTGGTGCAACTGACCCGTGGCATGCATGAAACGTCCCGGTTGATGCTGTACCAGAACGTACGAAAGTAACGCCTTATCCAGTGCCGGGCGTGTAAGTGTGACCTGATATATCCGGGCCAGCTTGCCCGGCACTTGATACCATCCAGCACACTTGTGTGACGATTTAGTGGCTGGAAGAAAAATTTTGTGAACATCATCCGTCTCGGGTTGCAAAAACCCTACGCACGTCTCATCGCCCTCATCGGCCTGGTTCTCATCGTGCCATTGTGTCTGCGTGCGGCGCTGGGCTGGTCAAACCCACACGGCTACTTCTCCGACGCAGGCATCGGCGCGCTGCTCGTCGTGCTGCTGTACCGTCGCCCCTGGTGGCTGGCGCTTGCGGTATTGCTTCCCTGGGGCTTCCTGACAGTGGCCAGCGCAGAGCTGGTCAGCGCCGTCGGCAGGCTGCCAAACGTTTCAGACGTGCACTACCTGATCGACCCGCAGTTTCTGGAAAACTCCACGGGCGGTGGTTTTGCCCAACCGTGGCTGGCCGCTACGCTATTGATCGGGCTGTTCGTGTGGCTGCTCACACACTGGTTCGCCCCCTCCGCCCCGCCGCCGTCCCTGCCCCGCCACGCCTGGACTGCCCCGCTGCTGCTGTTGATCGCGCACTGGAGCGCTCAGCATTTGCAACCCACCGACGCCGACCAATGGCGCGTGTTCAACCTGCCGCATCAGCTGCTGACGGCGGGTGTGGGCAGCGTTCAAATCAACGTCGAAGAATGGCTCGAGGGCGATGTGGTCGATGTGCCGCCGCAAATGGCGGGGCTGACCCAACTGGACTTGTCCGGGGAAAGTTTACTGGCGGGGCCAGGACGCGCGCGCAACGTGTTGATCATCGCGCTCGAAGGCATTCCCGGCGCCTATGTCGGGGTCAATCGCCAGGCCTTGCATAGCAGCTATCAGGAAAACCTGATGCCGCACCTCAGCCGCTGGGCCGAGCGTGGCATGAACACCCCGGATTACGTGCTGCACAGCCACCAGACCATCCGCGGCCTGTACGCCATGCTGTGCGGTGATTACGACAAACTCGACAACGGCACTCCCAAGGGTGTCGAGATGCTGACCCAAAGCGAGCGCAACCAGGCGTGCCTGCCGGCGCAACTGCGCAAAAACGGTTTCGCCACCCATTACCTGCAAGGCGCCGGCCTGCGCTTCATGGCCAAAGACAAGATCATGCCGCACATCGGCTTCAACACGACGCTGGGCCTTGAGTGGTTCACCAATGCTTCGTATCTGGATTTCCCGTGGGGCAAGGATGACAAGGCCTTCTTCGAAGGTGCGCTGGATTACGTTGGCGAACTCAAAAAACAGAAAAAGCCGTGGATGCTGACGCTGTTGACGGTGGGCACCCACCAACCCTATTCAGCGCCTGAAGACTATCTGGAACGCTATGACACGCCCAAGCAAGCGGCGGTCGGCTACCTGGATGATGCCCTCGATCAATTCCTCAACGGCCTGGAACGCCAGGGCGTCCTCAAGGACACCCTGGTGGTGATCACCTCCGACGAGTCCCACGGCATTGACGGCGTCCGCCTTGCCTCATCCTGGGGTTTCAACCTGACTTTGGCACCCGAGCAGGCACAGTTGCCGCAGATCAAAACCGGCGTATACGGGCATGTGGACTTGAGCACGTCGATACTCGACTACTTCGCCCTCCCCGTCCCTTCAGCCCTGAGCGGCCGTTCGCTGTTTCGCAACTACGACACGGGCCGCGAGATCATGTCGTACACCAACGGCAACCTGCGTTATCACGACGGCCAGGGCACGTTCACCGAGTGCGACTTTCAACAGCGCTGCCGGTACTACGCCAGCGAAGGATTCATCGCCGAGCGCGCCAAATTCCTCGGCCAGTACGGCGGCCAGCGTGCCAGGCAGATCACCGCAAGGGCCACGGCACTGGATCGCACACTGATGCAGACACCCTTGAACCAGCGTTATCAGTTTGGAAGCTCGGAAGTCATTCCTCTGCAGGCGCAGATCAAGGACGACTGGGCAGACAACCTGATCGGCGCCCAATACCTGGAAATGCCCAAAGGCTCGCACACGCGCGTGCGCCTGACCGTGCGCTCGGTCGATTTACAAGAGAACGCGTACATCCTGCTCAAGACCAAAGAGTTCGAACAGGACGTGCAAGTTGGCATGCCAGAGCAAATGCTGGTCACGGCGGATCAACCGCTGGAAATGGACTTCAGCTTCGACAACCCCGAGTCGCGCAAGGCGTTCTCCTTCCACCTTCTGGGATATGGCACGGGGGCTATCGAGGTCAGCGACTTCAGCGTCATTACCGAGTTGCCGGGACAGGAAGAACCGGTTGGCGAAACGCTTGAAGACGATACCGCTGAATCGAGTTGAGTCGTTGAGGGCGGTGATTTCACCTTTCACAGGGAAATTTCCGGACCTCAAATCAACTGTAGGAGCTGTCGAGTGAAACGAGGCTGCGATCTTTTGATCTTGCTGCTGCTTCGGCTGTAGGTCTGCACAAATGCGGTAGGTGCCCCCTTCCCCGATATTGGACTTACCAGGCGCTGTGTTTTTCCAATGAAGACGTGTCATCGTTAACGTCCATCGCGAGCAAGCTCGGCTCCCACAGGGGAACGCGTGCACTTCGAAAGTCAGGTCGGCTGTCAGGCCGTCATCGCGAGCAAACAAATGCCTGCAGCCCTCACTCAGACACCGCCACCTGATTCCGCCCACGCGCCTTAGCCCGGTACAACGCCTTATCCGCGTTATTCATCACACTGTGCAAATCATGATCGCCAGCGTCCATCGACGCCACACCCAGGCTGGCCGTGATGCAATGAACAGGCCCGGTCATCGACCCCGCAATCGAACGGGTCACCTGCTCCGCGATATCCAGAGCAACCTCAATGGACGTATCCGGAAGCAGCACCGCAAACTCCTCGCCGCCCAGACGCCCATAGACATCAGTCGCCCGAAAAGACTTGCTGATCACCACACCCATTTGCCGCAACACCTGATCCCCGACCTGATGCCCGTAGGTGTCGTTGATATGCTTGAAATGATCCATATCCAGCATCACCACACACAGCGGTAACCGGTGGCTTTTGCAATGGTTGTACAGCTGCTGGGCATGCTCGAAAAAGGCCCGGCGATTGTTTAGCCCGGTGAGCTCGTCAGTCTGTGCCGCGCGGGTGGAAATGTTGTGCGCCTGCTCCATCTCACGGGTCAGGCGAAACGCCGTTTCCAGTGCTTCGGACAACTTGCGCGTGGCGCCCGCGACGAACGAAGCGAAGACCAGAACCGCGAGCGCCATGCCGACCTGGATCGTTGACGATTGAAACAGCAGCCAGGAAGTGCACGGCAGCAACACCAGCGCAATCGACGCCAGCGTCATGTGGCTATAAGACGAGTAGCAGGACACCGCACTCACCGACATCCCGACCGCGAACAGCATCACCAGCGCCTGGGACAGCAGATTATCGGCCGGTATCACCGCCAGGGCTCCGACACCCCAGATACCGGCAGACAGCACCAGCGTGGTCCAGTACGTGCGTTCCCAGCGTTGCGGGGTACGCTCTACGTCGGGGCTGCGAAAATAGGCGATGAACATGGCAAGCCGTAGCAGTGACGAGACCGACAGAATCGCAATCCACCCATAAACCACGCTGTGATCAAAGCTGTCCCAGCACAACCAGCACAGCATGATCGCCGCGAGGTAACTGCCGAACACTGCCGAAACGGATTGGTGGAACAACTGGTGCAACCGGTCAGCGCGTACCTGCCGCGCTATATAGCTTTCCTGGTCGTATCGAAGCCCAAGTCCATCCATATGATCCGCCTGATCAAGATGCTGCGAAAAAACGCCATTGTGGCATCTCGCCACTAACGCAAACACAAGAATCACACCCATTTGCAACGCTATCTCACCGCAAGCTTAGCTGCTGCATTGAGGAGTGAAACCCATGTCCGATCAACGTCTTCAATCAGCTGCTCCAGCTACTGCTCATGCAGGGCTGATCGCTCCTGGCGCTGAAACTCACGCGGAGACACGCCGAAGCGGGTTCGAAACTCTCGCGAGAAGTGCGCGCCATCGGCGAATCCGCAATCCATGGCAATTTGCGTGATGCTGTTGTGGCTGTTTACCAATAGCCAGCTGCCGTATTCCACGCGCAGCGAACGCTGGAACTCCATGGGTGAAATGCCCAGGGATTGTTGAAACGCGCGGGTCAGCTGGCGCCGGCCCAGGCCGACATACCGCGCAATGGCATCCAGCGTCGGCAGGCTGTCCATGCGTTGTTCGATGTAGTGCGCTGCCTGGCGGACACGTTCGTCCTTGATGTCCGCAAGGTTTGCATAGAAGTGCGCCTGTGGCTGCCGTCCCTGGCGGATGCCCTGTAGCATCATATGGCGCACGGCCTGCTGCGCCTTTTCGCGCCCGCAGTGCCTGGCGACCAGATACAACCCCAGGTCAATCGCCGCCGTTGATCCCGCGCATGTAATCAAATCCCCCTCGTCGATGAACAGGTGATCGACGGCTGCAGGCGTCTTCGGAAACCTCGCACGAAACGCATCCAGCACATTCCAGTGCACGCACACGGACCGATTGCCCACCACACCCGCTTGTGCCAGTGCGAAGGTGCCCGTGCAAATGCCCAACAAGCGGGTACGGCTGTTCGCTGCGCGCTGCAACCAGTCGCGCAACTGAACGGGCAAGTGCGTGTTGGGGTAATCGTTGCCGCCACAAATGGCCACATAATCGAACTGCTCCAGGTCCTCAGCCAGGCCACCGGCAACTTCCAGCGTGATGCCGGCGCTGGAAGTTCGCGGCAAGCCGTCGACACTCATCACCCGCCACGCGGTATGAATCTGCCGACTGGCGCCGCCGACATCGGCGGACAACCGCAGCACATCCACGAACCCCGAAAATGCCGCCAGCGTGAACTGATCCAGCAGGACCAGCCCCACCGCTAACTGCGGCCGCGCGTTTGGCTCGGGAAGGGTCCCGGGCGCGGCGTGGAGTTCCTGATGATTCTGAGTCATTTTGGGCATGACCCAACTATTCAACTTTAAGACCCCCGAGTGCAAGCGCTCGTATCGACGTTACGAGCAAGATGCAGACAAGGGGAAACAGTACAACTACGCCCCAGAGGACATGAGATGAGAATAAAAACGCTGAACAAAATCACAGTCGCGCTATCACTGGCGGGCTGCATCTCCTCGCAAAGCGCCATGGCCGATCAGCAGAAGCTGACGGTCGCGTTGTACGGCGGCAACTGGGGGGATGCATTCCTCAATTGTGTTGCAGAACCTTTCACAAAAGCCACCGGGATCGCCGTTGCGGCGGAAGTCGGTACCTCAACCACAACCCTGGCGAAACTCCAGCAGCAAAAGACCAACCCTACGATTGACGTGGCCTGGATGGATGGCGGAATCAGCGAACTCGCCTATGCGGCCGGTGTACTCGCCGACCTCGATCCTGCCGCCATTCCCAACCTGAAAAACGTTGTCGATAAAGGCGTTTACGCCGAAGCCGGCCATACCTTCGCCGTCAGCAGCGGTTTCTACTCCCTTGGCCTGACCTACAACACCAAGGACATAAAAGAAGCGCCGACCAGCTGGAAGGATCTGTGGAAGCCCGAATACGCCGGTGCAATCGCCCTGCCCTCGCCGGCCAACTCCTCCGGAGTGCCGTTCGTATTCTTCATGGCTGACGTCTGGGGTATTGACCGGTCCGATCTGGCGCCGCTTTACAGCAAGCTTGGGGCGCTGGACACCGCACTGTTCTTCGACAGTTCAGGCGCCGCCACCAATGCCTTCCAAAGTGGTGAAGCCATCATCGGCGCGCATTTCAACGTCGGTGCCTGGGACTTGATCGACAAGGGTGCGCCCATCGGTTTCACGATTCCCAAGGAAGGTGCATGGGCAACCGATGCTCGCTTGCACCTGATCAAAGGCGCACGCAACAGCAAGGCCGCCGAGCAATTCATCAATACCGCGCTGACCCAGGAAGCGGCGTCGTGCCTGGCCGGCAAGCTCTATCTGGGGCCAGCGGTGAAAGGCGTGGAAGTCTCTGAAGACGTTGCTCGCAAGTTGCCATGGGGCGCCGGTGGATCGATCAGCGATCTGCGCCTGTTTGATTGGGCCCAGATCAACGCGCAGCGCGCGAGTGTCACCAATGACTGGAACCGCAAAGTCACCGCCAAATAGCTCAAGAGGTCTGCAATGTCAGTTTTATTGAGCATCGACAGCGTCTGCAAAAACTTTGGTTCCTACCAGGCATTGGACACGATCAACCTGGACATCGAGCAGGGCGAATTTATCGTGCTGCTCGGCCCCAGCGGCTGCGGCAAAACCACTTTGCTGCGCTCGATTGCCGGTTTCATGCAGCCCGACTCCGGGACCATCGCGATCGATGGCCAGGACGTCAGTCGTCTGCCGCCCTACCGTCGTCCGCTGAATACCGTGTTTCAGAACTACGCCCTGTTTCCGCACATGACCGTGCTGGAAAACGTCGCATACGGTCCGCGACGCCAGGGTGTCAATCGCACCGAAGCCCGTGACCGTGCTCGCGAAGCACTGGCAATGGTGGGTCTGGAAGCGCTCAGCGATCGCTATCCTCGTGGCATGTCGGGCGGCCAGCAACAACGCGTGGCGCTGGCACGGGCCATCGTCAACAAACCCAAATTGCTGTTGCTCGACGAGCCGCTCTCGGCGCTGGACATGAAGCTGCGCAAGCGCATGCAGCTGGAGCTCAAGCATCTGCAGGCGAAACTCGGCATCGCGTTCATTTTCGTGACCCACGATCAGGAAGAAGCGATGACCATCGCCGACCGGATTGTGGTGATGAACGCAGGCCGCATCGAACAGACCGGTTCCAGCAGCGATATCTACAGTGCACCCGCTTCGCGCTTTGTCGCCGACTTCATTGGCGAGGCCAACCTCATCGACTACCAGGCCACTGGCGCCGATGAGATACGCCTGAACATCCGCGCCAAGCCACTGCCTCGCGATACCAGGAACATCGCCCCGCAAGGGGTGGCCGTCCTGCGTCCCGAGCATCTGCAGGTGCTGGATGCCGCAACCCCAGAGACCGCCAGCTGCTGCGAAATCCAGGGCACCGTGAGCGATATCGTCACGGTCGGCAGCCACACGCTGATCCACACCTTGATTGACGGGCAACCGATCGTGGCACGCACCATGGGCTTTCCACGGGCGGACATGATGGCCGGCAGCGCCGTGCGTTTGGGCTTCAACCCTGCTCATCTGCACTTGATCGGGGAGTCGTCATGAAACGCAAGACGCTCGCCCCGCTGCTGATGCTCTTTGCGGCACTGGCCTTTTTCACCGCGTTCTTTCTTGCACCGTTCGCAGTGGTGATTTTCGCCAGTCTGACCAAGGGCGCTGACCAGGCCTTTACGCTGGATCACTACATTCGCGTGCTGGGCGATCAGTACCACTGGGATGTGATTCTGGTGACCTTCCGCATCGCCGCGCTGACCACTTTGGTGTCGCTGGTGCTTGGCTATCCGCTGGCCTGGTACCTGGTGCGTGTCGTGAAGTGGCGTGCCTGGCGCCGAGCCTGTGTAATCTTGCTGGTGGTGCCGATGTTCACCAGCAACATCGTGCGCTCGTTTGGCTGGATGGTCCTGCTGGGACGCAAAGGCGTGGTGAATCAGAGCTTGCTGGATACCGGCCTGATCGATACGCCGGTGCGCTTTCTGGGCACCGAACTCGGCATCCTGATCGGCATGGTGTACATCCTGCTGCCGTTCATCGTACTCGCGGCCGGCAACGCCCTGGCCCAGGTCGACCCGGCCTATGAGCAAGCCTCCGACGACCTCGGTGCCAGCCCCCGCGCGACGTTCTTCCATGTGATCCTGCCGCTGACCATGCCCGGCATCATTTCCGGCTCGATCATGGTGTTCACCCTCGCGGCCAGTGCGTATGTGACGCCAGCGCTTCTGTCGGGCGGAAGAATCTCCGTGCTCTCGATGCTGATTTTCCAGCAGTACAGCTCGGTCTTCGACTTCAACTACGGTGGCGCACTGAGCGTCGTCCTGCTGATCTTCACCTTGGTCATGGTCGGACTGGCCGGACGCGTCGGCAGCATCAGAGGGAGCAACTCATGATCACTCGCATGCTGGTTCGCCTGATTGCCTGGGCCGTGCTCGGCTACATGCTGCTGCCCCTGTTGGTGATAATGGGCGTCTCGTTCACCGCCACGTCATTCCTGGCGTTCCCGCCACAAGGCTGGACCCTGGACTGGTACGGCAAAATGCTCAGCGACCCGAGCTACGTAGCCTCGTTTGCCACCAGTACGGTCCTGGCGCTGGTCGCGACCTTCGTCGCCGTATTGCTCAGCGTGCCGGCCGCGCTGGCGATAGCGCGCTATGAATTTGCGGGCAAGAACGCGATTTTGGCCGCCCTGACTTCACCGCTGGTGTTCCCGCACATCGTGCTGGGCGCGGCGCTGTTGCAGTTCGGCGGCTACTTCGGACTGACCCGCAGCTTTCTCGCACTGCTGATCGGCCACACGATCATTATCTCGCCGTTTGTATTGCGCTCGGTGCTGTCGATGCTGACACCGGAGCAGCGTGCGCTGGAGGAAGCGTCGAGCGATCTGGGCGGAACACCGTGGGCCACCTTCTTTCATGTGGTGCTGCCGCAGATCAGGCCGGGGATTGTCACCGGGTCGATCTTTGCCTTCATCTCGTCGTGGATCAACGTCGAATTGTCGATCTTCAACACGACCCCGGACCTCAACACCATACCGGTAAAGCTTTTCAACTACGTGCAGTACACCGTCGACCCAACGATCGCCGCCGCCTCCGGCGCGACCATTGTCGTGGTGGTCATCGCCGTGATCATTCTCGATCTGTGCATTGGTCTCGACCTTTTGTCAGAACGCAAATAACCCCCCACACCTACACCCCGAAAGCCAGGAGTTCAGTCATGCGTATGCAAGACACGTTCGATGTGATCTATACCCATACCGAAGGTGAACCACTGTGCATCGTGCACAGCGGCATTCCCTACCCCGCCGGTTCCAGCATTCTGGCCAAGCGTACCTTTCTGGAACAGAACTACGACTGGCTGCGTAAAGCGCTGATGCAGGAACCTCGCGGCCACAAGGACATGTTCGGGGTCTTCCTCACCCCGCCTTCCAGCAGTGAGTACGATGCAGGCCTGATCTACATGGACGGCAGCGTGTATTCGCACATGTGTGGCCACGGCACGATTGCCGTGAGCATGGCGATGGTTGCCCTGGGCCTGGTGCCGCGCGGCGCCGATGGCATCACCAAAATCCGCTTCGAAACCACGGCGGGACTGGTTGTCGCTGAAGTGGCTTCCGAAGGCGAGAACGTGCTCTGGACCCGTTTCGAAAACGTGCCGGCTTATGTCGCGGCCCAGGACATTCCCGTGCACCTGCCGGGCTACGGCGACCTGAAGGCCGACCTGGTCTGGGGCGGCAACTATTTCGGTATTGTCGACCTGACCAACTGCGACCTGCGTATCAGCCCCGAAAATGGCAGCGAACTTTCACGCCTTGGGTTGCTGGCACGGGACCAGATCCAGAAACAGCTGAAGATCCAGCACCCGACCGAGGCGCACATCAACGACCTCAATTTCATTACGTTCTGGCACCCGGCGACCATCGACGGTGCGTTCTACAAGAACGTCCACGTGTTCAGCGCCGGCCAGCTCGATCGGTCTCCCGGGGGCACCGGCACCAGCGCGATGATGGCGATGTTCGAGGCCCGGGGGAAACTCGGCCTTAACCAGCCTATCCTGTCCGAAGGTTTGCTGGGCAGTGGCACCTTCGAAGGTTGCCTGCTCGGCGAAGTGGACCTCAACGGCACACGCGCGGTCCGCCCTACCGTGAAAGGCACCGCCAGTATCCTGGGAACCTCACGCTGGGTCATCGAGCGTAACGACCCGGTCGGTGCAGGCTTCGTTGTGAACTGACGTCCAGGGATGCCCGGCGCACTGCGTCGAGCATCAGCCCTGACTGAAACCTGTGGCAGCTGGCGCAACCCGCGTCCGGCTGCGCAGCAGGCGCAATACCAGCACCGGCGCTTGAAAGACTTTGCCTATCACCCCCCAACACTGCACCTATTAGCTGACTTCCCGAGTCGGGTCTAACCTTAGTCCTGCGCTGGCGCCATAAGCCGGCCGTAGTAGTGCTGATAAGGAGACAGGAATGAGTCTGAAACATGACTAAGCCTGCCGTGGGCCACCGCGCTGGCGACCCGATTGCCGCTGTTTTTCATCCCCGCGCGGTCACATCACCCAGTTGATTGAACTGCTGGCCCAGCAGCCTGTGTCATTGATTTCGCTCGTCGCTTGCCCGTGTCCACAAGGCGCGGATAGCCCGCAAGATCACGACCCAAAGGTAGCTCACACATGGCAAATGAATCGAAATGCCCGTTCAACCACGCCGCTGGCGGTGGCACGACGAACCGCGATTGGTGGCCGAATCAACTGAATCTGAAAATCCTGCACCAGCATTCGTCCCTTTCTGATCCTCTGGACGAAGGTTTCAATTACGCCGAAGCATTCAAAACTCTGGATTTTCAGGCGCTCAAGCAAGACCTGCGCGCGCTGATGACCGACTCACAAGACTGGTGGCCGGCAGACTTCGGGCACTACGGGCCACTGTTCATTCGCATGGCCTGGCACAGCGCCGGCACCTACCGCACTGCCGACGGACGTGGCGGCGCAGGCTCGGGTCAGCAACGTTTCGCCCCGCTCAACAGTTGGCCGGACAACGTCAGTCTGGACAAGGCGCGCCGGCTGCTCTGGCCGATCAAGCAGAAGTACGGCCGTAAAATTTCCTGGGCCGACCTGATCGTTCTCACCGGTAACGTCGCGCTGGAATCCATGGACTTCAAGACCTTCGGTTTTTCCGGTGGCCGTCCAGACGTCTGGGAGCCGGACGAGGACGTCTACTGGGGCTCGGAAAACAAGTGGCTGGCGGGCGACACCCGCTACGATCAGGGTCATAAGGAACCCATGCAGGAACCCGGTGAAGGCCCACTCGTGGCCGAACCTGGAGAAAACGAAGACAGCCGGGTCGAACCCGGCCGCCATCTGGAAAAACCCCTCGCTGCCGTGCAAATGGGCCTGATCTACGTCAACCCGGAAGGCCCGGAAGGCGAACCGGACCCGGTCAAATCGGCTCTTGATATCCGCGAGACCTTCGGCCGCATGGCTATGAATGACGAAGAAACCGTAGCCCTGATCGCCGGCGGCCATGCCTTCGGCAAGACGCACGGCGCCGGCCCTGCGGACAATGTCGGGGCGGAACCTGAAGCCGCCGGTCTTGAAGAGCAAGGCTTCGGCTGGAAAAACAGCTTCGGCACCGGCAAAGGCCCGGACACCATCACCAGCGGCCTGGAAGTGACCTGGACCACCACGCCGACCAAGTGGAGCAACAACTACCTGGAAAACCTGTTCGGCTTCGACTGGGAGCTGACCAAAAGCCCGGCGGGCGCGCACCAGTGGACCCCGAAAAACGGCGCCGGCGCCGGCATCATTCCCGATGCCCACGACCCTTCCAAACGCCGCAACCCGACCATGCTGACCTCGGACCTGGCGCTGCGCTTCGACCCGATCTACGAACCGATCTCCCGGCGCTTCCTGGCCAATCCCGATCAACTGGCCGACGCCTTCGCCCGCGCCTGGTACAAACTCATCCACCGCGACATGGGCCCCCTCTCGCGCTACCTCGGCCCGGAAATGCCCGGCGAAGAACTGCTGTGGCAAGACCCCATCCCTGACGTCGACCATGAGTTGATCAACGACAGCGACATCGCTGCGCTCAAGGGCAAACTGCAAGCTAGCGGCCTGTCGGTTTCGCAGCTTGTGTCGACAGCATGGGCGGCCGCCTCGACCTTTCGCGGCTCTGACAAACGCGGCGGCGCCAACGGTGGACGCTTGCGCCTGGAACCGCAGAAATCCTGGCAGGCCAACCAACCGGAACAATTGGGGAGCGTGCTGGCAAAACTTGAAGGGATACAACGTGACTTCAGCAGCGGCGGCAAGAAAGTCTCCCTGGCCGACCTGATCGTCCTGGCCGGTAGCGTCGGCGTCGAACAGGCCGCCAAAAACGCGGGAGTGAACATCACGGTACCGTTCACGCCAGGCAGGATGGACGCGACTCAGGAACAGACCGACGTCGAGTCGTTCGCCTTCCTCGAACCCACCGCCGATGGCTTCCGCAATTTCCTCAAAACCCGCTACAGCGTTCCAGCCGAGGCATTGCTGATCGACAAGGCGCAACTGCTGACCCTCACCGCACCGGAAATGACCGCGCTCATTGGCGGCCTGCGCGTGCTGAACACCAACGTCGGCCAAACCAGACACGGCGTGTTTACCCAGCAGCCGGAAGCGCTGACCAACGACTTCTTCACCAACCTGCTGGACATGAGTGTGGAATGGAAGCCGGTCTCCGATGATGCACAGGAGTTCGAGGGACGTGACCGCAAGACGGGCGCGGTGAAATGGACCGGCACCCGAGTTGATCTGGTGTTTGGATCGAATGCGCAGTTGCGCGCGATTGCCGAGGTGTATGCCAGCAGCGATGCGAAGGAGCAGTTCGTTAAGGACTTTGTGGCAGCGTGGACGAAGGTGATGAATCTGGATCGCTTTGATCTGAAGTGATGCTGCAGTCCTGAAAACGCAAAACGCCTCCCTGAGTGGAGGCGTTTTGTTTTTACGGACACTGATCAGACAGGAGAAATCGTCGCCAGCGCACCGATCAACACGGTCAATACGAGAAAACCACCAAGGAAAATCGCCATCTTGCCCATCGGGGCCTCCTGCTCGCGGAAAGTGCCTTTATTGTGAGCCGGCATCTGTGTGCATTACAGAGGCAGATAGCGATGAAAAATACGGATCAGAGCACCTGCGCCAGAGCTCAGGATGAGCATCTGTTATGTAAAACGATTACTTCGCTGATGCATCCCAAACGGTCATCACCTGCGTCACTGCGGCGTCCAGTGCGGCATGTGAAACGCCATCTCTGGCGAGTGTGGAAAGCCCCAACAGAAAACTGTCGAACATCGTAGCCAGGGCCTCAACGTCGACAGTCGCTCGCAACTGCCCCTCGGCAACGCCGCGCTTGAGGCATTTAACGATTCCCGCCCGATTCAAAGCCCTTGTCTGGGCGAGTGGCTGCGAGATGGCTTTGCTTTCTTCCGAGCACGCGCTCATCCAGCCTAATGAGACCAGACAGCCCGAGGGGTGGTCGACTTCGGTCTGCATTCTGGCGGAGCGACGCAGGGTCAGTTCGATGGCATCCCTGGGCGCCTGCGTGTCATCGAACAGGCTGTCCGTGACGCGGCCATGCGTGCTGAGGTACCGCGCCATGACCTCTTTGAACAGTGCTTCCTTTGAGCCAAATGCGGCATAAAAGCTCGGTGCGGAAATGCCGCCGCCGATGGTGGCTTTGAGCTGATTGAGCGACGTGGAATCGTAGCCGTGCTCCCAAAACAGATTCATTGCCTGATCGATTGCCGCGTCACGGTCGAAGGTGCGCGGTCTTCCCATCTGTGCCATACGATCCTCCGTTTGCATGAGTTAGATACTAATCGATACATAAGTCGTTGACAACGAGGGGCGACCTCCCTAGATTTATATCGATCGATATATAAGTCACCTGGAGCATGGAATGACGATTGATGAGCAGCAAGCCGAGCGACTGCCGCTAGGCGCATTACTGGCGTTGGCCATGACCGGATTTATCTGCATCGTGACCGAAACCTTGCCCGCCGGCCTGTTACCGGAAATCGGCACCGGGTTGAATGTTTCACAGCCACTGGCCGGGCAAATGGTGACGGTCTACGCACTGGGATCGCTGTTGGCCGCAATTCCGTTGACGATCGCCACGCAAGGCTGGCGGCGCCGCACAGTACTGCTGTCGACAATTCTCGGCTTTCTGGTGTTCAACACTCTGACGGCGCTGTCCTCGGATTACCTGCTGACACTCATTGCCCGATTCTTCGCCGGCGCCTCTGCCGGTCTGGCCTGGAGCCTGTTGGCAGGCTATGCACGGCGCATGGTTGTCCCTCGCCTGCAGGGCCGCGCCTTGGCGGTGGCTATGGTGGGCACCCCGATCGCGCTATCGCTGGGCGTGCCATTAGGCACCTGGCTGGGCGGACTGATGGGATGGCGAATGGCGTTTGCGCTCATGTCAGGGTTAACCCTTGGGCTGATCGTGTGGGTGCTGATCAAAGTCCCTGACTACCAGGGCCAGACCTCATCACAACGCATGCCGCTGCGCCAGGTGCTCTACACCCCGGGCGTGCGCTCAGTACTCGGCGTTGTCGTGACCTGGATGCTGGCGCACAACATTCTCTACGCCTACATCGCCCCCTTCCTCGCATCCGCAGGATTAAGCCGGAATGTCGACGTCGTGCTACTGGTGTTCGGTGTCGCTGCGCTCGCGAGTATCTGGATCACCAGCCGACTGGTGGACCGGCATCTGCGCACTGCAGTGCTGGCCAGCCTGGCAACCTTTGCCGCCGTTTCTGTCCTGTTCGGCGTGTTCTCGTATTCGGCTATCGCGATGCTTGTCGGCGTCTTCGTCTGGGGACTGACCTTCGGTGGCGCCGGGACGCTGCTCCAGACCGCGCTGGCTGACGCTGCCGGAAAGGGAGCGGACGTGGCGCTCTCCATGAATGTGGTCGTCTGGAACAGCGCGATTGCGGTGGGTGGATTATTGGGTGGAGTGATGCTCGACCAGTTGGGGGTGAGTGCCTTTCCTTGGGTGTTGCTGGCGCTGGTGTTGATCAGTTTCTGCATTGCGTTCAATGCGCGGGGGTATGGTTTTCCGAAGGGTGACAGGGACAGTGGTTTGGTGATTGCCGGGCATTGATTGGAGGTGTTTTAAGGGGCTTTTTCGGGGTTTCTCGATTATCTGTGAATTGTCTAATACTCCGGAAAGCCCCAGTCGGTTAACGGTGTCAGTTGAGACAGAAACTCCAGATGCTCGATAGTTTTTACTCTGCCCATCGCACCACCGAATTCGAGCAGAGTCTCATCCCTGTAGGAGCTGTCGAGTGCAACGAGGCTGCGATCTTTTGATTCTGCCTTTAAAAGAACAAAAGATCGCAGCCTCGCTGCACTCGGCAGCCCTGATAAAACAACTATTAAGCAATTTATTGTAAAAATATTTTTTAATAGTTTTAGATATCTTTCAATGCGGCGAGCTCCCAGTTCTTTGCGCGCCAGCGCGGCGTCGAAGACGTGGCGGCACCTCCGACAGGGATAACGTTGAGCGGGGGCACGCCCGCAAAGTCAGGTCGGCTGTCAGGCCGCCTCGCTTTGGCTTTTGATCTGTTTTTGATTTTGATCTTCTTGCCCCCTCGGCAGGCCGAGCGCAGGTTCTGCGCAGTGGGCAACCCGGCATGGATGCCGGGTTAGCCGCGCACGGCCATGGATGGCCGATCGCGGCGGGCCCACG
>Ga0160470_100296_pt1 | contig 31047 bp, 25 predicted proteins | sample HID1973I_E11MG_FD_108214 | JGI IMG/M metagenome (GOLD analysis project Ga0160470, IMG submission 108214) | Enriched mosquito-associated microbial communities from UW Madison campus, WI, USA - HID1973I_E11 MG | ecosystem: Host-associated > Arthropoda: Insects > Digestive system > Unclassified ... | reverse complement strand
GGCATCGTCGGCCTGCCTAACGTCGGCAAGTCCACCCTGTTCAACGCCCTGACCAAATCCGGGATCGCGGCCGAGAACTTCCCCTTCTGCACCATCGAGCCGAACACCGGTATCGTGCCGATGCCGGATGCACGACTGGAAGCCCTGGCTGCCATCGTCAATCCAAAGCGCATCCTGCCGACCACCATGGAATTCGTCGATATCGCAGGCCTGGTTGCCGGCGCCTCGAAAGGTGAAGGCCTGGGTAACAAGTTCCTCGCCAACATCCGCGAGACCGATGCCATCGCTCACGTGGTCCGCTGCTTCGAAGACGAGAACGTGATCCACGTCTCCAACAGCGTCGACCCGAAACGCGACATCGAAATCATTGACCTGGAACTGATCTTCGCCGACCTCGACAGCTGCGAGAAGCAACTGCAGAAAGTCGCGCGTAACGCCAAGGGTGGTGACAAGGACGCCGTAGTTCAGAAAGGCCTGCTGGAGCAGTTGATCGCTCACTTCACGCTCGGCAAGCCAGCGCGCACGCTGATGAAAAGCATGGGTGCCGACGACAAAGCAGTGATTCGTGGTTTCCACCTGCTGACCACCAAGCCGGTCATGTACATCGCCAACGTCGCTGAAGACGGTTTCGAGAACAATCCGCTGCTGGACATCGTCAAGGCCATCGCTGAAGAAGAAGGCGCCATGGTGGTTCCGGTCTGCAACAAGATCGAAGCTGAAATTGCCGAGCTGGAAGACGGCGAAGAGAAAGACATGTTCCTCGAAGCCCTGGGCCTCGAAGAGCCAGGCTTGAACCGTGTCATTCGCGCCGGTTACGAAATGCTGCACCTGCAGACTTACTTCACTGCCGGTGTAGAAGAAGTTCGCGCCTGGACTGTCCGCGTAGGTGCTACTGCGCCACAAGCCGCAGGCGTAATCCACACCGACTTCGAAAAAGGCTTCATCCGCGCCGAAGTCATCGCCTATGACGACTTCATTCAGTACAAGGGCGAAGCCGGAGCCAAAGAAGCGGGCAAATGGCGTCTGGAAGGCAAGGATTACATCGTTAAAGACGGCGACGTGATGCACTTCCGCTTCAACGTCTGAGTTTGTTCAGAACGTAGCACCCGCCCAAGAAAAAGCCGCGTTTTATACGCGGCTTTTTTGTGCCATTTATCTCGGAATAACCCCGCACCTGTAGGAGCTGTCGAGTGCAACGAGGCTGCGATCTTTTGATCCTGTCTTTTAAAAGATCAAAAGATCGCAGCCTCGTTGCACTCGACAGCTCCTACAGGGCGTGCTCTGCGCTGTATCAGGCCTTTTTGGTTCGCGGCAGGAAGATTGCCAGCACACCAAACAACGGCAGGAACGAGCACAGGTAATACACGTACTCGATGCCGTGTATGTCCGCCAAATGCCCCAGCAGCGCCGCACCAATCCCGCCAAAACCGAACATCAGCCCGAAGAACACACCGGCGATCATCCCGACGTTGCCAGGTACCAGCTCCTGCGCATACACGACGATGGCCGAGAATGCCGACGCCAGAATGAAACCGATCACCACACTCAGGATGCTGGTCCAGAACAGATCGACGTGAGGCAGCAGCAGGGTAAACGGCGCGACGCCAAGGATCGAAAACCAGATCACCGCTTTACGCCCGATCTTGTCGCCAATCGGCCCGCCAAAGAAGGTCCCCGCCGCCACCGCGCCCAGAAACAGGAACAAATGCAGCTGCGAACTGGCCACCGAGAGATCGAATTTCTCGATCAGGTAAAAGGTGAAGTAACTGGTGAGACTGGACATGTAGAAGTACTTGGAAAACACCAGCAACCCGAGGACCACCAGCGCGCTGGTGACTCTGCCCTTCGACAAACCATGGGTGGCTGCCTGACCCTGTTTGAGCTTGAACAGGCTCAAGTGGTTGGCGTACCAACGGCTGATCCGATAGAGCACGAACAGCGCAAACACCGCAAACAGCCCGAACCAGGCGACGTAGCCCTGACCGAACGGAATAATGATCGCCGCAGCCAGCAAAGGACCGAAGGCCGAGCCCGCATTACCGCCCACTTGGAAAGTCGATTGTGCCAACCCGAAACGCCCGCCAGAGGCCAGGCGCGCCACGCGAGAAGCTTCCGGGTGAAAGGTCGAAGAACCGATACCAATCAGCCCTGCCGCCAGCAGAATCATCGGAAAGCTGCCGACCACGGACATCATCAGGATGCCAATCAACGTGCACACGGTCCCGGCCGGCAGTAGCCAGGGTTTGGGATGGCGATCAGTGTGATATCCGACCCACGGCTGCAGCAGCGAAGCTGTCAGCTGAAAAGTCAGCGTAATCAGTCCGACTTGCGTAAAGGTCAGACCGTAGTTGGCTTTGAGCATCGGATAGATCGAGGGTAGAACCGACTGAATCAGGTCGTTGATCAAGTGCGCCAGCGCCACCGCGCCGATGATGCGCATGACCAATGGGCTGCTTTGCGGGGTCGCTGATGCCGGCGAGGTGCCGGTCTGGGCATTGCTGATAGCCATAAGGGTTTCCGTACTACAAATGGGTGCAAACAGGCAGGTGCGTCAATGTGCCATTTTTCAGTGCGTCCGCGCCATCCCCTTAGCCTGCTAACGACCTTAAATAGAAAGTAATAGCGCAACGCCATGGTCTGAATCTTGCGTTAACCAACCCCTTCAACGCGGCCTCTTACAAAGGGGACCGAGAATGGGAAGTTTCGCTACAGAGTCGGCCTACAGAGCTGGCGAGGGTGGACTTTCGAGGCCTTTAAAAGGGGCACAAGTCGAGATCCCAGCGATCTCGACGCACGCCAATAGTGCGTGGTGCCCAGGGGAGTCATGGGGCATGCAGGCATTTTTATCACCGGGAATCGGTTTGCTGGGGCGCTTTGGCTTCGCACGCAAATTTCAGCTGTTGTTTTTGCTGTTTATTTTGCCCCTGGCGGGCAGCCTATGGATGATCGGGCTGGATTATCGCGACAAATTGAGCCTGATTTCTGGTGAACGCGCCGGTGTTCGTCAATTGCTCGCGCTGGATACGCTGGACAATCTGCTCGCCGCCCAACGGGATCGCGCAGCCCGTTGGCGTGCCACGGAAACCAATCGCCAGCCGACCCCGGCGACACTCGCCGCTGTGGCCGGGTTTGACGCGGCTCAACCGGCAGTTGCCCAAGCGGCCTCGGGGTTGGCCAACGCGTTGACCGCCGAAGGTGCCAAGGACGAAACCCAAACCCGGTATCAAGCGCTGCAAGCCGCACTCAACGGTCTGGACTCGAAAAGCCTGAGCAGCGTCGGCTGGTGGCCGGACGGTTATGACCGCTTTACCAACGCCCTGAGCGCCTTGCAGGCTCTGCGCGAACAGATCGCGATGGACACCCGCCTGACGCTCGCTCCCTGGCTGGAAACCTATCTGCTCACGCAGATCTCTACCCAGCACGCACCGGACCTGATCGAACGGATCGGTCGCCTTGCCAGCGTCGGCCAAGCGTCAGTGGTCTCCGGGCAGTTCACCCTGCAAAGCCGTCTGCAACTGCGCGACTTGCGCAGCCGCATCGGCGACGCCCGTGAGCAGTTGGTCAAGACCGCAAGCCTGCTGGAGGCGCGCCTGCCCAGTGCCCTGCAGGACTGGGCGGGTCAATACCATGACAGCCTCAAGCATCTGGATACCACGTTGAAGGTGCTCGATGACGGCGTGTTTGGTGGCAGCATTACCCTCAAGCCGGAAGACTTCGAGCGCAACCTGGATACCTTGCTTGCCGATCTCGCCGCGCTGCGTCAACAGTCACTGGTTTCGCTGGATCAACGGCTGGACGATTACCATGGCTCGGCGATTCGCCAGTTCATCGTGGTGGCTACGATCTTTGGCTGTTTGCTGCTGGCAGCGCTGTATCTGTTCGTCTGCCTGCAGGCTTCGATCCGTCGAAGCACCAGCGGTATCACCCTGTTGGCCGAAGCCCTGCGTGATGGCAACTTGAGCCTGCAGGTGCCGGTGCAAGGTCGCGACGAACTCGCGGCCATCAGTACCGCGCTCAACGTCGCGGTGGTGCAGTTGCGCACCAGCCTGTTGGGGGTCGATCACGAAACCTTGCAACTGGGCAACGCGGTGCGAATGCTCAATCAACATTCCAGTGGAGCCTTGGGCGAAGTCGAGGCGCAACAGCTGCAGATCAGCCAGATCGCCGCCGCTGCTACGCAATTGGCCGCCACCTCGCAAGGCGTCGCCCAGAGTTGCGAACAGGCGTCCGGCAGCGCCCAGCACACGCAACGCATTGCCGCTGACAGCAGTCGGGACAGCCAACGCACCACGGCGAGCATCCAGCAACTCAATCAGCGCTTGAGCGACACCGCCGCAGCGCTCGGTCGGGTCAGCGAGCAAGGGCAGCAGATCCAGCTGGTGGTGGACACCATTCGCGGCGTCGCCGAACAGACCAATCTGCTGGCACTCAACGCCGCCATCGAAGCGGCGCGCGCCGGTGACCAGGGTCGCGGCTTTGCCGTGGTCGCCGATGAAGTGCGCAGCCTGTCAAAACGCACCCAGTCATCAACCGCGCAGATCGCCAACACGGTCGACAGCCTGCGCAACACGGTGAATGAAGCGGTGAGTCTGATGGAAGCGGCGTGCAGCCAGGCCCAGAGTGATGCGCAATCGGTCACCGGTCTGGGCGAACGTCTTGGAGAAATAGCCCAGGCGGTCCAGGGCGTTACCGACACGCTGGCGCAAATCGCAACCGCGGTGGAAGAACAGGCCAGTACGGCCGATGAAGTCAGCGGCAACATTCAGCAGGTTGATCAGGCGGCAGTCAGGTTGCTTGAAGGCGCACGAGCCGTGAACCTCGCGGCGGACACCTTGAGTCAAGGCAGCAAGGCATTGAGTGCCAATACGGGGAGATTTCAACTGGGTTGACGCCCTCCTCCGGTCCGGTTTTCCGGCTCAGGAGGATAAGCGGTTGAAAGCGTAGAGAAATATTTTGTATTTACGCTTGACGCATCCCCGTTACCGGTGAATAATGCGCGCCACTTGGCTACATAGCTCAGTTGGTTAGAGCATAGCATTCATAATGCTGGGGTCCGGGGTTCAAGTCCCTGTGTAGCCACCAAGTACTAAAAACGGCTTACCGAAAGGTAGGCCGTTTTTTTATGCCTCGAGAAAAGTCCCCGTAAAACCTAGAGCGGAGGTCACCCGCTCCGGCTCGAACACGCCCCTCAGGTGCGAATTGTCGGCAATGCAGCCAACGCCTTCTCCCATATCTGCCAGGTCCGCAGCCAGACCATCGCCTGCCAGTCGCTGTCAGCGGGATAAAACTGTTCCAGCAAATCAAGTTTGATCTCGCGCCCCGTCCTGTCGCTCGGGTCGCCATGCAGATGAAGCCAATGATCATCGCGCAAATGACGATGAACCTCAGGCCCCGGATACGTCCCGCACTCGATCACAAAAGGCATGAACTTCACCTTCGGCAAAGCATCGATCAGCGCTTGAGAGGTATAGCCGGTGGCCGTTGCCGCAACGCCGGTTTCGCTCAGCGTGTCGGCACCGGTCAGCAGCGTGTAAAGCCAGGGGCCGTAGATCGCCTGGGCATCGGGAAGTGCCGGGTAGGCCGCTTCGGTGATGGTCAGCAACATCGGATGGCCGTACTCGCCGGCGCCTGTGTGCAGGTCGAAACACATGGCGACTTCGGCATGACTGATGTGTTTCTGCAGGATCTGGTGCAATGTCTGGTTTGACCAGCTCGGCGCCAGCCCGCCATAAAACAGACCATCGGGATGACGGTGCTGCCCGCCTTCGACAATCGACATCACCGCTGGCCAGCCGTGTTCGCGGATGTTCTTTTCCAGCAGCGCATCGGCATGATCACGCTCCGGCCCTTCGAGCCCGGTGCAGGCATAGATCTCATGCAACGCGGCATAGGCCTGATTGTCTGGCAGCGCTCGCTCGAAGTTCAAGTGATTGCGGTTGAGGTCGATGTTGTCTTCGTTGACCCGACGCAACCATGCGGTGCCCCAAGGATTGATCAAATGAATCATCACCACCGCTACATCAGCGGGCAGTGAGCGCTTGCCCAGCTCCTGCAACCATCGGGTCTGGCAGCCCGAACCGTAGAACCCCTCAACGCCGTGGGTGCCGCTCAGCGCAATCAGCAAACGCTTGGCGTGCGGATCGCCGAGTATCGCTACATCGGTGCTGAGCGGCTCACCGAACGGCCCCTTGAGGGGATGCGGGTACTCTGTCAGCGATGCGCCGGCGGAGTTCGCTGCCGCGAGGAATTGTTCACGCAGCGTGCGATAGCCTGGCTGGGAGGGAAACTCGGTGTGCATGGCTGCCTCTGGTTGATCTTCTGGTCAGTCTGATGATCACGACCCTACAGAAAACAGCTCGGTTCATGAAGGACAAAAGCGTCTTTACTGTAGGCCTCGGTTTGCTTCACCGGATGTCGGTCGATACAGTCCCCGGATCTTTTCCCACGGACGGAGTGCCCCACGTGTCTTCAGTTTTCCACTTGAGGCGCTATCGCCTTTCAGCGTTGTCATTGATTGTCACTGCATTGACGCTGGTCGCCTGCGCCCCACCCTCTTCAACACTGCCCCTCGCGCCGGAAGCAGCTTCGGGCTTTCGCAGCGACCTGCAGACCCGCCACGCAACAAAATACATGGCCGCCGCCGCGAATCCGCTGGCAGCCGAAGCCGGCCGGGACATGTTGCGCCAAGGGGGTTCGGCCATTGATGCCGCCATCGCGATGCAGGCCGTGCTGACCCTGGTCGAGCCACAATCCTCGGGCATCGGTGGTGGTGCGTTGATCGTGTTGTGGGACGGCAAGAAAGTGCGCACCTATGACGGTCGCGAAACCGCACCCGCCGGCGCGACCGAAAAACTGTTTCTCCAAGCCGACGGCACACCAATGCCATTTACCCAGGCTCAGATTGGTGGTCGTTCCGTGGGGACGCCTGGCGTGTTGCGCGCGCTTGAACTGGCGCATCAGAAGCACGGTCGTTTGCCTTGGGCGAAGCTGTTCGAGCCGGCCATCACACTTGCAGAGCAAGGCTTTGCCATCTCGCCGCGACTTCACCGTTTGATTGCTGCGGATTCGTCCCTTCGCCGATCACCCGAGATGGTGGCGTATTTCCTGAATGCCGATGGCAGCCCGAAAGCCGTTGGTACGCGACTGCAAAACCCGGCGTTCGCTGGCGTGCTCCGACGCATTGCCCACGAAGGGCCGGACGCACTGTACAAAGGTCCCGTCGCCGAAGAGATCGTCGCCAAGGTTCAGGGCCACGCCAACCCCGGCAGCCTGACGCTGAACGACCTCAAAGGCTATAGCGCGAAGGAACGTGCACCGCTGTGCACCGATTACAAGCGCTGGCAGGTCTGCGGCATGCCCCCTCCCTCGTCGGGAGGCATTGCCGTCGCGCAAATCCTGGGAACGTTGGAGGCCTTGGAGTCTCGCGATAAACGCTTCGCCCTGGCGCCCATGAAACCGCTTGAGACCGGCGCGCCTGCGGGTATCGAACCCACCCCCGACGCCGTGCACCTGATCTCCGAAGCCGAGCGACTGGCCTATGCCGACCGCGCGCAATACGTCGCAGACACAGACTTCGTGCCCGTCCCCGTCAAAGGCCTGGTGGACCCGGCTTATCTGACCAGCCGGGCGGCCCTGATCGGTGATCGCAGCATGGGCACGGCAAAACCGGGCACACCGCCTGGCATTCAGGTCGCCTACGCGCCGGACCGTTCGCCACTGCGCATTTCCACCTCGCAAGTCGTGGCCGTCGATGACCTGGGCGGGGCAGTGTCCATGACCACCACCGTGGAGTCCGCCTTCGGGTCGCACCTGATGGTGCAAGGCTTTCTGCTGAACAACCAGATGACCGATTTTTCGTTCATCCCCGAAGAGAACGGGCAGAAAGTCGCCAACCGCGTCGAACCCGGCAAACGCCCCCGCTCGTCCATGGCGCCCACGTTGATCTTTGATCGCCAGAGCGGCGAGTTCGTGGCCACCCTCGGGTCCCCCGGGGGCTCGCAAATCATCGAGTACGTCGCCAAGACCACCATCGGCCTGCTCGACTGGAACCTCGATCCGCAAGCCGCCATCAGCCTGCCCAACTTCGGCAGCCGCAACGGCCCGACGGAGCTGGAACAAGGGCAATTCAGCGCAGGGCTGATTCAGGCGTTGAAGGACAAAGGTCACAGCGTCAACGAGATCGACATGACCAGCGGGACCCAGGCGATTGTTCGGGTCAGGGATGCGCAGGGCAACGCGTCTTGGGCGGGCGGGGCTGATCCCCGGCGCGAGGGAGAAGCGTTGGGGGATTGAGCTGACACGGCACGTAAAACTACCCGGAGGGCGAAACAACTCCTCCGGGGAATTTGATTATCTGGAAATCTTCAAAGCCCGCCGTGCTTTGTGCTTCTCCAGCGCCAGCTCGATCAATCGGCTGACGAGCTCGCTGTAGGTCATGCCCGTGGCCTGCCACAACTTGGGGTACATGCTGATGCGGGTAAAGCCTGGCAGGGAGTTGATCTCGTTGATCAGCACTTCCCCGTTATCGGTCAGGAACACATCGACCCGCGCCAGCCCGGAACAGCCCAATACGTGGAACGCCTCGACCGCCATCGCGCGAATGCGCTCACTGGCCTCGACACTGATAGTGGCGGGCACCACCACCTCGGCAGCCTGAGCATCGATGTACTTGCTGTCGTAGGAGTAAAAACCGCTGCGCACGACGATCTCGCCGCACCCGCTGGCGATGGCGTCCTCGTTGCCGAGCACGGCGCACTCGATCTCGCGACCACTGACGGCGGATTCGATCAACACTTTTTCATCAAACCCCAGCGCCAGCTCAACTGCAGCCGTGTATTCGGCTTCACCGCTGACTTTGCTCACGCCCACGGAAGATCCCTGATTCGCCGGTTTGACGAACAGCGGCAGTCCCAGTTTGCCCTGCACTTCGGCGAAACCGGTGCGCGCAGCGGAGGCACGGGTCAAGGTCACGTAGGGTGTTACCGCCAACCCGGCATCGCGCAGCAGTCGCTTGCTGATGTCCTTGTCCATGCACACGGCCGAACCGAGTACGTCGGAGCCGACAAAAGGCAGGTCCGCCATGCGCAATAAACCTTGCAGGCAGCCATCCTCACCGAGGGTGCCGTGGACGATCGGGAAGATCACATCCACATGCCCCAGCAGTTCCTGACTGGAGGTTTCGACCAGTTGCTGGCGGGCCTTACCGGGTACGACGGCCAGTTCACGGTTGGATTGATTGAGCGCAATCAGCGCCGGATTTTCCTGGTTGAGCAAAAAATTCGAAGGGTCATTGAGGTGCCAGTGGCCTTGCTTGTCGATACCGATCAGCACCGGCTCGTAACGCGAACGATCCAGTGCATCGACGATGTTTTTCGCCGACTGCAACGACACTTCATGTTCAGCCGAACGGCCACCAAAAATAATACCTACCCGCAGTTTGCTCATTCGGAACTCCTCATCGATTGGCCACCAGATGCGCACCGAACAGCAGGTAACAACTGCCGGCAAAGCGATCCAGCCATTTACGTGAACGGTTATAGCCTCGGGCCATCCGGCGGCTTGAAAACAGCAACGCCACGCTGCAATACCACGTGAAAGACAAGGTCGCCATGGTCAGCACAGCCAGCGCCAGCAACGCCGTTGGAACGGAAGCGGGCATTGCGGTCGCGAAGATCGTTGCAACAAACAGGGCTGATTTGGGATTGGTCATGTTGCCCAAAAACCCCTGGCCATAGACAGAAAGAAACGTGCGCCCCGCCTCGCCAGGTGAGCCATTTTCGCCCGTAACCAATGGCGGTTTACGCTTGAACTGCTTCAGGCCCAGATAGATCAGATAACAGCCACCCGCAATCTTGAAACTCAGGTAGAGCGTCGGTGCCATGCTGAACAGCGATTTGATTCCCAGCCCGCCCGCCAGTCCCCACAGCACCGTGCCTGTCGCCACTCCCAGGGCGGCCACAATGCCGTGGCGCTTGGAGTGACTGGCGGCCAATTGCGCGATGTTGAAAAAATTAGGCCCCGGCGTCACCACCGCAACCGTCCACAACAGTGCAAGCGACAACAACGCAGAGGTGTAGCTCAGGGGGGATAGTTCCATGAGGTGAGTGCCTTCTTGGCTTCATTGGATGCGCAACACATTGCAACATTTACCCTGGGTTTTCCACTCAAATGGAGCCTGCCATCGGCCAGAAGACAGCTGGCCGGTCACTGGGTTAACGTGTTCTGCATAGACCTTGAGACAACGTGACCATGGCCAGCCTCCCACCTCACAATGACTGGTTTCACCGGGCCCCCGATGTCGGCGGGCTTCAGCGTTTCGAGGCGTTTTTTGCGGGCCATGGCTACGACCTGCACCGTCACGATACTTATGCCATCGGCACTACACTGGCCGGTGTGCAGCGTTTTCAATATCGCGGAGGCTGGCGCCATAGCCTGCCCGGCGGGACGATGGTGCTGCACCCGGACGAGGTACACGATGGCGAGGCAGGGACCGAGATCGGGTTTCAATACCGAATGATGTACATCGAGCCGGCGATGATCCAACAGATGCTGGGCGGTCAGCCACTGCCGTTCATCAAGGATGGGCTGTCGACCGACCCGCGCTTGTTCGCGGCTACGCAAGTGCTGCTGCGCAGTCTGGCTTGCCCCCTCGATCCGCTGGAAGAGCTGGACGCGCTGTTCGACCTGGCACAAGCCCTCAATAACGCCGCCGGAATCTCCACCACCGCGCACCCCACCTTCGACTATGTGGCAGCGGAACGTGCGCGGGAATACATGCACAGCGCGTTGAATCGGACGGTGACACTGGACGAACTGGCCCACCACAGCGGTCGGGATCGCTGGAGTCTATCGAGGGATTTTCGCCTGTTGTTCGGCACCAGCCCTTATCGATACCTGACCATGCGGCGCCTGGACCTGGTGCGCTCGCTGTTGATTCAGGGCCAGTCACTGGTGAGTGCATCGTTGATTGCCGGTTTCACCGATCAGAGCCACATGACCCGTCACTTCGCCAAAACCTACGGATTGTCGCCGGCCCGCTGGATGAAAATGCATCGGCCTTGAGCCACGCACAATCGTACAAGAAGCCGGCTGATACGCTGGTTATCGTGGCTTCACGATCAATCACGAGAGTTGCTCATGAACGCTTACAAAAGCCTGAACTTCGCCGAAAAAATCTCCCGGATCGGCCCGCACTGGACACCTCGGGTCATCGCCGAAATGAACGACTACCAGTTCAAGGTAGTTAAGTTGTCAGGGGATTTCATCTGGCATGACCACTTCGATACCGATGAAGCCTTCATCGTTCTTGAAGGTCGGCTGCGCATCGATTTTCGCGATGGCCACGTGCTGGTGAATGCGGGCGAGATGTATGTGGTGCCCAAAGGCGTCGAGCACAAACCGTTCGCGGAGCAGGAGGTGAAGCTCCTGCTGATCGAACCCAAGGGCGTGCTCAACACCGGTGATAAAGGGGGTGAACGCACGGCTCAGAATGACGTATGGGTGTAAGAGCTCCCGGTACAAGCAAGCGAGTTGGTGCCCATCGTTTGCTTATAACGTCTTGCCGTCCAACGGATCGCCAATGGTCAGGAAGTGCCCGCCCGCCACGTGGTGCAAGGTGCGCAAGGCGTCATGCCCCTCAAAGTGCCAGCGACCGTCGCTGAACACACGCTTATCGGCCTGAGCGGCGATGACTTCGGCGAGGAACAGATCGTACCGCTCGTGGTTTCCGGGTTCTGGCAGCAGCCGGCATTCAAGCCAGGCGACGCAACCTTCGAGCATTGGAGCGTCGATCAACTCCGCGCTGAAGGTCGGCAAGCCATAGGCCTGGAACTTGTCCTTTCCCTGGTCCCGATTGATGTCCAGGCCTGACGTCGAGCCTACGGTCTGGACGATATCGGCCTGGGCTGCACAAGGAACGTTCAGCACAAACGTCCCCGAAGCTTCCAGCAACTGCCGGGTCCAGGTGGACTTGTCCAGCACCACGGCAATTTTTGGCGGCTCGAAATCCAGCGGCATGGCCCAGGCCGCCGCCATGATGTTGCGTTGCCCGTCGTGAGCCGCGCTGACCAGCACGGTCGGGCCGTGGTTGAGCAGGCGATAGGCTTTGGACAGGGCAACCGGTTGGCGATGGGAAGCGGTCATGGTGTCTGCTCCAGAAGAAAGCGCCGATTGTAGCGGGTCCTGTCCTGTCCCGATCAAGTCGCCAGCTGATTGGCAAATTGCCCCACCGCGCTCACCACTTTCTTCGCACCGTCCTGAATTTCGACGATCACCGTGCCCGCCTCCGCCGCCAGCGCCAGGCCTTGTTCCGCCTGAAGCTTGCCTTCGGTCATCAAGGCAACGGCGTTACGCGCCATGTCCTGGTTCTGCCGTACCACGCCGACGATCTCATCGGTGGCCTGGCTGGTGCGTGAAGCCAGCTGACGAACTTCGTCCGCCACTACCGCAAAACCCCGGCCCTGCTCACCGGCCCGTGCGGCTTCGATCGCCGCGTTCAGCGCCAGCAGGTTGGTCTGTTCGGCAATGCCGCTGATGGTTTTGACGATGGTGCCGATCACCAGCGATTGATCGTTCAACGCTTCGATGCCTTCACTGGCGGTTTGCATGTGTTTGGCCAGGTCGCGCATCACGTCAACCGCCTGGGTCACCACGGAGTTACCGCGCTGGGCGCTATGATCCGTTTGCTGGGAGGTGCTATAGGCTATGTTCGCGGCTTCTGCGACGGCTTGCTCCTGGTTCACCAGATCGGTGATCACCGTGGCAAATTTCACAATTTTGTAGAGCTTGTTGTTGGCGTCGACCACGGGATTGTAGGACGCCTCCAGCCAGACTGTACGACCATGACTATCGATGCGCTTGAAGCGGTCAGCCACGAATTCGCCCGCATTCAAGCGGCGCCAGAAATGCTGATACTCGGCACTGTTGTATTCCTCGGGCACGCAGAACGTGCGGTGATGCTTGCCCTTGATCTGCGCCAGGCTGTAACCCATGCCACTGAGAAACCGGTCGTTGGCCGTGAGTACGTTACCAGCGAGATCGAACTCGATCACCGCCGTGGATCGCACCAGCGCGCCGATCAGGTTTTCATGTTCACGGGACGCCTCGATGGTGCGCGTCAGGTCGCTGGAGTAAATCGAGAAGTGCCTGATCCGACCGTCTGCAGAGCGAACCGGCTGCATGATCGAACGCAGCCAGGCTTCCTGACCATCACCGCGCAACAAACGCACCGCGCCGGCAAAATGCTCGCCACGGGTGAGTGCGGTTTTGAAACGATGGTGGAACTCATCCGACTTCACGTGGGCCGGCACGATGTCGTCAATGTGTCGACCGATCAGGTCGTGGCCCTTGTAGAGCATCTCATCGATGAAGTTCGGGTTGGCCGACTGAATTCGCCCGTCAGGATCGAGCGCCAGGACCAGCATTTCGCTTTCCAGACTGTCCTTCACTTGCTGAAGGCTGGAGAGTTCTTCACGAAGAGCCGACAGCTCCTGCTTCAAGCGTTTATTGAACATGGGATGCACCGATGGACAGGGGTAGAAAGCGAACTGCAGCCCTAGCCATCGGCTTTGAAAATGTTTTCTGAAGAGCGTTTCAGGGGGCTCCTGCAAAAATAGTTGCAGCGCGTGTTGCACCTTTTCCGGTTACGCCGCACCAGCCGCCGGGCAACGTCCGACACTTGGCATTCGCGAACCGAAATACGCGGCGCTGATCACTCCCACTGTTCCCATTACCGCGCTGAAGATCACGCAGATCCATGGGCTCCAGGGCATCAAGCCGATCAGCAACAACGGTGTGATACTCGCCCAAGCGGCGTAGGCAATGTTGTAGGTGAAGGAAATGCCGGAGACGCGAACACGCGCCGGGAACAGGCTGACCATTACTGACGGCACGGCACCCACCACGCCGCAGCACAGACCGGCAATCGCGTACGCCAGGCCAATCCAGTCTGCGCCGGTGATCAGGCAGGCGTAGAGCACGCCAATCCCCATCGGCAGTAGCAGGCTATACAGCATGACGGTGCGCCAGGCGCCGATGCGATCGACCAGCAGCCCGGCGAGTACACACCCGATGTTCAAGAACACGATGCCCAAGGCGCTCAGCCCGAAGGTATGGCTGGCGGTCATGCCGAAGGTTTTCTGCATCATGGTCGGGGTAATGACGACGAAGACCACCACCGCCGACGTCAGTACACAGGTCAGGATCATCGCCGGCAGCATCGCCAGACGATGTTCGCGCAGGACCGTGCGCAACGGCAGTTCGACCGCGGCATCCCGCTTGGCTTGCATCGCCATGAACACTGGCGTTTCGCTGAGCCAGCGGCGCAACCACACGCCGATCACACCAAAGACTCCGCCGAGCAGGAACGGATAACGCCAGGCGAAATCGAGGATTTCCGCCGGGGTGAACGTTTGCGCCAGAATCGTCGCCGTGAGCGCTCCGAGCAGGTAGCCGAACGTCAGTCCCGCCTGCAGGAACCCCAGCGCATAACCGCGGTGCCCGGCCGGCGCGTGCTCGGCAACAAACACCCAGGCACTCGGCACTTCACCACCCACCGCCGCACCCTGCAGGATCCGCAGGGCCAACAGCAGCAACGGCGCGAAATACCCGATCTGGGCATAGGTGGGCATGATCCCGATCAGCAGGCACGGGAGCGCCATCATCAGGATGCTCAGGCTGAAGACTTTCTTGCGCCCCATCCTGTCGGCGAAATGCGCCATCAGAATGCCGCCCAACGGCCGTGCCAGGTAGCCCGTGGCGAAGATCCCGAAGCTTTGCAGCAAGCGCAGCCACTCGGGCATTTCCGGCGGAAAGAACAGCTGGCTGAGGGTCAGGGCGAAAAACACGAAAATGATGAAATCGTAGATTTCCAGCGCGCCACCCAGGGCTGCAAGGCCGAGGGTCTTGTAATCCGAACGGGTGAAGGGCGTCGGGCGCGAATCGGTTTGGACAGTCATGTAAAAGAACTCTGGCGTAGGCAAAAACCAAGGCGCCCATGGTCTACGCAAAAGCGCTCATGGACAACCCGAACTGCCCTCTGGGTTGGCTTTTAGCCGTGCTCTGTGCATTGAATTCGCTTTCGTGAAGCTAATAATCGAGCGCTTTCCAACCCACAGGGAAGCCGCCATGAGCAGCCATTCACGCAGTAGACGCCTGACCGTTCCACAGTTGGTAGCCATGAAAGGCCAGCAGAAGATCGTTTCACTAACGGCCTATAGCCGCTCGATGGCGCAGTTGATGGACCCCTTCGTCGACTTCGTGCTGATCGGCGACTCAACCGCCATGGTTGGCTATGGCCGCACCTCGACGCTGGACATGAGTCTGGAAGAAATCATTGGCCACACCCGTGCGGTTGTCGCCAGCACACGGCTGGCCTGCGTGATAGCCGACATGCCGTTCGGCAGCTATCAGGAATCACCGCAACAGGCCTACCGTAACTGTGCCGAAGTCATGGCGCGGACCGGCTGCGATGCGCTCAAACTTGAAGGTGGCAAGGCTTTGGCCAGCACCGTTGAGTTTCTGGTGCAGCGTGGTATTCCGGTGATGGCGCACATCGGCCTGATGCCGCAGTACGTAAACGTCATGGGCGGTTTCAAGGCTCAGGGCCTGAACGAGGCGACTGCCACGGCCATCGAGGAAGATGCGCGCGCGCACCTCGCGGCGGGGGCTTTCAGTCTGTTGCTGGAAGGTGTCGCCGAACCTCTTGCGCGGCGCATCAGCGACTTTTCAGCGATGCCGACCATTGGCATCGGCGCCTCACCGGCCTGCGACGGGCAAGTGCTGGTCACCGAGGACATCCTGGGACTCGGCGGCGACCATGTGCCGCGCTTCGTCAAACCCTATGCGGATGTCGGTGCCCTGATCAGCCAGGCATTCGAGTGTTTTGCCGAGGAAGTGCGCAACGGCCAGTTTCCACAGATGCAGCACTGCTACGGCGTCAGCTGACGCTCCTGATCAATGGCCTGGGCGAGCATTTTCACGGCCGAACCGATGTCCTTGGTCCAGTCCACGGTGTAGCTCAGGCGCAAGCAATCGCGCCACAGCCCCTGCGCACTGAACAACTCGCCGGGCGCGATCACAATGCCTTGGGCCAGCAGACGCTCATACACCCGGCGCATATCCACCGGGTGTACGGACTGCGCCCAAAGCGTCGCGCCCCCGGCCGCTGCCACCACATTGAGTTGGTCGGCGGCATGCGCTCGAAGCAACCCGGTCATCTGCGTCATGCGCTCGCTCAGCAGTCCTCGCACGACTTGAGCGTGCTGATCGACCCGTCGTGAACTGTACAAACGGGCGAGCGCTTTTTGCCGAATCGGCGAGAGGCGAAACGCCCGGTCAAGGCACTCGCGTTGCATTGCCACCTCTTGCCCACGCACGAGCACGTAGGCAAAGGGCGCTTCCGGGCCGGTTACCTTATCGAAGGTGGAAAACACCAGCAGCCTGTCGAGGCCGGCAAAATCCCGCATACGCGACGGGTCTGCGTGGAAACCGAACTCGCCGTAGCTGTCGTTCTCGAACAGCCAGACACCTCGCTCGCTCAGCCAATGGCACAGCTGCTGTTTGTCCGCAGCGGGCATCAAACTGCCATGGGGAATGCTCACGGCCGATGAGAACACCGCCAGTGCCACGTTTTCACGCTGTAATACACCGTGGACGCGTTGCAGGTCCAAGCGTCCATCCGCCTGCAGAGGCACCTCGATCACCCGAATGTTCGCCGCCTGCAATTGCCGCAGGATCACCCAGGAACACGGCGACTCGACCAGCGCCACTGTCCCGGACAATTGCAGTGCGGCCAGCGACATCTGCAACACACTGCGCACATCGGCACCGATGTACACCTGCTCCGGGCGCCAATAATGCTCGGTCGATCGGGTGTATCGCTCAGCCAGCGCGGTGCGCAACTCGATCTCGCCGAAAGGCTGATACAACGGCACCGCCGAGCGCGGGTATTGCCGCAAGAGCTCGCGTTCCATCATCAGCAGCGGATTTTCCAGCGACAGCAACATCGACGGTGCATCGCTGCACAGCGCCAGCATGCCGGGCTGACGCGCGCTGGCGTAGACATTGTCGAGCAGGTTGGATGACGGTAGCGGCTGTGCGAAGGATGTCGGGGCGTAGAAGTAACCGAGCTTGGGTCGGGAATAAACTCGCCCCTCGTCTTCGAGCAAGGCATACGCATATTTGGTGGTGGACACGGAGACGTTCAGGCGCAACGCCAACTGTCGCAGTGACGGCAGTTTCATCTCGCCATCCGCTGCGCTTGAGTCGATCAGCTCGAGCAGATAGCGATATACGGCCTGATAGGCAAAAGTGCTGTCCTTGTTCAATTGCAGTCATTCCTTGAGGGAGGCACGGCGCAGCATCCTCCCAAGACGGACCCGACGCAATCGCTCCAAAGAGCAAAACAACGCCGCATAAAAATCTCGATTGATTTACTGTTGGCACCTGTCCAGACGGGCCTGCCAGGCCCTGAAGACCACAATAAACATAAAAATTCGAGGTTCTCTCGTGGCCGCTGAAATCGACGATAGCCGCTATGCCCGCTTTGCCCTTCGTTGCTCGAGCTTTGCCGAGCGCTGGTTTCCCGACTCCTGGGTGTTTGCCGCCCTTGCGGTGATCATTGTCGCCGTGGCCACGATGGCCATGGGCGCCAAACCTACCGACGCTGCCATGGCCTTCGGTGACGGGTTCTGGAGCCTTATCCCGTTCACCATGCAGATGGCGTTTGTGGTGATCGGCGGGTATGTGGTCGCCAGTTCGCCACCCGCGGTGAAACTGATCGACCGACTGGCGCGCATCCCGAAAAACGGCCGTTCCGCCGTGGCCTGGGTGGCGCTGATTTCCATGGTGGCCTCGTTGCTCAACTGGGGCTTGTCGCTGGTGTTTGGCGGTTTGCTCGTACGCGCCCTCGCTCGCCGCACCGATCTGAAAATGGACTACCGCGCCGCCGGTGCGGCTGCCTATCTGGGCCTTGGCGCAGTGTGGGCTCTGGGTCTGTCGTCATCCGCTGCGCAATTGCAGGCCAACCCGGCCAGCCTGCCGCCCTCGATCCTGTCGATCACCGGCGTTATTCCCTTTACCCAGACAATTTTTCTCTGGCAGTCCGGCGTGCTGTTGCTGGCGTTGATCATTGTTTCGCTGATCATTGCCTACGCCACTGCCCCCGGCCCGAACACCGCCCGTGACGCGAAAGCGTGCGGCATCGATCCGAGTTTCAATCTGCCCCCTCTGCAACCGCGCACACGGCCCGGCGAATGGCTGGAGCACAGTCCGTTGCTGACGATTTTGCTGGTGCTGCTGGCTGCGGGGTGGCTGTTCCATGAGTTTTCGACCAAGCCGGCGATCAGCGCGATTTCCGGCTTGAATACCTACAACTTCCTGTTCCTGATGCTCGGAGCCTTGCTGCATTGGCGGCCCCGCAGTTTCCTCGACGCGGTCGCGCGGGCGGTGCCGACCACTACGGGCGTGCTGATCCAGTTTCCGTTATACGGCTCGATCGCCGCGCTGATGACCACTGTCAAAGGCACCGACGCCCAGACCCTGGCCCATCACATCTCAACCTTCTTCGTCAGTATCGCGTCCCACGATACCTACGCGCTGTTGATGGGGGTGTACTCGGCGATCCTGGGATTCTTTATCCCTTCCGGCGGCGGCAAGTGGATTATCGAAGCGCCGTACGTCATGCAGGTGGCCACCGACCTTAACTACCACTTGGGCTGGGCCGTGCAAATCTACAACGCCGCCGAGGCGCTGCCGAACCTCATCAATCCGTTCTACATGCTGCCGCTATTGGGTGTGCTGGGGCTGAAGGCCCGGGATTTGATCGGGTTCTCATTCGTGCAACTGCTCGTGCATACGCCGATCGTGCTGTTTCTGCTGTGGGCGCTGGGGACGACGCTGGTGTATACGGCCCCGGTCATGCCGTAACACCTCTGATTGCACCTGCTGTAAGGCGGGTGCAGTCACAATGAACGTGCAATGAGCATTACCGCGTAAGCCACGGCTGACGCGGGAAATGGCCTATTTCCTCTGTCATTTGTGTCAGTAGACCGTTTGATTGTTTTGCTAAAGACTTGAGACTTACCCACGTGCAGCAGAGCTGACAAGAAGTCAGCAGGTGGCAGTCGCGGCACTCAACAGACAAGGAATGTTATGAGAACGCTCGCCGAACACGGACTGGCCCCGCCATCACACGCAGGCATCTACCCCTTCGTAGAATTGCCACTTCGCCTTGGATTCCCGTCAAGAAATGACTTTGAAATCATCCGCTGCGCAGAGGGTTCAGCCGTGGCTGTCGCTGCCTTGCGGGAGTTTCCACGCATCACTCGCATCTGTCGGGTTTCGGGGCAACTTCTACCCTATCGCTCGCGGCACACCCGTCAGCTCGCGCCGGGCATTCATGTTTATGACCCGAGCTTCTGTGGCTTGCTGAGCCATTCCTGCGACCCTAACGTTTTTCTCGACATGAGCGAGCTGTGGTTATGGGCACTCAAGGACCTCAGGAAAGGTGATCGCCTGACGATGGACTTCGCCGCGACGGAAGACCGGCTGCAGCGGCAGTTTGCCTGCCGCTGCGCGAGTCCCGATTGCCGGGGCTGGATCACCGGTTACGATGAAGCGCCGAACGACAATGGCCGGGAATTCCTCCAACACTGGCGTCGAAGAACGCCCGAGTGAGGCCGTTACTGCGCCTCGATCGGACGCAGGCGGTATTGCGGCGGCAACTGCTCAAACCCGCTGATGGTCGCGTTAAGGCTCTTCCAGCGGCCGTCCTTGATGCCGTAAATGCAGCCGTGAATCGACAGTTTCTGTCCACGATGCCAGGCGTTTTGCACAATGCTGGTGTGCCCAACGTTCGCCACTTGCTGAATGACGTTGAGTTCACAGAGACGGTCGACCCGCTCTTCCTCGGTCGGCAACTTGGCCAGTTCTTCGCGCTTTTCGTAGTAAAGGTCGCGAATCGAGCGCAGCCAGCCATCGATCAGTCCCAACTGGCGGTCCTGCATCGAGGCACGCACGCCGCCGCAGCCATAGTGGCCAGTGACGAGGATGTGTTTGACCTTGAGCACGTCCACTGCGTATTGAATCACTGACAGGCAGTTGAGGTCGGTGTGCAGCACGACGTTGGCGACGTTGCGGTGGACGAACAGGTCGCCGGGCAGCATGCCAACGATCTCGTTCGCCGGCACGCGGGCGTCGGAACAACCGATCCACAGGTACTCTGGCGTTTGCTGACGGGCCAGCTTGGCGAAGAAGTCAGGATCTTCTTTGGTGATCGCGTCAGCCCAGCGCTCGTTGTTATTAATCAGATCTTGTAATTCGTTCATGCAATGAAGCCTCGAGAATGATGCGCTTCTATGACAGACAACCACCCGTCGGGGTCACGCGCGGGATGCAGATAGCCGGTGTTGCACGCCGGCGGAATTCTCATGAGCCTTGTGGGTCCACCCTAGTAAGGCCCACAGTATGAGGAATTACCATGACTGATTCACGACGTCCGTTCGATGCGGTACAGCCAGAGCCCATCGATGATAACGAAGACCGCATGGGTTCGATGCATGAGCTGGATTTCGACGACGATGAACCCAGCGCAAAAATAGGCGAAGAGATTCCGGAAAACGAGCGCGAGCAACTGATGCCCCGCGAGCGTGTGCGCGAAGCCGGCATGACCGGGGCCTCCACCGATGACCACGAATCCACAGACGATGACATGAGCCCCGAGACGTTGATTCGTGAGGACGGCGCCCGTGATGCAAAGGAAGCGGGTGAAGGGGGTCAGGCGGATTGGGATTTGAGCATTGTCGATGAAGACGACATTGGCGGTGGCAACGGTCTGGATGAAGCCGAGCTGGCGAAGCGTGATCCGCTGGATGGGAATCGCTGATCGACTCGCGACGGTCAGGACGCCTGCGCACTCATCACTCTGTAGGAGCAAAGCTTGCTCGCGATGGCGGTTTCAAGGATGCCATCGCGCGCAAGCGTTGCTCCTACAGAGGCAGGTTTCAATCGACCAACGTGCAGGCCATAACTACCGCATCTTCGCGTCCGCCCACTGCGGGATAGTAATCCCGGCGACGGCCAATCTCGTTAAATCCATAGCGCTCATACAGCCGAAATGCCGATCGATTGCTGTCGCGCACTTCCAGGAAACACTCCCGCGCCTGCGCCTTGTAGGCAATCGACATGAGATGCTCCAGCAGCGTCAACCCCAGGCCTCGGCCCTGATTCTCCGGTTTGACGGTGATGTTCAGCAGATGCGCTTCATCGAGGATGATCTGCACAACGCCGTGCCCCACTTGCTGCTGGCCTTCGAACATCAGCCAGATCTGGTACTTGCCCAGCCCGTCCAGAAAAATCCCGCGGGTCCAGGGATGGCTATACGCCGCGTATTCGATTTTCAGGACAGCGTCCATGTCCGCTTCGACCATCGGGCGGAACGTTACAGCGTCACTCATTTGATTCTTTCCAGCGCGCCATCAGCCGACGCATGGCTTGCCAGACATCAGCCTTACGCTGTGGCTCTTCCATTAAAAGTTCCAGACCCGGCAGGGCCCAGACCGAGCCCAGGCCTTCGACCTGGAGTTCACGGTTGAAGGATTCGGCATTCGCCTCACCGGCGAAACGAACTGCCGGCAAGCCAATCAGCCACACACAGACGCAGGGTGCGTCTTCCAGTCGGGCCGAGAGAAATCCTTGTACAAAATCGCGAGCCGCTTCAGGACCCTGGTCCATGGTGCCACGCACCAACAGGGGCCAACGCACCGGCTCGCCGACGATCTGCGGGCTGTCCGGCAGGCCGGCGGCACGCAACATGTCCTTGAGCAACAGGTACGCGGGGTCGCGGGTTTGAAACGTTTCGCCTGTGGGTAACTCGACCAGCAGCAGGCAACGACCGGCGCGCAGCAACTGCAGGGCGAACCGCGGAGGCGGCACGACCGGCGCCTTGATGGCGGCAGGCGCCTCCTCTTCTTCGACCTTCGCGTTTGTGCGAGTGCTGGCCAACGAAGGCCGCGGCACCTCGATTTTTACCCGTTCGGCGGGCTTTATCGTGGGTTCTACCGGTGCTTCCACCACGGCCGCCTGAACAATCGGGGCCACGACCAAAGGTTCAGGCAGCTCCAACAATTCAGGCCGCGAAGGCGCAGCAAAGGGCAATTCGGTGCGCGGCAGCCAGTTGACCACCTGCATGGCGGTCAAGTAAGCGCGGCGACGAGACTCGATTAGCAAAGGTCGGCCACTTGTGGATAACTGAGAGTGCGGTGATTCTACCGCCCTTCGTCCAAGATCGCCCGTTGTTGATCGACAGAAAGCCGACTGTCCGTCTTGAGAGTGAATCGCAACCAACGTGATGCAGTACAATCGCTGCTTTTATTCGCCAACCAGCCGGCCATTCCGATGATCGAACCCAAGCGCGTCTTGCGCGCCCTCGCTGAACACTGGGCACTTCTGGAGCCACTGTGCGAGCACTTCGACCAAGGCACCTTGAGCCTCAACGAACTGCGCACACAACTGGGCGCCCAGCAACTTGACAGTACGCCGCAGGACATCACCAGCCTGCTGGATGTGTGGATCCGTCTCGACATTCTGGTTCCCGTGGCAAAAAGCCCGAACCGGTTCGAACTCAACGCGCAGATTCACGACTTCCTCGCGTATCTGCGTCGTGAGCACCGTCTGGGCCTGTGCCTGGAGATCGAAGCCTATCTGCGGCACCTCGAGCGCCTCGCCGGTTACATCCAGGACGCCTTTGACATACGTGACGGCAGCGACCTGGCGCGTCAGCTGCGCCTGCTCGACATGCGCGTACGTGATGTATTGAAGAAACTCGCCAACGACGAACAGGCGCTGGTGGCCGTGGCCGAACGCGCCAAGACCAGCGACCGGCAGATCCCGTTGCGCCAGCGTTACGCCGAAGTGCTGGCGACGTGGGACGAATACGTCGAGCCGATGATCCAGTTGGTGAACGCCGATGGCGCCTTCGAACAAGGCGTGCGCAAGGTCGAAAATGTGTTGCTGAGAATGCTCTCCGAGCAGCAACGCATCGGTCACCTGGTCGACGACGACATGCTGCTGCGCACCCACGCGCGTATCCTGGAAATGCAGACCAGCGCCCAGCTGACATTGCGTCATGCTCGCGAACTGCTGCTGCCGCTGCGTGAAGAAGCCCGTCGCCACAACGCCGTGACCCGTGGCGCGGCGCTGGCCCTCGCGGCTATCCGGCGTAAAGGCATCGATGCAGTGCCGCAAGCGGCCATGCCGATGTTCACCCGCCCGCAAAGTACCTTCCTCGGCAGCGCCAGCCAGGTCGAGGCCTATGTCTATGCGCTGGCCCGATTCGAGCCGAAGCCGGCGCGCTTCCCCAAGGCCCACAAGACCCAGAAAGGCGAAGCGCCGCGCGCGCCACGCACGGTTCGGGAAATGCTCGAGCGCTGCGAAGATGCGCTGCCGATGCCGGACCTGATGACCTGGTTGCTGGAGCAGGAACCGGACGGCGCTACCGACGAATTGCTGTATTGGTTCTCGCGCCTGTCGCGGGAAAAACGCTTCACACGTGAGCGTCTGGAACGCCGCGATTACCACACTCATGAGCACCAGGTCAGCCTGCGCTCCTTCGCCCTGCTCTCGGCCCGCGATATCGCCGCCGAGGATTCTGCGAGCACCCCACATGCATCTTGATTTATCCGAACTGTCTCAATTGGCGCCGATCTTCCGCGAGCTGTTCAAGGGCTATCACGTCAGCCGCCGCGACCCGGAACTGTATGCGCAATTATCGAATTTCCAGGATCAATACCGCACGCTGTTCAAGGCGCTGGGTTTTGAACTGGTCTGCGACACCCGTGGTTTCTATTACTTCGTGCCGGACCTCGCCGCTGCGGCGGTGAACAAGACTGCGCAGCGACTGGCGCTGTTCACCTTTATCCTCGTCGAGCATCTGGCCGATCAGGGTCGCGACCCGGTTGCCGTGCTGGATGGCGGCAGCCTCGGCCGCGATGAACTGCCTTCGCTGCTGGAAAAGTACCGCGACCTGTTTATCCAGGCAGAAGTGCAGACCGTCGAAGAACTCGAAGAAAAAATCATGCGCCGCATGACCCAACTCGGTTTTGCCGGCGAAGAAAACGGCATCTACCGGTTCCTGCCGCCAATGCACCGGTTCCTCGATGTCTGCCTGTCGGTCCAGCAAGACCGTGATCTGGCGGCCAGCCTGCACAGCGTGCTGCCATTGCCGGTACCTGTGCTGATTGATGACGACAGCGACGAAAAGCTGCTGCAGACCGACGACCCGCTGGACCTCAGCGATTTCGAAGAAGAAAGCGAGGAAGACGCCATGGCCCGCGCCATTGCCGAAGAACAGGAGACTGACGCATGAGCCAGGAACGCTACGGCATTCGCCGCTTTGCCCTTCTGAATACCGCCGGTTACAGCCTCGGCCTGTTCCCGCTGGAAGAACCGCTGTCGGTTTACGGCGCGAACAACCTTGGTAAATCGGCCTCGATCAACGCCTTGCAGTTCCCGATTCTGGCGCGCATGTCGGACATGAGTTTCGGCAAGTACAGCCTCGAACAGTCCCGCCGTTTCTACTTCGCGTCGGACACCAGTTATATCCTGGTGGAGGTTTCGCTGCCTCATGGGCCACACGTGATCGGTGTCGTCGGTCGCGGCCCGGGCGGTGGTTTCGGTCACCAGTTCTTCGCCTACGCCGGCAAACTGGATCTAGCCCATTACCAGAAAAACGACACCTGCCTGCGTCAGAAAGAACTGTTCACCAACCTTGAGCGTGAAGGCCTCAAAGCCTACGAGCTCAAGCCTGATGAACTGCGGCGTTTGCTCGTCGGCGGTCACACCTCGATTCCGCTCGACCTGACGCTGATCCCGCTGCGTTCCACCAGCGAGCAGAGCCTGAAGACCTTCCGCGCGCTGTTCATCAACCTGCTGCACATGCGCGAAATCACGGCAGCCAAGCTCAAGCAACTGTTCCTCGATGCCTTCGAACACAGCCTGCGTTCCGGCAGTGTCGATTACATCGCGGCGTGCGAAGAAGCGTTCCGCGATGTACGACGCATGGAGCAGGACTACAACTCGCTGGTCACGGCCGGCCCGCTGGTTGAAGCGCTCGCCGCAGGCGTTACCCAGCGCAATATCCTGCGCGGCAAACTGCACCGGATCTCGCCGCTGCTCGACTCACTGCTGGGCACCTGGGCGGATTACGCCGGTGCACGCAAGGAAGAGCTGACGATTCAGGCCGAACACTACCGCAATGAACAGGACGCGCTGCAAAACGATCAGCGTGGCGGCACACAGGAGCTGATGCGCCTGGAGCGTGAAATCACCGGCATCCAGCGTTGGCTCGGCGAACTGTCGGTGCTCAAGCATCGCTTTGCCTTGGTCGATGACGTCAAAGTCCTGGAGCAGCAGTTGCTGGCAGCCAAGGATGCGCACGATGAGCTGGCCGGGGCGCTGGCCCAATCGCGGCAGTTCAGCGCCGAAGACCTTGAAGAGCGGCTGCGTGACCTGGAAAAACGCCTGAAGTCGGTCAAGCAGCAGCTGGATCACGCGGACAACAACAGCTATGCCCGACTGCGCGAAGAGTTCTCGCAGCAGGACGTCGAACGCCTGATGCGCTTGTTCAACAGCGCATTGTTCAGCTTGCCGTTGGGTGAGCATGGCATCGCGCTGGATGAAGACGGTCAGTGGGTCAAATCCATGGAGCTGATTCTTGATGGCTTCAAGGGCGAGCGCTTTGAAGTGCCAGGGCTTTCCATCGACCTGTCGCACATCGAACCGCCAGCCCTGCAGGCGCTGGCCGATCGCGCCGCATTGCGGGACCAGAAAGAGCGTCTGGATAAAGAACTCAAGCAACTCAAGACACAGCAAGCCGTTGCAGCCGACCGCGCGGCCAGCAAGACCCAGACCGAAGCGTTGTACCAGCAAGTGCTGGATGCGCAGAAAGCCCTGGAAGATTTCCGTCGTGCACAAACCTTGAGCGCCGAAGAAGGTGACAAGCTTGAGCAACTGGCGCAGATGGAAGCGGCGCAGGACGAGCTGAAACGCTCCAGCGATGCGTTTACCGAACGCGTCCAGCAACTGTCGGCCAAGCTGCAACTGGTTGGTCGGCAGATTGGTGACATGGAAGCCAAGCAACGCACCCTCGACGACGCCCTGCGCCGCCGTCAGTTGTTGCCGGCAGATCTGCCGTTCGGTACGCCATTCATGGACCCGATCGACGATTCCATGGACAACCTGCTGCCGCTGCTCAATGACTATCAGGACAGCTGGCAGGGCTTGCAGCGCAGCGACGGCCAGATCGAGGCGCTGTACGCTCAGGTCCGTCTGAAGGGCGTGGCCAAGTTCGACAGCGAAGACGATATGGAGCGTCGCCTGCAGCTGCTGATCAACGCGTACGCGCATCGCACTGATGAAGCGCTGACCCTCGGCAAGGCTCGCCGTGCGGCCGTGACAGATATCGCCCGGACCCTGCGCAATATCCGCAGCGACTACGACAGCCTTGAGCACCAACTGGCGCTGTTCAACCGCGAGATCAACAAGCGTCAGGTCTCCAACCTGCAGAGCTTCCGCATCGTGCTGGCGCCGAACAAGGAAGCGCTCAAGCACATTGATCAGATTATCCACAGTGCTGGCCAGTACGAAGAAGGCGAGACGCTCTCCGTCTTCGACCTGAGCCAAAGTGCCGATCAGGACAACAAGAATGAAGAAGCCAAGGAATACCTGGCACGTCTGGTTGCGGCGAACCACAACCAGTTGGGCCTGAAGGACTTGTTTGAACTTGCCTTTGAGATCACCAAGGTCAATGGTCAACCGGTGATTCACACCGACATCGACGGGGCCGCGTCCAACGGCACGACCATGACTATTAAGGCGCTGACCAACATGTACTTGTTGCTGCACTTGATGGACCGTGACCAGGCCGGTCGCGTGCGATTGCCTTACTACCTTGATGAGGCCGCCGACATCGACGAGAAGAACCAGGCAGCACTGCTTGAAACCAGTCTGCAACTGGGCTTTGTGCCGATTCTGGCGAGCGTCAAGCCTCAGGTCTGCGCCAGTGTTGCGATTGACCTGGAAGGTGGTAGCGGGCCGAACGGAATCTATATCGATGAAGCGGACTGGAAGTACATACGTCGACACGATGAGGTGAAGGCTGTCGTAAGCGTTGAAGCGGATGAGCCTGAGCTGGATGCAGTCTGATTTGCGTTAATCGAGGGGCGTAAAAAAGGCCGCGATCCAATGGATCGCGGCCTTTTTTATTAGGCTTATTTGCCGAGGGGAATCTTTGGCGCCCAGGTCAGCCACTCGTCTTCGAATTTATCGAACATCGGGAATGTCTGCTCGGGACGCGCAGGATTGCCCATGCGCTCGCCATCCGGTGTTGCGAACGCGATGCCGCCCTGGATCAGCGTTTCAAGAGATTCGGTACGCATGGTCGCGCCTTTGAACAGGCCATAGTCGAAACCGAATCCACTGGAATTCCAGAAACGCGTACCGCTACGCACCAGGGGCGCGTATTTCGGTTCAATCAGGATATGTATCAGGACGCGATCAGCGGTCTGGCCCAATTCATAACCTGTGACCTTACCTACGGTCACTTCGCGATAGGTCACCGGCACGCCGGTTTTCAGCGAACCACGACGAGCGGCGCTGAGTACCAGACTCAACCCCGGCTCCTGCTTCACCGCTTCTGGCGGGTTGGCCAAGGCTACAAAGTTTTTCTGTGGGCCCAGGTTTTTCAGCGCTGGCTGTACTTCGATGTATTGACCGGTCACGAGGGTTTCGAGGTTGGACGTCTTGATCAAACCCAACTCCGGTTTGACTACCCAGAACTGACTGCCGGCCCTAGCGATTCGCTCCGGCACTTCGGTAATACGGGCGGTGAGCATGACGGACTGGAGGTCATCGGTCAGATCAACGTCTTCAATCTTGCCGACATCCAAACCTTTGAAACGGACCGGAGTACCGCTGCGCAAACCATCGGCGCGATCCACCTTGATGGTCACCACGGTGCCTTTCTGATTGGCTTCGTCATGGTTGGCGAACAGACGGAACCGTGGAATACGCTTCTGCAACGGCGCTTTGGCTTCCGGGGTTTCAAAAGCGATGCCGCCTGCCATCAGGCTTTGCAGGGATTCGCTTTTCACCTGAATACCACCGGTCAATCCGCCTGTGAGCGTAATACCGCTGGCGTTCCAGAACCGTGTAGAGGCGTTAACCAAACCTTCGTACTCTTTCTCGATGTGTACACCGATTACCAATTGCTTTTTGGTTTTAGAGAACTGATAGCTCTGGACCGAACCTACCTTGACCTGTTTGTAGAGAATCGGGCTGCCGACTTCCAGCGACCCCAGGTTCTCGGTAAATAACACCAGATGCAGACCCGGTGAACGCAAGTCCAGAGGGGGGGCCTTGGGTCGTGCTACGAACTCTCGTTGCGGCGCGGCACCTTTGTCACCGGGACGGATGGCAATGTAGTTTCCCTTCACGAGGGCTTCCAGCCCGGTGATGCCAGCGAGCGAGATCGAGGGTTTGACGACCCAGAACTGCGTGCCGTCGACGAGATAGTCTTCGGCCAATGGGTCCAAAGTGAGTTCTGCAGTGGCAGCAGTCAGGTCCGGATCGACCTTGAGCGCCTTCAGATTGCCAACCTGAATTCCTTTGTACATAACCGGCGTACGACCTGCCTGCAGACCTTCAAAATCACTGAGTTTGACCTTGATGCGGATACCAGCCGCAGCTGCATCGAAGTCTTCGTAGAGACGGAACGGCAAACTTGGATCAGTAGGCGGGCTGTCCTTGCGGTTTTCTGGTGTGGCGAACGCGATACCCCCCGCGACAATGCTGGCGAGGGATTCGCTGCGCACTTTTACGCCGGACAGATTCGCGTCGATGCTGATGCCGCTGGCATTCCAGAAACGTGTGTGTTTGCGCACCAGATTGGCATAAGTGGGTTCGATGAACACTTTGAGCTCAACGGTGCTTTGGTCCTCGGACAGCAGGTAGCTTTTGACCTGGCCGACCTTGATCTGTTTGTAGAACACGGGGCTGCCGCGGTTCAGCGAGCCGAGGCGATCAGCCTTGATCGTCAGGTGCAGACCAGGCTTGGCGTCGGATAATGGCGGTTCCTCAGCCAGCGCCTTGAACTTGCGAGTGGGCTCGCCCTCACCGGGACTGACGGCGATATAGTTGCCCGAAACCAGGGTTTCAAGACCGGTGATACCGGCCAGGGTCACGCTCGGTTTGACCAGCCAGAAACGAGTGCTGGTGCGCAGATACTGCTCTACGTCCTTGTTCATCTCGACGGTGGCCACCACACCTTTGGAAGAGCCTTCGTCGTCGAGTTTCAGGGTTTTGACCTTACCGACCGACATCCCTTTGTAGACGACTTCGGTCTTGTTGGCCTGGATGCCTTCACCACTTTCAAAGCGGACCAGAATTTCGATTCCGGTCTCGTTATAGGCACGCCATCCGAGCCAGCCGCCGATGATCAGAGCGATCAGGGGCAATACCCAAATAGCAGACCAGTTCGACGCCGGTCGGGTTTTCGCTGTAGGTAAATCAGTCATGGTCGTCGTCCGACTCCGTGTTATCCCAAATCAGTCGGGGATCGAAAGTTACTGCGGCAAGCATCGTCAGAATCACCACACTGGCGAAGGCGATGGCGCCAAGATTGGCTTCGATGCTGGCAAGCCGTCCGAAATTGACCACTGCCACGAGGATGGCAATCACAAAGATATCCAGCATCGACCATCGGCCGATGAACTCGATAAAGCGGTACATCACAATGCGCTGTCTAGCCGACAGAGGCTGGCGTCTTTGTACGGAAAACAGCAATAGAGCGATGCCCACCAGTTTGAATGTCGGTACCAGAATGCTGGCAATAAAAACTACCGCTGCAATGGGAATCATGCCGTGCTGAACTAACTGGATGACACCCGACATGATGGTGCTCGGGTCACCTTGACCAAGCGAGTTGACGGTCATGATCGGCAACATGTTGGCCGGTATGTAGAGAATCGCGGCCGTGATCAGCAACGCCCAGGTACGTACCAGGCTGTTCGGCCGACGGGCATGTACCAGCGCGCCACAACGGGTGCAAATCTGCTCGTCAGCTTCCTGCTTATTCAACTCATGGCATTCAATGCAAATCAGAATGCCCGCATCAATCGCCCGCATGAGCATCTTCTCCCGATAACGCCTGCCAGATCTGATGAGGCGACATGACGACCTCCAAACAGACCTGGACCAACAACAAACTGATAAAGCACACCAGGCCAAGGCCCACGGTAATAGCTGCCATATCTGCCAGTTTTACAATCGCCACCAGTACACCCATCAGGTAGACCTCAAGCATCCCCCAATCTCGCAAATGGTGATAAATGCGGTAGAGCAACAAACCGTAACTTCGACCTGTATCGAAGCGGATACTCAATAGCACGGCCAATTGGCAGAGTAACTTGGCCAGTGGAATCCCCATGCTGCAGAGGAACACAACGACAGCCACACCTTGCATGCCGGTATCAAACAGGCCAACAACACCACTCCAGACCGTGTCATGGGACGACTGCCCGAGTAAGTTGAGTTCCATGATGGGTAGAAAGTTCGCAGGGATATAAAGCAGCAGGGCGGCGATGACCAAGGCGAGGCTTCGTTGCACGACATTATGGCGATGGGCATAGAGTTCATAACCGCAGCGAGGGCACAACGCTTTCTCGCCGTGTGCGAGTACTGGCTTTCGCATCAGCAAGTCGCACTCATGACACGCCACCAAGTCGTCCAGTGGTAATTCTGACAGCCCAGGGGCGTCAACCGGATCTGGCATAAAAGGCTCTGACTCCGAAAAAGTTGGGCCTATTCTAGTGTTCTTATTCAAAAATAACTGTGCAAATTTGTGCCGAGGCTATCTCGGTACTTTTCTGGAGGCAAAACAAAACCCCTGTTCGCGTTAGCAAACAGGGGTTTCGGAATTTAATCTTGACGATGACCTACTCTCACATGGGGAAACCCCACACTACCATCGGCGATGCATCGTTTCACTGCTGAGTT
>Ga0160470_100289_pt1 | contig 32071 bp, 30 predicted proteins | sample HID1973I_E11MG_FD_108214 | JGI IMG/M metagenome (GOLD analysis project Ga0160470, IMG submission 108214) | Enriched mosquito-associated microbial communities from UW Madison campus, WI, USA - HID1973I_E11 MG | ecosystem: Host-associated > Arthropoda: Insects > Digestive system > Unclassified ... | reverse complement strand
CGGCGACCGGCTTGCGCTTTTTGCGAGCTCGAGCGATTAAAGCCATTGGAAATTACCTGCTTATTCTTCGCTGGTGTGCACTTTGCGGTGCAGGATCGCCTGGAATTCATCGGCGAAGGTGTAGTAGCGGCTGATCAGCGTTTCGCTTCGGGCAGCAAAACGGTTGTAGGCGATAACGGCAGGGATCGCAGCGAACAGGCCGATCGCGGTCGCAATCAGTGCCTCGGCAATACCCGGTGCCACAGTGGCCAGGGTTGCCTGCTGCGCGGTGGCCAGCCCACGGAAGGAGTTCATGATGCCCCAAACCGTACCGAACAGACCGATGTACGGGCTGACGGAACCGACGGTCGCCAGGAAAGGCAGGCTTTGTTCAAGCTTTTCTTCTTCGCGGGAAATGGCAACGCGCATGGCACGGGCCACGCCTTCCATGACCGCCTCAGGATCAACGCCTGGCTGCTGACGCAGACGGGAGAACTCCTTGAAGCCGGCACGGAAGATCTGCTCCACACCCGAATCCGGGTCAGGATTGCTGCCGGCCTGACGGTAGAGTTTGGACAGGTCGATACCTGACCAGAAGCGCTCTTCAAAGCTCTCCAGGGCACGTCGACCGGCGCGCAGCAGGTTGCTGCGCTGAAAGATCATGATCCATGAGGTCACCGATGCGGCTACCAGGATCAGCATTACCAGTTGCACCACGATACTGGCATTGCTGACCAGGCTCCACATGGAGGAATGGTCGACGACGTTAGCTTCCACGCTTTATCTCCTGCTTTGAGTGTGTACCCGCGCCGCTCACGTCGGCAAAGGCCGCACGTAGAGCTTCGGGAATGGCCCGGGGTTTCAAACTGTTAGTGCGCACACAGGCCACCAGAAACTGCCCTTCACAGAGCAGCGCATTATCCGTTGTCCGCCTGACCTGCTGCTTGAAACGCAGGCTGACCCGGTTCAATTCGATTACTTCAGCACTTACCAGAAGCTCGTCGTCCAGTCGCGCCGGCGCGTGGTAGCGCGCTTCGCTGGAATGCACGACGAATAACAGGTCCTCTCCTGCCAGCTGGGATTGGGCAAAGCCCAGCTCCCGGAGCCGCTCGGTTCGAGCCCGTTCCATAAACTTGAGGTAATTAACGTAATACACGATGCCGCCCGCATCGGTGTCCTCGTAATAAACGCGACAACGATGTGCGAAAGGCTCAAGCCCGTTTTGCGCGCGCATACTCTAGTGCTTACTCCTCAGGTTGCCAATCCGGCCAGGCAACTGTTTTTCAATGTTCTGCGGCTTTCTCACCAAAGCACGGTCCTAGGACAGCGCAAACTTCGAATTGATCAGCCCGCAGAGGTGATTAATCGTCTACGGCATCAAGGGATTCGTCTACTACAGGCATATCGCCCATTCGTGACGGGATGTTTAAACCAAAATGCAGGTACGCATGCCGCGTGACCACCCGCCCCCGGGGTGTGCGCATGATATAGCCTTGCTGAATCAGGTACGGCTCCAGCACATCTTCAATGGTGTGGCGCTCTTCGCTGATCGCGGCTGCCAGGCTATCCACCCCGACCGGGCCACCGTCGAATTTCTCGATCATGGTCAACAACAGACGGCGATCCTGATGATCGAAGCCACGCTCGTCGACATCCAGCAGGTTCAAGGCCAGGTCGGCGATCGGCTTGGTGATATGGCCCTTGGCACGCACTTCAGCGAAGTCGCGCACCCGACGCAACAAGCGGTTGGCGATTCGTGGAGTACCACGGGCCCGACGGGCAATTTCAAAAGCGCCCTCCGGATCAAGCGGCAAGCCAAGAATGCTCGCTGAACGGCTGACAATCGTTGCCAGGTCTGCGGTGCTGTAGAACTCAAGGCGCTGCACGATCCCGAAACGATCCCGCAACGGGTTCGTCAGCATCCCGGCGCGAGTCGTCGCACCCACCAGGGTGAAGGGTGGCAGATCAAGCTTGATCGATCGCGCAGCGGGCCCCTCGCCGATCATGATGTCCAGCTGGAAATCTTCCATGGCCGGGTACAGCACTTCCTCGACGATCGGCGACAGCCGATGGATTTCGTCGATAAACAGCACGTCATGAGGTTCAAGATTGGTCAATAACGCCGCCAGATCACCCGGACGCTCCAGCACCGGACCCGAGGTGCTTTTGATCGACACCCCCATTTCCTGGGCAATGATATTGGCCAGGGTTGTTTTACCCAGCCCCGGCGGACCAAAAATCAATGTGTGGTCCAAGGATTCGTTACGTCCACGAGCAGCCTGGATAAACAACTCCATTTGCTCGCGAACCGTCGGTTGACCGATGTACTCGGCCAGGCTGACAGGACGAATTGCCCGGTCCTGGACTTCCTCGCGATCACGAGGGCCCGGCGCGGCGGTAATCAGACGATCAGCTTCAATCACTTAGATCATTCCCTTCAGGGCACGACGAATCATGTCTTCACTGCTCAAGCCTTTCTCCTTGATCGCGGAAATCGCCTTGCTGGCTTCCTGCGGCTTGTAACCCAAGGAGATCAGCGCGCTGACTGCATCATTTTCTGCCGTCGCGACCGGTGCCGGAGCATCCGGACCACCTGGCTGATTAGGCACAAGAGCGAACATCGCCGGCACGGTTTCCCATGCCTTGAAGCGGTCCTTGAGCTCTACCAGCAAACGCTCGGCGGTTTTCTTCCCGACGCCGGGCACCTTGGTCAGGGCGGAAGTGTCCTGGGATTGCACGCAACGCACCAGCTCATCGACTTCCAGACTCGACATCAAAGCCAGGGCCAGTTTCGGCCCCACACCATTGAGACGGATCAACTCGCGAAAAAAGTCTCGCTCACGCTTGCCATAGAAACCATAGAGTAACTGCGCGTCTTCGCGCACGACCAAATGGGTGTGCAAGGTCAGCGGTTCACCGACCGACGGCAAGCGGTAAAGCGTGGTCATAGGCACTTCCAGCTCATACCCCAGACCATTTACATCCAGAATCAGGTGCGGCGGCTGTTTCTCAGCCAGGGTGCCGCGCAAGCGTCCAATCACGTTTCAGATCCTTGAGCGTTTGCCAGAGCTTTGCTGGCGACTGACAGAACAAGGGTTTCGTACCGGCAACACAGGCACAAAAACCCTCATTCCCTAAAAATGATTGCTGATGCTATCAGAGACGCAGGCGACCGCCACGACTGCGTGCGGCACCCAGGCCATGCGGCAGCAGACTGGACCGGGTATGCGCATGACAAATCGCAATGGCCAAGGCGTCAGAGGCGTCTATTTGCGGCTTGCTGGTCAATTTCAGCATATGCATGACCATCATCTGCACCTGCTCTTTATTCGCCGAACCAGTGCCTGTTACCGCCTGCTTGACCTGAGTCGCGGTGTATTCGGCGATTTCCAGGCTTTCCTCAGCGCCGGCCACTATGGCGGCGCCGCGCGCCTGGCCAAGTTTCAGCGCGGAATCAGCGTTGCGGGCCATAAAGACTTTTTCGATACCCATTGTTACAGGGCCATAGGTCTGAATGACTTCGCGGACGCCGCGATAGACAATTTGCAAACGTTCATGCAACTCGCCAGCGCCGGTACGAATACAGCCCGACGCCACATATACGCAGCCACGACCGGTATCACGTACCACGCCATAACCGGTAATACGCGAACCGGGGTCGATACCAAGAATTAAAGTCATAACGCCTGCAGAAAGAGATCGCTGTAGCTTGAGAATAACCGCGTAGGAGCTGCCGAAGGCTGCGATCTTTTAATAAAAAGCCAAAATCAAAAGATCGCAGGCTTCGCCAGCTCCTATAGGAGCCAAGTGAAGGCTGCGACCTTTGATAAATGCATCATCCGAGCTGAGCGGCGACCGACTCCGGGATATCCGCATTTGAGTAGACGTTCTGCACGTCATCCAGGTCTTCAAGCATGTCGATCAGCTTAAGGACCTTCTCGGCGCCCTCCAGGTCCAGCTCGGCGCTGGTGGTCGGCAGCATGACGATTTCCGCATCATCACCTTTGAAACCGGCCGCCTCCAACGCGTTACGCACGGAATAGAAACCGGCGAACGAGGTGAACACGTCGATGGAACCGTCTTCGTGGGTGACCACGTCATCGGCATCCGCTTCCATGGCCGCTTCGATCAGCGCGTCTTCGTCGACACCCGGCGCGAAAGAGATCTGTCCTTTGCGTTCGAACAGATAAGCAACCGAACCGTCAGTTCCCAGATTGCCGCCGCACTTGCTGAAGGCATGTCGAACGGCTGCAGCAGTGCGATTACGGTTGTCGGTCATGCATTCGACCATTACCGCCACGCCGCCCGGCCCGTAGCCTTCGTAGGTCAACTCGACCATGTCGTCAGTGTCGGCAGCGCCCGCACCGCGAGCCACTGCACGATCAATGATGTCGCGGCTCATGTTCGCACCGAGCGCCTTGTCCAGCGCCAGACGCAGACGCGGATTGGAGCCCGGATCACCGCCACCCTGACGGGCTGCGACGGTCAGCTCACGAATCCACTTGGTGAAAATCTTGCCCTTCTTGGCATCCTGACGTTCTTTGCGGTGCTTGATGTTCGCCCACTTGGAATGACCCGCCATAACTCGCTCCGAATTCTCTTTGAAACATTGCCCGCCACGCGAATCGTCGGCCAGCAAAAAAAAATCTCGACCTAAAGAAAAGGCGCACCCCGAAGGATGCGCCTTTACGGTCAGCGTTACTCTGCTTTAGGCGTTTCGCGCAGACGAATGTGCAGTTCGCGCAATGCCTTGGCATCTACCACACCCGGTGCCTGAGTCATGACGCAAGCCGCGCTCTGGGTTTTCGGGAAGGCAATGACTTCACGGATCGACTGGGCGCCGGTCATCAGCATGACCAGACGGTCCAGACCGAAAGCCAGACCACCGTGGGGTGGCGCGCCGTATTTCAAAGCATCGAGGAGGAAGCCGAACTTCTCTTCCTGCTCCGCTTCGCTGATACCCAGCAGACGGAACACCGACTGTTGCATTTCCTTGCGGTGGATACGGATCGAACCGCCACCCAGCTCGGTACCGTTCAATACCATGTCGTAGGCACGGGACAGAGCGGTCGCCGGGTTGGCTTCCAGTTCTTCCGGCGTGCACTTCGGCGCGGTGAACGGGTGGTGCAAGGCGGTGAAGCTGCCGTCGTCGTTCTCTTCGAACATCGGGAAGTCGACAACCCACATCGGTGCCCACTCGCAGGTCAGCAGGTTCAGATCGTTACCGACCTTGATCCGCAGCGCGCCCAGGGCCTCGCTGACAATCTTGGCCTTGTCGGCACCGAAGAACACGATGTCGCCATCTACCGCGCCAACGCGATCAAGGATCACATTGAGGTTGGCTTCAGGGATGTTCTTGACGATCGGCGATTGCAGACCCTCGACACCCTTCGCGCGCTCGTTGACCTTGATGTAAGCCAGGCCTTTGGCACCGTAGATGCCAACGAACTTGGTGTAATCGTCGATCTTGCTGCGGGGCATGCTTGCTCCGCCTGGAACGCGAAGAGCGGCGATACGGCTTTTCGGATCGTTGGCCGGTCCGCTGAAGACTTTGAAGTCGACTTCTTTAAGCTGGTCGGCAACGTCAACCAGTTCCAGCGGGTTACGCAGGTCTGGCTTGTCGGAACCGTAACGGCGCATGGCCTCGTCCCAGGTCATGTGCGGGAAGTCGCCGAAGTCCAGATCCAGCACTTCCTTGAACAGGTTGCGGATCATGCCTTCGGTGAGGCCCATGATGTCTTTTTCATCGAGGAAGCTGGTTTCGATGTCGATCTGAGTGAACTCAGGCTGACGGTCGGCACGCAGGTCTTCGTCGCGGAAGCACTTGGCGATCTGGTAGTAACGGTCGAAGCCGGCCACCATCAACAGTTGCTTGAACAGTTGCGGCGACTGTGGCAATGCGAAGAACGAACCCGCGTGGGTACGGCTCGGCACCAGGTAGTCACGAGCGCCTTCTGGTGTGGCACGGGTCAGGATCGGCGTTTCGACGTCGAGGAAGCCGTTCTCGTCGAGGTAGCGACGGATGCTGGTGGTCATGCGCGAACGCAGACGCAGCTTCTCGAGCATTTCCGGACGACGCAGGTCGATGAAGCGATAGCGCAGACGAGTCTCTTCGCCGACATCCGAGAACTCGTTGAGCGGGAACGGCGGGGTTTCCGCTTCGTTCAGGACTTCGAGTTCGTAGCCCAGCACTTCGATCATGCCCGAAGCCATGTTGGCGTTGCCGGCACCGGCCGGACGCAGACGCACCTTACCAGTGACCTTGACCACGTACTCGCTGCGCACGCGATCGGCGGCGGCGAAGGTTTCTGCGCGATCCGGGTCGAACACCACCTGGGCCAGACCGTCACGATCACGGATATCGAGGAAAATCACCCCACCGTGGTCACGGCGACGGTGAACCCATCCGCAAAGGGTAATTTCCTGGCCTTCCAGGCTTTCGTTCAGTTGGCCGCAATAATGGCTGCGCATCATGGTAGTGGTTTCACTTCTCGTAATTCGAAATTCGGTTGGAGGCCTTGCGCGCATCGGTCTGCCGATGATGCAGGAACTCGCTCGTGTCGTTCAACTCAGGTTCCAGACCTTAGTCAGCTTTGTCGCCGCCAGCCAGATTCTTCTTGGAACCGGTCTTGAAATCGGTTTCGTACCAGCCGGTACCGCTAAGGCGGAAGCCTGGCATGGACAGCATCTTTTTAAGCTCTGGCGCCTGGCAGGCAGGGCAGTCGACCAGCGGTGCTGCGCTGATCTTTTGAATGGCTTCCAACTGATGACCACAGGAAGCACATTGATAGTCGTACATCGGCATGGGGGTTGTCTCGGCGATCAGATTGCTACCGCATACGCAGGGTTTTGCGGAAAAGTGCGGGATTATATCCATTAAATGCAGCCAGTGCAGCCGTAAGACTGCACAGACCGACACTCTGCCACTTTTAACGCGCTTGCCCAGCCAGGGTCACGCGCGCCCTTCCTTCAAGCTATGTACAACGCAGACAACCCGGACCAGCCCGCTGAAGTTCTTCACCCCTCCATGGCGCAAATGCACTTCGCGATCCACGTGAGACAACAACGCACTGATCGAACATCGATTGGCCCTGGCCATTTCGCCCAGAATATCCCAGTAAACCTGCTCCAGCCGCAAACACGTCGCAAAGCCATTCAAACGAACAGACCGTGATAATGGCTGGGCAAGCCCCATATCGAATTCACTGACAAACGGATCGATCCCGATACCTTTGAGTGGATCGAACCTCCCCTCTTTGCCTCTGACAACACTATCCATACTATTGACACTCCTTTGTCATCCCGGCACTTGCAAGAGCAATGCTGACTCTTATCAAAGCGCAGGCGCAAAGGTATATCCAGATGACTTTATGACCGTCGACGTAGGATAAGCCTGCAACTGACAGGCGATCTCGGAGCGGGTCTTGCTGAAGGCGTCTTCCTACATGCGCGGGTAAAAGCTCATTCAGCAAGAAGGGAAAGGATGGCATTGCGCGGACGACATCGACCAGACGTCATCCGCACTCGCCTCTTCTTTATTACTGATCCAGCAATGAGCGCAACATCCACGCGGTTTTCTCGTGAACCTGCATACGCTGGGTCAACAGATCAGCCGTTGGCTCGTCGCTGACCTTGTCGAGCAATGGGAAAATACCGCGAGCCGTGCGAGTGACAGCTTCCTGCCCCTCGACCAACTGCCGGATCATGTCCTCAGCCTTGGGAACGCCCTCTTCTTCCTTGATGGAAGACAGACGCGCATAAATGGAATAGGCGCCCGGTGCCGGAAATCCCAGCGCGCGAATGCGCTCGGCAATCGAATCGACGGCCAGCGCCAACTCGTTGTATTGCTCTTCGAACATCAGGTGCAGGGTCCGAAACATGGGCCCGGTGACATTCCAATGGAAGTTATGGGTCTTCAAATACAGCACATAAGTGTCCGACAACAGACGCGAAAGTCCGTCGACGATCGACTTGCGATCTTCTTCGCTGATACCAATATCGATTGCCATGCGTTTCCCCTAAAGGTGATGAAAATTCATCCAACAGGTGCAGGACCACTCTAGCAAGCCTGCCGCCACACCGCAGCAACGGATGCCCTAGGGGCGTGCGACAAATCGACCGTCCAGTGCCGCTGGACTCCCTGATTTGAGTAGCCACGGGCTTTGCTGTTAAATAGGCAGTGTGTCGCTAGCGCCTATTTTTCCGGGCGCTGCGCATAGGCTGATATCGGGAACGTGCCCAACGCCTCTTATTGTTCTGAAGCGAACCGTGCTCCATCAGCTCTTCCTTGTGATCCGTCTTAACGTGAGTTAATCAAAATGTTGAAAATCGTCCACCTGCTAATGGGCGCAGCAGCCTTGCTGCTGTCCTTCATCCCTAGCCTGCAAGCCGAAGCTGTTCCTTACCTGCAACACCAAGATGCGCTGTACCTGGCCTTTTTTGGCCTGCTTAATCTGACCCTCGCTCCTGTCATTCCTTACTGGAACAAAGGCACGCGTCATCAATTGCAAAACCTCGTCAGCGCCTTGCTGGTTCTGGCTGTCGTCTTGCAAACCCTGACGTTGTTCGCGCCAATGCCTGTCATTGCCGGCCAGCCTGCCGTTCTGTTCAGCCTGATCGCTGCCGTCATCGCCGTTCTGCTGCACCTGGCGATCAGCTTCTACAAATCTTCACCGGCTGCCGCCTCGCCAAGCTATGACATGACCAACCGCGATACCGGCACCGTCAAGTGGTTCAACACGTCCAAAGGCTTCGGCTTTATTTCCCGTGATTCCGGCGATGACATCTTCGTGCATTTCCGGGCTATTCGTGGCGAAGGCCACCGCGTACTGGTTGAAGGCCAGCGCGTGGAGTTCTCCGTCATGAATCGTGACAAGGGCCTGCAAGCCGAAGACGTGATCGCTGCTCTGCCGCGACGCTGATCCAAGGCTAAAAAAAACCGCGAGCAGCCAGGCTGATCGCGGTTTTTTATTGTCTGCTGCTTATCAGTAGTGTGGGGGTGGCGCTTCCTCCTCGGACGAATCGAAGTGACCCGCCATTTCCTCCTGGCGCCTGAGCAAGGCGGCCATCTGCAACTGCAAGCGCTCTACCACGCGCTGTTGCGCTACCAGCACATCATTCAACGCCTGAATGGTGTCATCCTGAAACGCCAGTCGGCTCTCGAGATCGTTGACGCGTTCTTCCAGGCTCATGATTCAACCCTCCAGAAACGTGAAGTCATCAGCCAACACCAGCTGCAGTCGCTCGCGAATGGTCGCGACCTGCTCCTGACTATAAGGAATGGCAGGGTGTTTGCCCCATACCGGAGCCGGCCACGCAGCATCCTCGCGTTTGCGCACGATCACATGCATGTGCAACTGACTGACTACGTTACCCAACGCCGCGACATTCAACTTATCGGCGTCGAACGAATCCTTGAGCACCTCCGAAAGCGCAGTCGTTTCCTGCCAAAGCTGCTGTTGATCGGCGACATCCAACTGAAATATCTCGCTGATATCGTTGCGGCGCGGCACCAGAATGAACCATGGGTAGTTGGAATCGTTGGACAGCAGCAGCCGGCAAAGCGGGAAATCCCCGATCGGTAACGTGTCTTGTTGAAGTCGTGGATCTAAAGCGAACACTGCGCGCACTCCCGGCTGGTCATCAGTTTTCAGCTTAGCGTCCGCCTCCAGAGACGACGCGCCAAGCGACAGGACGGCAGCATACCCGCGAACGTCGCCCGCTTCACGATGATCGACAATTCACACGACGCATGCTCCGACATAGAACATTTTTGACCAAGGCGCACCACTTCAGAACCAATGACTTTAAAAAAACCTCGGAAATGACTGAAAAACAACGATGTGTTCGCGACAGCTTGGCGGGCTTGCTGTATGAATTCAGCACAGCGACTGAAATTTATTGCACCAAAATCGCACAGTGCGTCTACGCTGATGCGTCGGGCATCCGCCGTTTACTCACTGACGGGGTGAACCGGTAACGTTTTTGGCTGTCGCGCTGCCGACCATCAGGCTAGAACACGATGCCAATGATGGCGTCAAGCCCTGAAAAATGGCGCTGAACCCCCCGGCTTTATGAGGTTTTTACAGCTGAAGAAGGTGTTTCTGAAAAAAACAGCGGCGTAACCCTGATTTGTGCACGCTTGTTGCATTCACACCCACATAGCTTTTGGAGCCTCCACTGGATGTGGCAGCCTGAAGGCAAATAAAAACAGTGGCAGGGTTGCCCAATGGAGATTCATACGTTTTACCAGGGACTCTTTTTACCGATGCTCAGGCCCTGGAAAACAACGAAGAAGTTGTCAGTCCGCTTGCGTCGGGGCTGCAAATTTGCGACATCGACCACGCTATTTGCGACACGCTCGTAAAGATGCTGAAAGGTTAGATGGGCAAGTATCGCCAACATGGTCGGCGTGATATAAGTTTGCGCCGACACAAAAAGAAAGAGCCGCCCAGATAATAAAACAGGTGGGACGGCAGTACTCTTATAAAACCAAAGGAGCAAATCACGATGCGCGTGATGAAGTGGAGCATGATCGCACTGGCAGTTGCAGCAGCAGCCAGCACTCAAATGGCTACGGCCGCACCTTTCGTAGGCGACCAGGCCGAAGCCAAAGGTTTTGTTGAAGACAGCACTTTCAACGTGCTGCTCCGCAACTACTACTTCAACCGTAACAAGAAAGACGGCGCAGTCGATGACAAAGACTGGACCCAGGGTTTCCACGGTGTATTCAACTCTGGTTACACCCAGGGCACCGTTGGTTTTGGTATTGACGCTTTCGGTTACCTCGCCATCAAACTGGACGGCTCCGACAAGTACTCGGGTTCGGGTAACCTGAGCACTAACGCTGCTGGCGAAAACAATGACAGCCAAGGCAAAGCCGGCGCTGCACTGAAAGTTCGCGTCTCCAAGACCGAGCTGAAAGCTGGCGACATGCAGCCAAGCACCGCTCCGGTATTTGCTGTTGGCGGCTCGCGTATCCTTCCGCAAACTGCCAGCGGTTTCCAACTGCAAAGCAGCGAGATCAAAGACCTTGACCTCGAAGCCGGTCACTTCTACTCGGCGACCAGCCAGGACAAAAACGGCCGTGACGGCGGTCTGTGGGCCAACTACGCTGGCGTTGAAGCCGACACCATCAACTACGGTGGCGCGAAATACGGCATCAACGAAAACTTCAGCGTATCGCTGTATGGCGCCCAGCTCGAAGATATCTGGAACCAGTACTACGCCAACGCCAACTACACCATCCCTATGGGTGGCGATCAGTCGGTGAACCTGGACGGTAACATCTACCGCACAGACGATTCCGGTAGCGCTGAAGCCGGCGACATCAGCAACACCGCGTTCTCCCTGGCAGCTGCTTTCTCGTTCCTGAAAGCACACACCCTCACCGTTGGCTTCCAGAAAATCAACGGCGATACTCCGTTCGACTACGTCGGCGTGGGTAAAAACAACCGTGGCGGCGACTCGATCTTCCTCGCTAACTCCATCCAGTACTCTGACTTCAACGGTCCTGGCGAGAAATCGGCTCAAGTACGTTATGACCTGAAAATGGCCGAATACGGCGTTCCTGGTCTGAGCTTCATGACCCGTTACGTTAAAGGTTGGGACATCGACGGTTCGAACGCTCCAACTAATGGCGCATACGCTGGCCTGTACGGTGAAGATGGCAAACACCACGAAACCAACGTTGAGGCCAAGTACGTAGTACAAGCTGGCCCGGCTAAAGACCTGTCGTTCCGCATTCGTCAAGCATGGCACCGCGCCAACACTGACCAAGGCGAAGGCGATATCGACGAGTTCCGTCTGATCGTCGACTACCCGCTGTCGATCTTGTAATCGAAAGCAGTTAGTTCGCAGTAACCAAAAAAAAGGCCCATCTTCGGATGGGCCTTTTTTATTGTTTACGTTTTACAGTTACTGCACCGCAGATTCCTGAACCACTCGAATCACCCGCTGTGGAAACGGGATATCGATACCGGCAGTTTTCAAGCGATCACGGGATTGTTCGTTGAACATGAACATCACGTCCCAGTAATCAGCTGTTTTAACCCAAACACGCAGGGAAACAGTAATCGAACTATCGCCCAATGTAGAAATGACGGCTTGCGGAGCCGGCTCTGCCAAAATACGTTCGTCCTTGGCCAGATCCAGCAAGACTTCACGGGCTTTCTGCAAATCCGCCTCATAATCAACACCCACATCAAAAACGACTTTGCGAGTCGGTTGACGGTTAGTGTTGGTGATAATGCCGTTAGACAGATTGCCGTTCGGGACAATGATGGTTTTGTTGTCGCCGGTACGCAACACGGTGTGGAAGATCTGGATGCTATCAACTGTACCTGCAACACCCTGAGCTTCGATCCAGTCACCAATCCGGAACGGGCGGAACAACAGAATCAGCACGCCGCCAGCGAAGTTTGCAAGGCTGCCCTGCAATGCCAGACCGATGGCCAGACCCGCTGCACCGATGGCCGCAACGAATGATGTGGTTTCGACACCGATCATCGACGCCACACTGACGATCAGCAACACCTTGAGAATGATGTTCGCCAGGCTGCTGATAAAACCTTGAAGGGCCAGGTCGGCATTACGCAGCGCCAGCAGGGCACCGAGCTTTTGCGTGACCTTATTGATCAGCCACCAACCGATGGCCAGGGTAATGATCGCCAGCAGCACACGGCTACCGTATTCCATGATCATCGGAATCCAGGCCTGGGACGCCTTGACCAGGTTGTCCACTTCAGCATTCAAATCCATCGTTACACTCCTGATTTCCGGCTACCCGGCACACGAAAAATGAGCGGCAGAAAGACCGAACCCATGAGGCTCAATCGTTTCTGCCGTTGCTTGGGCCTCGGACGCCGAAAACGCCGAGAGGTTCCCGCCCCCGTCAGTCGCGGAAGTTGTTGAACTGCAGCGGCATGTCGAAGGTTTTGGCGCGCAGGGCCGCAATGGCTTCCTGCAGGTCGTCACGTTTCTTGCCAGTGATACGCACTTGCTCACCCTGAATGGCGGCCTGGACCTTGAGCTTGGCGTCCTTGACGTGAGCGACGATTTTCTTCGCCAGCTCTTTGTCGATGCCTTCCTTGAGCACAGCTTCCTGCTTCATCAGCTTGCCCGATGCGTAAGCGTCCTTGACCTCAAGGCACTGCACATCGATCTTGCGCTTGACCAGCGCCAGCTTGAGGATCTCAATCATAGCTTCGAGCTGGAAGTCGGCCTCGGCAGTCAGGTTGACAGTCAGGTCCTTTTCCTTGAACTCGAAGGTGCCTTTGCCTTTAAGGTCATAACGGCGATCGAGTTCCTTGACGGCGTTTTCGACCGCGTTGGTGACTTCGTGTTTGTCCAGTTCGGATACCACGTCGAACGACGGCATGTAATCTCTCCAATAAAAGGCGTACCGATGGAGTACGCCTGGCTTGCGGTTAAAATCCGCGCTGATTATAACGGGTCTTTCCCATCATTCACTGCGAGCCGCCGATGCACGCCTCAATCCGAGCAAAAAGCTGATGTCCACCACCTGGCATGTTCTGGGCGCCGGAAGTCTTGGCACATTGTGGGCTACACGCCTGGCACGTGCCGGGTTGCCGGTCAGGTTGATCGTGCGGGACGCCAAGCGCCTGCAAGCTTACGAGGCCGCAGGCGGGCTGACACTGGTCGAAAACGGGGAAGCACGCTGCTATCCGGTACCGGCGCAGACACCTGACAACAGCGAACCAATTGCCCGTCTGCTGGTGGCCTGCAAAGCCTACGATGCCGAGAAAGCTGTCGCCCAGCTTGTACCCCGAATGGTCCCTGGAGCGGAGTTGATCCTGTTGCAGAATGGCCTGGGCAGCCAGGACGCCGTCGCCGCACAGGCCCCACAGGCGCGCTGCATCTTCGCTTCAAGCACCGAAGGCGCCTTTCGCGATGGCGACTGGCGCGTGGTATTCGCCGGCCACGGTTACACCTGGCTGGGAGATGCGAGTCATCCGGTGGCGCCGTTCTGGCTGGATGATGTAACCGCCGCGGGCATTCCACATGAATGGAGCACTGAAATCCTGACCCGCCTGTGGCGAAAACTGGCGCTCAACTGTGCGATCAATCCGCTGACGGTGCTGCACGATTGCCGCAACGGCGGCCTTCAGGACCATCATTGCGAAGTCGCTACCCTCTGTGGCGAGCTGACCGAGCTGCTCGAGCGTTGCGGCCAGCCCGCCGCTGCCGAGGAACTGCAGCAGGAAGTAGAGCGCGTCATCCATGCCACCGCAGCCAATTACTCTTCGATGTATCAGGACGTCAGCAATCGGCGGCGCACCGAGATCAGCTACCTGCTGGGCTATGCCTGTAAAGTCGCCGCCCGGCATCAACTGAACCTGCCGCACCTCAATCAGCTTGAGTCACGGTTGATCGCTCATCTGCACACCCTTGGATTGCCCAGCGACTGAGCAGCGGCTACGCTGGCCACTTGTTCCTTTTCAGCGACGAACCTGATGCCATTGCGCCAGCGCCTCGAAAACCTCCCGGTCGGCCAGAAACTGCTGGCCGCCCTGCTGGTGCTATTGACCACTGTCCTGCTGGTCGCCAATCTGACCTTTATCAGCGCCGCGTATTACATCTCGCAGGAAAGTATGGCGCCCCAGGCGTTGCAGACCATCGGGCGGCTGGTGTCCAATCCGAGCCTGGTGTCAGAGGCCTTGCAGTCGCCGGAAAGCGCCGAACGCCTGCTCAATGAACTGAACAGCTATTCACCGTTGCGCGCGGCGGCGCTGTACGACGGCAAAGGCGAACGGCTCGCGCAACTCCAACATGGCGAAAAGCTCAAGCTGCCGGAGCGCTACCGGCACATCGAGTCCTGGCAAGCGACTGAATTTCGCAGCAATCAACTGATCACACTGCCCCGCCCCGGCACGGCTCCCGGCCATTTGCTCCTGGTTGCCAGCAGTGAATTACCGGTAGCCTTCTACACCGGCACCCTGACGGCCAGTCTCGGCATTCTGATATTCAGCGTGCTGTTGTGGCTGGTGATCGCCCGACAGATCAAACGCCTGATTACCCAGCCCATCCATCAACTCGAAGAACTGTCCCGACAGGTCACCCGCGAAGAGAACTATGCCCTGCGCGCGTCCCGGGGAAACCATGATGAAATCGGCAGCCTCGCCGAGGCATTCAATACCATGCTCTCGCGAATCGAAGCCCGCGAGCAGCAACTCAAACGCGCCCGGGACGACTCCCAGGCAGCCTACGACCAGGCCCAGGGTCTGGCCGAAGAAACCCGTCACACCAACCGCAAGCTGGAGCTCGAAGTCCAGGTGCGCAGCAAGATCGAGAAGAAACTCACGGGCTTCCAGAACTACCTCAACAGCATCATTGACTCCATGCCGTCGGCGCTGATCGCACTGGATGAGCAGCTCTACGTGACGCAATGGAATCAGGAAGCCAGCGCCCTGTCCGGCACGCGCCTCGATGAAGCGTTGAATCAGCCGATATTCCTTGCGTTCGAACCCCTCAAGCCGTTTCTGCCGCAACTCAAGCAAACAGTCGAACAGCACACCGTGGCCAAGATCGAGCGGGTGACCTGGTTCAAGGACGACGAGCCCAAGCATTACGCGTTGACGTTTTATCCATTGATGGGCGGGGCCGGACGTGGCGTGGTGATCCGCATCGATGACATCACCCAACGCCTGTCGCTCGAAGAAATGATGGTGCAGTCGGAAAAAATGCTTTCCGTAGGGGGGCTGGCGGCCGGCATGGCCCACGAGATCAATAACCCGCTGGGCGCCATCCTGCATAACGTGCAGAACATTCGCCGACGCCTGTCCTCGGAGCTGCCGAAAAACCTCGAACAGGCTGAACTCATGGGTATTGAGCTGGAGACCGTTAACCAATACCTGGTCGCGCGCGAAGTCCCACAGCTGCTGGACGGTATCCAGCAGGCGGGCGCTCGCGCGGCGAAGATCGTGACGCACATGCTCAGTTTCAGCCGTCGCAGCACCCGCCAAATGGCCCCCTGCGATCTACCGGCATTGATTGATCAGGCAGTGGAAATCGCGGGTAACGACTTCGACCTGGCGATCGGTTTCGATTTCAAAGGCCAGGCCATCGTTCGCCAGTTCGATCCACAGCTCGGCCCGGTGCCTGGCACCGCCAACGAACTGGAACAGGTGTTACTCAACCTGCTGAAAAACGCCGCACAGGCCATTCATCAGCGCGAGGATGACCGTGAGCCCGGGCGAATCATCCTGCGCACCAGGTTAAACCCGCCTTGGGCGGAAATTCAGGTGGAGGACAACGGTATCGGTATGAGTGAGAACGTCCGCAAGCGCACCTTCGAGCCGTTTTTCACCACCAAGGAAATCGGCCAGGGCACCGGCCTTGGCCTGTCCGTTTCTTATTTCATCATCACCAACAACCATAAGGGCCAGATGGAAGTGCAATCGACCTTGGGCCAAGGCACGTGTTTCACGTTACGCCTGCCCCTGGCAGGCACTCCGCTTGTCTCTCAAGAACTCAATCAGCTATCGAGGTAACCCATGGGCTTTCGCTTGTCGAAGATTTACACCCGCACCGGCGACAAAGGCGAAACCGGGCTGGGTGACGGCCGCCGCGTCCCCAAGGATCATCCGCGCATCGAGGCGATTGGCGAAGTTGATACGCTGAACAGCCAGGTCGGCGTGCTGTTGGCGGGGCTGGCGGCAGAAAGTGACCGTTATCCGGGCTTGAACGAAGTGATCGACGTGTTGGCACCTTGTCAGCACCGCCTGTTCGATCTGGGTGGCGAGCTGGCGATGCCGGCGTATCAAGCACTGAACGCGGCTGAAATCGAACGCCTGGAAGTGGCCATTGATCTCTGGAACGAGGAGCTGGGACCGCTGGAGAATTTTATCCTGCCGGGCGGTTCGGCGCTGATCGCCCAAGCCCATGTGTGCAGAAGCCTGGCACGCAGTGCGGAGCGCCGGTGCCAGCAGTTGAATGCGATTGAACCGTTGGCCGGGGTTGGGTTGGCCTACATCAATCGGTTATCGGATGTGCTTTTTGTGGTAGCGCGCTTGATTGCCAAGCGCCAGGGGGTTGCCGAGATTTTGTGGCAGCCGGCTTCCAAACCTGAGGCTTAGTCCAAACATTGAGTGCCCCCATCGCGAGCAAGCATGACTCCTGTAGGAGCAAGGCTTGCCCGCGATGGGGCCAGCAGCCTAAACACAAAGTCAGACCTCAGGCCAAAACGCCCGAATCCCCGCCACACCCTGCGCCCCAGCCTCCCAAGCTTGTTGCCGCTCTGCCGGGCCAACCCCGCCCAGCAGGAACACCGGCTTGCTGAACCCCTCGATCAACGTGGCAGCCTGCTGCCAACCCAACGGCTGAGCATCCGGATGCGTCCGGGTCGGCTGTACCGGTGACAACGTCACAAAATCCACACCCATCTGCTCGGCCAGTGCCAGCTCTTCAGCGTTGTGGCAGGACGCAGCCAACCAGCGCGATGCCGGCAACGGTCGGCCCGCCGCCGCGTGTTTGCGCAATTGTGCGGAGGTGATGTGCCACCCGGCTGACGGAAAATCACCCAGCCATTCGAACGGTCCCTTGATCATCAACTGCGCCTTACCGGCACACAGACCCGCTGCGTCCACGGCCAGATCGCGGTACTTCGGATCGTAGCCGTTGGGCGCCCGCAGCTGAATCAGCTTGATGCCGCCCGCAATGGCCTTCTGAATACCGCGCAAAAGTGCCGGCGTTTCCAGGTCTTCGGGGGTGATCAAGTATTCGGCAGGCAAACGCGCGGCCGCGACGATTGGCTGATTGGCGGCCGGAAACTCGTAATCCAGCAGATCACGGGGTGCGACCCAGGCCAGCGGTTGGCCTTCAACGCCGTGAGGCTCGCCGCTAAACGCCGACACCTCCCAGACATCCAGCAACACTTGCTTGTCCGGGTAATCGTGTCGGACCTTGATCAGCGGACGCGCAGCGTTCACCACGATGCCCAACTCCTCCTGAAGCTCTCGCGCCAGGGCGATTTCAACAGATTCGTCGGTCTCGACCTTGCCACCGGGAAACTCCCAAAGGCCACCCTGATGCTGGGTATCCGCACGACGAGCGATGAGGATCTTGCCGCTGCCGTCACGAATAACCGCTGCGGCTACATGAACACGTTTCACTGCCCGACCTCCTCCAGACCTGCTTTCTGCCAGGCCTTGAATGCCGGCCATTGGTAGATCGTTTCGACATAGGCCTCGTCAACCGCCGGCAATTCCACCTGATAGGTGCGCAGACGAACGGCGATCGGCGCGAAAAAGGCGTCGGCTATTGTCGCATCGCCAAACAGAAACGCACCTGTTTCGGTCGCAGCGTTACGGCACTCGGCCCACAACGCCAGCATGCGCTCAGTGTCTGCCTGAACGTCCGCTGGTATCGGCGACAGCGGTGCATCGCGAGACAGGTCGAACGGCATGTTGCCGCGCATGGCGAAGAACCCGGCGTGCATCTGCGCGCAGGCCGAACGCGCCTGGGCACGGGCGGCGGTGTCTTTGGGCCACAGATTGGCATCAGGGAACTGTTCGGCCAGGTATTCAGCAATGGCCATGGAGTCAGCGATGGTGCCGTGTTCGGTTTTCAACAGCGGTACTTTGCCGGTCTGCGAGTGCTTGAGCAGACGTTCGCGAGTATCGGGCTGGTTCAGCTTGATTAATTCTTCGGTATAGGTAGCGCCGGCCAGTTCGAGAGCCAATGCGCCGCGCAGGGACCAGGAGGAAAGCAGTTTGTCGCCGATGATCAGGTGCAGGCTCATGTTCGGGACCTTTTGAGAAGGGTAATGTCCAGACTCTTCAGTGTCTGGTCGGCCGCCTTCGCGAGCAAGCCCGCTCCCACTGTTGACCGGGTTCTTCAAAAGAAATGCGATCGAATGTGGGAGCGGGCTTGCTCGCGAATGGAACGCCTCGGTGCAGCAGTATTAAGTACGGTACTCAGCGTTAATCTTGACGTACTCGTGGGACAGGTCGGTGGTCCAGATGGTTTCGCTGCAATCGCCGCGACCCAGCTCGATGCGGATGGTGATTTCTTCCTGCTGCATCACCGCCGAGCCCTGGGCTTCGGTGTAAGTCGACGCGCGGGCGCCATGGCTGGCGATGCACACTTCGCCGAGGAACACGTCGATCTTGCTCACGTTCAGGTCTGGCACACCCGCACGACCAACAGCAGCCAGGATGCGGCCCCAGTTTGGATCAGAGGCAAACAGAGCCGTCTTGATCAGCGGCGAGTGTGCCACGGTGTAACCAACGTCCAGGCATTCCTGATGATTGCCACCGCCATTGACTTCAACGGTCACGAACTTGGTCGCGCCTTCACCGTCACGGACGATGGCTTGAGCGACGTCCATGCACACTTCGAAAACGGCTTGCTTCAACTTGGCGAACAACTCACCTTCGGCCCGGGTGATTTCCGGCAGCGCTGCCTGACCGGTTGCGATCAGCATGCAGCAGTCGTTGGTCGACGTGTCGCCGTCGATGGTGATGCGGTTGAACGACTTGTTGGCGCCGTCCAGCAACAGGTTTTGCAGCACATCGCGGGAGACTTTGGCATCGGTGGCAATGTAGCCCAGCATGGTCGCCATGTTCGGGCGAATCATGCCGGCGCCTTTGCTGATGCCGGTGACGGTGACGGTTACGCCGTCATGCTGGAACTGGCGGCTGGCGCCTTTTGGCAGTGTGTCAGTGGTCATGATGCCGGTGGCGGCGGCTTCCCAGTTGTTCACCGACAGGTCATCAAGAGCAGCTTGCAGCGCGCCTTCAATCTTCTCGACGGGCAGCGGCTCACCGATCACGCCCGTGGAGTACGGCAGCACCAGGCTGGCATCGACACCGGTCAGCTCTGCCAGTTTGGCGCAGGTGCGCTCGGCGGCGGCCAGGCCAGGTTCGCCGGTACCGGCGTTGGCATTGCCCGTGTTGGTCAACAGATAACGCACAGGGCCTTGCACGCGTTGCTTGGCCAGAATCACCGGGGCGGCGCAAAAAGCGTTCAGCGTAAACACGCCTGCCACTGTCGAACCTTCGGCGCAGCGCATGACCACGACGTCTTTGCGCCCGGGGCGCTTGATGCCAGCCGATGCAATGCCGAGTTCAAAACCGGCAACCGGGTGCAACGTTGGCAAAGGACCAAGACCAACAGCCATGAATGCGCTCCTTAAAAAGTAGTCATCACCGTCACAGGATGAACGGCGGTGTTAAATGGCAAAACGCCGCGACGGCATAAGCCGGTCGCGGCGCGGGTATTTCAGCGTATGAAACGGGTTTTATTGGATCTGCCCGTGGCAATGCTTGAATTTCTTGCCCGAACCGCAGTAGCACAGTTCGTTTCGACCCAGCTTCTGCTCGTTGCGTACCGGCGCAACGGCGAGGGCCACATCGACCTCTTCACCGAGCAGTTCCGGTTGCTCAAGACCAGGCGCTTCGTCGTGCTGGAACTGCATGCGTGCCGCCAGTGCTTCGGCTTCCTGACGCAGGCGTTGCTCTTCTTCGATCGGATCTTCGCGACGAACCTGAACGTGCGACAGCACACGAATAGAGTCGCGCTTGATCGAATCCAGCAGCTCGGAGAACAGCGTGAACGACTCGCGCTTGTACTCTTGCTTCGGGTTCTTCTGGGCATAGCCACGCAAGTGGATACCGTGACGCAGGTGGTCCATGGTCGACAGGTGGTCTTTCCACAGGTCATCCAGTACGCGCAGCACGATTTGCTTCTCGAAGGTGCGCAGCGCATCGGCGCCCGCCTGGTCTTCTTTCTCGTGGTACGCCGCGATCAGCTCGTTCATCAGCTTCTCGCGCAGTGTCTCTTCGTACAGATGATCGTCTTCGTCGAGCCATTGCTGAATCGGCAACGCCACACCGAAGTCGCTCTGCAACGACGCTTCCAGACCGGCCACATCCCACTGCTCAGGCAGCGATTGCGGTGGAATGTGTGCGCTGACAGTAGCGTTAAGCACGTCCTGACGGAAGTCAGCGATGGTTTCACCGATGTTGTCAGCGGCCAGCAACGTGTTACGCATGTGATAGATCACTTTACGCTGTTCGTTGTTGACGTCGTCGAACTCGAGCAATTGCTTACGAATGTCGAAGTTACGGCCTTCAACCTTGCGTTGAGCCTTTTCGATGGCGTTGGTCACCATGCGGTGCTCAATCGCTTCGCCAGGCTGCATGCCCAGGGCTTTCATGAAGTTCTTCACCCGATCAGAGGCGAAGATGCGCATCAGGCTGTCTTCCAGCGACAGGTAGAAACGGCTGGAACCGGCGTCACCCTGACGACCCGCACGACCACGCAGCTGGTTGTCGATACGGCGCGACTCGTGACGCTCGGACGCGATCACCTGCAAGCCACCCGACTCGAGCACCTGCTGGTGACGTTTCTGCCAGTCGGCCTTGATCTGGGCAATCTGCTCAGGGGTCGGGTCTTCCAGCGAAGCCACTTCCACTTCCCAGTTGCCGCCCAACAGGATGTCGGTACCGCGACCGGCCATGTTGGTGGCGATGGTCAGTGCACCCGGACGACCGGCCTGGGCAATGATCTCGGCTTCTTTTTCGTGGAACTTGGCGTTCAGAACCTTGTGTTCGATGCCTTCCTTGTTGAGCAGATTGGACATGTGCTCGGAAGTTTCGATGGTCGCAGTACCCACCAGCACCGGACGGCCCTGGGTCATGCATTCCTTGATGTCGGTGATGATCGCTGCGTATTTCTCTTCGGCGGTCAGGAACACCAGATCGTTGTAGTCCTTACGGGCCAGCGGTCTGTTTGGCGGAATAACCATCACCGACAAACCGTAGATCTGATGGAACTCGAACGCTTCGGTGTCTGCAGTACCGGTCATGCCGGACAGCTTGTTGTACAGGCGGAAGTAGTTCTGGAACGTAGTCGAGGCCAGGGTCTGGCTTTCGGCCTGGATGTTCAGTTCTTCCTTCGCTTCGATGGCCTGGTGCAGGCCTTCGGACAAACGACGGCCCGGCATGGTACGACCGGTGTGTTCGTCGACCAGGACGACCTGACCGTCCTGCACGATGTATTCGACGTTGCGATGGAACAGCTTGTGCGCACGCAGACCGGCATATACGTGGGTCAGCAGGCCCAGGTTATGTGCCGAGTACAGGCTCTCGCCTTCAGCCAGCAGGCCGACGCGGGTGAGCATGTCTTCGATGAACTGATGACCGGCTTCGTTGAGCTCCACCTGACGAGTCTTCTCGTCGACGGTGTAGTGACCCGCCTTGGTGACTTCGCCTTCAACTTCCTCGACGTGCAACTCCAGCTGCGGGATCAGTTTGTTGATCTCGACGTACATCTTGGAGCTGTCCTCGGCCTGACCGGAAATGATCAGCGGGGTACGCGCTTCGTCGATGAGAATGGAGTCGACTTCGTCGATCACGGCAAAATTGAGTTCGCGCTGGAATTTTTCTTCCATGCTGAACGCCATGTTGTCACGCAGGTAGTCGAAGCCGAATTCGTTGTTGGTGCCGTAGGTGATGTCAGCGGCGTAGGCCAGGCGTTTTTCTTCCGGCGGCTGGAACGGCGTGACAACGCCGACCGTCAGGCCGAGGAATTCGTAGAGCGGACGCATCCAGTTGGCGTCGCGACGGGCCAGGTAGTCGTTCACTGTCACAACGTGCACGCCCTTGCCGGACAGCGCATTGAGGTAAACGCCCAGTGTTGCCACCAGGGTCTTGCCTTCACCGGTACGCATTTCCGCGATCATGCCTTCATGCAAGGTCATGCCGCCGATCAGCTGGACATCGAAGTGGCGCATACCCATGACACGCTTACCGGCTTCGCGGGCGACCGCAAAGGCTTCTGGCAGCAACTTGTCGAGGGTTTCCCCTTTGGCGATGCGGGCCTTGAACTCGTCTGTCTTGGCACGCAATTGATCGTCCGAAAGGGCCACCATTTGCTCTTCGAAGGCATTGACGAATTGCACCGTCTTGAGCATGCGTTTGACTTCACGCTCGTTCTTGCTTCCAAAAAGTTTCTTTAACAAAGGCGCAAACATATCGGCAGGATCTTCCACACTAAAGGGATGGAGGGCGGCCCCGTGAGTCGCCCGAGCAGCCCTCATGGCCGCATGCGAACGAGCATTCTACCCGGAAACGATGGTGAGGAAAGTGGCGTTGTTCCACGATGCTGGCACAGCGTTGTAACGGGGCTCACTTAAAATAAGGGCTTTTTGCTGAACTTCAAGTCATTCACGGCAGAAGTTACTTGTTGATTTAATGGGTAAAGCGCTCGCAAAGCAATGGGTCGGGTCAATCGGGTGCTTTCTGCTAACATGGCGCCTCTGTTACTTCAGGTGTCTGATCATGGCATTTCGCCCTCTTACGGCCAGAGCACCCGCCGTCCTGCTTCGCGAAGCCAAACCGCTGAAAGCCATCTTCGGCCACGCTCAACGCCTGGGTCATCTGCAACGCCTGCTGGAAAGCCAATTGCAGCCGGCTGCCCGCGAGCATTGTCACGTGGCTTCATGGCGCGAAGGCAGCCTGTTGCTGATCGTCACCGACGGCCACTGGGCGACCCGCCTGCGCTATCAACAAAAACGCCTGCAACGGCAATTGCAGCTGTTCGATGAGTTTGCGAGCCTGACACGCATCCTGTTCAAGGTGCAGCCACCGACTGTCCCGCAAGGGGCGGTGGGGCATACCATCAGCTTGTCGGTCGACGCCGGCGCAACCATTCAGGCGACGGCCGATGGCATTACCGACCCGAACCTGCGGGCTGCGCTCGAGCGCCTGGCGGCGCACGCCAAACCCAAGGATTGAAAGCAGGATCAAAAGATCGTCCGACGGCTCAAGTCGCGTTCGGACGATCTTTTGCTTTTAGCGTTTTTTGCTGCCACCCAGCAGCGACCCCATCAACCCGCGTACCAATTGCCGGCCCAACTGGTTAGCCGCCTGTCGCATCGCTGATTTCAGGGCCTGCCCTGCAGCAGTGCCGAGGAACTCCCCGGCCTTGTCGGTAAAACTGGGCTCTTCAGCGGCAGGTTTGCCCGGCACCGCTTCAGGCTCGGGCGCCAACCCCTTGCGTCCCATCAATACTTCATAGGCCGATTCGCGATCGACCGGTTTGTCGTAACGCCCCTTGAACGGCGACCCTGCAATCAGCACTGTGCGCTCCGTTTCGGTCAGCGGCCCGATCCGTGATTGCGGCGGCGCGATCAGCACCCGCTGGACCATCTCCGGCGTGCCCTTGGCCTGCAGCGTACCGACCAGCGCCTCGCCGATGCCCAGCTCCGTCAACACTGCCAAGGCATCGAATGCCGGGTTCGGGCGGAAGCCCTCAGCCACCGCTCGCAGTGACTTCTGCTCCTTGGCGGTGAACGCGCGCAACCCATGCTGGATGCGCAGGCCAAGCTGAGCCAGCACATCATCCGGCAGATCGCCCGGCGATTGGGTGACAAAATACACACCGACACCTTTCGAGCGAATCAGCCGCACCACTTGTTCCAGACGATCCTGCAAGGCTTTGGGCGTGTCGGCGAACAACAAATGTGCTTCGTCGAAAAACAGCGCCAGCAGCGGTTTGTCCGCGTCGCCGCGTTCCGGCAGTTGCTCGAACAGCTCGGCCAGCAGCCACAACAGGAACGTCGCGTAAACCTTCGGGGCCTCATGCACCAGACGGCTGGCATCAAGCAGGTGAATGCGCCCGCGACCATCGGCGGCCGGCTGCAATATGTCTTCGAGTTGCAAGGCAGGCTCGCCAAACAGCGCTTCCGCCCCCTGCTGCTCGAGCGTCGCGAGGCGCCGCAATAATGCCTGGCTGGAACCGGTGGTCATCAGTGCGGCGTCATCGCCCAATGACTCCGGATGGTCGCGCAGGTGATTGAGCAGCGCCTTCAGATCCTTGAGATCCAGCAACAACAGGCCTTCACGGTCGGCCACCTTAAATGCGGCATACAGCGCCGACTGCTGACTGTCAGTCAGTTCCAGCAAGCTGCCCAGCAGCAACGGGCCCATCTCGCTCAAGGTCGTGCGCAACGGGTGACCCGACTGGCCATGGATATCCCACAACGTCACCGGATACGCCTGAGGTGTGTAGTTCAGCCAGGGCATCCCGGCGATCCGCTCGGCGATCTTGCCCTGTGGGTTTGCGGCAGCGCCCAGCCCGCACAGGTCGCCTTTGATATCCGCCGCGAACACCGCCACGCCGGCATCGCTGAAGGCTTCAGCCAGGCGTTGCAAGGTGACGGTTTTGCCGGTCCCGGTAGCGCCGGCGACCAGACCATGACGATTTGCCAGACGCATCGCCTGGGCGATCGGCTGCCCCGCGAGATCGGCACCGATAACGAGTTGCAAGGAGTCAGGCATTTTGTCACCCATGGTTAATCTTTGATCCTTCACGGCCGATATACAGGGCTAATAGCGTCGGTAATTCCCTAAGGAGAGGAAGGAACTATCCGCTTGTGTTCACCACCACCCCTTAAGCGTTCCTTTATAAAAGCACGCCCTTGACATTAAGACCTTAGCGGAACCCCGAGCCATGAACAAAAATCTGCGTTTCAGCCATAAGATACTGCTTGCCGCCGCGCTCATTGTCATCGCCGCCTTCGCCTCGTTCACGCTGTACAACGACTATTTGCAGCGTACCGCTATCCGCGAAGACCTCGACAACTACCTCACTGAAATGGGCGATGTCACCGCCAGCAATATTCAGACCTGGTTGACCGGCCGAATCCTGTTGATCGACAACCTTGCCCAGAACATCGCCCTCAACCCCGAGCGGTCCACGGTTGACAGCCTGCTCGAACAGAAAGCCCTGACATCGACCTTCATGGCGTCCTACCTCGGCGATGCTACCGGCAGCTTCACCATTCGCCCGGACGCGAAAATGCCCGCAGGTTTCGATCCGCGCGTGCGCCCTTGGTACAAAGGCGCCGAAAGCAGCAACACCGCGACGCTGACCGAACCTTACGTCGATGCGGCCACGGGTCAAACCATCATTTCCATCGCCAGCGCTTCGAAAAAGGCCGGTCAGAGCATCGGCGTGGTCGGTGGCGACCTGAGCCTGCAAACCCTGATCGACACCCTTAGCGCCCGGGATTTCGATGGCATGGGCTACGCATTCCTGGTCAGCGCCGACGGCAAGATCCTGGTGCACCCGGACAAATCGCTGGTGATGAAAACGTTGAGCGAGGCCTATCCACGCAACACGCCGCGTATCAGCAGCGATTTCAGCGAAGTGGAAGTGGATGGCAAGACCCGCATCGTCAACTTCACCCCCGTCAAAGGCCTGCCTTCGGTGAACTGGTACATCGGTTTATCGGTGGATAAAGAAAAAGCCTTCTCGATGCTTAGCGAGTTTCGCACCTCGGCCGTCGTCGCGACCCTTATTGCCGTGGCAATCATCATTGCCTTGCTGGGCATGCTGATCCGCATCCTGATCCAGCCGCTGCACGTCATGACTCGCGCCATGGAAGACATTGCCGACGGTGAAGGCGATCTGACCAAGCGCCTGACCATCCAGAACAACGACGAATTTGGTGTCCTCGGCACCGCATTCAACCGCTTTGTGGAACGTATTCACGGTTCGATCCGGGAAGTTTCATCGGCCACGGGCCAGGTCAACGAAGTGGCCCTGCGCGTACTGGCCGCTTCAAACTCGTCGATGTTCAACTCTGACCAGCAAGCCTCACGGACGAGCAGCGTAGCCGCGGCGATCAATCAGCTCGGCGCCGCCACCCAGGAAATCGCCCGCAACGCTGCACAGGCTTCGAGTCAGGCCAGCGACGCCCGCAACCTGGCCGAAGACGGCCAGCAAGTGGTGGACCGCAGCATTGCCGCGATGAATCAGCTGTCGAGCATGCTCAGCGCGTCGAGCACCAACATCGAATCGCTGAACAGCAAAACCGTAAACATCGGCCAGATTCTTGAAGTGATCACCAGCATCTCCCAGCAAACCAACCTGCTGGCCCTCAACGCGGCGATCGAAGCAGCGCGAGCGGGTGAAGCGGGACGTGGTTTTGCAGTGGTGGCCGATGAAGTGCGCAACCTGGCGCATCGCACCCAGGAATCAGCGCAACAGGTTCAGACCATGATCGAGGAGCTGCAAGTCGGCGCCCGTGAATCCGTCAGCAACATGAGCGACAGCCAGCGCCACAGCCAGGACAGCGTGGACATCGCCAACCTCGCCGGTGAGCGCTTGAACAGCGTCACGTTGCGGATTGGCGAGATCGACGGCATGAACCAGTCGGTGGCCACAGCGACCGAAGAACAGACGGCGGTGGTTGAATCGATCAACGTCGACATCACGGAGATCAATACGCTGAACCAGGAAGGCGTGGAAAACCTGCAATCGACGTTGCGGGCGTGTTCCGACCTTGAACAACAGGCAGCGCGCTTGAAACAGTTGGTGGGTAGTTTCCGAATCTAGCGACATCTCGAGCAACTTTTCTGCTCTTGAGCGCGTTTTCATCATCCAAAATGAACGCTCAGCCAGCAGGATCGTTGCTCGGCACCTGACCCAGAGCCAGCGCGAACCTCGGGACCTGGCGTATGGGCACCGAGACCAAGCAGAAAGTTTTTGTTACGTAACTTAACAACCAGTGCAAAATCATCACTTGATTAACATCAACGTTGGATTAAAGTACTCAACCATTCACGCTCAAGTCCTAACTGTGTAAACCTGGCTACAAACCACACATCAAAAAAACCAGACACCCCCAAGTAACGCACGATATAAATCTTCGAAATCGCACACGCTTGCTGACAACCCTCAACAGACACCATGATATAAACAACTGCATCAGGTTAATTTCGCCCATCGAAGGCGGAACCGCTTTCCAGAAGGTGACGATACATATGAGCTCTAAAGCTACCGACCTCCATTATTACGACCCTGTTAGCCGGGGATTACATTGGCTGATGGCGCTGCTGTTCGCGTGGATGTATTGCTCGGCTGTTACCCACAACCTGCTTGCCGACTCGGCCCTTGACAAGTTTCTGTGGCCGTATCACAAACCCGTCGGGTTGTTATTGCTGGTGCTTTTCATGCTGCGGGCAAGCTGGAGTCTATTGAACCGGCACAACCGTCCGCCGAGCGTGAATTTACTGGCTAGCCTCGGTCACGCGACGCTGTACGGGCTGATGCTCCTGATTCCTCTGATCGGGCTGATACGTCAGTACGGCTCCGGCCGGGCGTTTTCGGCATTTGGTGTAGAGGTGATGGAGGGATTCGAAGGCGAAAAAATCCAGTGGATGGTTGACTTGGGAAGCAATTTCCACAGCTTGCTGGGCTGGACGATGCTGGTGCTGATCGTAGGCCACATCGGTGCGGTGATTCTTCATCATCGCCAGAATAATGCACAGGTATTGAGCCGCATGACTGGAAGAGCCAGCAAGACCTGACGTTAATGCGAGACTGGATATCAATCAAACTAAAAGTGCATAAAACACCTCACTCTTTAAATAGAGTGAGGTTATAAACGCAACTCCATCGCTATCAGTTGATCGAGAACAAACAGCAACCTTAAGCTTCTGATAGATAACACCCATTACTATCAACAAAACTTAAACAACTAAAACGTTGAGCTAATGTTGCGCCAACAATAAAAACCACACTATCAAAAACACCTTTCAGCGCCAAGGCTGTAAAAACAACACACCTCTTAGTGATATTCGAACTACTCAACATCCCGCACTACAACCCATTGCCCCGCGCGACTTGAGTGACAGGTTCCTCTGAGCCAACTCTGAACATCGGCAGACAACAGCCCCTGCAATTTCAGGCTCGAGCGCACCTTAAGCAGTTGATACGAATGAGGCAGGCGACAGAATCGGTACCTCAGCGAGTGCGCCCCAACAAACCCCAACCGAACATCTATCCTTCATAAAGGTCAACCAAGGGAGAACAACGGACCGGAGGGATGCTCATCGTGCATATCGCTGACATAACCATGTTCTACGCCCCTGCCAGCGGTGGCGTGCGCACGTATCTGGATGCCAAACACCGACGCCTGGGCATCAAGCCCGGCATTCGCCACAGCCTGCTGATCCCCGGTGCCCACCTGAGCGAACGGGATGGCATTTTCACCGTTCCCGCTCCCGCCCTGCCCTTCGGCAAGGGCTACCGTTTCCCCGTACGCTTGGCTCCGTGGCGAAACGTCCTGCAGGATTTGCAGCCTGATCTCATAGAGGTCGGCGATCCGTACCTCACCGCCTGGGCTGCTTTAGATGCGAAGCGTCAACTGGATGTGCCGGTGATTGGTTTCTATCACTCCGACTTGCCGTTGCTGTGCAGCAATCGCATGGGCAACTGGGTGACCCCGAATGTCGAAGCCTACGTCAGCAGACTTTATGGCAACTTCGACCGGGTGCTGGCGCCTAGCCAGGTCATGGCTGACAAACTCAAGGGGCTTGGGGTCAGGAATGTTTACGTCCAGCCCTTGGGCGTCGACCTGCAAACGTTCAATCCTGCCGCAAGGGACCCGGAGCTGCGGGCCGAACTGGGCATTGACGAAGAGACTCATTTGCTGATTTTTGCCGGGCGCGGTTCCAAGGAAAAGAACCTGCCGGTGCTGCTCGATTGCATGAAGCTGCTAGGTGCTCGCTATCATCTTCTACTGGTCGGCTCGTCCATGCCGGCAGTCGTGCCGGATAATGTCACCGTGGTCGATGAGTTCTGCCCGGCTGCACAGGTGGCGCGATTGTTAGCCAGTGCCGACGCGCTGGTGCATGCCGGAGACCAGGAAACCTTCGGCCTGGTCATTCTGGAGGCCATGGCCAGCGGCATCCCGGTCATTGCCGTTGATGCTGGTGCATTCAAGGAGATCGTCACTGATCAATGTGGCTTGCTCTGCGCCCCGAACAATTCGTCGGCGATGGCCAGTGCGGTCCGCGAATTGTTCCACTCAGGCAGTTCAGAGCTTGGAAAAAAAGCCCGCGCCCATGTCGAACAGCATTACGCCTGGGACACTGTGGTCAATAGTCTTCTGGGGCACTACCACGCCGTGCTCGGCAACCACTGGCCGCAGACGGCCAATGGATAAAGCCATGAACTCGCCCAGCCTGTTATTGGTGCTGCACGATGTCGCACCGCAAACCTGGGCCGACTACCAACCTTTCGTTGAAGCCGTCGACGCCTTGGGCGATGTGCCAATGACCTGGCTGGTCGTGCCCGATTTTCACCGGCACAACAATCTCGATGCTCACCCGGACTTTCGGCAAATGCTCACCCATCGCGTCGCCCGAGGTGACGAACTGGCGCTTCACGGCTACTTTCATTGCGATGACGGCACTAAACCGAGTAATCCACGGGACTGGTTCATGCGTCGGATCTACACCCACGAAGGTGAGTTCTACACCCTGTCCGAACAGGCGGCCCTTGCCCGATTACGCGCAGGCATCGAACTGTTTGATCGCTACAACTGGCCGCTTCACGGCTTCGTCGCGCCGGCCTGGCTGATGAGCGAGGGGACGCGCGAGGCATTGCGCCAGTTACCTCTGAGCTACACCAGCGACCCGCAGCACCTGTATCGCTTGCCGGACTTCAGCACCGTCGATGCGCCCGGACTGGTCTGGAGCGCGCGTAGCCCATGGCGCCGGAGGGTTTCGAAGTGGGTTTGCGATCAGCGTGAACAACGTTGGCGGCAAGCACCCGTGATTCGCCTGGGTTTGCATCCAGTGGACATGCGTCATGGGTTTTCACGCAATTATTGGCTACAAACCCTTAAACGACTGCTCGATGAAGGCCGCGTCCCCATGACCAAAGCCCGCTGGCTTGAACGGCAAAACCAGCGCATCGGTCGCGCGGCATGAGTCGCGGAATTCTGCTGCTCATCGCGCTGCTGGTTGCGGTGCTGATCCCCTCCCTGCTGGGAGGCAACGAAACCTGGTACCGGCTGCGTAATTTCCCGTTGTATTGGCTTCTCATCATGTTCGGCATGATTCTGCTGTGCTGGGTGCTTAACACCCTGCGTTTACGTCTATTGCTGGGCGATCAGCGCGACAAGGTGAGCCGGATGAAAAGCCTTGGCGTGGTGATGGCCGCCGAATTCGCCTATTGCGCCACGCCTGGGGGCAGTGGTGGACCGCTGACGATCATGGCACTGCTCGCACGTAACGGCGTCCGACCGGCCAGGGGCAGCGCTGTATTTGCGATGGACCAGTTAAGTGACCTGGTGTTTTTTCTCTGTGCGCTCAGCGGGATCCTAATTTATGCACTGTTCCAGCACCTGAGCCAGCGCATGGAGTGGCTGTTGATGGTCAGCGCCCTCTCGATGTTCGGCGGTCTGGTCAGTTGCGTGGCAGTGGCTCGCTACCACCGCTTGCTGATTCGCCTGATCGGTCGTTTGCTTGCTCGTCTCAACGTCAAAGCCAGCACGCGCCTGCGATGGGCGCGAAAACTCCTGCACTTTCTGGCCGCGTTCACTGAAACATTGAAGCTACCCCGCAAGACATTGATCACGGTGTTTGCACTGACCTGCCTGCATTGGGCTCTGCGCTACAGCGTGTTGTACCTGGCACTGCGCGGCTTGGGCGCAGACCTGCAATGGGCCTGGACCTTTTTGATCCAGATGCTCTCCCTCAGCGCAGGGCAATTCAGCCTGTTACCGGGCGGCGCCGGAGCGGCAGAACTGACCTCAGCAGCGCTGCTGGCACCCATGGTGGGTAAATCAACTGCCGCCGCGGCGATTCTGATCTGGCGGGCGGTGACCTATTACTTCTATCTACTAGTGGGCGGGCCGGTGTTCCTGTTGATGCTGGGCAGACCGCTGTTGAAGAAATTGATGAGGGTCAAGCAGGCGTGAGGCGAGAGTTTGGTTGTATCGGGGCGAATTGAGGCGCCTTCATGGCCGCCATCGCCGGCAGGCCAGCTCCCACAGTTTGATCCGTGGAAATCTGGAAGAAACCTGTCGGCTATCAGGCCGCCATCGCGAGCAAGCTCGGCTCCCACAGGGAAACGCACAGGCCTCAAGCGTCAGGTCGGCTGTCAGGCCGCCTCGCTTTGTTTTTGATCTTGATCTTCTTGCCCCATGGGAAGGCCGAACGCAGGTTCTGCGCAGTGGGCAACCCGGCATGGATGCCGGGTTAGCCGCGCACGGCCATGGATGGCCGATCGCGGCGGGCCCACGGAGCAGGACCGGAGTGAGGGTATGCCG
>Ga0160470_100287_pt1 | contig 32156 bp, 26 predicted proteins | sample HID1973I_E11MG_FD_108214 | JGI IMG/M metagenome (GOLD analysis project Ga0160470, IMG submission 108214) | Enriched mosquito-associated microbial communities from UW Madison campus, WI, USA - HID1973I_E11 MG | ecosystem: Host-associated > Arthropoda: Insects > Digestive system > Unclassified ... | reverse complement strand
GTCGCGACGCTGCCGGTGATCGCCCTCGGGGTGGGCATCGGCGTGGACTACGCGCTGTACCTGCTCAGCGTGCAATTGCACTTCCAGCGCCAGGGTTTGCCGCTGTCCCAGGCGTACCGCAATGCGGTGTCGTTCACCGGTCGAGTCGTCGGTCTGGTGGGCATCACCCTCGCGGCGGGCGTGGTGTGCTGGGTCTGGTCGCCGATCAAGTTCCAGGCCGACATGGGCATCCTGCTGACCTTCATGTTCCTGTGGAACATGCTCGGGGCGCTGATCCTGATTCCGGCTTTGTCGTACTTCCTGCTGCGCGGGCCCTCGCTTGTCGAACAGGCGCCACCGGATCTGCCGGAAGCGCGTGTCGATGGTCACGATCATTCCGAAAAACCGGGGGTGCGTCGTGCCCTCACACTGTCTGAGTAGTTCAATCATGTCCGATTACAAAGCTCCCCTGCGCGACATGCGCTTCGTCCTCAATGAAGTCTTCGAGGCTTCCCGGCTCTGGGCCGGACTGCCCGGCCTGGCGGAGGTCGTTGACGAAGAGACGGCTGCAGCGGTTCTCGAAGAAGCCGGCAAAATCAGCGCCGGCAGCATCGCGCCACTGCGCCGTAGCGGTGACGAGCAAGGCTGCGCCTGGAACAACGGCAGAGTCAGCGTGCCGGACGGTTTCGCCGAGGTTTATCAGGCCTTCGCCGACGGCGGTTGGGTCGGTGTCGGCGGCGAGCCTCGGTTTGGCGGCATGGGCATGCCCAAGGCGATTTCCGCCCAGGTCGAAGAAATGGTCGCCTCGGCCAATCTGTCGTTCGGCACCTACCCGATGCTGACGGCCGGCGCCTGCCTGTCGCTCAACGCCCACGCCAGTGAAGCGCTGAAAACCAAGTACCTGCCGAACCTGTATGCCGGCGTCTGGAGCGGCTCCATGTGCCTGACCGAGGCCCACGCCGGCACCGACCTGGGCCTGATCCGCACCAAGGCCGAGCCTCAGGACGATGGCAGTTACAAGGTCAGCGGCAGCAAGATTTTCATCACCGGCGGCGAGCATGACCTGACGGAAAACATCATTCACCTGGTACTCGCACGTCTTCCCGATGCGCCCGCAGGCCCTAAAGGCATCTCGCTGTTCCTGGTGCCCAAGGTGCTGGTCAACGACGACGGTTCGCTGGGTGAACACAACGCCCTGTCCTGCGGCTCCATCGAACACAAGATGGGCATCAAAGGGTCGGCGACCTGCGTGATGAACTTTGACGGGGCGACGGGCTGGATCGTCGACGCGCCCAACAAAGGCCTGGCAGCGATGTTCACGATGATGAATTACGAGCGTCTGGGCGTCGGCATTCAGGGCCTGGCCCAAGGCGAGCGCTCCTACCAAAGCGCCGTCGCGTATGCCCGTGATCGTCTGCAAAGCCGCGCACCGACTGGCGCGCAAAACAGGGACAAACCGGCTGACCCGATCATCGTGCACCCCGACGTGCGCCGCATGCTGCTGACCATGAAAGCCCTGAACGAAGGAGGGCGCGCCTTCTCCAGCTACGTCGCCCTGCAACTGGACACCGCCAAGTACAGCGAAGATGAAGTCACCCGCAATCGCGCCCAGGAATTGGTGGCATTGCTGACCCCGGTGGCCAAGTCATTTCTCACCGACATGGCGCTGGAAAGCACCCTGCATGGCCAGATGATTTTTGGCGGCCACGGCTACATCCGCGAGTGGGGCCAGGAACAACTGGTGCGCGACGTACGCATCACCCAGATCTACGAAGGCACCAACGGCATCCAGTCCCTTGACCTGGCCGGGCGCAAGATCGTCGGCAGCGGCGGGGCGCTTTACCGTTTGTTCGCCTCGGAAATTCGCAACTTCGCCGCCAACGCCAGCGCCGACCTAGGCGAGTTTACTCAGCCGCTGAACGCCGCCGTGGACACCCTCGATGAACTGACCGCGTGGCTGCTGGATCGCGCGCAAAACAACCCGAATGAAATCGGTGCGTCTTCGGTCGAGTACCTGCAGGTAGTTGGCTACACCGCCTATGCCTACATGTGGGCCTTGATGGCGAAAGCGGCCTTGGGCAAACAGACGGAGGACGATTTCTACGTCAGCAAGCTCGGCACGGCGCGGTTCTATTTCGCCCGCCTGTTGCCACGCATCCAGTCACTGAGCGCTTCGGTCATGGCCGGCAGCGAAAGCCTCTATTTGCTGGACGCGGCACAGTTTTGAATCAGGAAAGCCAGACCATGCTGAAGACAAAAATAATCCCGCCAGCAACAGGCGCCTACGCCTACCCGTTGTTGATCAAGCGCCTGTTGCTGTCGGGGGTGCAATACGCGCCCGACAATGAAATCGTCTACGCCGACAAGCTGCGCTACAGCTACCAGACCCTCATCGAGCGCATCCATCGGCTGGCCAATGCGCTGACCGCCGCCGGGGTCAAGGCCGGCGATACCGTGGCCATGCTCGACTGGGACAGTCACCGCTACCTGGAGTGCTTCTTCGCCGTGCCCATGATCGGCGCAGTGCTGCACACGGTGAACATTCGTCTGTCCCCGGAGCAGGTGCTCTACACCATGAACCACGCCGAGGATGACCTGGTGCTGGTGCACGATGATTTCCTGCCCGTGATCGAGCAGATCCATGAGGGACTGAGTACCGTCAAAGGCTACATCCGCCTGAGCGATGACGCCGCACCCGACACCGTGCTTCCCGTGTTGGGCGATTATGAAAGCCTGTTGTCCCAAGCGGCTTGCCACTACGACTTCCCCGACTTCGACGAAAATTCGGTGGCCACGCTGTTCTACACCACCGGCACCACGGGCGAGCCGAAAGGCGTGTACTTCAGCCATCGCCAACTGGTGCTGCATACCCTGAATGCCGTCGGCACCCTGGGCGTTTACCAAAGCCTGCCGTTGCTGCGTTCGAACGATGTGTACATGCCGATCACGCCGATGTTCCACGTTCACGCGTGGGGCGTGCCCTATGTCGCCACGCTTATGGGCATCAAGCAGGTGTATCCCGGCCGCTACGAGCCCAACAGCCTGGTCCGGCTGTTTCGTGAAGAGAAGGTCACCTTTTCTCATTGCGTGCCAACCGTCCTGCAAATGGTCCTCAACTGTGAGGAAGCTAAAGCGACCCGGTTTGACGGCTGGAAAATGCTGCTGGGCGGCAGCGCGTTGACGTTGGGTATCGCCAGTCAGGCCAGCGCCAAAGGCATTCAGGTGCACAGCGGCTACGGTATGTCCGAGACCTGTCCGATGCTGTGCCTTAGCTTCCAGCGCAGCGAAGAGCTTGAACAGCCCATGCCGACTCAGTTGCCCACGCGCATCAAGACCGGTATGCCGATACCCCTGGTCGACCTGGAAATCATTGATGCCAACGGTCAAGCGGTCGCCCATGACGGTGAGTCATTGGGCGAGATCGTGGTGCGCGCGCCGTGGCTGACCCAGGGCTATCTGAAGGCCCCGGAAAAAGGCGCCGAGCTGTGGCACAACGGCTGGCTGCACACCGGCGACCTCGCGTCCATCGACCGCCAGGGCCGGGTGGAAATCAAGGACCGGATCAAGGACGTGATCAAGACCGGTGGCGAGTGGATCAGTTCGCTGGACCTGGAGAACCTGATCAGCGAGCACGCATCGGTGATTTCTGTCGCCGTGGTGGGTATTGCCGACGAGCAATGGGGCGAACGGCCCATGGCCCTGGTGGTGTGCGGGCCCGGACTGGTGGTCGACCAGCCGATGCTCGAAGCCCACCTGCAACAGTTCGTGGCCTGTGGCCGCATCAACAAATGGGCCATTCCCAAGCAGTTCAAGTTCGTCGCCGAGATCCCCAAGACCAGCGTCGGCAAGATCAACAAAAAGCTGATTCGGGAAAGCGAGTTGAGCTGAAGGAATCGAGGGACTGCGCAGCATCCACTCCTTGAACCGAACGAGAAGATATCCATGAATCATTTGATCGATTACAAAAACGAAGGGCCTCTGGCCCTGATCGGCCTCGCCCGTGCCCCCGTCAACGCCCTCGGCCAGGCATTACGCGAACAATTGCTGGAGGCCTGCGAGCGCGCCGCAGCCGATGCCAGCGTGAAAGCGATTGTGCTTTACGGCGCAAATTTGCCGTTCAGCGCCGGCGCGGACATTTCCGAGTTCGGCAGCCCGGCGTCGTTCGCCACGCCAGACCTGCCAGGCCTGCTGGTGCGCTTGACCGAGCTGGACAAACCACTGATCGCCGCCATCGGTGGCCTGGCGTTCGGCGGCGGACTGGAACTCGCCTTGGCCTGTGGCTACCGCGTGGCTGAAGCCGGGGCTCGACTTGGCCTGCCGGAAATCAAGCTGGGCCTGCTGCCCGGGGCCGGCGGTACCCAACGGTTGCCGCGCCTGATCGGTGCCGCCGCCGCGCTGGAGATGATCGCTTCCGGTCAGCCGATCAACGCCAGTCGTGCACTGGCGCTAGGGCTGCTTGATCGCGTGGCACCCACCGCCGACCGCTTGTTCGACACCGCCAAGGACTTTGCCGCAGCGCTGATCGCCGAGCAGGCGCCAGCACGTCCGGCATGGCCGCAGGCGAACCCGGGCGCAGTGCTGCCCGCGAACTATTTCACCGACTATCGCACCGCCAATCAGGCGCGCTGGAAAGGCCAGAACGCGCCGCTGCGGGTGGTCGCGGCGATTCAAGCGGCCTGCAATCTGCCATTGGCGGAGGGGCTGCGCAGGGAAGGCGAATTGTTCAAGGACGCCGAAGCGTCCGGCGAATCCGAAGCCTTGCGCCATGTGTTTTTCGCAGAGCGCGAAGTCGGCAAGCTGCCGGGTCTGTATGCGGATACGCCGATTCGGCCGGTTACCCGTGTCGCCGTGATCGGCGCTGGCACCATGGGCGGCGGGATTGCCATGAACTTCGCCAACGCCGGCATGGCGGTGACGCTGCTGGAGCTCAAGGTCGAAGCCCTGGAGCGAGGCCTGGCGCTGATCCGCAAGAACTACGACAACAGTGCCCGGCGCGGCAAGCTCACGCTTGAACAAATGGAGCAGCGACTGGCGCTGATCCACGGCACCCTGGACTACGCCGATATCGCCGATGCCGATCTGGTGATCGAAGCCGTGTTCGAGAGTCTGCCCATCAAGCAGCAGGTGTTCCGGACCCTGGACGAGGTGTGCAAGGCCGGGGCGATTCTCGCCAGCAATACTTCCACCCTGGATGTCGATGCCATTGCTGCGGTGACGCGCCGGCCACAGGACGTCGTCGGCCTGCATTTCTTCAGCCCGGCCAACGTCATGCGCCTGCTTGAAGTGGTGCGTGGCACCGCCACGGCCGCCGATGTCCTGGCCACCACGCTGAAAGTCGCCAAGCGCATCGGCAAGATCCCGGTGGTGTCCGGGGTGTGCTTCGGCTTCATCGGCAATCGCATGCTCGAACCTTATTCCCGCGAGGCGCACCGTCTGCTGCTGGAAGGCGCCACGCCGGCACAGATCGACCATGTACTCACCGGTCTGGGCATGGCGATGGGGGTCGTTGCCATGCACGATCTGGCGGGTATCGATGTCAGTTTCCTGGTGCGCGAGTCGCGTCGTGAGGTGATTGCCCACGACCCCGGCTACTGCAAGCTGGCCGATGCACTGTACGCACTGGGCCGCTTTGGGCAGAAGACCAGCCGCGGCTATTACGTCTACGAAGGCCGCGAGCGCCAGGACGATCCGCAGGTGGTTGAACTGGCCGAGCAGATCGCTGGCGAATTGGGAATCCAGCGTCGTGACATCAGCGATCAGGAAATCCACGACCGCTGCCTGTTGATGCTGATCAACGAAGGCATCCAGTTGCTCGACGAAGGCATCGCCCAGCGCAGCAGCGACATCGATCTGGTGTGGATCAACGGCTACGGCTTCCCGGCCTGGCGCGGCGGACCGATGCATTACGCCGAGGGGCTAGGGCTGGCACAGGTGTTTGAACGTATCAGCCATTACCGCGAGGCACTCGGCGCCTATGGCGAGATGTGGTTCCAGCCGGCCCCACTGCTTGAGCGTCTGGTGGCCAGCGGCAAGTCCCGCATCGAACGCATCTGAACATTCCGCGGCCACTGCGCGGTGGCCGCCACAACCTGTCACGCAAGGATTTCGATCATGAAAGAAGCCGTCATTCTCTCCACCGCCCGTACCCCCATCGCCAAGGCTTTCCGGGGTGCGTTCAACACCCTCAAGTCGCCGACCATGGCCAGCCACGCGATCCGTGCGGCGGTCGAACGTGCGGGCATCGAAGCCGGGGAAATCGAAGACCTGGTCATGGGTGCGGCACTGACCAGCGGCACGGCCGGTTTGAACCTCGCACGCATGGCGGCACTGGCTTCGGGCCTGCCGCTGTCTGTCAGCGGGCAGACCCTGGACCGCCAGTGCGCCTCGGGCTTGATGGCGATCGCCACGGCCGCCAAGCAGATCATCGTCGACGGCATGCCGGTCACCATCGGTGCCGGTCAGGAAAACATCAGTGCGGTGCAGAACCGCAACATGGAATGGGCCTACGCCGATCTCGATCCGCAAGTGGAGCGCAACGCCATCCACGCCTACATGCCCATGCTTAAAACCGCCGAGCTGGTTGCGCAACGCTACGGCATCAGCCGTGAGGCTCAGGACGCTTACGCCCTGCAATCGCAGCTACGCACAGCAGCGGCGCAACACGCCGGGCGGTTCGACAGCGAAATCGTGCCGGTCAGCAGCCTGCGCCAGGTGACCGATAAAGCCACAGGCGAGACCCGTTTGGAGCAAGTCACCCTGCGTCAGGATGAAGGCAACCGTCCGCAGACCCGTCTGGAGGATCTGGTCAACCTCAAACCGGTGATCGAAGGTGGCTGCATCACCGCCGGTAATGCCAGTCAACTCTCGGACGGCGCCAGCGCTTGCGTGCTGATGGAGGCACGCCTCGCCGAACAACGCAACCTCAAGCCGTTGGGCCTTTACCGTGGCATGGCGGTCGCTGGTCTGGCGCCGGAAGAAATGGGCATCGGCCCGGTGCTGGCGGTGCCCAAGTTGCTCAAGCAGCACGGCCTGAAGGTCGACGATATCGGGTTGTGGGAACTCAACGAAGCGTTCGCCTGCCAGGTCCTCTATTGCCGCGACACCCTGGGCATCGACGATGCTCGCTTGAACGTCAATGGCGGGGCCATCGCCATCGGCCACCCTTACGGCATGAGTGGCGCACGTATGGTCGGGCACGCCTTGCTGGAAGGCCGTCGACGCGGCGTGAAGTATGTGGTGGTGACCATGTGCGTGGGCGGCGGCATGGGTGCGGCGGGGCTGTTCGAAGTGTTCCAGTAACGCGCTCGGTCATCCTGCGCACAGGATTGAAACCCTGTGCGCAGGGGCCGATTTACTGCAGGCGCCGCCACAGTGTGGAGCGGCTGATACCCAGTTGAGTGGCGGTCTGCGCCAGATTGCCGTTGCAGGCCAGAAGGGTTTCGCGCACGTATTGCTTTTCCTTTTCTTTGGCGAGGCTTTTCAAGTCGCTGACGGCCGGCCCTGCCTCATTAGATGCGAGGGGCGAGGCCTGGCTTTTCAGCAGTTCGGGAATCACCACGACCAGGCTTGACTCATCAATCGTGCTGCCTTGCAGCAGGTCCTGCGCTGACAGCGCCGCACGTTCAATGATGTTTTCCAGTTCACGGATGTTGCCGGGCCAGGCATACGCCACGAGCTTGGGCAACAAGGCCTCCAGCAGCCGTTCCTGCAATCGCGGCACCGGTTTGTCGGCATTCAGGCGGAGCAGGATTGAGCGTGCGATGTCCGCGATGTCTTCCCGGCGATCACGCAACGGCACGGTCTGTAGCCGCAGGATGTTCAGGCGGTAGTAAAGGTCGCTGCGAAACGCCCCGGTCTCGATGGCTAGAGACAGGTCCTGATGGGTGGCGGCGATGATCCGGATATCGATGCTGATCGGCTCGGTGGCGCCTAGGCGCAACACCTCGCGCTCCTGCAACACCCGCAACAGACGCGTCTGCAGCGACACTGGCATGTCGCCGATTTCGTCGAGGAACAGCGTGCCGCGATGGGCGGCCTCGATCAAACCGGGTTTGCCACCTTTGCGCGAGCCACTGAACGCGCCTTCCTGATAGCCGAACAGCTCGCTTTCCAGCAACGATTCGGGAAACGCTGCGCAGTTGATCGCAACGAACGGACCGCGCTGGCGGTCGCTGACATTGTGCATGCCTTGCGCCAGCAGCTCCTTGCCGGTGCCACTTTCGCCGGTGATCAGCACGGTCGAGGCGGTAGCCGCATAACGTTCGGCCAGTTTCAGTAACTGGCGCGTGGCCAGGCTTGCGCCATTGATATGCTCCAGGCGGTACTTGGCCGCGAAGCCGCTGGCGCGATGCGTCGAGCGGATGCGCTGGTCGGCACGCTGGACGGCGGAAGTGTCCTGGCAGGTCAACACCAGTCCGGTACGTTGGCCGTCTTCCAGAATCGGCAGGATATTGCTGACCACCAGATGCTGACCCAGGCGGATTACGGTGTTCTCTTCGCCAACGCCAGTGCGCAACACTTCGTCCAACGCCAGTTCCGGGCAGAACGTCTGCAAGGGACGACCCAGCACACGGTTTGCCGGCAAGCCCAGCAGCACTTCCAGTGCAGGGTTGAGCGATTGCACGATGCCCTGATTGTCCACCGCCGCCACGCCGGTCGGGATGTGCTGCAACACGCCGTCCAGGTGCCGGCGCTTGGCAATTTCGATGCGTTGGCTGTGCAGGATGCCCAACGCTTCTTCCAGCGCTTTGCGCACCGTGTCCTGACTCAATGACAGCACGCCGTGCAAGCCGACACGTTCGGCCAGTTCAACCACGGTGGATGAACCAATCACGGTCTGATAACCCAGGCTGCGGGCCTGTTCGACCGCTTGCCGGGCTTCGTCGAGCGTGAGGTAGCACGCCTGGTGGATCTGCACGGTAAACAGCGCAGCCATCGATTCGAGGTCGGCGTTGATCCGCGCGTAGCTGATGACGGCGATTTGCGGGGAGCGCAGTCGTGCCTGTTCCAGGGCCCGAAGGAGATCGGCGCCGCCCACGCGCATCGACAGCACCGGGCGAGTCAGGTGCCTGCGCAGATAGGCCGCAGTGGCGCCTGCGCAAATAAAAACATCGACTTCGTTGTTCTGCTCAAGCGTGCGGGCCAGGTTCAGCGACTCGGCGACGGTGGTGTCCAGCACGCGGATATTGGTTTCGGCCGAATAGTCAGCCATCACGCTGGTGACCACGCGCGCCAGGCGGCTTTGTTGCAGCGGGCGTTCCAAGTGGCTGGTGAGCACGATGATCCGGGGTTGGCGCGGCGGCATGGCGAGCGGTTCTCTGGAGTGTTTCAACGGGGTTTCACAGTTGAATGCAGTCGTTTCATTAATGCAATGAAGTTCATCCGTTGAACGCCGCGCCATCACCACCATGAATGTGTGCAGGCCATGTATTTCAAGGGCTTAGGCCGTCAAGTGAACGGTGTCGAAAAAGCTGGCCCGGCATTTGCTCTCACTCTGTCTCAAGTGAAATGCAGCCATCTTCAAAACAATTCCAACAGGTCAGGTGCGGCGTCTAATGAGTGGTCCGAACGTAGCAGCGGCGAGCGTGTCGCAGCCCGAAGCACAAGTGAAAAAAACCAGACTTGAATTGTATCTTTGCGCCCAGGCCGGCGCGCGACGGGTGACCGTCAACAATCAACAGCGCCTGTCTGGCGGCGCTATCCAGGAAAACTGGTTACTCGAGGTGAGCGTGGAGGGCGGTGGTTATGCCGGCAATCAGCGCTGGGTCCTGCGCAGCGACGCACAGTCGGTGGTGCAGGGCAGTCTCAGCCGCGCTCAGGAATTCGCGGTGTTGAGCACCGTTCACCGGGCCGGGGTCAAGGTGCCCCGACCGCTCTGGTTGTGTGAAGACACCTCGATCCACGGGCGGGCATTCTTCGTCATGGAGTGGGTGTCCGGGATCACCAGCGGCCATCGGCTCACCAGCCAGTTGGGCGCGCAAGGCGATCTGCAATTGGTGGCTGACCTGGGGACCAATCTGGCGCGTATCCATTGCATCCAGCCCGGCGAGGCCAGCCTGGCATTTCTGGGCAACCCGCAGCAGGTCTCGGTGCAAACGTCGATTGATGTCCTGCGTGCCGTACTGGATCGCCTCGGGGCGGCTCAACCCGTGCTGGAGTGGGGCCTGCGCTGGTGTGAGTCCAACGCGCCGAAAAGCACGGCCCGCTGTTTGCTCCATGGTGACTTTCGCACCGGCAATTACCTGGCCGAGTCCGGTAGCTTGCAGGCGGTACTGGATTGGGAGTTCACCGGCTGGGGCGATCCCCGTGAGGACATCGGCTGGTTCACCGCCCGCTGCTGGCGGTTCGCCCGGCCCGACCTGGAGGCGGGCGGCATCGGTACGCTGGAGCACTTCATGCGCGGCTACACCGAGGTGTCGCCCCTCACTGTCGAGCCTGAAGAATTGATCTTCTGGCAGGTCATGGCGACGTTGCGTTGGGCGGTCATTGCCCAGCAGCAGGCCCAGCGGCATTTGTCCGGTGAAGAACCGTCGCTGGAACTGGCCCTGACCGGCAGGCTGGTGCCCGAGCTTGAACTGGACATATTGCGGTTGACCGGAGGACTGCGCTGATGACTATCCGTCCCGATGCGAGTGAACTGTTGGCGATTGCCCGCCAGACCCTGCTCGACGAATTACTGCCACAACTGCCGGCCAACCTGCGTTACCAGGCCCTGATGATCGCCAATGCCATGGCCATTGCCGGGCGCGAATGCGTTCAAGGTGAACCCGCTCAGGCCGCTGAACATCAGCAAATGGCGGAGCTGCTCGAGAAGGCCTCGACACCCTCCACGGACGTGCGTCAGTCCCTGTGCCGGGCCATTCGTCAGGGCGATTTCGATACCCCCGGCGCTGAGCAGGAACGCCTGTTGTCGGCGCTCTCGGCGATCACCCGGGCGCGCCTGTCCATCAGCAATCCGAAGGTGCTGGGTCAATGAGTGCCGCAGCGGTTATGCGTCGTCGTTGCTACCTGGTCCGCCATGGTCATGTGGATTATTTCTCTGCCGATGGCCAGCCGCTGGACCCGCGCAGCGTGCCGCTCTCCGACCTGGGCGTGGAGCAGGTGCGGCAGCTGGCGCAGCTGATGGAGCCGATCAGCTTCGACCGTGCGCTGTGCTCCGATTACCCGCGCGCTGGCCAGACCGCTAAAGGGCTGCTGGGCGATCGCCCAATCGAACTCCAGGCATGCGCGCACCTACGGGAAGTGCGTGCCGGGCGTTTGCGCGAGATCGCCCCGGCGCAACTGCAGCAGCAGGTCGGCTATGCCTACGACAGCTTTACCGATCCTGAAGGCAGTTTCATGGGCGGGGAGCGCTGGAGCGATTTCGAGCGTCGCGTCGTGACGCGTTTCGAAGAAGTCCTGGCCGAGCCCGACTGGCAGAGCTTGCTGCTGGTCAGCCACGACGCAGTCAATCGGCTGTTGCTCGGCTGGGCGCTCGGCGGCGGGCGCGGATGCGCCGGCGCCCTGGAGCAGGACAACGCGTGCCTGAACATCATCGATATCGACCTGCAGGCCGGGCGCGTTCTGCGCTGCCACGTGCGTGTCGTGAACCTCACGCCTTACGACCTTCCCAAGACCCGCCAGCGACTCACCGTGATGGAGCGCATCTACGCGCAACTCGCACCGCTCGCCGAACAACGAACCTAGTCGAACAGACACCAGGACCACCATGAACTTTACGATCCCCCCAGAGTTGCTCGAACTGCGCGAAAAGACCCGCGCCTTTATCGCCGAACAGGTGATTCCGATGGAGACCGACCCGCGCCTGACCGCCCACGGTCCCACCGAAGAACTGCGCCAGGAACTGCTGGCCAGGGCCCGTGATGCCGGTCTGTTGTGCCCGCATGCCAGTCGCGAAATGGGCGGCGCAGGCTTGAGCCATGTCGCCAAGGCCATCGTCTTCGAAGAGGCGGGTTACTCGCCGTTAGGTCCGATTGCACTGAATATTCATGCCCCGGACGAGGGCAACATTCACCTGATGGACGAAGTGGCGACCGCTGCGCAAAAAGATCGCTGGTTGCGGCCTCTGGTCAGTGGCCGGATCCGCTCCTGCTTTGCCATGACCGAACCGGCGCCCGGCGCAGGCTCCGATCCGTCGATGATGCAAACCGTTGCCGTGCGTGACGGCGACCATTACGTCATCAATGGCCGCAAATGGCTGATCACCGGGGCCGACGGTGCCGGGTTCGCCATCATCATGGCGCGTATGGAAGACGGCTCGGCGACCATGTTCCTGACGGACATGAGCAACCCGGGGATTATCCACGAGCGTCAACTCAAGACGCTGGACAGCTGTTTTTCCGGCGGCCACTCGGTGCTGCGTTTTGAAAATCTGCGGATCCCGGCCACCGATGTGCTGGGTGAAATCGGCAAGGGCTTTCGCTATGCGCAAGTGCGTCTGGCGCCGGCGAGACTGACCCACTGCATGCGTTGGCTGGGGGCCGCCCGGCGAGCCCATGACATCGCCTGCGACTACGCGCGAACCCGCGATTCGTTCGGCAAAACCCTGGGCGAACACCAGGGCGTTGGTTTCATGCTGGCCGACAACCAGATGGCGCTGCACAGCACCCGTCTTGCCATTTGGCATTGCGCCTGGGTGCTGGACGAGGGCGGTCGCGGCAATGTCGAGTCGAGCATGACCAAGGTGCTGAGTGCTGAAGCCCTGTGGCACGTGGTCGATCGCTGCGTACAGATTCTGGGTGGGCGAGGTGTGACCGGCGAAACCGTGGTCGAGCGCATCTTCCGTGACATCCGCCCGTTCCGCATCTATGACGGCCCGAGCGAAGTGCACCGCATGAGCCTGGCGAAAAAAATCCTCGACGGACACAAGGAGTTTTCCTGATGAAACCTGCAATTGCTCAGCTGTTTGAATTGACGGGCCGTCGCGCCTTGGTCACGGGTGCCTCGAGTGGGCTTGGCCGACATTTCGCCCGGACGCTGGCGGCAGCAGGTGCCGAAGTGGCGGTGGCGGCGCGTCGGGTTGAACAGTTGCAAACCCTGGTCGATGAAATCGAAGGCGAGGGCGGACGAGCCCGTGCCTTCACCCTGGACGTGACCGACCGGACCTCGGTCAACGCCTGCCTCGAACGGATCGCCGAGGAACTGGGGCCGCTGGATATTCTGGTCAACAACGCGGGTGTCAGCGACAGCCTGCATGTGCTTGAGTACACCGACGATGATTGGGACCGGGTAGTCGGCACCAACCTCAAGGGCGCCTGGATCGTCGCGCAGGAAGTGGCGCGGCGGATGGTCGAGACGCAACGCGGCGGGAGCCTGATCAACGTGACGTCGATTCTCGCCAGTCGTGTTGCCGGCACCTTGAGTCCGTACGTCGCGGCGAAGGCCGGTCTGGGCCATTTGACCCGTTCCCTGGCCCTGGAACTGGCGCGCCACGAGATCCGGGTGAACGCTATCGCCCCCGGCTATGTGATGACTGAACTCAACAGTGATTTCCTGCGCGGCGAGGCGGGGGAAAAGTTGCGCGCGCGAATTCCCACTCGGCGTTTCTGCACGCCGGCCGATCTGGACGGCGCCTTGTTGCTGCTCGCGTCTGATGCCGGTCGTGGCATGACTGGCAGTGAAATAGTCGTGGATGCCGGGCACCTGTGCAGCACGTTATAGCGCGACCTTCAGCGAGCGCTGCAAGGGTGAACCGACCGATCAGGACTGGAAAACCAAGATGAATGTATTGCACGAAAAAGTCGCGGTGATCACCGGGGCCGCCAGCGGCTTCGGACGCGAACTGGCCATAGCCTGCGCCGATGAAGGCATGCGTCTGGTATTGACCGATATCGATGAAATAAACCTGCAGGGCACCGTTCAGTTGCTGCCATCGGGCACGCAGGCGCTGACGATGGCCTGCGATGTCGCCCGCGCCGAACAGGTCGAGCAACTGGCGGTGGCCACGTACGCGCGCTTCGGCGCTGCGCACCTGCTGTTCAACAATGCCGGGGTATTGGTCGGTGGTCCGCTGTGGACCACCACCGAACAGGATTGGGCATGGATGTTCGGCATCAACGTGATGGGTGTTGCCCATGGCATTCGCAGTTTCGTGCCGCGAATGCTGGCGCAAAAGGACCCGTGCCACATCGTCAACACCGCCTCGGTCGCCGGTTTGCTGTCGGTGCCGGGCAACGGCATCTACTGCGCCACCAAGCACGCGGTGGTGACAATGTCCGAATGCCTGCAACTTGAATTGCAGGAAGAAAACGCTTCGATCGGCGTCTCGGTGCTGTGCCCGGCTTTTGTCCCCACGGGCATTGCCGATGCCGGACGCAATCGCCCGGCCGAATTGGCTGCGTCCAACCCGCTGAAGGAAAAGTACGAAGAGCAGACGCGCAAGGCGACTCTGGCAGGCAAGCTCAGTGCGACTGATATCGCGCGCATCACCCTCGATGCCGTGAAGGAAAACCGCTTCTATATCTTGCCGCACCAAAAGATCAAGCGCCTGATCGAGGTGCGCATGGCCGACATTCTGGAAGAGCGCAGCCCCCGCAAAACCTCGCGCTGAGATGGGGCATCTGGGGCTATAAAAAACCGTGGCGAGGGGATTCATCCCCGTTCGGCTGCGCAGCAGTCGTAAAACCAGCGTACACGGTGTATCTGATACACCTTATTCGTTGCTTTTGGGGCTGCTTCGCCGCCCAGCGGGGATGAATCCCCTCACCACAAATGTATGCGTAGCGCTTGAGTGATCTACATCGCCCCGGCTGGCCACTGCTCAGTGGCAGCCGGGGGATGTTCCGTTCAATAGTGCAGGCAGATCTTGCCGAAATGCCTGGCGGCCTGTTGATGGGCAAAGGCTTCGGCGATCTGTTCCAGCGGATAGCTGCGGTCGATGACCGGACGCCAGCTGAAGGTTTCCAGCGCACGCACCATGTCCTGTTGCTGCTCGCGGCTGCCAACGATCAAACCACGCAGTGTTTGCTGTTTACGCATCAATTCCAGGGTCGGCACGCTGCCGGCAAAGCCTGTGAGCACACCGATCAACGCAATGTGGCCACCCGCCGCGCAGGCGCGGATGGATTGCGGCAACGTGCCTGGGCCACCCACTTCAACGACGATGTCGGCACCGTGGCCATCGGTAGCGGCGAGTACGGCGTCGCCCCATTCCGGCTGGTCCTTGTAGTTGATGACATGGTCGGCGCCCAGTGCCAGCAGCTTGGCTTTCTTGGCCTCGGACGACGTCGTCGCAATGACGCGTGCACCCATGGTCTTGGCCATCTGCAAGGCAAAGATCGAGACACCGCCAGTGCCCAGCACCAGCACGGTATCGCCCGCCTTGATGCGACCATCGACCACCAATGCACGCCAGGCGGTCAGGCCGGCGGTGGTCAGCGTGGCGGCTTCTTCGAAGGTGTAGCCCTTGGGTGCCAGGGTGAATGCATCGGTTGGCAGGTTGATCAGCTCACGGGCAAAACCGTCGACGCCATCACCAGGCACAGTCTGGAACGTCGTGGGCACCACGCGACCGGATTGCCAGTGGGGGAAGAAGCACGACACCACGCAATCACCCACGGCGAATTCCGTCACACCTTCGCCCACGGCCGTGACCACCCCCGCGCCATCGGCCATGGGGATGCGACCCTCTGCTGCGCCGGCGTGACCGGTGACGACGCCGAGGTCGTGGTAGTTGAGGGAGCTGGCGTGGAGGCGTACCTGGATCTCGCCGGCGGCGGGCGTGCCGGGGGCTGCCATGTCGACCAGGCGCAAGTTGTCCAGGCCGGCAGGGTGTTGGAGCTGGATGGCTTTCATGAGTGTCCTTGAGTCAGTCCGTGTGTCGTCAGGATCGGGCCTTGTTCGCCTGCGACAGCCACGTCTGCGTGCAGCACCTTGCCTCAAGGGGAGGCTGCGGTGATGCGCACCGCAGCCTCGGCATGATCACTGCGCTACGTCACGCAGGGTCGTCATGTCGATCACGAAGCGGTACTTCACATCGTTGCGTTGCAGGCGGTCAAAGGCCTTATTGATGTCCTTGATATCAATCATTTCGCAGCTGGGCAACACCTGATGTTCAGCGCAGAAATCCAGGAGTTCCTGAATCGCCTGGATGCCGCCGATCAGCGAACCGACCAGGCTGCGGTTGTTGCGAATCAGCAAGCCGCCATGGATGGGCTCAAGGGGTTCGATGGCGCCGACCAGCACCAGTACGCCCTCACGCCCGAGCAGCATCAAGTACGGGTTGACGTCGTGCCGTTTCGGAATGGTGTCGATGATGAACTCGAACCCGTTGGCTGCCGCCGCCATTGCCGCCGTATCGCTGGACAGCAGCACGTGATGGGCGCCGAGGGCGATGGCGTCATCGATCTTGCCTGCCGACGTGGTGATAACGGTGACTTCGGCACCCAGGGCTGCCGCCAGCTTTACCGCCACGTGTCCCAGGCCACCGAGGCCGACCACGGCGATTTTCGAGCCCTTGCCCACGTTGTAGCGGCGCATCGGGTTCCACACGGTAATGCCGGCGCACAGCAGCGGCGCGGCGAAGCGCGGATCGAGGCTGTCCGGCATGCGCAGCACGAATTGTTCGCGCACCACAATGTGCTCGGCGTAACCGCCATAGGTGATGTCGCCGGTGTGCCGATCCTTGCCGTTGTAGGTCGTCGTCGGACCGTGAATGCACAGTTGTTCCTGATGCTCGGCGCAGGGCGCGCATTGCAGGCAGCTGTCGACCTGGCACCCGACGGCAACCCGATCGCCCACCTTGAAGCGGCTGACGTTGCTGCCGACGGCCGTGACGTGTCCCACGATCTCGTGGCCGGGCACGATGGGGTAGACCGTGTTGTTCCAGTCGTTGTGTACCTGATGCGCATCGGTATGGCAGACGCCGCAATAGGCGATGCTGATGGCGATGTCGTCGGCGCGCAGCGCCCGGCGTTCGAAGCGAAACGGGGCGAGTGGGGAGTCGGCGCTGTGTGCGGCGAATCCGAGGCATGTGGTCATGGCGAATTCCTGTAGAAATCAGTGCGTGCCCCTGGCGTTGACCAGCGGCACAAGGAAGGTCAGATCGACGGGCGCAGCCAGGGCGCAGGGGTGGTTTGCGGCGAAGCGATCTGGTTGACGATCCACTTACCCATGCGCCGCAGCGGCTCGATGGAATCTTGCGGTCCTGCCCATTTCAGCCCCGCCGCGTAGCCCAGCGAGACGATGCGCTGGGCGCCATACAGCGGCAGGATGTCCTTGAGCTGATCCTTGATGCTTTCCGGATAAACGCCGACGGTCTGGGTGTAGGCATCCACTGCGTCCAGCATCTCGCTGAGGTCATCAACCGGCACCAGGTTGGCGGTGCGGTCGTCGAGCCGGGGGGCGAAGGACACCGCTTCCGGAATCTGCGAGCAGATCACCGCACCTTCGCCGTCCTGGCCCCCGATCACGTGATACCACTCGTCATCCAGGCGCAGCGCATCGACCTCGGCCTTGAGGCCCTGGTCGTAGCGCTTGGGCACTGTGCTAAGGGTGTTGGGCAGCGTCTGCATGGCGTCGTAGACATAGCGACCGAAGGTGTTGAGCTGCGTCAGGCCTGCCTCGTCAGTGCCGCTCTGCACGTAGACCACACGGGCGCACACGCAGGCTTTCTGGTTCAGTGCGCCGATATCGCTGGCCAGGCGCACGGCGGCTTCGCGCATGGTCGCTTCGCTTTCAAAGGTGTCCTTGCCGATGATGCTGGCGCTGCGTTTCGGGTCCAGGGAAATCAGTTCCAGGCCCGGCTGGATGTAGCGGGTGACGTGCTTCATCGCCGCATAGCCGCCCCAGGCCACGATCTTCTCCAGGTTCTGCGGTTGATACAGACGTTCCTCGAACGCCTGATCGCCACCTTTCCAGTAGGCGACGCTGAGGTGTTTGGTCAGGGGATGGTCCGGCGCCATTTCGACCATGGTGCGGGCGATGGCGAGCGCGGTGAACGGGTCGTTGGACGGCGCCTTGATGATCGCGTCGCTGCGCAGGACCATGTTGCGCAGGATGGTCAGCAGCGACAGCCCGGTGGCATTGCCGGCGACGATATGCAGGGTGCGCGCACCGAAGCAGCGCACCTCCAGTTCGGTACCGTCGAGCAACTGCTGCTTGACCCAGCTTTCCAGGTATTTGACACCCACCGAGTTTTCCACCTGCTCGGTGACTGACTCGCGGGTGAGCATATGGCGCAGTCCCATGTAACTGCCCTTGACCATGCTCGGGGTGACGGGCGCAGTCAGATAGGACAGCTCGCAGGCTTCCTGCAAAAAGGGATTTTTATCGAACTCCAGGCGTTCACCGAGGGCTTCGGCGTAGTCGAGGATGTCCTTGAACGTCAGGGTGTACAGATCGGCGAGCCGGGCCGGATTACCGAGGGGTAACTGGTCGATGTACTTGTGCGCATCCGGCGTCTGGAAAATCAGGTCGCCGCCACGGCCGCCCACGTCGATCAGGTTGTCGGTAATGACTTTGCCGCGGATGATCATCGGCGCGATAGGTTTGCTCATGGGGTCAGCCCTCCAGTGTGTTGAGGAAATCCATCGCCTGGCGATGGGAGTCTTCTGTTGCCGCGCAGGTGATCTTGTCGTCACCGCCATTGAGTTCGCTGTAGCGCTGAATCGGCCCGACCACATAGCAACTTGGCCGACCGCAGCTGCACGGCTTGTCCCATTCGATGGTGATTTCATCGCCGGTGATGAAACCGCCCCAGCGAATCTCCGCGCCGAGGTCGAAGAACGCCGCACGTCCGGTGATGCGACCATGGCGCGGCAGTGGCTTGCTGGTTTCGGGATCGAGCAGGTAAGGGATGACGGTCGGGGCGAAATGGAAGTGGCCTGCTTCGCAACGAGCGTGGGCGCCGCCGACGATTTCCGACATGGCGTAGGATTCGTTGAGAGTCTTGGCACCGGTGAAGCGCAGCACCTCTTCGCGCCAGCCCTCGGGTTGCACCACACCCTTGCCACCGCCGGAGGTGTGCACGAAGGAATCCGGATGGAAGACGCCTTCCAGTCCGCGCTCGAGCCCGGCCTTGGCCATACTGTGCAGCAGGTTCCAGGTGGCACCGACGTACACACGCTGGCCCTTGAGTTGGGTGGACATGTGATCGAAGAAGGTCGCCAGATGCTGAGGCATGTCGGCCTGCAACCGGTCGAACGCCTTCTTCTTTTCCAACAGCTCCGGGCTGATCACCAGGCGATCGAGGGTGCCTTTGGACTGTGCCGCGCGCAGCTTGGCGCCGAGGTGCAGCACGTCGGTGCTGAGGGTGGTCGGGTACGCCGCGTGGAAATGTGATTCGTCCGGCAGCAGTGCCGGGATCATCGCGGCGTGGACGCGCACATGGCTCAGGTAGCCCTTGCGGTAGTAGGGGTAGATCGTGTGCAAGTTGGGCGAAGGCGTGTCCGGCCCCTCCATGTTCCACACCACCATCTTGCGCAGCTGGGCGAATTTGTCCCATTCATGCACGCCCTGGGGCAGGAACGACAGGGTCCCGGAAGTGCCCGAGGTGTGGCTGATGCGCAGTTGCGGCACGCCTTCATCCATGGTTTCGAACCAGTCATCCAGGCCCTGGCAATCGCTGACGTTGACGGCGGCAATGGCCTCGGCAACTTCAGGGATCACCAGTTTGCCCATCCACTTGTTGATCTGGGCGAAGCTGCGTTTTTCCAGCAACGATGGCGGGTAAGACTTGTAGACCGTGTGTTCGAACAGCAGCGGTACGACGTCATCGAGTTGCTCGATCTGATCGATGCCCTGGGCATCGGCGAGTTTCTTCAGCACCGGGATGCGCTGGCGCAATTCGGCGAAGCGCTGCTTGAGTCCATTGAGCTGCAGGGCGTCGATGTCGGCGCGGGGCATCTCGTTCCAGGCTTGCTGGGAATAGTTGACCAAGGCTGCCGGGTTGTTCAGCAGCAGCTGGGTTTTTTGTTCTATCGACAGGGGTGATGTGGGCATTGACTGGCTCGCTACTCGTTGGGTGGGACCCGGAGAGGCCGGGGGAGAGTGCGGTTCAAGTATGGGGAAGCCGTCGGGGATTTTGTTCCGGATTCCAGTGTTTGATGCTTCGTTTCAACCTATTGATAAATAACGAAAAAAAATCAAATTCAGGGCGGCGTTGCGGAGCATTCCGGATTCGGCGCGGACGAGGTTTTTTCAGGCGAAATCCGGCGGTTTGCCGGCATACACTCAGGCTTTCTCCACCTGTTCATGGGCGAAAAATCTGCCAGCCGGCCCAAGGGTTGTGGTTGGCTCAAGTGATGTCTCGGCACCCTGAAAAAACTCAACGCACACACCCCTTCGTGAGGCTTCCCATGTTGAAAATGGTATTTCAGACCACTCCATCAATGATCATCGAACGCGGTGCTGCGACCCGGCTCGCCGCGCATGTTCGCGCCATGGGTTGCAGGTCGGTTCTGGTGGTGACGGATGCGGGGGTTATTGCGGCCCGGCTACTGGAGGCGGTGCTCGCCGGGCTGGAGGGGCACGAGATAACCGTCAGCGTTTTTTCCCAGGTACAGGCCGACCCACCGGAGTCCGTCATCCTGGCCGCGGTGGATGCGGCGCAAGCCTGTGACGCCGATTGCGTGGTTGGGGTGGGCGGTGGCAGTTCGCTGGATGCCGCCAAGTTGGCTGCGCTATTGGCGCGCAGTGGCGAGTCGCTGGAACAGGTGTATGGCATCAACCAGGCCAAGGGCCCGCGCCTGCCGTTAATTCTGGTGCCGACCACCGCCGGAACGGGCTCGGAGGTGACGTCGGTATCAGTCGTGACCACGGGGGCGGGGGAGAAGAACGTGGTGTATTCGCCGATGCTGTTGCCGGACCTGGCCGTGCTGGACGCAGAACTCACCCTTGGTTTGCCGTCCCACGTGACGGCGGCAACCGGTATCGATGCCATGGTCCATGCCATCGAGGCCTACACCAGCAAACATCTGAAGAACCCGATTTCCGATTGCCTGGCGCGTGAGGCTCTACGGCTGTTGTCCGGCAGCCTTTTTCAGGCCTGTCAGGACGGACGCAATCTGCAAGCGCGGGAGAACATGTTGCTGGGGGCTTGCCTGGCCGGCATGGCGTTCGCCAATTCCCCGGTGGCCGCGGTGCATGCGCTGGCTTACCCGCTGGGCGCGCGCTTCCACATACCCCATGGCCTTTCCAATGCGCTGGTGCTGGGGCCGGTGATGCGTCTGAACCTCTCGGCGGTGGCGCCTTTGTACGCACAGCTGGCAAGCATTGTCCTGCCAGGCTTTCGTGGTTCCGATCAGGACAAAGCCCTGGCCCTGGCCGACTACCTCGGTGGCCTGGCGGGTGAGTTGGGCCTGCCGACCCGCTTGCGCGATCTGGGCATTGCCGAGGCCGACATCGAGCCGCTGGTGGTCGATGCCATGCGCCAGTCACGTCTGCTGGGCAACAACCCGCGAGCCGTCAGTGAAGCCGATGTGCGCTCGATCTACCGGGAAATCCTGTGAGCGGCAAGGTCAACCGGCCACGCCGGGAACAGTTTCGGCGCTTCACCCAAATGCCTACGCGCTGGGGTGATCATGACGCCTATGGGCACGTGAACAACGTGGTCTATTACTCGTACTGCGAGTCGGCGATCACCGCGTTCCTGGTCGAACAGGGCACCCTGGACATTGCCGACAGCCCGGTGATCGGCTTGATCGTCAACTCGGGCTGTACATACTTCTCGTCCATCGCGTTTCCCGACCAGATCACTGTGGCGCTGAAAATATCCCACCTGGGCAACAGCAGTGCGCGTTACGAACTGGCACTGTTTCGCAACGACGAGAACGAAGCGTGCGCGGCGGCGCATATCGTCTATGTGTACATCGACCGGGTCAGCAACAGGTCCGTGTCCATCCCGCCAACCATTCGAACGGTGCTCGCCAGGCTCGCTGACTAAGCGTGCGTGCTCGGTCATACTCCGGTTTGCCGCCGTGCAGAGGGCGGCATTCTGGAGAGGGCAACGTGATCAAACCACCCCAAGACAAGATGGCTGTGCAGGTCGAAATACCTGCACAGCCGCGCAAGGAACCGCGTCAGGCGCGCTCGATTGCGCTGGTCACGGCACTCAAGCAAACCGGTCGGCAGATACTCGAAAGCGAAGGGCGGGACGCCTTGAATGCCATGCGCCTTGCCGAAGATTCCGGCGTGGCGATCAGCTCGATCTACGAATACTTTCCGACGATGGAGGCGTTGATCGCGGCCGTATTTGATGATTATCGATCTGAAGCCCGCAGCGGGTTGTTTGCCGACATCATGGCCTTGCCGCCAGAGGTGACCTTGTTCGACGGCATTTTGCTGGCCTTTCGCGCCGTACTGGCCAGCCACCAGAAGAAGGCGTTGTTCGATTCGGCATTCAGCGTGCGATCCACTCATTACGATGAGCTGGTGCGGCTGGATGTGGTCAAGGCCAAACAGCTGTGGACGACCACGGCCAGCTCAGCATTGATGACGCGTTTCGCTGGCGAGATTCGGGTAGAGAATCGCGAGAAGGCTGAATTTCTGGTCTACCAGACGTTGATGGCGCTGCCTCGGGCAATCCTGCTGGAAAAACCCAGCTATCTCAGTGACGAGGACACCCCCAAGCTGATGGCGCGGATGCTTCATGCGATGCTGACGGACCCTGTGCCCTGACGGTTGGCCAGAACCCGGTGGTTACATGGCGCGGGGTGTGTGCGGGCTTTGTGTAGCAGCTGCCGAAGGCTGCGTCCGCTCCGGGGGCGCGCTCGACCGAAGCGGTCGCTTTCCGGACGCTGTGGTGTTTGCTTGAAAAGCAGGGCCGCTTCGCGCCCCAACGCAGGCTGCGCCAGCTGCTACAGGGGGCGGGGTGCGCAGGGGCTTTGTGTAGCAGCTGCCGAAGGCTGCGTTCGCTCCGGGGTCGCGCTCGACCGTAGCGGTCGCTTTCCAGGCGCTGCGGTGTTTGCTTGAAAAGCAGGGCCGCTTCGCGCCCCAACGCAGGCTTCGCCAGCTGCTACAAGGGGGCGTGTGTGCGGGCTTTGTGTAGCAGCTGCCGAAGGCTGCGTCCGCTCTGGGGTCGCGCTCGACCGAAGCGGTCGCTTTCCAGACGCTGTGGTGTTTGCTTGAAAAGCAGGGCCGCTTCGCGCCCCAACGCAGGCTTCGCCAGCTGCTACAGGGGGCGGGGTGTGTGCGGGCTTTGTGTAGCAGCTGCCGAAGGCTGCGTTCGATTACGAAGCGGTCGCTTTCCGGACGCTGTGGTGTTTGCTTGAAAAGCAGGGCCGCTTCGCGCCCCAACGCAGGCTGCGCCAGCTGCTACAGGGGGGGTGCGCAGGGGCTTTGTGTAGCAGCTGCCGAAGGCTGCGTCCGACTGCGAAGCGGTCGCTTATAGACGCTGTGGTGTCCGTTTGGAAATCGGGGCCGCTTCGCGCCCCAACGCAGGCTGCGCCAGCTGCTACAGGGGGGCGGGGTGTGTGCGGATACTATGGGGTGTGCCCGGAGGGGATGAGGATGACCAGGTCCGTATCACCTACGTCGACGCCCGCCTGTGAAAGCAAGGTCGTGACTTGTCCGCGGTGGTGCGTTTGATGGTTGAAGAAGTGCATGACCAGGCCATAAAAGTCCTTGTCGGCCGGTACTCCCTTCATGCTGGCGTAACAGAGGACGTGATCCAGATCTGACTCCACAATGGAGCGAGACCATTCGACAATCATCTGATCAAGCCACACCCGTTGTGCGGAAAGCTCGCGGATACTGGGGTACAGCAATTGGTCGAGGCTTGTGGGGGTAGGGCGCTGAAGAATGGGTTGCAGAGCCAAGTGGTTTGCCGGGTGCCTGGCGAATCGCTGCAGCCAGACGGTATCGCCGGCCACCAAGTGATTCAGCGTGCCGAGGATTGAGCCAAAAAACGCTTTCCGGTCCGCAGAAAGCTCCTCATCTGGCAGGCGTCTGGCGGCTTCATAGATCTTTGCGTTCATCCACTCGTTATAGGTTGCCATCAGGCAGATAGGGCGGATTCGGCTCATTGTGCTCATCCTGAAACCCGGTCTGGTGCCGGGCATTGTTGTTCTGGTGGACGACAAGTTTACCCGGCCAACGTCATCTCCATGTGCGTAAAACGCGTTATCTCAAAACAGACTGAACGGATAGTTGACGATCACCCGATTGTCATCGAACTCGTTGCTGCTGTAATCGCGGCGGATGCTGGCGTTGCGCAGGCGCACGTTGAGGTTCTTCAATGAACCACTTTGCACCGTGTACGCCAGCTCGGTTTCGCGCCCCCACTCCTTGCCATCGGTGACCGTTCCGATGTGCACGTTGTCGCCGCTGACATAGCGATTCATCAACACCAGGCCGGGTATGCCGAGTGCGACGAAGTTGTAGTCGTGGCGCAGTTGCCATGACTGTTCCCTGGCGTTGTCGTAGGTGTTGTTGAAGCTGTCGTTGGCCAGTGAAATGCCGGCGGTGCCATTGACACGCATCCAGGGGTCATCGCCGGTGAGTTTCTGCAAACCGATATAGAAGGTATTGCCGCCATAGCGAGCGGACAGCAAGGCCGACATCGTGCGGTTGTCCAGCTCGCCCGCGCGGGCGCTGCCGTTCTCGCGGCCCTGAAAATAGCCAAGATTGGCGCCCAGGGTCCAGGCGCCCAGCGGTTGGCTATGGACGATCTGCAGGTATTGCTGCTGGTAGATGTCCTTGAGTTCGGCGTTCCATACACCAACCATCGTGCGCTTGTCGTTGAAGCAGTATTCACCCCCAACAAAATTGAAGCGGTCGGAGACGAACGCAGTCTTGCTCAGCATGAACATGTCCTGCTGGCTGGCGTCGTTGCGCGGGCTGTTCTGGCGAAACTGACCGCTGTACAGGGTCAGGCCCTCGATCTCTCGTGAGGTGATTTGCCCGCCCTCGAACGTCTGCGGCAGTGAACGCCCATCGTCGGAGCGCAGGATCGGCAGTACCGGCATCCACTCGCCGACTTTGAGTTCGGTCTTGCTGATTTTCATTTTTCCCGCCAGCGCCAGGCGGCCGAAATCGTCGGCGGGGCGTCCGTCGCGGTCGATCGGCAACAGCTGCGTGCCGCCGCTGCCCCTGCCGCCATCCAGCTTGATCGAGTAGAGCCCCAGGGCATCCAAACCGAAGCCTACCGCGCCTTGAGTGAATCCGGAGCGTGCATCGAGGATGAAACTCTGGGTCCACTCTTCGGCCTTGCCCTGGGGCGATGCAGGGTTGGAAAAGTTGCGGTTGATGTAGAAGTTTCTCAGGTTGAGGGTAGCGCTGGCGTCGTCGATTAAACCGGCTGCAATGGCCTTGAGTGGCAGCGTGCCGACGATGGAAAGCGTGAGGGCGATTCGAAGATTGGCGGTCATTTTCATTATTGTTTTTATCCAATTTCTGGCTGTAGAAATCCGCTGCATCCGCCAGCGCGAATGCAGTGAGTTCAAATCGAATGGCGTGCGGCAGCGGCCCTGAACGAGCCGCTAAAACGACTTAGTGTTTATTGCACCAGCAACAGTGATCCGGAGACGAAGGCGAATATCAGGACAAACCGGCGCAGGCGCGCTTCATTGATGAAGTGCCGGGCCCAATGGCTGGCGATCACGCCAAGCGCCAAGGGCAGGCACAGGCTCAATACCGGTGTCACCTGCGCGGCGTGCAGATGCCCGCCGAGCGCCAGCACCACCAGGGAAATCACTTCGCCCACCAGGAAGCACAGGGCGACCGAGCCTCGCAAAGTGGCCACCGGCGAGTGCTGATACACCAGCGCCAACGGCGGACCGCCGACGCCGGTGGCCGTTTCGGTGATGCCGGTGATCAGACCGGTGGAAATCAGCGCACGGCGTCCCGGTACGAAGGAGGGCGCCATCCAGGTCGCCAGGCACGCGGCGATCGTCGACAGGCCTATCAGCACGTTGAGTTGTGAGAGCGGCAGCCAGAACAGTATCCAGACGCCGCCGAACGTACCGACAAAACGCCCGACGGTAATCCACGAACTGCCCCGAAAGTCGATCGCCTCACGCTCGCGCCAGGCGATTGCCGCGTTCAAGGGCAACATCAGAATCAACAGGCTGACCGGCAGGGATTCTGGCGCCAGCAAGCCCATCACCGGCGCAACGATAAGGGCGAAGCCCATGCCCGTTGTCCCCTGGATAAGCGCACCGCACGCAACGGCGAGCGCAATGAGGTAGAGCGGGTCGAATGGTAAGGTCATCTTTTACCCAATAACGAAGAGTGTTATGCCACGGAGGGCAGTGGATGGACTTTATGGATCGGCGCCTGGCTGACGATGTCCCGCGCCAGCGCATCGACCTGACGCATCAGCTCACGAGCGTCCCAGTCGGTCGGCCAGCCTTGCCACAGACGGACCTTGCCCTGCACCACGACAGCGTGGATCTGATCCCTGTTCGCCAGACGCACCAGGTCCCATGTCAGGTTCCAGGAGGGCAGCAGTTCCGGCACCGCGAGGTCCACCAGCAGGAAATCAGCGGCGTGGCCGGGCGCGATCTGTCCGGTGAGCTGGCCGAGGTGGAGCGCCTGCGCAGCGTTTTTGGTGCCCATGTCGAGCCACAGTTGCCCACCACCGCAGACCGAATCCCCGACGGCGATACCGTGGGCAAAACGCTGGGCGGCTTCGGCGTAGTCCAGCAGGCGGAAACCGTCGCCGCGGGTGCCGTCCGTCCCCAGGGCCACCGGAATGCCCAGGCAGTGCATGAGGTGTGCCTGGGCTACGGCGTTGCCTTTCCAGGCGCTGGCGACCGGGTTGTAACTCACCGCGGCGCCGCTTTCGCGCAACAGGCAGATTTCGTTTGGCGTCAGTAAGGTCGCGTGGGCCAGCAGCGCCGCCGGGCCGAGCGCGCCGGCCCGGTGCAGTTGCTCCAGGGGTCTGACGCCGTAAAGTTCCAGGGAGCGTTCGACGGCGACCAGGTGCTCGTTGACGTGGCTCTGGAACACCCGCCCGGACTCTTCGCATAAGCGGTAGACCGCCTTGAGTGTCGAGTCAGTGGCGATTTCAGGAATAGGCACGGCCAGCGAAGGCGTGATCAGCGCGTCGTTATTCCACTGCGACAAATGCCGTTCCGCCGCCGCGAGAATCTGCCGCGCATCCAGCACTTGCTTGCCTTGAATGTCGTTGCAGGTCTTCGCCAGTACGCAGCGGATGCCGACTTCATGAACGGCCTTGGCAATGGCTTCGACGCCTTCGGTCGAGCGCGTGCCGGCATCGCACACCGTGGTGAAGCCACCGCGCAGGGATTCGAACGCCGCGAGTTTGCTCGTCAGGTACAGCAACTCCGAGTCGAGCGAGCCTTCGAGAGGAATCCAAACCCGGCGAAAGATTTCCGAGGGTTCGCCGAAGACCAGGCCTTTGCCGAAGCTCTGGCTGAGATGGTGGTGGGTATCGATGAAACCCGGCATCAACAACTGTTGTTCGAGACGCTGCACCTGATGCGCGGGATAACGCGCCTGCAGCAGTGGCAGCGGTCCGACGTCGGCGAATTTGCCCTCGACCACCAGCACGGCGTAACCGCGCTGCGGGCCATCCGGCAGCATCAGCCAGTCCGGCGCCAACAACTGTTGCGGTGCAAGCATTTGTTCAGGAGAAGAGGGCAGGTGCGTAGTAACTGTGCGATCCATGGAGCAACCTTAGTGAGTATGTGGTGAGTGGGTCAGATCGGCCTTGGTGTCCGCGGCGTTATCCTGGCGACCCACGCAATGGAAGAGGAAATTCATCACAGCGGCGGTGACGGCGCCCATGGCGACGCCATTGCCGAGCAGCCCGGCCAGGCCGTTGGGGAAATGGCTGTAGACCCCTGGCACCAGAATCGGCAGCAAGCCCACCGCCAGGGCAACGGACACCACGTACATGTTGCCGTGGTGACGCAGGTCCACTTTGCGCAGCATGTCGATGCCCATGGTGCCGACGATGGCGAACACGATCAGGCTGGTGCCGCCGACGACCGCTTCCGGTACGCCACCGATCAACCGCGCCAGGGGCGCCAGTAGCGCGAACAGCAGGAGCAGCACGCCGGACACCGCGGTGACGTAGCGCGATCGAACGTGAGTGGCACGGATGACGCCGATGTTTTCGCCGCTGGTGATGATCAGCGACGTGCCCATGAATCCGCCGAGGATGGATGCCAGTGCGTCGCCGCGAATGGTGCGGGTGACGTCCCTGTTGATATCCAGCGGCTTGTCCACGGCTTCGCTGATCGCCACGGTTTGCCCTGTCGCTTCAACCATGGAAACCAGACAAAAAAGCATCAACGGGATCGAGGCAAACAGATCGAATTGAGGCACGCCGAACGGCATGAGTGCCGGCAGGCTCAGCAACGGCCACCAGCTCAACTGGGAGCTGTCAAAAGCTCCCAGGGCGACCGCCAGCAGGCTGCCGCCGACCAGGCCGAGCAAGATGGATAACTGACCGAGCGTTCCTCGCAACAGACGTGAGCACAGCACGGTGATGACGATCGTGGAGAACGCCAATAGCAGTTGCTGCGGGGCGGCGAAGTCGGCGCTGCCAGGCCGGCCGACGATCAGCTCGCCCGACAGCTTGATCAGGTTGACAGACACCAGCAGCAGCATCGTGCCAACCACCACCGAGGGAAAGAAACGCAGCAGCCGACGAAAGATCGGCAGGACCACGAAATAGAAGACGCCCGTCAGAATGACCGCCCCGGACGCAGTGGCCACGCCGTTTTGCTGGGCGATCAGAATGAACAACATGATCGGCGCCCCACCGGGGAGCATGATGAAAGGCAAGCGCGCGCCACAGCCGCGCAAGCCTAACGACTGGATCAGCGTGCCCAACCCGCAAACCAAAAAGGTCGCGCTCAGTAACTGCAGGGTCAGCTCGCTGGAAAAGCCTAAAGCCGTGGCCATCAGGAAGACTGAGGCAACCGGCGAGGCCGCCATCACCAGCACATGCTGCGCACCAAAAATCAGCAGCTGCCGCCAGGGCAGTCGCTCATCAACAGGGGAAACGGGGTTTTTCTTGTTATCCGGCATATCCCACCTCTACGTAAAGCCAGCAACCACGGCTTTTTGATTATTGTTTTAAACGTCACGTAGTTTCGGTCGGGATCGTGCAGGTAAATCCCAAACCAAATCGATTTTGTTATGCGCCCAAATCGATTTGGGTGAAATGTATTCCCGTTCTGAAAGGCTGTCAACGGTCCATCCGTCGCCGATGACCCTGAGTGGCCGAGAACCGTCGGTGCGCGTATAACTCGGCAGCATTGCTGACTGAGTTGCCCCAACCGATGCCAAATAACGACAACCACCGCCCTACCATTGCCGACGTCGCGGACGCTGCCGGCGTATCGCGCACCACCGTTTCCCACGCGCTCAACGACCGGGGCCAGGTCGATCCGCTGACCCGCGCCCGAGTTAAAGAAGTCGCCGCCAGCCTTGGCTATACCCCCAATCTGCGCGCCCAGCGCCTGCGCACCGGCAAGGCCAATGCCATTGCATTACTGTCCTCGATGCCCTTTGCCGTGGCAGGCGGATCGTCGCGCCTGGGCTTCTTGATGGAGATCGCGGCAACCGCGACGGAAGCGGCCCTGCGCCGGGGCGTGGCGCTGGTGCTGGTGCCGCCGATGGACGAGGCCAAGGCCTTGCTGGATACGCTGGATATCGACGGCGCCGTCATCATCGAGCCGGTCGCCAACGACCCGCACATCGCGCGCTTGCGTAAAAGAGGGGTGAAACTGGTATCGATCGGACGCCAGCCCGAGGCCGGTTTCGACTTGCCGTACATCGACATGCATGGCGCAGCGGCGGGCGCCTTGCTGCTCGATCATTTGCACGAGCAGGGCGCGCAACGGATCGGCCTGGTGATCGGGATTCAATCCCGGCATTCCTACCTCGACATGGAGCAAGCGTACCGCGCCTATTGCACAACCCATGGCCTGACCCCAGCGATCGTTCGCGCCGACGAGGCGGGTGGTGAGGCAGCCGGCGCTGCTGCCTGTGCGCAATTGCTGGACGAGTATCCGGACCTGGACGGTGTGTGCGTGCCGGTCGATGCGTTCGCGATTGGCGCGGTGCAGGCGCTGAACGAAAAAGGTCTGAAGGTGCCGCAGGATGTGAAGGTGGTCACCCGTTACGACGGCTTCCGCGCACGGGAATGCACACCGCCCCTGACGGCCTTGAACATGCACCTGGAAGAGGTGGCCGCGCTGGCGATCGAGTTGCTGTTCGAACAGATCAATGAGTCTGGCACCGACCAGCGTCAACGCATTGATGCGCCGATGGCGACGCTTGTGGTTCGTGAGTCGAGCGCGGGTTTGGGTGAGAGAAATATTTGAGTCGAGTCAGGTTATTCGACTGCCTGCGTACCTGATGCACGTGTGACTTGCTGGACGTGATCGGTAAACGGTTACGGGCGCAGGCGTTGGAGTCAATCAAAACGGGCACCTTGAGGGTGCCCGTTTTTTTTGGACTTGGACACCCATCCAAGACCTGCCTATTCACCTGCCGATCTGAAATATCATCGCTGCACGGCGATGCATTTGATCTCCACAAGGAGGCCCGGTCGAGCCAGTTCCGCGACACCTATGCATGTCCATGCACACGTGCCTCTGGGAAAGACTCCATCCTTCACTTGTCTGAAGATTGGCATGTGGCGTTGCATGTCGACGTGATAGGTCGTCATTTCGACGACATCCTCAAAATCGCAGCCACCGGCTGCCAGGACGAGCCGCAGATTCTCCCACGCGGCTAAGAACTGCAGCTCAGGATCTTCGATAACCGTTAATTCCGGCGTCCGGCCTACCTGACCCGCGCAGTACAGCGTTTTTCCTACCTTCACAGCTGGCGCATAACCCGCCTGCTCGCAGAGCAATTTCATGCTGTCTGGAACGATGATCTGACGATCAGTCATGGTCGTGGAGCCCAAAATAGAAGCGGATACGAAACCTAACCCAGGTGCCAGAGCGCCGTCCACTCGGGCCCCTTTGCATTAAGCAAACAACCACGCTCACACTCAGTCGCTCATCTCAGCCAGCGCTCCATGAGCATCGTTGACGTGTAAACCTCCATGAAGTTGCTGGTCGGCATGATACGAGGAACGCACCAATGGCCCGGACGCGACGTTCTTGAAGCCCATCCGCGCGCCTTCCTCGGCAAACCAGGCAAACATATCCGGGTGCACGAAACGCTGCACCGGCAAGTGGCTGCGCGAGGGTTGGAGGTACTGGCCGAGGGTGAGCATGTCGATGTCGTGCTCGCGCATCCGCTGCATGACCGCTATGACTTCGTCGTCGGTTTCCCCGAGACCCAGCATCAGGCCGGATTTGGTCGGGACCTGCGGCACCCGGTGCTTGAAGTTCTGCAGCAGGTCCAGCGACCACTCGAAATCCGAGCCCGGTCGCGCAGCTTTATACAGGCGCGGCACGGTTTCCAGGTTGTGGTTGAACACGTCTGGAGGCTCGCAAGCGGTGATGGCCAGGGCGACGTCCATCCGTCCGCGATAGTCCGGCACCAGGGTTTCCAGCTGGATGCCCGGCGACAGCTTGCGGATCTCGCGCAGGCAGTCGACGAAGTGTTGGGCGCCGCCGTCGCGCAAATCGTCGCGGTCCACCGAGGTGATCACCACGTATTTGAGGCGCAGTTCGGCGATGGCCACGGCGAGGTTGGTTGGCTCGTTGACGTCCAGCGGTTTCGGTCGTCCGTGGCCGACATCGCAGAATGGGCAGCGCCGGGTGCAGATGTCACCCATGATCATGAAGGTCGCGGTGCCGCCGGAAAAACACTCGCCCAGGTTCGGGCACGAGGCTTCCTCGCAGACACTGTGCAACTTGTGTTTGCGCAGCAATTGCTTGATCCGGTCGACCTCGGGGGAGGTCGGCATGCGTACCCGGATCCATTCGGGTTTGCGCGGGAATTCATCGGTGGGGATGATTTTTACCGGAATGCGCGCGACCTTTTCTGCGCCGCGCAGTTTGGTGCCGACTTCCACTTTGGCGGGGCTTTTTTGCGCTGCTTCAACAATGGCAGTCATGGGTTTTCCTTGTGCAGGCAGCTAATCAGGCAGGACACGGAACCTGTGGGAGCGAGCTTGCTCGCGATGTGGTCGTGTCAGTCGAGATCAATGCTGACTGTCATGCCGCCATCGCGAGCAAGCTCGCTTGTATGGTAGGACTTGAAGGGAGGAGGAGGGACAAGGCTCGATTCTGACTGTTGACGCAGTACAGACCGTGGGAGATTTCGCCCCTCCTCCTTTCACCCAAGCGCCGATAAAGAAT
>Ga0160470_100286_pt1 | contig 32569 bp, 25 predicted proteins | sample HID1973I_E11MG_FD_108214 | JGI IMG/M metagenome (GOLD analysis project Ga0160470, IMG submission 108214) | Enriched mosquito-associated microbial communities from UW Madison campus, WI, USA - HID1973I_E11 MG | ecosystem: Host-associated > Arthropoda: Insects > Digestive system > Unclassified ... | reverse complement strand
TCTGGCCTGTTCCTTTGTATACTTATATCCTTCCCAAACCTTGATGTGGTCATTGGTCTGTCTTAAAAAAAGGACTTCTCTGTATAAGGGATTAGGACATGCAGGGTACAGTAATAAGATCGTTTGTTCCTGATCTATTCCTGACAGATAAAACAAGTCAGGGTTTTGCTTAAACAAAAAATTCTGATCTCCACTTCTTGGGAATTCATCATTTGCCTGAAATATGGCTAATGAATTGTTTTTTAAAAGCTTAATGAAGCGTTCCCTGTTTTCCGAAAATAACAAATTGTTTATGTTTTTATACTTCATAATGCATCAAATAATAAGTTTTATATGCCAAATGTAGTGATTTATTCATATTTATAAAGTTTGGAACGGAGTTTGTATAACTGTTTTGAGAATTTAAAAATTTGTTTAATTTTGCTACACAAAAAAATTACGCAATTAATAATTGTTTAACCTTAAAAAAGAAAATTATGAATTATTCTACATTAAAAAAAGGCCTGGCATTGTCCTTTGCTGCATTGGTAGGAGCTACTTCGCTCGCTAGTGCTCAGGATGCGTCGACCTCTTCTTCTTCAGCTAAAGTGTTTGGCGGAAGAGGCCAGTACAGAACATGGACAATAGGTGTTAATGGTGGTGTTTTAACTCCATTCTCAAACGATTTCCAAAATGCAGACATCAATCTTGGATACGGATTGTCATTGAGAAAACAATTAGGACATGCATTTGCATTAGAAGCAAATGGTTTCCGTGGTAAAGTTTCTGGTACCAATAAAGATGCTGCTGGAGGTTTCACAACTGACCCGGTTTTAGGTAACATTTATGGTTTCGAAACTGAATTGGCATGGGCTTTCGATTTAAGAGGTGTTGTTAACGTAGCAACAGTAGATTTCTTGCGTCGCGAAAACTCTGTTAACTTCTTCGTTACTACTGGTTACGGTGTTGCTGGTTATGCTGCTCACTTAAACCCGGATAACGGTGGTGTATCTTCTAAAGGTACTTATGGTGAAGATGGTACTTCTGACTATGCAAAACAAGGATATATCCCTGTAGGTGCTGGTGTGAAGTTTAAAGTATCTGACCGTGTATCTTTTAACTTAGGATATACTGTTCACTTTATCGATACTGATAACTTCAACGGTCTTCCAGGTGACAACAAAAACTACACTAAAGATAAATTTGCTTACGGATATGCAGGCTTAGAATTCTCATTGGGTTCCAAATCTAAACCAGATCTTAACTGGGTAAATCCTTTGGCTTTGATGTATGATGAATTGAAAGATCCTTCATTGCGTCAAGAAGTTGAAGCATTGAAAACTCGTGTATCTGCTGTTGAGAAATCAATCGAAGACTTGAAAAAAGATTCAGACGGTGACGGTGTTGCTGATCAATTCGACAAATGCCCAGGAACTCCTGCAGGTACTGCTGTTGACGGATCAGGATGTCCACTTCCTAAAGTTGAAGCAGCTGTAGCTGTTGACAACGTAAGCGGATTCGAAAACATCCAGTTTGAGTTTAACTCTTCAGTATTGAAAACAGAATCTTATCCAATCTTAGATAAATTGTCTTCAACATTGCGTGAAAACGGTGGTAAAGCAACTTTAACAGGTTATGCTTCAAGCGAAGGTACTACTGCATACAACTTGAAATTATCTAAAGACAGAGCAAATTCTGTAAAAACTTATTTGGTTAACTCTGGCGTTAGCGCTAGCTCACTAAGCGTAAAAGCAATGGGTGAAGCTAATCCAATTGCTTCTAACGATACAGAAGAAGGTCGTATTCAAAACCGTCGTGTTGAGTCTGCGAGAAACTAATTCGTTTTAAAATATTATTGAAAAGAGGGCCTCATTTTTGAGGCCCTCTTTTTTTTATACCTACATTTGTATCATGTACCTGTTCAGAAAGAAAGATCCCAATAGGCCGGATAATATAAATATACGGATCATGCATGTGATCAATATTATTGCTATTGTTGTTTTTCTGGCGGGTATTATCTGGAAACTCACAGAACTAATTTTAAAGAGATGAAGACGATTATTAATACAACCAATGCCCCTGCCCCGATAGGGCCTTACAGCCAGGCTGTATTGGCCAATGGTTTCTTATATGTATCCGGACAGGTCGCTATCAATCCCGAAAGTGGAGAAGTAGATTTAAGCAGCATTCCGGAAGAGACACATCAGGTGATGCGTAATCTAAAAGCAGTACTCCTGGAGGCCGATTTTAAGTTTGAACATATCGTGAAAACTACTATTTTCCTGAGCGATATGAATCTTTTTGCGGAAGTGAACGAGGTATATGGTTCTTATTTTGAATCGGACTTTCCTGCAAGGGAGACTGTCGCCGTAAAGGGATTGCCAAAAGGGGTGAATGTGGAAATATCGGTGATTGCTTTTAAAGGCTAAGATCTTGCCTAAATCTAATTTAAGGTATTTTCTGGCCGGCATTTTGTCTTTTGCTATATGGGGTTTTTTCTCGATTCCTTTGAGAAATCTAAAGGCTTTCCCGTCTGAAGAGATCCTGTATTACCGGATCTTTACTTCGCTGGTTTTTATCTGGATCGCCATTGGCTTATTTAGAAGGAAACAGCTGAAAGCCGATCTGGCATATCTATCGGCTGTTGGAAATACTGAGCGGAGGAACATCCTGCTGCAGCTCGTTGCTTCTACATTGTTGCTGACTGGCAATTGGTATACCTATATCTATGCGGTCAATCACGTGAGTTTGCAATCTGCTGCTTTTGCCTATATGGTTTGCCCACTGATTACGGCATTTGGTGGGTTTATTATCTTAAAAGAATCACTTTCCAGATTGAAGCTCATTTCGCTTGGCGTAGCATTAATGAGCATCGCATTGCTGGCTACAGGTTCCTTTATTGAGGTAGTCTGGTCTGTGGTTATTGCTTCGCTTTATGCTTTTTACCTGATCATTCAGAGAAAGATGCAGCATCTGGATAAGTTGAACGTGCTGGCACTTCAAATAGGTTTGGCTGTAGTCCTGATGCTGCCTTTTTACTTCAATAAGCATGAAGGCGTTCCACAAGATCTATGGTTTTGGGGCAATATTACGGTCATTGCCGTTTTCTTTACGATTATCCCATTGTTTATGAGCCTGTATGCGCTCATCGGTATACCATCCTCCACGCTGGGCATTATTATTTATATTAACCCAATCATTGCTTTTGCAGTCGCCATTCTTCATTTTGGGGAACATGTAGATGTGCATAAGCTTTTTGCTTACCTGCTTTTGCTGGTATCAGTCATTGTATTTAATTGGGTGATAATAAAAGATATCTTTACCTTTAAAAGAAAAACCGCTTAAAGTTTTGTTTGCCTCTAATTTAGATACAACAGTTGAATTTCTTAAAGGAGTAGGGCCTAAGCGTGCAGAATTGCTGAAGAAGGAGCTGGGTATTTCCACCTATGATGACTTGCTGAACTACTATCCATTCAGATATATCGACCGGACAAGGTTTTATAAGATCAACGAACTCCATCCGGATTTGCCGCTTGTCCAGGTTCTGGGAAGGATTACGAGGAAGGAGCTTATTGGTGAAAAGCATAAGAAGCGCATTGTCGCTAAGTTTACCGATGATACCGGAACGATTGAGCTGGTTTGGTTTCAGAGCCTGAAGTGGGTGGAAGACAATGTACAACAAGGGAAGGTATATATTGCCTTTGGCAAACCTACAATATTTAATGGCACTTTCAGTATTTCTCATCCCGAACTGGAGAGCTACCCGCGGCCGACTACGGTGACGGGAAATATGACTTTGCAGCCTGTGTATAATTCTACAGAGAAGCTGAAGAAATTTATGCTGGACAGTAAAGGTATACAGAAGTTGCAAAGTGTGCTGATCCAGCAACACCTTCATGATGTGAGGGAGACACTACCTGCTTATTTGCTGCAGCAATTGGGGCTTGCAGGAAAAAAGGAGGCTTTGTTGAATATCCATTTCCCAAAAGACACGGCGGCGCTGAAAAAGGCGGAAAGACGGCTCAAATTTGAAGAACTGTTTTTTATTCAGCTGCAACTTTTGAATACCAAGCATCAGCGGGAGTTGCGTTTCAAAGGGCACACTTTTGCTGCGGTGGGTGAGAAGGTCAACACTTTTTATAAGGAAGTCCTCCCTTTTGAATTGACGAATGCCCAGAAACGGGTGGTCAAAGAGATTCGTCTGGATACCCAGCGGGGGATACAGATGAACAGGCTGGTGCAGGGAGATGTGGGCAGTGGTAAAACTGCTGTGGCGCTGATGAGCATGTTGCTGGCCAACGATAATGGCTATCAGGCATGTATGATGGCACCTACAGAGATTTTGGCCCGGCAGCACTACCAATCGATCACCGAATTGCTTGACGGCCGCCTGGCGAGGGTGGCGATCCTGACGGGAAGCACAACCAAGAAACAAAGAACGATACTGCATGCACAACTGGAGGCAGGAGAAATAGATATTCTGGTGGGCACACATGCCCTGATAGAGGATAAAGTAATATTTGATAACCTGGGACTGGTGGTGATCGACGAACAACACCGTTTTGGTGTGGAGCAGCGCGCGAAGCTGTGGCGTAAAAATGCAGTTCCGCCACATATATTGGTGATGACGGCCACACCGATACCGCGGACGCTGGCGATGACCTTATATGGTGATCTGGATGTTTCTGTCATCGATGAACTGCCTGTGGGCCGGAAGCCTATTGAGACACGCCACCTCTTTGAAGGGCAGCGGCTGCGGATGTTTGGCTTCATGAAGCAGGAGATTGCCAAGGGCAGGCAGGTCTATATAGTCTATCCGCTGATTAAAGAAAGTGAGAAATTAGACCTGCTTCATCTTGAAGCCGGCATAGAGCAGTTAAGCTATCAGTTTCCCCTGCCCGATTACCAGATCAGCATTGTGCATGGCAAGATGAGCAATGCGGACAAGCAATATGAAATGCAGCGTTTTGTAGACCACAAGAGCCAGATCATGGTGGCCACTACGGTGATTGAAGTGGGGGTGAATGTTCCCAATGCTTCCGTAATGATCATTGAGAATGCAGAACGGTTCGGACTTTCGCAGTTACATCAGCTGCGGGGGCGTGTAGGCAGGGGGGCAGAGCAAAGCTATTGTATCCTGATGTCGGGGCATAAGCTCAGCCACGATGGTAAACTGAGACTGGAAACCATGGTAAAGACCAGCAACGGCTTTGAGATTTCTGAAATTGATTTGCAATTGAGAGGTCCTGGAGACATCAGCGGCACCCAGCAAAGCGGTGTATTGGATCTGAAACTGGCCGATCTGGCCAAAGACCAGCTGATCCTGCAGGAAGCGCGCAACAGCGTGATTGATCTTTTTGCGAAAGACCCAATGCTTGAATTGCCTGAAAACAGCTTGTTTAAAACTTATCTCGCTAAAAGAAATCCGGGGATCGCTTTAGACAAGATCTCTTAAATCTTTATACTTTTTTGACTGATCAGTATTTCTTAGTCTTCATCGCTACCTGGTAGTGAACCCGAACCAGAGTATGCGCCTTTGCGGATCACGGGTACCTTCAGATGCTTATACAGATCATCCAGATGCAAGAGACTGCCATTGGTGAGGTTACCTAAAAATATAATGACAATTTCTTTTTCCGGATCGCGTACGTAAATATGTCTGAACCCATGCCACCAGCCGGTATGATAGACTACTTTTTTGTTATTATCGCCGTCAAAGATCCTCCAGCCATACCCGTAGTTGAAGTGGCCGTTGATCGGTTTGTTGCGGCCTTTATAGGACGAGTCCAGACTTTCTTTTTTTAGCAGCCTGCCGGTACGCAGAGCATTGTCGAAAAGCACCAGATCATGTATGGTGCTGTAAATCCCTTTATCTCCCACAGGTCCGTCGAGGAAGTTTTGTACGACCGAGTAGCGCCAGGAATTGCGGTCGTGACCCACTACATCTACAGGTATTTTTGGATAGACAGTTGTAGAGTAGACATGGGTGTTTTTCATTCCTGCTGGTTTGAACACATTTTCCATCATGTAGTCCGCATAAGTCTTGCCGGTTACTTTTTCAATGATCGCTGCCAGAACCATATAATTGGAGTTGTTGTAATGAAAGCGGGTGTCTGGCTTTGCATATGGATTCGGCTTTTTGTCAGCGATCACCTGCATCACATCATTATTAGATACGCCTTTTTTCATATCCCGCCTTTCTTTTCGCCAGATGTCGTCAATAAAATACACATAGTTCATCATACCGCTGCGGTGGGCGAGCAGGAGCCTGACGGTAATCCCTTCATACGGAAAGTTGGGATAGAACTTTTTTACATTGTCATCCAGCGACAGTTTTCCCTGCTCAACCAGCTGCATAATGGCAGTTCCGGTAAATGGTTTAGTAACGGAGGCCAGTTCAAATTCAGACTTGATCTTCAGGCTGTCGCGGTGCAGATAGTCAGCCCATCCCACGGCTCTCTGATAGATGATCTTACCTTTTTTAGCGACAAGGACATTGCCGTTAAAGCTATATTTTTTATGAAGGTTTTTGACGAAGTCCGCAATGTATTTGTCTTCCTTTTTGGGGTCGTATACGAGGAGCAGGCTATCGGTTTTATCGTCATCTACCGTGCGGACCATAGGATCTTTCTTTTCTTTTTCGGTATTGGACGAACATGCGGTGAGGAAAAGAGAGGTTAGAAAGGTCAGGGCCAGGAATGTACGATAGATCATGTAATATGGATTGATGCTTCTTTTAAAAAGTCGGAAAAATAAGAATTAAACCTTTTCTAACGTAAAAGAGTTTTAAACATTATCTGGTTTCGTGCCATGCCGTAGCTTTTTGTATAACATTGTTATAATTCAGCATCATCAACCGTCATTAAACAATGTTATTCACAACTTTACATTCCGGTATTCATATAAAAGGCTAAATTTGTGAAAAAAGAACAATAGCACTATGAATTTTAGAACTGAACACGACACAATGGGCGAAGTGCAGGTACCTGCTGATAAATATTGGGGCGCACAAACAGAACGTTCACGTAATAATTTTAAGATTGGGCCTGAGGCATCTATGCCAAAAGAGATCATTCATGCCTTTGGATATTTGAAGAAAGCCGCTGCCCTGGCCAATACAGAGCTGGGTGTATTGTCTGCCGAAAAGGCGCAGCTGATTGCTCAGGCTTGTGATGAAGTAATCGCAGGACAGCTTGATGCAGAATTCCCATTGGTGATCTGGCAGACCGGTTCAGGCACACAAAGCAATATGAACGCCAACGAGGTGATTGCCAACCGTGCACATGTGATCAATGGCGGAGACCTGAACGATGACAAAAAGGTGTTGCATGCCAATGATGATGTCAATAAATCTCAGTCTTCCAACGATACTTATCCGACTGCAATGCATATTGCGGCTTACAAACAAGCGGTAGAGATTACCATACCAGGTTTAGAAAAACTCCGCAATACCTTACATGCCAAAGCCACAGAATTCAGTGATATCGTTAAAACCGGGCGTACCCATTTTATGGATGCCACTCCGCTTACTTTAGGCCAGGAATTTTCCGGTTATGTGCAGCAGATTGACAATGGCATCCGTGCGGTTAAAAATGCTTTAGTGATGATCAGCGAACTGGCGCTTGGCGGTACAGCAGTTGGCACAGGTCTCAATACACCCAAAGGATATGATGTACTGGTAGCTAAGAAGATTGCCGAACTGACAAACCTCCCTTTTGTAACAGCGCCCAATAAATTTGAAGCGCTGGCTGCTCACGATGCGATGGTGGAATTATCAGGTGCGTACAAGCGTGTCGCCGTATCTTTAATGAAGGTGGCCAACGACATCCGGATCCTGAGTTCTGGTCCGCGCTGCGGAATTGGGGAGATCATTATTCCTGACAATGAACCGGGATCATCCATTATGCCGGGTAAGGTCAACCCAACGCAGCCTGAAGCCATGACTATGGTTTGTGCACAGGTGATGGGCAATGATGTTACAGTGGGCATCGGCGGCAGTAACGGACATTTTGAACTGAATGTATTTAAGCCTGTTATCGCAGCCAATGTATTACAGTCTGGCCGTTTGATCGGAGATGCCTGTGTGTCGTTCAATGATAAATGTGCGGAAGGGATCCTCCCGAACCTTCCGGAGATCAAAAAGCACCTGGAAAATTCCCTGATGCTGGTTACTGCATTAAACCCTCAATTGGGTTACGAAAATGCAGCCAAGATTGCTAAGAAAGCACATAAGGAAAATAAAACCCTCCGCGAAGCTGCTGTAGAGCTTGGTTTACTGACCAGCGAACAGTTTGACGAATGGGTGAAACCAGAAGATATGGTCGGTAGTTTAAAATAACTATCATGTATCACAGATTGATTTTTTTAGCACTTGTCCTGGTGCTAGCGTCTTCCTCTTGCAGGAGGCTGCCCAATGTGCAGGGCGAAGGTGCAGCGCTCGTACAGGGCATCTGGGGTCAGGACAGTACGGCCCATGCCGACAAATTGCTCAGCTACACCCGGCATCAGTTCAGGTTTAGCTGTGATTCTTTTTATGTAGACCTGACCACTCATTCTAAGGTCAACTACTATGAAGATTCCTGCTTCAATAATGGGATCTGGAAGGAGTATGCCAAAGGTGTATACACCCTTAGGAATGACAGCCTGTTTTTAGAAGGAACTTATACTAAGGCCAACTATAAGCAGAAAGTATCTGGTTGCTATAACAATGGCCGGTACATCAAGGCCTTTCTTATCCAGGCAAAAGCCGATAGCAGCATGACCTTAATGAGCCTCAACGACCAACGTGAAGTACAGCTCAGCCTTAAAGAAAAAACAACCTGTATACCACAAAAACTATAACCATGAAGAAACAAAGTGCTTATCTTTTATTGATGCTCTGCATCGGGCTTCCGCTCAGCAGTTCGGCATGGGGCATGCTGGGCCACCGCATCGTCGGACAAATTGCTGAGTCTTACCTGAGCAGCAAGGCCCGCAAAGGGATCAAGGCTGTTTTGGGAACAGAATCATTGGCCATGGCCAGCAACTGGGCAGATTTCATCAAATCAGACACCTCCTATAAGCACATCGATTCCTGGCATTATGTAAACATTCCAGCCGGTCTAGACCAGCAAGGGGTGTTTAGTTTCCTGGCTGGAAATACCGAGCCCAATGTGTACAATAAGGTTCCGGAGATGATCGCAACGTTAAAAAATAAACAGAGTAGCGCAGAGCAAAAAAGAATGGCAATGCGCCTGCTGATCCATTTTGTGGGCGACCTCAATCAACCGATGCATACAGCACGTAAAGAAGATCTTGGGGGCAATAAGGTATATGTAACCTGGTTTGGTGAACGGTCTAATCTGCACCGTATTTGGGATTCAGACCTGATTGACTATCAGCAATTGAGCTATTCTGAATATGCGGAGGCAGTGAACCATCCGACTAAAGACCAGATTACCGCGTGGCGTGGTCTCCGTCTTCAGGATTTTGTATATGGTTCTTACCAGGCCTGCAATTCTATTTATTCAAAGACCGCTCTGAATGATAAATTGGGCTATCGTTATAACTATGATTTTGTAGATCTGCTTAACGAGCAGCTGCTGAAAGGCGGTGTGTGTCTGGCTAATATCTTAAACGATATCTATAAATAGCCGGGTTTTAATACTGTAGATTTTAAAAAGGGACCTGCAACCAGGTCCCTTTTTCAGTTTAAACCCCAAACTCTTTGTCCAGGTATTCTGTGACTTTGCCAATGGCGTTGTCCACGGTATCGCTCAATATCGTAATAAATGAACCGGGTTTGGCGGTCGTGATCACGTATCTCAGGCAGTCGTTGCCGTCATTGTTGACAATGATTTCCTTGCTGGCATCCACTTCTTTAACCCCTTGTATCAACAGGTCTATCAGTTCCTGCGGTGTGCGGCCACGCAGGTATTTCTGCTGACAGATGATGATCCGGTCAAACATTTTTGCTGCAATGCGCGCGGTTTCTATAATGTCCTCATCGCGGCGGTCGCCCGTCCCTGATATAATCCCTACGTGTTCTGTGGCCTCAATGGTCTGCAAGTAATTTTTGATGCCGTTAAATCCATCCGGGTTGTGTGCGAAATCTACCAATACTTTGAATTCCTTAAACCGGAAAACATTCATCCTGCCGGGTGTCTGAGCTGCAGAAGGGATAAAAGTCTCCAGCGACATGCGGATGTCTTCAATTTTATAGCCCCAGAGGAAGGTAGCCAGCGTAGCGGCCAAAACATTCTGGATCATAAACTCCACACTTCCACCGAAAGTCAGCGGCACATGCGTCACTTTTTCTACCCTGATTTTCCAGTCGCCTTTCTTAATGGTAATGTATCCGTTTTCATAGATGGCGGCAATCCCGCCTTTTTTCGAGTGTTCTTTCAGTACCGGATTTTTCTCATCCATGCTGAAGAAAGCGACTTTACAATGTGCGTCGTCGGCAATCTTTACGCAGTATTTATTGTCTGCATTGAGTACGGCCCAGCCGTCGCGCTTTACCGCGCCGATCACTACACTCTTCACACGGGTAAGATCTTCCAGCGTATGGATATCCGAAATACCGAGGTGATCTTCCTGTATATTGGTCACAACGCCAATATCACATTTATTAAAGCCCAGTCCAGCTCTTAGTATGCCACCCCTGGCGGTTTCCAGTACGGCAAACTCTACCGTCGGGTCCCTCAGGATAAACTCAGTACTGACCGGCCCGGTGGTGTCGCCCTTCATGAGCATCGTGTTTTGCACATAGATGCCATCACTGGTGGTGAAGCCTACGCGCGTACCGTTGCTTTTCACAATGTGTGCAATCAGCCTTGTCGTGGTTGTCTTTCCGTTTGTGCCGGTCACGGCGATAATGGGTATCCTGGCCGATTTACCTACGGGATATAACATGTCGATCACGGGGGCAGCTACGTTCCGCGGCAGCCCTTCGCTTGGTGCCAGGTGCATGCGGAAACCTGGCGCAGCATTTACTTCCAGCACTACCCCGCCATTTTCGGTGAGTGGCTGGGTCAGGTTTTCCGCCATGATGTCTATCCCGCAAATATCCAGACCGATGATCCTCGAGATCCGCTCACTCATAAACACATTCTGAGGATGTACAAGTTCGGTCACATCGATAGAAGTTCCACCCGTACTCAGGTTGGCCGTAGATTTCAGGAACACCTGCTCTCCGTTTGGCGCAATGGTATCCAGTGTGTATTGTTTCTTCTCGAGCAGGTCCATTGTATCCCGGTCTACGGTGATCTCCGTCAGCACGTTTTCATGCCCGTAGCCACGTCGCGGGTCTTCATTTTCTTTGTCGATCAGTTGCTGTATGGTACTTTTGCCGTCGCCGGTCACATGGGCGGGAACCCTCAATGCTGCGGCGACCATTTTATGATCAATTACCAGGACCCTGAAGTCGTATCCCGTAATGAAACGTTCCAGGATAATCCTCCTGGAGTAGGTTTTCGCGTATTCAAAAGCGGCTTTGGCGGCTTCTTCCGTTTTTACATTGATGGTGGCACCTTTACCATGATTGCCGTCGAGGGGTTTAAACACCAATGGAAAGCCAACTGATTTTATGGCCGACATCAGTTCCTCTTCAGTGGCTATGGTCTGTCCTTTGGCTACCGGGATGGCGCTTTCCTGTAGCAGGCGTTTGGTCTCGTCTTTGTTGCCGGCGATGTCTACCGCAATGCTGTTCGTCCTTTCGGTCATGGTCGCCCTGAAGCGCACCTGGTTTTTTCCATAACCCAGTTGTACCAATGAACTTTTGTTGAGCCTGATCCAGGGGATATCCCTTGCGATGGCCTCATCTACGATAGAGCCTGTGCTTGGCCCGAGTCTTTCAGATTCCCGGAGTTCACGCATGCGCTGTATATCACCATCCAGATCATATTCTATGTTGTTGATCAGTGCATCGGCAATCCTCACGGATGCTTCGGCAGCGTATACCCCTGCTTTTTCTTCGAGGTAGCTGAATACCACATTGTAGATGCCGCTGGTCTTGGTTTCACGGGTGCGGCCAAAGCCGGTGTCCATGCCTGCGAGCGTCTGGATTTCCAGAGCAATGTGCTCGATCACATGCCCCATCCAGGTGCCTTCCTTTACCCGGATGAAAAATCCGCCCGGTGCTCCCTTCGAGCAGCGGTGTGTTTGCATGGAGGGGATCAGTTTTTCCAGGCGTTCTCCAAATCCTTCGATCAGGTTGGTCGGGCGCTGTTCCAGCTCTTCCAGGTCCAGGCGCATTTGGATCAGTTTTTTTCTGTTTATCGACCAGATGTTTGGTCCCCGAAGCACCTGTATGCCTAATATTTTCATAAAAATGTATTGTTTTTTCGTTAGTTTTTTAATTTCCCTTTTCCCCCAAAAAGTTTTACCGATGTGTCCGATCAGGTCATTATGAGTCCATTAAACTCAAAATGTGGTCTATTTGTTTTTAAAATCAGGCTCGGATTTGTGTCTATGATTGGAGATATCAATGTATACATAATATTTGAAATGCTGTGAATATATTTCAGGGGTATCATTTCAGGATAAACTTTAGATGATCATATTGTTAATAAGGTGGGCCTCATGGATAAGTTTTTTAAAAAATGTTCGTGATTGCTAAGCAGTTTCTCTAAGTTTGGATTTTTCGAACATGCAAACAATAAGATGGTTCCAAAAGGGAAATTGATAATTATAGGAGGTGCGATAAATACCGGGAGTTTTACGGAAACACAGTTTGGATTGCCGCAGAACATGAACTTCTTTGAGCGCGGTATTTTAAAGAGGATTACCATAGAATCAGTTAAAGACACCGAATCCAGGTTTGAGATCATGACCACCGCTTCCCTGATCCCGGAGAAAGTAGGCGAAGAATATATCAAAGCACTGGCTCAATTAGATGTGCATAATGTAGGCGTGCTGAATATCAGCAGCCGGGAACAGGCCAATGACGAGGGCAATGCGCAGCGGATCAAAGATGCCGACGTACTTATTTTTACAGGAGGCGACCAACTGCGTTTGTCGTCCATATTTGGGGGTACAGTTATCCACCGGATTCTTTTAGATAAATATCAGAATGAACCGGTGGTGATTGCCGGTACTTCCGCGGGTGCGGCTGCGAGCTCAAAGAATATGATCTATCAGGGCAGCAGTAAGGATGCGTTGTTGAAAGGAGAGGTGAAGATCACCGGTGGACTGGGTTTTATCGATGATGTTATTGTAGATACCCATTTTGTTCAGCGCGGACGGATAGGACGGTTATTGTATGCTGCGGCCAGCAATCCGGGGATTCTGGGCATCGGCCTTGGTGAAGATACCGGACTGTATATCTCTGAAGGCAAAAATATGGAAGCCATCGGCTCTGGCATGGTCATCCTGGTCGATGGGAGGCAGATGGCCGATACCAATCTGACCGACGTGGAAATGGGGCAGCCCGTTTCGATCAAGAATATGATCGTCCACGTGATGTGCGATGGCGATACCTACGATCTGAGTACTCATCTATTATCTATCCATCATCCCAAGTCCGTTCATTTAGAATAGTTTATGAAACTGATCATCCATGGCGGCTTCTTTAGCGAATCGTCCACCAATCAGCAGACCAAAAAGGCCAAGCAGGATGCCTTGCTCGGGATTGTTACCAAAGCTTACGACTATTTAAAAACCCATACGGCCCTTCAGACAGTTGTCTATGCCACCAGTTTGCTGGAAGACGATGCGCTGTTCAATGCCGGCCTTGGCTCACAGATCCAGAGTGATGGCAAAGTCCGCCTGAGCGCCTGTATGATGGACGGGCAGAGCCAGAAGTTTAGCGGGGTGATCAATATTGAAAATGTTAAGAACCCAGTACAGGTGGCCGAGCAATTGATGCCTTATGACGACCGGGTATTGAGTGGTACGGGTGCCCTGGATTTCGCGCGTCAGAATGGCTTTGAATACTATGATCCGATCACGCCACAGCGACAGGAAGAATACCTGCAAAAGCTGGATCAGCAAAACCGAAAAGGAACGGTGGGCTGTGTGGCACTGGACGCTTCAGGTCATCTAGCTGCGGCTACCTCTACGGGAGGCAAAGGATTCGAGATCCCCTGCCGGGTGAGTGATTCGGCTACCGTGGCCGGAAATTTTGCCAATGCCCATGCGGCCATTTCCTGTACAGGCGTAGGAGAGGATATCGTCAGCGCGGCACTGGCCGCCAAAATTGTCACCCGGGTGACGGATGGCTTTAGCCTGGAGCAGGCCAGCAATAAATCTTTCCTTGAACTCCGGGACTTTGATGGTTTTGCCGGAATCATTGGCATTACGGCCAGTGGCGAGATCTATCACGAGGATTCCCATCCGTATATGGTCTGGGCGTCGTATGATGAGCAGGCCGAAGTGTTCCCCTAGCTAAAGCTTCTTTAACTCAAATTTTCCCCTCTTATTTCTTTGGTTTCACTGCTTTCAGTTGCTGATCTGCAAAGTCTACATACCTTTCCCAGTCGTATTTGGTGATGTCGTGTTTCCCTTTACGAATATGATAGCCTATGATCCCTGCCTGTATCGGCTGCTCTATAGCAGGAGGCTGCGGATTGGTGAATGTCTTAAGGCCATATAGCTGGAACACCGGGCCGGCATGGTAGGCAGAAAGGTATTCCCCTTTAGGGTCTGCCCACAGATCTTCCGAAGCACTGGCCACATACAGAGGCCTTGGCGCAATCAGCGCCATCATCTCATGAAAATCTACAGGGAGGTCATTTTCTTTATCGGCATATTCTTTAAACCTTGCCCCAAACCAGTGCGGGAAAGAGGTATTGATGATCTTGATCGTCTCGCCAAATTTACGTCGGGTGATGGCCGCGCCACCTTCACCAGAATTGTTGGATATGGCCATGGCGAAGCGCTGATCTTGTGCGGCGGCCCACAGTGCAGATTTCCCCAGTCGGGAGTGCCCTACTACGGCTACCCGTTTGGCATCTACATCAGGGTCTTCTTCCAGGTAGTCCAGTGCCCTGCTCAATCCCCAGGCCCAAATCCCGATGGCACCCCATGGATTGTCGCCTGCTTTGATCTTTTTGTCCTTGTAATACCAGGCATGAAAGCTTTCCGGCAGGGAATCGATGTCTTTGCGGTCGGCCTGCAGGTCTCCGTAATACATGGTGGCGAGGCCATATCCCCGACTGATGATCAGTTCGACCGCCCAGCGGGAGGCGTAAAAGCCGCGGCTGCCTTCACCGGCTATGCCGTTTACAAATCCGGGCTGGTTCTCAAAGCGGGTCCAGTTTTTGGTGATGGTGATACCGGTATCGGGATGTATAGCCTGATTGCCTGCAAAGTTGAGCCCCATAAACATCGGGACGGGCTTTTTACCGGTATTGTTGGGTAAGTAGATCAGTATGTTGAGGGTCTTTGAACGGTCTTCGGAAAGGTATAGTGTCACTTCCTTCCTGGTGGCTGTACCACCCAGGGCATTCTTATTGACCGAAGTTATTTTGTAGGGCAGCTTTTTGCCGTCTGGCCTTGATTTTCCATATACATGCTCTGCAAATAAGCTTAGTAGTTCCGGCCTCCGCTCATTCTCCCATTGTTTTACGTTGGTGATGGCTTTGCCATTCTGCATTTTCAATACCTCCGGAAGGGTGTAGGTGGGTACCAGGCTCTCATCCCTGTTGCCCCGTTGCTGGGCAGTGATGGTCAGTGATCCGGATAGCAATACGCATAGTACAAGTAGTTTTTTGTTCATGATGGTGAATTGGTATTTAAAGGCTTAAGGTACAAATAAGAATTGTATTTGCGCGAAGTCTAAAGTGTTTAGGATCAAACTTAATTTTATTGATTTTGTTATCTTTATATAAACTATTATTGATATGATACTGCAAAATTTAATCGCTGAATTCGAGCAAGAAACAGAGAGCACCCGTAAATTGTTACAGGCGGTTCCTGAAAAAGATTTGGGTTATAAACCTTCAGAGATTTCATGGACCATGGGCGAGCTGGCCCAGCATATCGCGACCATTTATTATTGGTACGTGGGTACAATGACCAAAGATGTGTACGATATGGCTGCCGACCACCTGGAGCGCGGTGCGCCTGATGACATCAAGGCTACCCTCGAGCTTTTTGAGCGTAATGTAGCGCAAGCAAGGGCTGCCCTGCAATCGCTTACCGAGGAGAAATTACAAGTGGACTGGACCATGAAAGTGGGCGACAAGGTGGTTCTTGGCCCTATGCCGAGGGGCATTGTGGCCCGTGGATTTTTGTTTAACCACATTTATCACCATCGTGGCGAAATGATTGTCTACCTGCGCGCTACGGGCAATAAAGTGCCTGGCATGTATGGGCCTACTTATGAAGAAAGTATGGCAATGGCAAAGGGTTAGTGAGTGGCCCGGCGGTTAGCCTGTGTATGCTCTGCCTTTGGTTCCCCTAGTGTGATGCTCCGTATCCCCTAGAGTGATGCTTCGTTTGCAATCGAAGCAACCCTTAATCAGGTGTGTAAAGGATCTCAAGCTGGACTCTAGCGGTAGCAAGCGCAGAGCAAAGGCATAGTCATGCCTATTTATTGCTTTCAGACGCTGCGGCCGCTCCGCTAGTTCATTGTATATTAATCACCAAATCGTCAAGGCAATATTCTACAAAGAGTAGCCAAAATGGTATAGTAAAGAGGCTTTAATACCTGATAATTTAGACCTCACTGTTTTTATACCAAATATATCGATGATTAAAAAAGAAAAAGGATTTATTCCAGTGATGTTAACCCCGTTTAAAGACAACGGGGCAATAGATTTTGATGGCCTGACCGCTCTGACTGAGTACTATATGGAATCAGGTGCTGCAGGCTTATTTGCCAACTGCCTTTCGAGTGAAATGTTTGAACTGAGCCCTGCTGAAAGACTGGACCTGGTAGGCCATGTATTGAGTGTGACCAAAGGCAAGATCCCTGTTGTAGCTACGGGTACCTTTGGTGGGGCGATAGAGGGTCAGGCAGAATTTGTGAAGAAAATATACGACAAGGGTGTGGATGCGGTGATTGTGATCAGCGGACTTCTGGCCGAAGAAAGCGATAGCAATGAATTTTTTGATGAGCAGGTTTTCCGTCTGCTGGACCTGACTGAAAAAATACCATTGGGTTTTTATGAATGCCCGGTGCCTTACAAAAGGGTGCTTAGTGCAGGCCAACTGGGCCGCTATGTCGATACCGGCAGGATCATTTATCATAAAGATACCTGTCTGGACCTGGAATCGGTACGTGCTAAAAATATCGCGGGCTCGGCCAATCCGAATTTCGGTCTGTATGATGCATATATGGCGCATGCGGTAGATTCCCTAAAATCGGGTTCTGCTGGTTTGTCCTGCATCCAGGGCAATTTCTTTCCTGAGCTGATCTCCTGGTTGTGCAAGAATTACCAGACGGCAGGTCTGGAGGCTGAAGTGGCTAAAGTGCAGCAGTTTTTCATCAATGAAATGGATGTGATGCATGCGGTTTATCCAATAATTTCGAAATATTATCTTAAAAAACAGGGACTGAATATCTCCACTTTTACCAGAAGAGACGATGTGGGTGTATTTACAGAGGAGGTAAAAGGCCAAATTGATGCTTTAGGCGATAGATACGCACTTCTAAAGGAGCAAGTGAGTATTGATGTCCTGACTTAGAATGACAGAATGAATATGATAATATAGTACAGTAAGAAGATAACAAACAAGAAAAGTTAGCTTAGTCTGAATATTATATTTGATTAATAAAAGCAAAACATTGTAGAAGGGATAAAAGGTCTGCAATAAAAAAAACCAAATAAAAACCATAAATATGCGGGTAGAACACAAAGTAAAAATAGGCATAGCCTTATTCCTGACTTTCTTGTTGCCTTGTTTTACATTATACGCCCAGAAGGCCGTTACAAAAACCTTGTCGGCCAGGGTTGTGGATGGGCAGAGCAAGGAAGCATTGGCGGGGGTAATCATTTACGTGCAGGGCGACCGGAAAAGAACAGTATCAACAGCGAATGATGGTAAGTTCAGCATCCGGGCTTCCGATACTGAGGTGCTGGTATTTAATTATATTGGCTATACCACCAAACAGATTGCTGCAGCAAATATAAAAGGAACTATCGAGTTGCTTGAAAATTCAACCGATCTGAACGAAGTCGTTGTAATCGGATACGGAGAAGTGAAGCGCAGTGATATTGCAGGGTCAGTAGCCCAGGTAGACATGAGAGATATATCAAAGGCGCCTGTACCAAATATTGCCCAGGCGCTAGCCGGTAGGGTCAGCGGACTGCAAGTAAATGCATTGTCGGGTCAACCGGGACAAGAATCAGATATTATCATTCGGGGCGGAAATTCCATCACTCAGGACAATTCACCTCTATATGTAGTGGACGGATTTCCTATAGAAGGTTTCAGCTTGTCTTCGATCAATCCTGAAGAAATTGAGAATATAAGTGTATTAAAAGATGCTTCAGCAACCGCTATCTATGGTAGCAGGGCTGCAAACGGCGTTATTATCATTGAAACAAAAAGAGGTAAAGATGGGTTACCGGTCATATCTTACAACCTGAATTACAATTTGCAAAAAGCGAACAAATTTCTGGACATGATGAATCCGTATGAATTTGTTAAATATCAACTGGAATTAGATCCGATAGACGCGCCAATAATTTATTTGGACCGGCCTAAACGTACACTGGATGATTATAAGAGTATAAAAGGCCTGGATTGGCAAGATATGCTGTTCAGAACGGCGGCCATGCAAAATCATAATTTGGCATTGCGTGGGGGGAATAAATCAACCAGGTATGCTTTTTCTGGTAATCTTGTGAACCAGGATGGAGTGATTATCAATTCTGGTTTCAATAGATACCAGGGCCGTGCCAGGGTGGATCAGCAGATCAATAAAAATCTGGATGTGAATTTAAACCTGAGTTATTCAAAAGATAAAAATTATGGTCAGCTGACTAGCCAGCAGGCATCTGGAAATAACTCTTATGCTTCCTATGTCATGTACAGGACTTGGGGCTACAGGCCGGTATCTACCTCAGGTGATCTAACGGAGATGTTATTTGACGATGATGAAGAAGGTAGCGAAACCTTGCTCGTCATCAATCCTATTTTCTCTACAAAGAATGAATTCAGGGAACAAAGCAGAACATTTTTTACCGGTAATTTGGGAATTGATTATAAACTACCATGGGACCTGAAGTTAAATATCAGGGGAGGTTATAATTCCAGGTTGACGAGAGACGAGTACTTTAATAATTCCAATACCTATAGAGGATTTCCTTCCGCAAACAATGCGGATGGTGTAAATGGTGGATTTTCTGAAAGCATACTGGCGGACTGGATGAATGAAAATACCCTTACTTACAATAAAAAGTTTAATTCTAAACATCGGTTGGATGCTTTGATCGGTGTTACTGTACAAGGTCAAAGTCAGGACAGGTATGCTTTCTCTGCTATTAAAATTCCAAATCAAGAGTTGGGCATGCGGGCTTTAAGTTCTGGTTATCCAAAAGATCCTATATCTACGGCATCGGCTAACCGGCTCTTTTCTTATTTGGCCAGGGTGAACTATAATTATCAGGGTAAGTATTCACTGACCGCCAGTTTCAGAACGGATGGTTCGTCTAAGTTTGCTCCGCAGAACAGGTGGGGGTATTTTCCCTCAGTCGCTGCTGCATGGAGATTGGGACAGGAGAAGATTTTTAAGAACCTTCGTTTTATAAGTGATTCTAAGTTGAGAGCGAGTTACGGTGCTACGGGTAATAACCGGATATCTGACTTTGCTACTTCCCATATAGTCACCATGGGAGATTATTACGGTATTGGCAGTGGTGGATCTATTCCTGATTTTGCACTGATCATGAACAATTTTGGAAACAAAGAATTAAAATGGGAGACGACCTATCAATTGGATATTGGATATGAATTGTCCTTATTCAAGAACAGGTTGAACTTTGTGGTGGATTATTATAATAAAGATACTAAGGATTTGTTACTGAATGCCAATGTGCCGCAATCGATAGGTTTTCAACGCATATTCAGAAATATCGGTTCTATTCGCAACAGAGGGTTTGAATTAGAGGTCAACACGGTAAATATAAATCAGAAGAACTTTAAATGGAGTTCAAGTTTCAACATCTCCTTTAACCAAAACACGGTACTGGCCTTGACGGATGATGAAAAGACGATGTTTTCCAATCCTGCTTTTACCTCTACGTGGAATTCCTCAAACCTGTATATTACGCAGGTGGGTAAGCCTGTTTCCTCCTTTTATGGCTTGCTGTGGGACGGCGTATACCAGTTGACCGATTTTGATGAATTGCCTAATGGCAACCGCGTACTGAAGAAGGAGCTGGTATCGCTTTATGAAGATAGAGGTCTTACACAGCCGGGAGACATCAAGTACAAAGATATGAATGGTGACCTGGTCATCGATGACAGGGATAAAGTGATCATGGGTCGTACGCTGCCAAAGCATTATGGGGGCTTCAATAATAACTTTCAATATAAAAACCTGAGTTTGAATGTGTTTTTTCAATGGAACTATGGTAATGATATCATGAATGCCAATCGTTTGATGTTTGATGGCAATGCCACAGGTCGGGTTGGATTGAATCAGCAGGCATCTTACGCGGATAGGTGGACCATAGATAATCCATCTAACACCTATTTCAGAACGCGTGGGTACGGACCTAGCGGGTATTTTTCGACCAATCACCTGGAAGACGGCTCCTTTCTTCGATTGAAGACTGTTGATTTGGCTTATCGTTTACCAAAAAAATGGTTGCCTGGAATATCAAGCCTGGATCTGAATGTCGCCGCTCAAAACTTATATACCTGGAGCAACTATTCGGGATTGGATCCTGAGGTCTCTACGAAGAACTCTATTTTGACACCCGGGTTCGATTATTCAGCATATGCACAAAATCTAACAATTTCTTTTGGAGTTAAAGTCGTTTTCTAAATAGTACGGATATGAAAAGTATACTTAAAAAAATAACCATAGTTGGATGTCTCCTATTAGGAGTCTCTTGCAAAGATATCCTAGAGGTTGATCCCTCCGAATATGTAATGCTGAAGGATACCTATTATAGTACCGAAGCCGAACTGAATTACGCATTGAATGGTACCTATGCTGCATTGGCGGATGGTAATCTTTATGGCAATAACATGCTCGGCAGAATGGGATTGGAAGCGGATGAAGCTTATGAAGACTACAGTACGGATGAAAATACGGTAGGGGATTATAATGTCGAATCTACGGAACCGAAAATTCAAAATTACTGGCGTTCCTGCTACACTGGTGTTGACAGGGCCAATAATCTCCTGGCCAATATAGATAATCCTGCAATTGCTATTGATCAGCGCAAGCGCGATGATATTAAAGGGCAGGCATTGTTCCTCCGGGCATATTATTATTTTATGTTGGTCAGCCGCTTTCAGGGTGTTCCCCTGGTTTTGAAGCCGGTGTTGACTGCTCGTGCGGAGAGTCTCCAGCAGGCACGTGCTACCGGACGGGAGGTCTATGAGCAGATCCTGAATGATATGGAAAAGGCCGGGGAATTGGTAAGGCCAGCGAGTGAAGTAGGTACAGGTGGACGTATTTCAAAATCTGCTGTATGGGGTTTATTGGCAAGAGTAAATCTTTACTTAGCCGGTCGGCCATATAATGAGCCGGAACGCTACAAAGATGTGATGGTATACGCAGGCCGGGTGATCAACGAAAACTTTCATGCATTAAACCCTTCGTACAGACAGGTGTTTATCAACTATGCTCAGGATAAGTACGACGTCAAAGAAAGTATTTTTGAAGTCGAATTTCACAGCGATGGTACTGGCGTTTATTCTGCATCGGGTATGGTGGGAAGAAACAATGGCATAAAAAACCCTGTAATTGACAATGTTATAGGTCTGGCGATTGGTGCATTAAGATCAACAGATTTTCTGTATGGTCTTTATAGCGGACCAGACGATCAAAGACGGGACTGGAATGTTTCTCCTTTTGAATACAGGAATGTAAATGGCGTTGCGACCGCTTTTAACTGGGGTGTAAATGATTCCAAGTATCAAAGACATTGCGGGAAATTCAGAAGGGAACATGAAACGGTCTTGCCAAAGTTGCAGTCTCAAACGCCTCAGAATTTCCCGCTCTTGAGGTATTCAGATGTGTTGTTGATGTATGCCGAAGCGTATAACGAATACTTTAAAGGCGCGGATAATACTGCCCTGGAATATTTGAACATGGTAAAAAGAAGGGCACTTGGATTAGTTCCGACAGAGGCCAATCCGGCCAAAGATTTCAAAGACCGGAGTTATGCTGCTTTCCAACGGGAAGTAAGAGGGGAAAGACCCCGGGAATTGTGTTTCGAAATGCTCAGGAAAAGCGATGTAGTTAGATGGGGTGTGTTTTTTGACAATATGATCGGAAGAGAAGCGGAAACGCCGCAGACATTTACTTCCTCTTATTATGTGAGGGCAAGGAAATATTTCAGAAGTGTAGAGCCGAAAGATGAGTGGTGGCCTATTCCTTCGTATGAAATGGGAGTTAACAAAAAATTAGTTCAAAATCAAGGATGGTAATGATGAAAAAGTATTTAATAACTGTAAGTCTGTTGATACTTACTATAGCTGCTTGTAAAGATCCTTATGAAGTCATGGAGCCTGTTTTCAGTGTACGGACAGAGCAGAGTGTTTATGCTGTGGGCGAGCGGATCAAATTTAATATAGAAGGAAGTCCGGATATGATTAATTTCTACTCAGGTACAGCGGGGAATGATTATGCCTTTCATGATCAGGAGCGCATTTATGATGTCGTGCCCAAGTTGAGCTTCCGGTCAGCAAAATTTGCGGGAAATAATGAAGATTCTGCTGAATTGCTGTATACAACTGATTTTAACGGAACTTATGAATTTAATAATGTAAAAGCGGTAAACTGGATCAATATATCGAACAGGTTTACTATTCCGCCAATTGTAGGTTCGGCAGCTTCTTTTACCAATTCGGGTACTGTGGATATTTCTGATCTGGTGGTAGAAGGGAAGCCGATTTATTTTGCCTGGTATTGCAAAACTAATGAAGGTTCGCAACGTACAAGATTTCAGGTGATGGACTTTAATGTTGGTGGTGAGGTTTCGGGCAATAGTGAGCTTTCAGGGGTTTTGTATTCCCAGGCCCAACTTAGTTTTAAATGGGTATTAAATGAAGCAGCTGCTCTACAGGAAACCAATAAGCCGAACATTACAAATGCATTGGTTTATTGGGATGGTATTTTCAATAATGCAGCTGGTCCTTTGAAAGAAGGCTATGCTGTTAGTGCTCCAGTTGTAATTTCCGAAAAGATGAACCTAGGCCTTGACAACCCTCAAGTTATTAAAAGTATTCAAAACGAAAATATGACAGAGTATTTCTTCAGTTTTGATAAAGCGGGAGAATATGAAGTGGCTTTTGTAGGGTATAATGTAAATTTCAATGGTAAGAAAGAGGCCGTTAAAAAAATAAAACTAACTATTCAGTAATTAAAAGTGTTGTCATGAGAAATTTTATAAATAGATATTTGATCATGCTGTGTATGTTTGCATTGCTGGTTTCCTGTAATGAAGCTATGGAAGACATCGAACCGTCTCCCTATGGATCAGACAATCCTACCGTTCCTGCGCCTATAGCGTTTGATGTTAAAATGAAAGAAAGCAATACTTTCAAAGCAGGAGATACGGTTAAATTTATTCTTGAGGGAAATGCAAATATTGTTAATTTCTATTCGGGAACTGCAGGTAATGACTACGCTTTTCGCGATAAAGAACGTCTTTATGATGTGATGGCCAGACTTAGTTTTGAGTCTAACAAAACACCTGTTGGCAGTGGTAATATCGATTGCGCAGAGCTTTTGTATGCGACAGATTTTAATGGGACGTATACCTATGAAAATATAAAAAATGCCACCTGGAAGCCTATCACAAGCCGTTTTCTTTTGCAGAATGAGCTGCAAGCTACAGCTACTACATTCGCTGCGTCCGGCAACGGTGACGTCTCCGATCTTTTTAGCGGGGGAAAGCCGGTTTATTTCGCCTGGCTTTGTAAGACCAATGCCGGAACAAACAGAACACAGTTTCGGGTGCAGAATTTTAAGCTGGAAGGTATTGTGGCAGGTAATAGTTCGTTGTCTGGTGATTTATACTCACAGTTGCAATTTGGCTTTCAATGGGTTTTAAACGGCGCTGCTGCCGCTCAGGCATCCAATCTTCCAACTGTATCGAGTACATTGTTAACATGGAGTGGTATTTTCAATAACCTGACCGGACCTTATAAAGACGGGTATGCGATCAGTAAACCAATTGTTTTGCCCCAATTTAATGCTGGAAAAGATATGCCTACAGTAATCATTACAAAGCAGAAAGAAAATGTATTTGAGTATAAGTATATCTATAAGGAAGCAGGTAATTACGAAGTAGTTTTTGTTGCTTCCAATACCACTTCCAGTAAGCAGCCGGAAATCTTAAAAAAGGTTAATATAACCATAAGTAGATAGTGCATTGCACGAAATAAGCCATTACTTAAATGATGAACAGACGCCTTTTCATTAAGAGCTCTTCCTTAGTAGCTGCGGCGGTAAGTATAGATGTACAGGCGATTGCTGCTGAAAGTTATAAGCAGAAATTCCCAAAATTAAGATTTGGCATATGTGCCGACTTGCATTACGATATCATGCCAGATGGTTTGTCCCGGATCAATAAATTTATAGATGCCATGCAGGCAGAAAAAGTGGATTTTATTGTTCAAATGGGTGATTTCTGTAAGGTTTTACCCCAAAACCAACCACTTCTGGATGCCTGGAGTCGCTTTAAAGGCCCCGATATCATGTGATAGGCAATCATGATACAGATGGAGGGTCCACCCGTGAACAGGTGGTAGAGTTCTGGAAAATGCCGGCTAAGTATTATTCCTTTGATCAGAAGGGATATCATTTCGTTGTATTGGATGCCAATGAAGGTGAAGCTACCCCAGTCAGAAAATATCCATCAATGCTTAGTCATCAGCAGTTGTCGTGGCTGGAGAAAGATTTGGAAAGCACCACGTTGCCTGTGATGGTTTTTGTACATCAGGGACTGGATAGTGACAGTGGTGTAGAAAACGCAATGAAAGTGCGTTACATTTTGGAACAGGCCAATGCAAAGTCAAAGACTAAAAAGGTGCATATGGTTTTTTCGGGGCATCATCATAAGGATTACATGAACACGATTAACGGTATTCATTATATACAGATCAACAGCATGTCTAACCATTTTATGGGTAAGAAATACATGGCTCCTTCTTTTAATGAAGCGGTACTGGCAAAATACCCGAAACTCAAAGAAGTTTGTCCTTACAAGGAGCCTCTTTGGGCAACTGTAGCGATAGATACTTCCGGTATTTTTAAACTTTCAGGGCAGAAATCTTCTTTCCTTGGAAAATCCCCTTCAGAAAGGGGGAGGCCACGTCTTGACGATATCGTCCCTGCTGTTCCTTATGTGTCAGACTGGACAATTGACTTGACTTCCGGAGGTTAAATTAAACAAATTACCTAAACCCGTATAAAAATGAGGACTACCAAATGGTCTGGGAGATTTAAACCCAACTTTGCTATTTTACTGTTGTCTAGTCTATTCTTTGCTTTTACAGGAGCAAATGGGCAGCAGAAAACATTGCTGGAAAGTGGGAAGCCCATTAAAAATGGAAATGCTTCAGGCTATGGGCGTTTGTCCCTGCCCTTTTATAATGGACATAATATGGGATTTGCGGCGGTTCATAGTTCGGTTCCAAAAGACTTGTTCTTGCAGGGAACTGACGGGCATGGCAGGGGCACTTATTTATATTCTTACAAAGGACTTTCTCCTAAAGGTATTCCTATTTTTTCAGAGCCTTTAAAACTTACGCTCCCTTTTGAGGATAAAGGACAGAACAGAGGTTTGATCGTGCAGGATAAAAGCGGTAAAATTTATGGTGTCTGGGCATTTGGGCAGTCGCTGCGTTACGCCCTGTTTAATAAAACTACCTACCAATTCTCAGCACTAAAAACCATCAGTATTAAGGGGCAGCCAAGAGGGTTTTCCAATTTTGGTATAGTGCCTCTTAAAAATGGAGGATTTCAGTTTCTGTTTGCAGTAGGTCAGGAAGGGACATTTAGCAACCAACTTGATTATCCAAAGAAAATAACTTATACTGCTGAAGGGTTTTGGCCTTATGAGTTGAGAAAGATGGGGGTTTACGGAGGTATTGCCGATAAATTGGAAACGCCATTGGTTGAAGTAAAGGCTTTGACGGATCTTGATCAGGCATTGTTTACCATTGATGGTTTTGTAAAATGTAATCTGGGTGGCGACAGCTATGTACTCTCTGGAACCAGATTGGGAAATGTACTGGTTTATAAATTGGATGAAAGTAAGGGGATTTTAGCTCAACGTAAATTTGCTGTAAATCAGGATGGAATCATGCTGCGTAATCCCGGCGTACATTCATCACCTGCTTACTTCTATGACAGCGAAGAAAATCAAGGTTTGCTTACCGTTGGTGAAGGCGGTTTATATTATTATAAAAACAGCAGAAAACTGGATAAAAAAGGCAATCTTATCATGGATGAGCCAATATCAGTATTGCAGCAAAACCCCAATATATACGGCGGTTCGCTGGTTATTCCCTTTGTTGCCGACTGGGATGGTGATGGACAGCTGGATATCATATCAGGAAATTCGATGGGCTTTCTGCTCTTCTATAAAAATACGGGAACCAATCAGCAACCCATTTATGGCGATCCAGAACCCTTAGCTGCAGACGGAAAAATCATACATATACAACCAGGTTACAGAGAAGATATTCAAGGCCCCGGGGAAGCCAGGTGGGGATATACTTCGCCGAATGTAGTGGATTGGGACGGTGATGGCCTCTTGGATATTTTAACCGGCGACAGCAGGGGTAAATTTATGGTGTATCTTAACATAGGTACCAAAACAAAGCCTAAATTAGATCGGGAGCACACGTTGTACATCGATGGTATGGACATGTATGGGACATGGAGAACAAGACCAGGTATAGCCAGAATAGGAGCCAGGATGGCTTATATTACCATGGATAGAGATGATGAACTTCATTTGTACTGGCAATTAGATAAATATAATCTCGAAGATGGTGGCAAGCTGAGAATGGGAAATATAGCGATAAGAGGGAACAAGTTTGGAGGAGGAACGGTTGGGCGCAGTAAGATCGAGATTGTCGATTGGGATGGTGATGGTGTGCTGGATTTGCTGATTGGTACTTATGGCAAGCAGTCTATTCCTGATACTTTAACAGGCCTTCCAATTAATATGAAACCTAAAAGAGGGTCTACCATACTTTTCCTCAAAAATAATGGAACTGATGAGAAACCAAATTATGACTATCCTAAAGTACTAAAGTTTAAGGGTATTAATATCTCTCTGGGGGGGCATGAAATTGGAGCCGCTATAGCTAGAATTGGTACTGGGAAAGACCCTATGAATTTAATCATAGGCATAGAGACAGGTGCTTACATTTTTTATGACCGAAAGGACTTAAGTTGGTAAAGGCTAAGTTTTAGACATAGTTGTTGAATTTATATATCTTTGTATATTAAGGGCCTGATAATTGATAAAGCGATTGTAAGGTTTTTAATACTACTGAACCACGGATAAAACGAAAAATATATAAATGAAAACTTGTTTAGTCTCTTTTTGCCTGTTGCTAACTGTGCAGGTGATAGCGCAAACCAGCAGTTTTAGTCCTTCTCCTGATCTCACCACATCGGGCGGCGCGATTACGATTGCGGTATCTGCTGCCGACGAGAACGAAGGCAATGCATATTTTTCTGAAGCAGAACGTAATGAGCGTAACGGCGATTTGAACGACGCCTTGCGGTACTTTGGTAAAGCTGCTTTTGAGTATAACAATTCCCGGAATTTTACTCGTTATGGAACTGCCTTAATGCGTATGAGCAATGTTCATTATTTACTGGCCAACTATACAGAAGCGGAGCAGGTGGTGCTTAACGTGGCGCTGAAGAATTATGCGCGGATCGGCAGCAAAACGGGACAGATGGCATCTTATAGTCAGCTGGGGAAAGTTTGTCTGTCAGCGAATAAGCTGACAGAATCGCTGTGGTTTTATACGCAACAAGGCATTTTGGCACAACAGATGGGTAACAATACGTCTTACCTTGAGTCTATTCTTGGCATCGCTTACGTGAAGATCAAAAAGGGGGAATATATGATGGCTTCCAGAGATCTCAACCGTGCGGAAATGCTTGCGAGATCTTATAATAATTCCCAGTTTAAAGTAAGAATTAAAGATGCACGGGCGCAAATAGCTAAGAAAAAGGCTTAAATACAGTAACAAAATACTGGGGATGGTAATATTACTGTCTCTTTTGTGTTTATTAATAGATTTGGTATCATATTGGTTGATCATAATTAGGAATGGATTTTAAATTGTTCAAAGAGATGTTAAGAAGAATATTATTTGTAACCTTTACTGCAGCTGTTATAGCTTGTCAAGCGGCACCTAAGCCTCAGCTTAAAGTAGAAGGCATAGAAAATATACAACCGGATGTACAGCAGGGATTGGTATGTAAGCAGGTGGTGGAACTGATAGAAAATTACAATTATAAGAAGATCAAAATCAATGATTCTATATCATCTTTGATTCTGGACAGGTATATCAAGTCGTTAGATCCTTCCCGCACTTATTTTACATCAGCAGATTTAAAAAGCTTTGATCAGTACAGGACGGTACTCGATGATGACTTTAGAAAAGGCGATTTAAGTGTGCCCTTTTATATGTTCAATGTCTATCTGAAGAGATATAATGAATGGATTAATTATTCTATGTCACAGATTAAAACGAAATTCGATTTTACAAAAGACGAAACTTATGTCTATGACCGGGAAAAAATGCCCTGGGCGGTATCGTCTACCGCATTAAACGATCTTTGGAAAAAGCGTATTAAATACGAATTGGTGAACCTAAGAATTGCAGGTAATGACGATGCTAAAAACGTAGAAACACTTACAAAACGTTATGAGAATTTGCGTTTACAGGCGACGAAGGTTAACAATCAGGATGTTTTTCAAGAGGTTATGGATGCCCTTACAGGTGCAGTAGATCCACATACGAATTATTTTAATCCAAGAAATGCCCAGGCATTTAATGAAGATATGGCCCGTTCTTTTGAGGGTATCGGCGCAAGACTGATGTTGGAAAATGAGGTCTTGAAGATTTCTGAGGTCATCCCCGGTGGACCGGCATTTAAGAGCAAGTTGCTGAATGCAGGTGACCGTATCATCGGTATCGCGCAGGGTCAGGGAGAATTTGAAGATATATCAGGTTGGAGAATTGACAATTCTGTCGCAAAAATAAAGGGACCAAAGGGAACGGTTGTGAGGTTGAAGATCATTCCTGCCGCACAGGAAATGACCTCTAAGCCTGTGATCATCCAACTGGTTAGAGAGAAAATTGTTATGGAAGATATTTCTGCGAAAAAGACGGTGAAAACTGTCAATTCAGACGGGAAATCCTTTAAGATTGGTGTGATTACTATCCCAAGTTTCTATGCAGATTTTAAAGCGGCGAGTGCCGGTGATCCAAATTATAAGAGTACCACCAGAGATGTACGCTTGTTGCTGGATACTTTAAAAAATATGGATAAGGTAGATGGCATTGTAATGGACCTCAGAGGAAATGGTGGCGGTTCATTGGTAGAAGCCATTGACCTGACTGGATTATTTATTGATAAAGGTCCGGTAGTACAGGTGAAAGACTTGAAAAATGGTATAGAAGTCAGTGAAGACCGAAATGCCGGTGCTGCATGGACTGGTCCATTTGCGGTGATGGTGGATCGTTTGAGTGCTTCGGCTTCCGAGATCTTTGCCGGTGCCATACAGGATTATGGTCGGGGAATTATTATGGGTACACAGACGTATGGAAAAGGTACGGTTCAATCTTCTTTAGACCTGAACAGGATCGTTAGTGAGTCTATTATGAATAAATTAGCAGGTTTGATTGGGAAAAGTTCTTTGAAAACTGCAAATGGCGTACCTCAGCTGGGGCAGATCAACCTGACCATGGCTAAGTTTTACCGGGTGAACGGAAGCAGTACACAGCACAAAGGTGTAATGCCTGATATCCAGTTTCCTTCCCTGTATCCGATGGATAAAATAGGAGAGGACACGGAACCGTCGGCGCTACCCTGGGATGAAGTTTCGAAATCTAACTTCAAGCCCGTACAGGATTTGACGGCGGTTAAAGCGGAGCTACAAGCTAAGCACGACGAGCGCATGAAGAAATCTACGGATTATAAAATGCTACAGAAAGATATTGCAGAAATGAAGTCACGGCAGAGTGAGGTTTCAGTAACCTTAAACGAGGCTAAATTGAAACAGGAACGTGATAAGCTGGAAGCAAGTGCATTGGCGAGAACAAATGAAATCAGGAGTTCGAGGGGGCTTCCTCCTTTGAAAAAAGGCGATAAGATTACGAAGGAAGAACGATTGGATTTTGTTGAAGAAGAGAGTTTGAATATATTGGCTGATCTTATGCAGAATGCCAAACCTTACGAAACGGTAAAAGTGAATTAGGAAATTTACATTTAAAATAATTGTAGAAGGCTGCCTGATTATATGAGGTAGCCTTCCTAATATCAGGGCATAGATATTGCATGTTGGATCTTAAATCTAATTAATTATCTATCGCTATGAATGTTAAACGTACTTTTGGAACTATCCTAACTGTATTAGGAATTATCGGACTTATATATGCCGGGTATGGCTTTGTACAGCATAGTATACAGACCAGGGAGTTAATCGTGATCGGGATTATCGGATTGATCTTCTTTATTTCAGGCATTGGCTTGGTTAAGAATACCAAAGACGAATCTTAACTCATTTATTTCTGCTTGAATGAGATATACTGTCCTATTCTGGCTTCAAATGAATATATCGTCCCTTACTGAATTCAAGACGATGTTCAGGAAAGTCTGTATTCGTTAAATGGATGATTTTCTTAAATGCTGCCTGATTCGGGTCAATAGTTAGTCTGTTTATTTTGTCTTGTTTTACGGATTGGATGTCGGCAAATAGAAAATCGCCTTTATTGTTTATTTTAAGGTTTACAATTGGCGCTATACCATTTGGACCTGAAAGACTAAATTGACCATAGGTGCAGAAGTTGCCGAGGCTATAGGCAATGAACTTGTTTTTATAAACCTCCACAGCGCGTGTCACATGGGGGCCATGACCTAAGACAACATCTGCTCCAGCATCGATAACGGCGTGGGCAAATTCATAGACATTGCCCCGGTCTTCTTTGTAAAATATCTCTGTTTGCCTGGTGACATGTTCGTGCTTTGCTCCTTCTGCTCCACCATGAAAGGATACGATAACGATATCGGCCATTCGCTTCAGCTGCTCGACAATTAGTTTTGCACTGTCTATGGCTGTGATTTGGGGTGTGAAATCATTGGGGGAGAAGGCACAAAACCCGTAGGTAATACTGTCTTTCTGAAATATGGTGTAGGGTTGTGAAACGAGTCCTGCATGATGGATGCCGAGTGAATCCAGAATTTTGGTGCTGCGGCTGCGTCCTGCGGCACCAAAATCCCCAACATGGTTGTTGGCCGTGCTAAGCAAATTAAATCCTGCTTTCTGAATAATCCCACCATACCTTTCCGGCATTTTGAAGGCATAACAACTGGTGCTATTGGGGTCTTTACATTTGGTCGATTTACCTTCGTCGAGCAATGCGCCCTCGAGATTGCCAAATACGATATCGCCTTTTAGATATTGGGCAATTTGTTTGAAGCTGTTTCTTGCATCATCAGGAGGGAGGTTTTTCCTGGAAGGGTAGTGAGAACCGATCATGATGTCCCCTACGGCAACAATGGATATAGTATCTTTCTTATTGCTGTCTGCAGCAAGTTTAGGTAAAGAATCCTGAGCCGGAAGTTCTGGATTATTAACTTGCGTAGCACCATTGCTATTTCCAGCACAACTAAACAAAACCGGGCAGAATAATACGATAAAGAAAGATATGCTATATAGTTTCATAAGGTTTTGAGTATGTTCTCTTCATAAAAAAATCCTCCCGGATTGATTCAGGAGGATTCTATATGGTATAACAGAGAGGTTTTTACTCCTCTACAAGATCATTTTTAGTGGATTCTAAAATCCGGCCGCCTTTATAGAAATACCTTGAATAATAAGGTTCGTTTAGATTGCTGATGACAACTCCTCTGGAAGAGGAAGCATGAGCGAAACGATTATCGCCAAGATATATACCGATATGACTGATGCTGCGGCTTTTAATCTTGAAGAAAACAAGATCGCCTTCTTTAAGTTCTTCCTTAGGTAAAGGATTGACCATTGAGAAAATATCCCGTGAACTTCTTAAGATCGTTGTGTTGAAAACTTTATCATAAATAGCTTTAGTAAAGGCCGAACAATCGATGCCTTTCTGTGTATTGCCTCCGAAACGGTAAGGGGTACCGATCCATTCGTATATAAATTTGTAAAGCTTTAAATTTGAAGTTGCATCTACCGCAACACCCATCACCTGGGAAAAATATTGAGAAGCTAAATTGTCTGGATCTTCTACTTTA
>Ga0160470_100283_pt1 | contig 33340 bp, 28 predicted proteins | sample HID1973I_E11MG_FD_108214 | JGI IMG/M metagenome (GOLD analysis project Ga0160470, IMG submission 108214) | Enriched mosquito-associated microbial communities from UW Madison campus, WI, USA - HID1973I_E11 MG | ecosystem: Host-associated > Arthropoda: Insects > Digestive system > Unclassified ... | reverse complement strand
TCGCCTGGGCTCGGCATACCCTCACTCCGGTCCTGCTCCGTGGGCCCGCCGCGATCGGCCATCCATGGCCGTGCGCGGCTAACCCGGCATCCATGCCGGGTTGCCCACTGCGCAGAACCTGCGCTCGGCCTACCCATGGGGCAAGAAGATCAAGATCAAAAACAGATCAAAAACAAAAGCGAGGCGGCCTGACAGCCGACCTGACGTTCAGGTGTTCCGCCGCTTAGCGTTATCCCCGTAGGAGCTGTCGAGTGAAACGAGGCTGCGCTCTTTTGACTTGGTTTTTAAGGCAAGATCAAAAGATCGCAGCCTCGTTTCACTCGACAGCTCCTACATTTTGGGGTCAGACCATGGCGGCGTTTTCCCGATGACATTGCGTCATCGTTAACGTCCATCGCGAGCAAGCTCTGCTCCCACAGGAAAACGCGCAGGCTTCAAGCGTCAGGTCGGCTGTCAGGCCGCCTCGCTTTGCTTTTGATTTTGATCTCAGGCGCCCCGTTAAACCACGCTGGCCGAACGCAGGTATTGCGCAGCGGGTAAACCGGCAAGGATGCCGGTTTAGCCGCGCTGGGCCAGGGATGGCCCATCGCGGCGGCCCGCGGAGCAATGCCGGAGTGAGGGCACACCGAGCCCAGGCGAAGTGCCAAGTGGTGGGGCAAGAGCGTTTGGGTTACTTTTGCGCTCTTTCAAAAGTGACTCGCTGTAAAAGCGAAACCAATAGAAGCCTCGACCGCAGGAATGGATATGTACACCGGCAAGAATCACACGGCCGATCAGGCCGCCATCGCCGGCAAGCCAGCTCCCACAGTTTGATTTGGGTATACCCGCCAGAAATGAGCGACTGTCAGGCCGCCATCGCGAGCAAGCTTTGCTCCTACGGTGAACGCCTCTATCACTCATCCTTCTCGCAATTCACCATCCACGCCACACCAAACCGATCGTTCAACATGCCAAACCGCGCCGCCCAGAACGTCTTTTCCAGAGGCATCTGCACGCTGCCATCCTCTTTCAGCGCATTAAAGACCCGCTCCGCCTCGGCAATGCTGTCGACATTCAGCGAGATCGAACAACCCGCCATGTCATCGGTGGGTCGATCCGGCGTCGTGTCCGAGCCCATGATCGCCTGATCACCCACCAGCAGACGGGTGTGCATGATCAGGTTATGCAGATCCGCCGGAACATGTTCGCGGGCGGGGCTTTCACCGAAGGTCATCATCATTTCGATCTGACCTTGCAGCGCCTGGGCGTAAAAAGTGAAGGCGGCTTTGCAGTCGCCGTTGAAGATCAGGTAGGGATTGATTTTCATGTTTCAGCTCCCGGTCATTGAAGGGATCACACCGGTTTTGACGACGGATTCGTCAGCCAATTCCGATGGACATCGACCCGGGTAGCAAAGCCCTAAATCGCAGCGAGTGCTGAGGTTTTTTTAGATGTTTTTTCTATGGAAGAGGCGAGGCTTATTGCTTCGTTCGAACGTCGCGGTGCCAGCAAGCGTTCGATGGCGCCACTGACCAGGTTCTCGAGCATTTCATCGCGCTCGGATTCCTCCAATGGAGAGTGCGTCAACCAGGTCGGCGCGCTGTTGAGTATCGACGCAATGGCATGACCGGCGGCCACCAGACCCTCGGCGCTGAAGCGTGATCGAACACCGAGCATCTTCAGCAATTTACGCTCGTACTGTTCGCGCAATTGCCGAACCCGCTCTTGTTGTTCGTCATTCAGACAGCCGCTGTCGCGCTCTGCCAGACGGAAGTGCCAGGGCATTTCCTGATGCAGATTCAGGTGGGCGCGGATCAGGCCATGGAGCCGATCGCGTTTGGCCGGCGCCTTCTGTTCGATGCGTCCGAGGGTCGCCAGCAGCTCTTCGTAAAACTCCTCGATCAGGTCGAGGAGCAAGTGCTGCTTGCTGGGGAAATGGTGATACAGCGAGCCTGGCGCGAGCCCCAGGCACGTCGCGAGTTCGCGCATGCCGACCTGACCGAAACCCTTGCTGGCAAACAGCTCCAGCACCTTGTCGCGGTATTCGGCGAAACGCGAGCAACGCTCAGGCATAGGCATGGAAGCCACGCCCCGTTTTGCGTCCCAGGTAGCCGGCGGCGACCATTTCCTTGAGCAGTGGAGCAGGGCGGTATTTGCTGTCGTTGAACCCGTCGTAGAACGCTTCGAGAATAGCCAGCACGGTGTCCAGGCCAATCAGGTCAGCCAGTGCCAACGGACCAATGGGCTGATTGCAGCCCAGGCGCATGCCGGCGTCGATGTCGTCGACGCTGGCCAAGCCTTCCTGGAACACCAGAATCGCCTCGTTGATCATGGGCACCAGAATCCGGTTCACCACGAAGCCCGGACGGTTGCCGGCGGTGATCGCGGTTTTGCCAAGCGTGGTAGCCATGTCCAGCGCCAGGGCGTGGGTCGCGTCACTGGTTTGCAGCCCGCGAATCACTTCGATCAGGCCCATCACCGGCACCGGGTTGAAGAAGTGCAGACCGATGAAACGCTCAGGGTGGTTGACGCTGGCCGCGAGTTGAGTGATGGACAGCGACGACGTGTTGGAGGCGATCACGCATTCGGTACTGACCTGTGCGGCAATCTGTTGCAGCACGCGCAGTTTCAGGTCGAGGTTTTCGGTGGCCGCTTCGATCACCAGTTGCACGTCCTGCAAGCGGCTGTAATCAGTGCTGGTGCCGATGCGCTCGAGGATGGCGAGTTTTTGCGCTTCGGTCAGGGTTTCCTTGGCGATCTGGCGATCAAGGTTCTTGCCGACCGTTGCGAGCGCTTTTTGCAGGGCGCTCTCGGAGATGTCGAGCAAGGTGACGTTGAAACCGGCCTGGGCGCAGACCTGGGCGATGCCGTTACCCATGGTGCCTGCGCCGATCACGCCAATGTTTTGCAGATTCATGTTCCAGTCCTTGCGATCAAACCGTGCGATACCTTGGCCGCCGTGGCAGCCGAAAGCGTACTATTGGCCGCGAGTCTAGAGCTGGCAGGGCCGTTGTCCTATGCCAAAACTGTTCAACGGCACTGGCGTTTTTTGCCATGCGGACACTGGGGAGTGAAACGTTCACATGCGGGAAAAGGACTCGGTCGCCGTCTACTTTGTACAGGCCATGATTCATGAACTGGGCGCGCATCCACAGCGTCTGGAAGCGGTGTTGCAAGAGGCAGGCATCGACCCGGCACTGATCAGGCAGCCCACGGCACGCGTGCCGGCGAGTGCCTTTGCGGCGCTGTGGCTGATTCAGATCCGCGAGCTCGATGATGAGTTCTTCGGGCTCGACTCCCATGGCATGCCCCCGGGCGCCTTCGCGCTGATCTGCCGGGCGCTGATTCAGGAGCCCGACCTGCACAAAGCCATGCGCCAATGCCTGGCCAATTTCTCCCTGTTCCTGCGCGACTTTCGCGGCACGCTGGCGGTGCGTGGCAAACGCGCGGTCATTAGCCTGGAATCACAGGCCAGAAGCGACGACGTCAGCCGTTTTGGCGAAGAGACGTTTCTGGTGCTGATGATCAGCCTGCTGTGCTGGCTGGGCGGGCGCCGCATCCCCATCGATCGCGCCGATTTTCGTCATGAACGCCTGCCCTTGAGTGACGACCGTTTGCTCTGGGGGCCGAACCTGACCTTCGGCGCCGAACGCACCGAGATCGAATTCGCCAGTCATTACCTGCGATTGCCGGTGGTCCAGGACCTGGCGTCGCTGAAAGTATTCCTGCGCACGGCACCGCAATGGCTGGTGATCCGATTCCGCAACCAGCATGGCCTGGCCTCACAGGTGCATCAGCGCTTGCGCAACAGTCGCTACTGCGAGTGGCCGACCCTGCAAGCCTTCGCCCTGGAACAGCACCTGAGCCCCAGCACCTTCCGGCGAAAACTCGAGCGAGAAGGCTGTTCGTATCAGGAGATCAAGGATGAAGTGCGGCGCGGCGTGGCGTTTGAGCAACTGCGCCAGAGCAACGCGAGCATCGGCGATATTGCCGAGCGCCTGGGGTTTCAGGAACCGAGCGCGTTTCATCGGGCGTTCAAGAAATGGACAGGGGAGAGCCCGGGGAAGTATCGGGCGCGGTTTCAGGGTGGGATTGGCGAAACGTCTGACAGACGCGACTGATTGAGCGCGACCCCGGTGATTTCATCCGTTTCGGGCTGTACAGTCTCGGGCTTAGTCTCTGTTCAACGCCGTTGTGACAAGGACGCTGACCCCAAGGAACTGGAGTTCGTCGACGTGACCGATATACAAAACATTCCCCCGTTAACCGCATCCCCGATACCGAATCGCTTCAGCCAGATCAGCCAATGGCTGTTGTGGCTCAATGAACGCGCCTGGCCATTGACCGTGGGCATTCTGCTGACGGCGGGCGTTTACCTGTATCAATACGTTCAGGAAGAAAAGATCCCGCTGAGCATCACGTCTTCCGCCGTCATCACGGCACTGCCGGTCATGGCCGCGATACTGGTGTTCATCATTTCGATTCTGGGGGCGTTCTTCCTGTTGCCGATCTTCGTCCTGTTCCATCGTTTGAATGATTCCGGCAGGCGCTTGAGCGACGAATTCACCTTGGGGCAAGCCTCCCCGGAGCAGCAGACACGGCATCGGCGCATGTTGGGGCGCTGGGCGGCGAGCCTGTTTATCCTCGGGTTCTTTTGTGCCTCGTTGAGTGCTATCGGCTCCCAAGTCTCGGGCACCTGGTACTGGGGGCTCGCGGCGGCAGTGGGCACGCTGCTGACCATGGCCGCGTATTACTGGCTGTTGACGCGGGGTGTAGAAGGCCCGATGTCGATGGATTTCCGGTTTGCCTGCCTCATGTCCGCCTTTGTGCAGATGGGCGTGATTCTCAACATTACGATCATCGCAATCGACATCGCTGGCCGCTACGTCAGCAATTTGTGGTGGCTGGTGCCGCTGATGCTGGCGGAGTTGCTGGTGATCTGGATCATCCAGCTGCTGGGTGCGTTGTTCGTGAAGAAAATGCACGGCCATGAGAACCCGGTTGCGCTGGTGGCGTGTGCAGTCATGGTGCTGGTGATCTTCCTGGGCTTGTACCCGCCTTCGGGCGCGAAACTGGGCGGATTCGCCTTTCAGGTTTCCGCGTCCGGCGCTCGTAACTGCACGATCCTGAATTTCGGCCCCGAGAGCAAAGGACTCGAGTCGATCACGGATCCCGACAGACCCGGGTTCAGTCGTCCACTGCGCGTCATCGCTGAAGCAGACGGTACTTATTACGTGAGGTTGTGGAAGACCGACTCCAAAGCCGTGCAGTTTGTACCTCGATCCAATCTGGTGGGCGTTGACGTCTGTCCAGTCGCTAAACCCAAGATCGCCGCCGCTGCAACACCCGCCCCGAACCCTGGCTGAAGTACCATGGCGTCTTGACGCCATCACCACGCCGGGTCCAGTGCCGTATGCCAGTTGCTCTAAACCGCTTCACCACCTTGCTGGATCAGGCTCGACGCGCCTTGCTGCTGGTCTGGGGCACTTCACGTGCACTGTTTCTCGGTCTGGTGCTGGCCACTCTGGTGGCCGGTGTTCTGCCGGCGCTGGCGGCGTGGTTGGGCCAGCGCATCGTCGATGCCGTGGTGTTCGCCATGCAACTGCATGCCCAGCAGGGCAGTGCGCCATTGTGGCCGGTGGTGCGTTACGTGTTGTTCGAGGCCGGTGTGTTGGCGTTGTTGTCCGGAACTCAGCGGGCACTGTCCGTTCAGCAATCGCTGTTGCGGGTGCAGTTGGGGCAGAAGGTCAACACGATGATTCTGGAGAAGGCCCAGACGCTGTCACTCGTGCAATTCGAGAACTCCGAGTTCTACGACAAACTGGTCCGGGTGCGGCGCGAGGCGTCGACCCGGCCGTTGGCGCTGGTCATGAAGTCCCTGGGGTTGATCCAGAACCTGATCGTGTTGATCAGCTTTGGCGTATTGCTGGTGCATTTTTCGCCATGGGCGCTGGTGTTGCTGGTGGTCGGGGCGCTGCCGGTGTTCTTCGCCGAAGCGCATTTTTCCGGCGATGCCTTTCGCTTGTTCACCCGCCGTGCACCGGAAAGCCGGCAGCAGAATTACATCGAGACGCTGCTCTCCCACGAGGCCTACATCAAAGAGGTCAAGCTGTTCGGCATTGCGCCCCTGTTGTTGCAGCGCTACCGCGATACCTTCACGCGTCTGTATGCCGAAGACCGCCGGCTGACCTTGCGCCGGGATGGCTGGGGTTTTGTCCTTGGATTGCTTGGCACGGGGGCGTTTTACCTGGCTTATGCCTGGGTCGTGGTCGACACCGTCCATGGCAGCATCACCCTCGGGCAAATGACCATGTACCTGGTGCTGTTCAAGCAGGGGCAAACGGCGGTGAGCAGCAGCCTGAGTGCTATCAGTGGGCTGTACGAGGACGGTCTGTATCTGTCGAGCCTGTATGAATACCTGGCCGAGCCGGTGATCGTCGATACCGGGCACTTGACCGTGGGCGCAGTGCCGGGCGATGGCTTGCGTTTCGAGAACGTCGGTTTCCGTTATCCGGGGGCGAGTCGCGCAGCCCTGGAAGGTATCGACTTGCACCTGGTGCCCGGCCACAGCGTCGCGCTGGTCGGGGAAAACGGTTCAGGCAAAACCACGCTGATCAAGTTGCTGACTCGTCTGTATCGCCCCGATCAAGGCCGTATTCTGCTGGACGGCAGCGACCTGAATACGTGGCAGGAAGAAGCGTTGCGGCGGCGTATTGGCGTGATTTTCCAGGACTACATTCGTTATCAATTCACCGTCGGTGAAAATATCGGCGTTGGCGATACGCAGGCGTTCAGCGATGAAACCCGTTGGCACGCAGCCGCCACTGAGGGCATGGCGGCACCCTTCATCAAGGGGCTGGACCGAGGCTATGCCACGCAGCTGGGACGGTGGTTTGCCGGGGGGCAGGAACTGTCGGGCGGGCAATGGCAGAAAGTCGCTTTGTCCCGCGCCTACATGCGCCGCGACGCCGACATCCTGATTCTCGACGAACCGACGTCGGCCCTTGATCCGGCAGCGGAAGCGGCGGTGTTCGAGCATTTCAGCCAGCACACCGAGGGGCGCATGACGTTGCTGATTTCCCACCGGTTTTCCAGCGTGCGCAATGCCGACCACATCCTGGTGCTGGACCAGGGCACGATCCTGGAGCGGGGCGATCACGACAGTCTGGTCGCCACCGGAGGGCGCTATGCGCAGCTGTTTCACTTGCAGGCGCAGGGCTATCGATAACCCTCAGGAATCGTGACCGCTGTGAGCGGTCGTTGGCCCGGCAACCTGCGGCGGCCTGGCTTTCATCAAGCCGTCGAGGGCTTGCCGGTACTGCGCACCACCCAGGCTCATGCTGTTGTTGTGCGTACCGCCGGGCACCAGTAACAGGCGCTTGGGTTCGTTGGCGGCGTTGAACAGTTGCTGACTGAAGCGCGATGGCATGAACTGATCGGCCAGGCCATGGACCACCAGCAAGGGCATGTCGATGTCGACGATCTTGTCGATGGAGTCGAACTTCTGTGACAGCAGCCAGCGCACCGGCAGCCATTTCACCGGCAGATTATTGTCGGCCACCTGCGCCACTGCATCACCCAATGAGGTGAAGGTGGACTCGATCACCAGGCCCCGCACGGGGACCGGGCCGTGGTCTTTTTTGGCCTGGGTCGCCAGGTCTGCAGCAAGGTCTATGGCCACCGCGCCCCCGAGGGAATGGCCATAGATCAGGCGCTTGTTGGCATCCGGCTGCATGGCCGTGAAGCGCTCCCAGGCTGCTCGTGCATCCTCGTAGACACTGGCTTCAGACGGCAAATCCCCCTTGCTTTGACCGAAGCCGCGGTAGTCGATGGCCAGCACCGAATAGCCCATGGCACGCAGTTGCTCGATGCGAAACGCCTGGCCGGTCAGGTTCCAGCGTACGCCGTGTAGATACAGGATCGACGGCGCATCACGACGCGCGGCCGGCCACCACCAGGCATGCAGGCTCTGACCCGCCTTGAAGCTGGCAGGTTTGATATCGAATTCCTGAACGTCTTGCGGCAAACCTCGATACCAGCGGGCGGTGCCAGGCTCGATGCGAAACAGCAATTCGCGCTCTTTGTACTCAAGCACCCCACAACTCGCCGGCAGGCCGACAATCAGCACGGCCATGCACGACAGCGTTAGCCAGCGTCGGCGCAGAAGAGCGAGGAGGGAAGAGGTCATGTGGGTCAGTCACCGGCAAGAAAGCTGAAGTTCGGTTTTTAACAGAAGCGCGGCGCAGACGGGGAAATTATCGACAGACCGTGGCACCCACCCTGTAGCAGCTGCCGAGGCACGAGGCTGCGTTGCGTGTCCGCAGGACCGCCCTCGGGGGGCCGCTGCGCAGCCCGACGCAGCCTCGTGCCTCGGCAGCTGCTACAAAGAGCGCGATCACGTCGTTTGTAAAACGTGGGCTCATGACGGCGATTGAAGGTATCACCCGATTCTGAATCCTGTTAATTCCCCTGTAGCAGCTGCCGAGGCACGAGGCTGCGTTGCGTGTCCGCAGGACCGCCCTCGGAGGCCACTGCGCAGCCCGACGCAGCCTCGTGCCTCGGCAGCTGCTACAAAGAGCGCGATCACGTCGTTTGTAAAATGTGGGCTCATGACGGCGATTGAAGGTATCACCCGATTCTGAATCCTGTTAATTCCCCTGTAGCAGCTGCCGAGGCACGAGGCTGCGTTGCGTGTCCGCAGGACCGCCCTCGGGGGGCCGCTGCGCAGCCCGACGCAGCCTCGTGCCTCGGCAGCTGCTACAGGGATCGCGATCACTGCACCTGCAACACAATCTTGCCGATGTGATCACCGGCTTCCATCCGCGCATGGGCCTGTGCGGCCTCGGCCAGCGGGTAGACCTTGTCGATCATGGGCAGGCAGCGTCCGGCAGCCAGTACTGGCCAGACGTATTCGCGCAGCTGTTCGGCAATCGAGGCTTTTTCTTCGCGGGTGCGCGAGCGCATCAGAGAGCCGGTGATGGTCGCGCGCTTGCCCAAAATGGCCATGAGGTCGACGTCCTTGGCATGGGCACCCCCCAGAAAGCCCAGCATCACCAGTCGACCTTCCATACCCAGTGCCGCGATGTTCTGATTCAGGTACGAGCCGCCCATGATGTCGAGGATCACATTGACGCCCTTGCCAGCGGTTTTGTCCTGCACGACCTGGACAAAGTCCTGATCGCGATAGTTGATCGCCTCGGCCCCCAACTTGCGGATCGCCGCACACTTTTCTTCACTGCCCGCCGTGGCGAATGCTTTGACGCCGAATTCGCGACACAGCATCAATGCAGTCGTGCCAATACCGCTGGTGCCGCCATGGACCAAAGCGCGCTGGCCCTTGCTGGCACCGCCGATGTCGAACAGGTTGGCCCACACCGTGAAGAACGTTTCCGGCACCGCCGCCGCGTGGACCCAATCCATCCCTTGAGGAATCGGCAGTGTCTGGCTGGCCGGTGCGACACAGAATTGCGCATAACCGCCGCCGTTGGTCAGGGCACAGACCTTATCGCCGACGATGAATTCGCTGACGCCCGCGCCGATGGCCACCACTTCACCGGCCACTTCCAGGCCCGGGATCGGGCTCATACCGGGCTTCATCGGGTATTTGCCCGCACGCTGAATCACGTCAGGACGGTTGACGCCGGCCGCGTATACGCGAATCAGCACTTCGCCGGCGCCGGCGGTCGGCACGGATTCCTGCCGGGGTTTCAGGACCTCCGGGCCGCCTGGTTCGGTGATTTCGATCAAGGTCATGGTCTGGGGCAAGGTCATTTTTGCTGTCCTGATTTGAAGGGTTCCAGTAGATGGGACCGTGTATTTGTGGGGGAGGTCAAAAGATCGCAGCCTCGTTTCACTCGACAGCTCCTACAGGCCTACAGGCCTACAGGTCTACAGGTCTACAGGTCTACAGGTCTACAGGTTTACAGGGGGCGGCAAGGATTGACGTTATTTTGCAGGAGCTGTCGAGCGGAGCGAGGCTGCGATCTTTTGATCGTCAAAACCTCCAGCAACAACGCCACCACAATGGCCCCCGCCGCAATCTCGAACAACACCGCGTGATGACCGCCGCTCACATTGAACAACGCCGAGTACGCAAACCCTGCAATCGCCTGGAACGTTGCGAATGACACCGTCGCGCGGCTCCAGGCAACCTGCTGTTGATGATGGCTCGGGATCAACTCATGCACCCGGGCCAGTGCGAGTGGAACAATGCCCGGCGGGAACGAACCGAGAATCACCGCCAGTACCGCGAGCGAAGTGAACGAGCTGGAGATCGACAGCAGCCCCACAGCAATCGCCTGCACCACCAGCACCAGGCGAATGCTCACCTTCGCCCCCAATTGATCCGCGAGAAAACCATAGCTCACCGGGCCAATGATCGCGCCAAGGCCGTACATGACCCAGATCAGCGCACCGACATGGGGTCCGGCATCCAGCCCGCGGGCCACGTAGTCGACCAGGAATACCATCGCCGGCACCAGCCCGGCGGCCATGAAGGCGTACTGGGCAAACAGCAGGTACACGCCCCTATCCGTCGGGTGCCTCGTCTCGTTGATCAAGGGCAATACGCTTGCTGCGTGAGTATCCGACGGCCAGCCAAACCAGCTGGCTGCCGTCAGCACCAGGGCCAACGCGCCAAGGCCGAACCAGGTTTGCTGCAAACCCAAGCTCAGCAGCGGCGGCACAAGGGTCCCGGAACCCGCAATGCCCAAGCCGATGCCCAGAAAAATTGCCCCGCTGGCCAGTCCTCGACGAGCTGCCGGTATGTGCGGCAACACGGTCGCGGCCACCAGCACCATGATCGCGCCACCGGCAACACCCGACAGCAAACGCCAGCCGAAGAACCAGCTCACTGACAACGGAAAACCACAGGCAAAAAACGACAGGGTGACGATAAGCATCATCAGCCGCAGCGCGCTTTTATTGGACGTGCGCTGTGCCAGCGGCCGGCCGATCAGCGCGCCGATCAAGTAGCCCACCAGGTTGGCGGCACCGAGGTAAACCACGTCACTGGCCGAGAACCAGTGCGCCTCAATCAACGAAGGAATCAACGGCGTATAGGCAAACCGCGCCAGGCCGATGCTGACCAGGCTGGCGCAAAGCCCGGCGAAGATCGGCAGCCAGATCGCGCTCGGCGGGTGACTCGATGAGTTGTGCATGGCAAATGTCCTGAGAGGTTCTTCCGGCCTTCAGCCTATCCCGGATCTTTGATGCATTAACGCAGCGATTCTGCGTTATCGTGATGCATCGATGCATCAACGGGGGAGTGGTTATGAATTGGGATGACGCGCGGGTGTTCCTCGCGGTGTGCCGGGAGTTGACGCTCAGGGGCGCGGCGCGGGTATTGGGGGTCGATCAGGCCACCGTGGGCCGTCGTATTACGTCGCTGGAAAAGTCCTTGAGCGCAACGTTGTTTTTGCGCACCTCAGAGGGATACGTGCTGACGGCAGTTGGCGAAGCGGCGTTGCAGGCCGTGGAAAAAATGGAGCATTCAGCACTGCAGCTGCAACGTCAGATTCAAGGACTGGATGACCGGCTGACGGGCACAGTCCGGGTCAGCACCACCGATTCTCTGGCCATCGATTTCCTGATCCCGGCGATTGCCCGGTTGCACGCCCTGCACCCCGACGTGCGGGTGCAACTGGACGCTTCCACGCAGATTCTCAGCCTGGCCAAGCGCGAGGCCGACATTGCCGTGCGTAACACCCGGCCGGAGAACCCGGACCTGATTGCCCGGCGAATTGCCCGGTGGCCGGTGGGGCTATTTGCGTCGCAAGCCTATGTCGATACCCATGGCCTGCCGCAACCGGGTTCGGCGTTCGAGGGGCATGACCTGGTGGTGTACCAGCCGTATTTGCAGGGCAACAAGGACATGACGCTGGTGTCTGAACCGGTGACCCGCGGGCGCATCGTCTCAAGCCTGAGTTCCGGCCTGTTGGTGCGCCGTTCCATTGCCGCGGGAATCGGGCTGGGGGAAATTCCGGTGTACATGGGAGAAAGGGACGGGCTGGTGCGGGTGTGGCCGGAGCGCACACGACCGGTGCCCTACGACGTGTGGCTGGTCACCCATGCGGATCTGCGACATACCGCACGGGTGCGCGCGGTCATCGATGAAGTGGTTGCGGGCTTTTCCGGGAGTGGTAATTAACAAACAAATCCCCTGTAGCAGCTGCCGAGGTACGAGGCTGCGTTGGGCTGCGCAGCGGCCCCCGAGGGCGGTCCTGCGGACACGCAACGCAGCCTCGTACCTCGGCAGCTGCTACAGGGGAACGCGGGGTTCTTACGGCATTTCAGGCAATTCCTGCGGCCGCAAATCAAACACCAGCACCTCGGCATCCACGCCGTTGCTCAACGTCAACACCTGCTCATTGCGAACCCGCACGCCATCGCCTTCCTGCAACGGCATGCCGTTGAGATCGACACTGCCACTGGCTACATGCACATAGGCGTATCGATTGGCGGCCAACTCGAGGGTGGCGCTCTCCTTGCCGTCGATCAGCGCGGCGTACACCCGTGCATCCTGACGCACCTTCAGCGAGCCGTTGCTCCCATCCGGCGAAATGATCAGCTGCAAGCGTCCGCGTTTTTTCTGCGTGCTGAAATGCTCCTGCTGATAACGCGGTTTGGCGCCGCTGACGTCCGGCACGATCCAGATTTGCAAAAAGTGCACCGGGCGTGTCGCCGAGTGGTTGTATTCGCTGTGGGCGACGCCGTTGCCGGCACTCATCAACTGCACATCGCCAGGGCGAATCACCGAACCGGTGCCCAGGGTGTCCTTGTGTTCCAGCGCACCTTCGAGCACATAGGAGAAAATTTCCATGTCGCGATGGGGGTGCTGGCCAAAGCCTTTACCGGCCGCCACACGGTCATCGTTGATCACCAGCAGGTCGGAAAAACCCTGCTCTTTGGGGTTGCGGTAGTTGGCAAAGGAAAAGGTGTGGAAGGACTTCAACCAACCGTGATTGGCCAAGCCGCGATCGGAAGCTTTGCGAAGGGTCAGCATGATGAATTCTCCTTTGTGGACGTTGATTCGTCCGAGTGAGGAGAAGGTTAATGGTTACTGGTGGATGCAATAAGTAGATGAAAATTGAAACACTGTCCTGTTGAGGTTGACAGTAATGTGCGGTGCATCACCTATTCTTGGCCGACGCCTGCGCCACACTTGGCCATAATGACAAACGCTCCCTGTAGGCGGCTTATTACCCGTTCCTTTTTATCGACCTCAAAGAAATCCACCCCATGAAAACAGTGGCAATGGTGCTGTTCCCCGACTTTCTCCTGCTCGACATGGCCGGCCCGATGGAGGTGTTTTCCATCGCCAACCGATACCTGGCGCAAGATCAACGTTACGAACTGTCGACCATCGGCACCGGGCATGGCGCACTGCGGGCCTCCAACGGCGTCAACATCACGGCGGATGTGCACATCGATCAAGCGGGCGACCGCTATGACCTGCTGCTGGTCCCCGGTGGGCCGGGCGCTTACAACGAAAAACACCCACCGTTGCTCGACTGGCTTCGCGGCGCGACCCGTCGCGCCGGACAATACGGTTCGATCTGCACCGGTGCCTTCGTACTCGGGCACGCCGGCTTGCTCGACGGCTATCGCGTGACCACCCACTGGCATTACACCGAACGGCTGATCAAGGGCTTCCCCAAGGCAACGGTCGAGACCGATCAGATCTACGTGCAAGACCGCAACCTCATCACGTCCGGAGGCGTGACCGCCGGCATCGATCTGGCACTGGCTGTGGTGGCCGAAGACCACGGCAAGAAAGTCGCCCAGGACGTGGCGAAAGTGCTGTTGGTGGTCATGAAGCGCCAGGGTGGCCAGGCGCAGTTCAGTCCGTTGATGGCCGCGGTAGCTCCCCATGAAACCGCCATCACACGGGTCCAGAACCATGTGCTTGAGCACCTCGATAAGCCCTTCAGCATCGAATCCATGGCCAGTCTGGCGGCGATGAGCCCCCGGCATTTCGCCAGGGTATTTGCCCGGGACGTGAACATGACGCCCATGGAATTCCTCCAGAGCGCACGCATCGACAATGCCAGAAACCTGTTGGAAACCAGTGAGTTGCCGCTCAAGACCGTCGCCTTCAAAAGCGGCTTCGGCAGCGTCCGGCACATGCGCTTCCTGTTCAGTGAAAAGCTCGGTTTGACCCCGACCCAGTACCGCGAACAGTTCAGCTAGGGGCAATTGTCCGTTGTGCGCACCGAGATGGCCGTGACGCTCCCACCGCCGCAGTTGTGCTGTCACCGATGCCTGCCAAGATAGATGAGAACCAATTGCAATGGAGGTGCGGGAATCCGGGTAAGCGTGCAATGGGCGCGCCGGGCCAGATTTCAGCACGTGAAATGCATGAACAGTCTCAGAGATTTGAACAGCGATACGGTGCTGCGATTCGGCCCGTACGCCTTTCACCTGCAACAACGGTTGATCCTGGAAGGTGACCGGCCTTTGCGCATGGGCGGTCGAGCCCTGGATATCTTGCAGGTGCTGGTCGAACATGCCGGCACCGTGGTCAGCAAAGATGAACTGATCGCTCGGGTCTGGCCGACATCCGTGGTCGAAGAAATCAGCTTGCGCGTGCACATCGCGGCGTTGCGTCGGGCGCTGGGCGACGGGCAGAACGGCCACCACTACATCGTCAACGTACCTCAGCGCGGCTATAGTTTTGTGGCCCCGGTGCAGGCCGAGAATGTGGAGGCGCTGGTCTCGCTCCAGACGGCGCACAAACCCCAGCACAATTTGCCCGCGCGCCTCACACCGGTGACGGGGCGGGATTCGATTGTCGGCAGCCTGGTGAGGCAGTTGCCGGTTCGGCGTCTCATGACACTGGTCGGCCCGGGAGGTATCGGCAAGACCACCGTGGCCTTGCGGGTCGCCGAACTGCTGTTGCAGCACTATCGCGATGGGGTCTGGCGGGTGGATTTCTCGGAGATCGATGACCCGGCACGGGTGGTCGATCAGTTGACGCAAAGCCTTGAGTTGCCAGTCGGAACAACCCTGGATGTCCTGGCCCGGCGTCATGCCCTGTTGGTGTTCGACAATTGCGAGCACCTGCTGGAGCGTTGCCGGACGCTGGTCGATGATTTGCTGAACTCGGCGCCTCGACTGTCAATTCTGGTCACCAGCCGCGAACCTTTGCAGGCGGCGGGGGAGACCGTCCAATACTTGCCACCCCTGGCCGTCCCACCGTCCTCGGCGATGCACAGCGTTGCCGAGGTCATGGGTTATTCGGCGGTGCAGCTGTTCGTCAGCCGGGCCCGCGCCCGTCAGCAAGGCTTTGCCCTGCGTGAACAGGACCTCAAGGCGGTCCGTGAAATCTGTCGGCGTCTCGATGGATTGCCGCTGGCCATCGAGCTGGCGGCGGCGCAAATCGATGCGCTGGCGTTGGTCGGGTTGCAGGCTCAGCTGGATAACTGTTTCCAACTGCTGACCCAAGGGCGGCGCACCGCCGTGCCACGGCATCAAACTCTCAAGGCTGCGCTGGACTGGAGTTATGAACGGTTGAGCCAGGGGGAGCAAATCGTGTTGCAACGCCTGGCCGTGTTCAACCTGTCGTTCACCCTCGATGCGGCTATCGGTGTGATCAGTTGCGAGGTGCTGAGCCCCGTCCGCTTGAAGACGCTGATGGAACGGCTTGTCGCCCAATCGCTGCTGTCTCTGGAGCGGACCAACGGCACCGCGCGCTATCGATTCCTCAACACCACGCGCACCTATGCCCTGGAGAAGCTAGAACACAGCGGCGAACTGCGTCTGTTCGAGTCGCGTTACGCCCATTACGTGAGCAGGGCGCGCTGGGTGTCAGGCGTGCACGTGCCCCTGGAGCTCGTCGAGTAACTGCCGGACGTTGATCAGGTCCGGTGTGGCAAAACCTTCGGTGAAACGCTCATAAATCGGCGACAGCAATTCATGCGCTTGCAGCCGTTTTCCCTGGCGTTGCCACAGCTGTGCCAAAGCCGTCGCGCTTCGCAGTTCCCACGCCAGCGCGCCCTGACTGCGCGCGACGTTCAACGCCCTGATCAAGACAGTCTCGGCCGTCTCAACCCTGCTGCAGGCGGCGGCTTCGGTCGGTGGATCCTCCGCCATCAGGGCCATTGCCCTGGCCCTTAAAATCTCCGCCGTACTCCAACCGGCCGCCCCCGTGTTCGCCCTCAGCACCAACGCCTCATCCACACACCCGGTGTGCAGCGTCACCATGATTTCGTTGATCAGTCCGGCACCGGGCAACGGGACGACCTTGGCCCCGGTAGCACCGATCACCTGTGCATAGTGTTGCGCCCAGTTGTAGAACAGCTGGACCGAATGCTTCTGGGCTTGCTCCAGCAGCAAGCGCAACAGTTCACGGGCAGTGCCGGTGTCGCCGTTGTACTGCGCGATCAGACAGCCCGCCAGCGCCAGGGTGTAGCAGATGGACGTGCCGTGATTGATCTGGATCGCGATGTCCAGTGCCTGCCGGGCCGTGCGCCAGGCTTGTTCCGGTTGGCCTTGCAGCCAGAGGATGCGCGCCAGAATCGTCAGCGAGGCCACGCTCTGGTCGTATTGCACACCAAAACCGTGAGTGAAACGGTTGAGGTGGCCGCTCTGGGCCATGCGCTGGATCACCTGTTCAGCGTTCACCCGCGCCAGCCGCTGGTTGCCGGCGAAGTGCAGGGCCAGCACGCGCAAGCGGTGCGTGCTCAGGGACAACACTTCTTCGCCGTGCAGTCCCAGCCGATCGAACTGCTGACTCTGCTCCAGCGCCATCTGATAGTGGCCGCAGCTGAGGTTGACCGCCATGTATCCGGACACCGCCCGCAATTCGCCGGCGACATCGTTGCACTGTCTGGCCAGGGATCGAGCGCTGACGAACGCTTCGATGGTTTCGGTCGTCCCGCCCTGGCTGTGGTAGCAGGAACTGCCGAGCGCGAGCTTGAGGGTCATCTGCAACAGGGGTGAGGGCTCTGGCGTGGCGTCGAGCAGGGCCAGTGCCTTGCGCACATAGGTACCGTGTTCCTTGAGCAACGACAGTTCCTGCCACAGCGGCGTGGAGGTCGCCGTCAACTGGATAGCCAGCGCCTGGGGTCCTTCAGCGTTAAGGCCCCAGTCGAGGGCGGCGCGGATGTCCGCCAGGCTCCGGGCGTAGCGCTCGATCCACAGGTTTGTCGGGATCAGCTCCCAGTCTTGCGCGGCCTGCTTCATCAGTGCCAGACAGCGTTCGGCATGACGTTTGCGCGTGTCCGGCAAGTCATGGGCCTGGTCGAGTTTTTCCAGCGCATAGCCACGGGTGGTGGCGAGCAGGCGGTAGAACACCTCTTCGTCACCGACCTCAACATTCAGCAGGGACTTGGCCACCAGTTGCGTGATCGAGCCGAACACTTCACACGGTTCGATCTGTTCGCCGACGATCACGGCCGCTGCGGATTCCAGGGTAAAACCGCCCCTGAACACACCGAGGCGACGCAGGCAGGTTTGTTCGCAGGGGTTGAGCAGTTCGAAACCCCAATCCAGGGTCGCACGCAGGGTTTGATGGCGCGCCAGACTCAGATGGGAGCCCTGGGTCAGCAGGCGAAAACTGCTCTGCAGTTGGGTCAGCAAACCACTCAGGCCGAAGCGGCCCACCTGCGCCGCCGCCAGTTCGATGGCCAACGGAATGCCGTCCAGGCGATGGCAGATGTCGATCAACAGCGGCAGGTCGGCGTCCTTCAGTTCAAAGCTATCGTGGCTGGCCATGGCCCGTTCGACAAACAATTGCAGCGCCGAAAACGTCAGTGCCTGGTCTCGATCGAGCACCGCAATCGGCGGCGGGCAATCCAGGGATTCCAGGCGTTGCACGAACTCGCCCTCGGCCCGCAAACCTTCCCGGCTGGTGGCCAGGATGTGCACGTGAGGGGCACCGCGCAAAATGTCTTCGCAAAGCAGTGCGACAGCGTCGATCAGGTGTTCGCAGTTGTCGATCACCAGCAGCATTTGTCGCTCGCGCAGGAACGTTACCAGGCCGCTCATCGGCTCGGCATCGTGCAAGGACAAGTCGAGCAGTGTGGCCAGGTGCGCAGTGATCATCAGCGGATCGTTGATCGGTGCCAGGTCCAGCAGACGAATGCCATCGCGATAACGCCCGATCAGTTGTTCGGCAACGCGCAGCGCCACGGTTGTCTTGCCGATACCACCGGGGCCGACCAGGGTGATGAAACGCTGGCGCGCGAGTTGCGTCATCAGGCTGTCGACCAGCGTCTGGCGGCCGATCAGGCGGGTGTTACGGACGGGCAGGTTATGACGGCTCGGTTCGACCGCTTCACCACCGGAATGGGCCTCGACCTGTTCCAGCGAAAAGGGCGCGACAAAACTGTACCCGCGCTGGGCAACGGTGATGATGTAGCGCTGGCCGGCCTGGCCATCGCCAAGGGCTTTACGCAGCGCCGCCATGTGCACCCGCAGGTTGATGTCTTCGACGACGCTTTTGGGCCACACCCCGGCGATCAGGTCCTGCTTGCTGACCACCTGTCCTGCGTGCTCCAGCAGGATCAACAGAATATCCATGGCACGCCGACCCAGGCGCAGAGGCTGGTCAGCCTCCAGCACCAGACGTCGTCCAGGGTAGATCCGGTAAGGGCCGAAATGGATGGCCTGGGTGGGGGAAAGGGTCAACGGGACACTCCTGCTTGCATCCGTCTAGTACGCGGTTTTCGAGCATATTCCTCAGGTTTGGTCGCCAGTGCAACGAGCGGGCTGGATGACTCCCGGGTGTTCGTCGTGACCGGCACCTTCACGCCATTGTCGCAGGCGCCGTATTGACTCAGCGTAGCGGTGGTCAGCGGCGCGTCCAGATGTTTGGCGCGCGATTGAAAATTAACAACGTTTAACTCGTCGCGGCGGGGGCCAGGCCCAAAACTCTGATGCAGCTGGGCAGTGAGCTGCGCCATTGCGCCATTGCGGATTTGCACCCATTTGGGTCTGTATCTGTAGGAGCTGCCGAGTGAAACGAGGCTGCGATCTTTTGATCTTGTTTTTTAATGCCAAAGTCAAAAGATCGCAGCCTCGTTTCACTCGACAGCTCCTACGGTTTTGGCGGTTTTTGCGGGTGCGCGTTGACGGCTTTGGCGGCCCGATACCGTCCAGCAACCCCACAGCCTGAAAAGGAATTCAACGCTTCTGGAGCAATTTCGGAATGAGCAATGTGGTGGTGGTCTATCACAGCGGCTACGGGCACACCCGGGTCATGGCCGAAGCCGTGGCGCTGGGCGTGGAGCGGCATTTGGGCAGTACCTGCCTGTTGGTTCCGGTGGAGGAGGTGGACGATCACTGGGACCGTCTGCACAGCGCCGACGCGATCATCTTCGGCGCCCCGACTTACATGGGCAGCGCCTCGGCGCCCTTCAAAGCCTTCATGGACGCCACGGCCGCGTTCTACCTGGCCCAACCCTGGCACGACAAGCTTGCCGCCGGCTTCACCAATTCCGGCTGCCTGTGCGGCGACAAACTCAACACCTTGCTGCAAATGGCGGTTTTCGCCGCGCAGCATTCGATGATCTGGGTCGGCCTCGACCTGTTGCCCGCACGCTCCAGCACAGGGGTGTTCGACGGACAAATGAATCGCCTCGGCAGTTCGCTGGGCGCCATGTCCCAGTCCAACGTCGAGCAACCTCCCGAGCAGGCGCCACCGCCTGAAGATCGCTGTACCGCCGCGCATCTGGGCGAACGCGTGGCGCGCCTCGCCGAACGCATGGCCCGTTCCTCGAATTGATCCATCCAATCCACGCAAAGGCTCGCGCCGGCAGAAACAGCTGCGCCGCAATACCTGTAGCAGCTGCCGAGCCTGCGAGGCTGCGTCCGGCTGCGAAGCAGTCGTAAACCCGGTAGACGCGGTCTGTCTGAAACACCGTGTCGTCAGGTTTTACGACTGCTGCGCAGCCGGACGCAGCCTCGCAGGCTCGGCAGCTGCTACAGGATTGGCGTTGTCAGGGAATTGAGCGTGAGGTTTGGACGTTCAGGCTTCGTCGGGACTATCGAGCTTGGAGTTGAGACGTGTAGACGGAGGACACGAGCTGGCTGCGCACAGTCCGGCAGCGCCATGCAAACGGGTTGATGCCTTCACTGCGGGTGAAGATGTGGCAGAAATGTGCCTGGTCACAGAAACCGCATTCCAGGCTGATTTGCGTCAGGGACAGGTCGGTGCTCTGGATCAACTGCTTGGCACGGGCGATGCGTTGGTGACGGATCCAGTCCTGGGGCGAGAGCCCGGTGCTGCACTTGAAGGCGCGGGAAAAATGACTGCGCGAGAGGGCGCAGGCGCGCGCCAGTTCGGTCACTTCCACGGTTTCACCCAGGCGTTCGAGAATCAGTTGCTTGGCCAGTTGTTCGCGCCACGGAGTCAAACCGCCGGTGTTTTTCTTTCGCGTTTCAGTGACTGCCGCGCGGGCGGTGTTTTGCTGAAAGTGAGCCATGGCAGAGGTCCGTGTCGGTGAAACTCATTCTTGTTCGCAGGGTTCTGGCTGGCGAGTTAATCGTTGTTAATTTCACTTTTATGCCGGGCGCTCTCAAGCAAACTCAGACACAATCATCCTCCTCGCGCCTGGCTGAACACCTAAGGAACCGTGCCAATGAACCGTAATGATCTACGCCGCGTCGACATGAACCTGCTGGTCATTTTCGAGGCCTTGATGTTCGAAAAGAACCTGACCCGTGTCGCCGAAAAACTCTTCATGGGGCAACCGGCGGTGAGTGCGGCTTTGGGTCGGTTACGGGACCTGTTTGACGATCCGTTGCTGCTGCGCAACGGCCGTGGCATGGAACCGACGGCGAGGGCGCTGGCGATTCTCAAGGAGCTGCAGCCGGCGATGGACACCATCTCGGGCGCCGTCAGCCGGGCCAAGGAGTTCGATCCGACGACCAGTAGCGATGTGTTTCGCATCGGGCTGTCGGACGATGCCGAGTTCGGTCTGTTTCCGCCGTTGTTGACGCACCTGCGCGAGGAAGCCCCGGGGATCATTGTGGTGGTGCGGCGGGCGAATTTTTTGTTGATGCCGGCGTTGTTAGCATCGGGGGAGATTTCCGTTGGGGTGAGTTACACCACGGACCTGCCGGCCAATGCCAAGCGCAAGACATTGCGCGACATTCCTTGCAAGATTCTGCGCGGCGATAAACGGCCGGGCCCGCTGACGCTGGATGAGTACTGTGAGCGACCCCATGCGATGGTGTCGTTTTCGGGTGATCTGAGTGGCAACATCGATCTGGATCTGGCGAAGATCGGGCGTTGCCGGCGGGTGGTGTTGGGGGTGCCGCAGTTCAGTGGGTTGCGGGCGTTGCTGGCGGGCACCGAGATGATCGCTACGGTGCCGGATTATGCGGCGTTTGCGTTGGTTGAGGGGTGTGCGTTGCGTGCTGAGGATCCGCCTTTTCCGATTGAGGCGGCACAGCTGTCGATGGCGTGGAGTGGGGTGCATGATAACGATCCGGCGGAGCGCTGGTTGCGGTCGCGGATCAGTGATTTCATGTCCAGGCCGTTGCCTGTTCTTTCGTGACGAGGTGGTTTTCAGGGCTCCCAGGCTCTTGGATCTGTACCCGATCCCTTGTAGGAGCGAGCCTGCTCGCGATTGCGGTCTGTCAGCCGACCCATTTTTTGCAGGTGTACATATCCATTGCTGCGGTAACGGCCACTTAGGGTTTCGCCTGACGGCGACTCACTTTTTTTTCAAACGCCAAAAAAAAGTAAGCAAAAAAAGGCTCGCCCCAAGCGTACGGCACCTCGCTAAAGCTCGGTGTTCCCTCGCTCCGGTATCCATCTGGGGGCATCGCCTACGGTCTGCTTCGCGACGACCTCCTCTCGATGTGTGCGGCTTCGCCGCACGGCGCTGCGCGCCTGACCCCAGCTGAACACCTCCACTCGGCCTCCCGACGGGGCGGGTGGATCAAAATCAAAAGCTTGCAGGCGAGCTAACGCTCGGCCTTGAGTGGTGAAGGGCAACGGCGCTGTGTGTTGGCTTTGTTTTGATCTTCTGTAGGAGCATAGCTTGCTCGCGATAGCGCCCGATTGACCGACCCGATTCATGCGGCTGTACTCGATCCTGTGGGAGATGGCTTGCCTGCGATGGCGGCCTACCCCTCAACCTGATCCCATGAATGTACCCAGCCTCACTGTAGGAGCTAGCCTGCTGGCGATTGCGCTGGCCCAGGCACCACCTGCACCGAGCTCAGCACCGACTCACTCCAGCCATGGTGCTTTTACAACCAATCCGAAAACAGCACACCCATCCAATTTCCCCCGCGACCATGCCGGCACTATCCACTCATGTCCCGACTTGCATGTCGGGGGTTTGTGCGTTTTTCCGGAGCCTTGCGTTATGCCTGAATCAAACTCACTCGACACGCCCGCAAAGGGTTTTGAGGAGGTCGTGACGCTGGTGGTCAAACACCGGGTCAAGGCCGGTTTTGAAGTGCCGTATGAAGCCTGGTTGCGCAACATCGTTGCCATTGCCGGTCAGCAGGAAGGGCACTTGGGCGTGGACGTGGTTCGGGGCAAGAACGCCGGCCTGGATTTCTACACGTGCGTGCTGCGCTTTTGCTCCACGGAGGCGATGCAGCGCTGGCTCGACTCGCCGCAACGGCTGGCGTTGGTGAACGAAGCCACGCCGATGCTTGCCGACGGCGACCAGACCGAAGTCAACCCGGTCAACGAGTTCTGGTTCGCGCCGCAGGCCGACGCTTCGACGCCGCCGCCACGCTGGAAGCAGGCGGTGGTGACGCTGTTGGTGATTCTGCCGCACACCTTGCTGGTGCCGCTGATCTGGGGGCCGGTGCTGCGCCTCAATGCCTTTCTCTCCAGCTACTTTGTCGCCACTTTCCTGATCACCCTGACCATCGTGGTGTCGGTGGTTTACCTGTTTATGCCGATGGCGACGCGCCTGTTCGCGCCCTGGCTGTCCTCTTCCACTACGCCTGAGGAAACGCGATGAACGCTGATCTGATTTTATTCAATGGCCAATTCCATACCGTTGACCGGGAAAACCCGCTCGCCAGCGCCGTGGCCATCAGCGAAGGCCGTTTCGTCGCGGTCGGGACCGATGCGCAGGCCATGGCGTTGCGGGGTGCAAATACCCAGGTGATCGACCTCAAGGGGCGTTGTGTGATCCCCGGTCTCAACGACTCACATTTACACCTGATCCGCGGCGGTTTGAACTACAACCTCGAGCTGCGCTGGGAAGGTGTGCCGTCCGTGGCCGATGCGCTGCGCATGCTCAAGGAACAGGCTGATCGCACGCCGACGCCGCAATGGGTGCGGGTAGTGGGTGGCTGGAACGAATTCCAGTTCGCCGAAAAACGCATGCCGACCCTCGAAGAACTCAACCAGGCGGCGCCGGACACGCCGGTGTTCGTGCTGCACCTGTATGACCGTGCGTTACTCAACCGTGCGGCGTTGCGCGTGGCCGGTTACACCCGCAACACGCCGAATCCGCCGGGTGGCGAGATCGTCCGCGATGCCAACGGCGATCCGACCGGCATGCTGGTGGCGCGTCCCAACGCGATGATTCTGTACTCGACGCTGGCCAAGGGGCCGAAGTTGCCGCTGGAGTATCAGGTCAACTCCACGCGCCAGTTCATGCGTGAACTCAACCGTCTCGGGCTGACCAGTGCCATCGATGCCGGTGGCGGTTTCCAGAATTACCCGGACGATTACCAGGTGATCGAGCAGTTGGCCAAAGATCAGCAACTGACCATTCGCATCGCCTACAACCTGTTTACCCAGAAGCCCAAGGAAGAGCTGGCCGACTTCAAGAACTGGACCAGCAGCGTGACCCTGCATCAGGGCGATGACTTTTTGCGGCACAACGGCGCCGGGGAAATGCTGGTGTTCTCGGCGGCGGATTTCGAGGACTTCCTCGAACCGCGTCCGGACCTGCCGCAAACTATGGAAGACGAACTGGAGCCGGTGGTCCGTCATCTGGTTGAACAGCGCTGGCCGTTCCGCCTGCACGCCACCTACAACGAGTCCATCAGTCGCATGCTCGACGTCTTCGAGAAGGTCAATCGCGACATTCCGTTCAATGGCTTGCCTTGGTTTTTCGATCACGCCGAAACCATCACCCCGCACAACATCGAGCGGGTGAGGGCACTGGGCGGTGGCATTGCGATTCAGGATCGCATGGCATTCCAGGGCGAATATTTTGTCGAGCGTTACGGCGCCAAAGCCGCCGAAGCGACGCCGCCGATCAAGCGCATGCTGGCCGAAGGCGTGCCGGTTGGCGCGGGCACCGATGCCACTCGGGTGTCGAGCTACAACCCGTGGACTTCCCTGTACTGGATGGTCAGCGGCCGCACCGTCGGTGGTCTGGAGCTTCATAGCGAGGGCCTTTCCCGGCAGACCGCGCTGGAACTCTTCACTCACGGCAGCGCCTGGTTCTCTTCCGAACAGGGCAAGAAGGGCATGATCAAAGTCGGCCAGCTGGCTGACGTTGCGGCGCTCAGCGCAGACTTTTTCAGCGTCGATGAAGAAGCCATCAAGTGGATCGAATCGGTGTTGACCGTGGTGGGCGGCAAGGTGGTGTATGCCGCCGGTGACTTCGAAAAACTCGGGCCGGCCAGCGTCCCGGTGCTGCCGGACTGGTCGCCCGTGGTGAAAGTCCCCGGCCATTGGCGCCCGACGTCGCCGATGCAGGCCCAGGTTCACCATTGCAGCGGCCCCTGCGGCGTACACGCCCACAGCCACGACCGGGCACGGCTATCGAACGCGCCTGTCAGTGATTTCGCAGGGTTCTGGGGCGCTTTCGGCTGCTCGTGTTTTGCCTTCTGACTCTCACAAAAAAAGCGTCGACCGACCGCGTCGGCGCTGTCTGTAACACCCATCCATCGAGGAGTTTTACATGAGCAATGTGCCTTACAAACGCTTGAACAAAGACGACGCGGTTGTCCTGCTGGTCGATCACCAGACTGGCCTGATCTCGCTGGTTCAGGATTTCTCGCCGAACGAATTCAAGAACAACGTGCTGGCCTTGGGCGACGTGGCCAAGTTCTTCAAACTGCCGACCATTCTCACCACCAGCTTTGAAAATGGCCCGAACGGCCCGATGGTTCCAGAGTTGAAAGAGCAGTTCCCGGACGCGCCGTACATTCCGCGTCCAGGCCAGATCAATGCCTGGGACAACGAAGATTTCGTCAAGGCAGTCAAGGCCACTGGCCGTAAGCAGTTGATCATTGCCGGTGTAGTGACCGACGTGTGCGTGACCTTCCCGACGTTGTCGGCATTGGCTGAAGGGTTTGAAGTGTTCGTGGTGACGGATGCTTCCGGCACCTTCAACGAAACCGTGCAGCAAGCCGCCTGGGCGCGCATGGCTGCAGCCGGCGCACAACTGGTGAACTGGTTCTCGGTGGCTTGCGAGCTGCAGGGTGACTGGCGCAACGACATGGAAGGCCTGGCAAATCTGCTGTCGCCGCGTATTCCGAACTATCGCAATTTGATGAACAGCTATTCGGTGCTGACCTCTAAATAAGCGAGCATCAGTAATAGTTTCAGGCAATCACGATACTGTGGCGAGGGGATTTAGCGAAACGTCGCACCGCCCCGTCCGGCTGCGAAGCAGGCGCAAAACCATCACACGAGGTGTACCTGATACACCTCGGTTGCAGGTTTTGGGGCCGCTTCGCAGCCCAACGGGGATGAATCCCCTCGCCACAAATGTATGCCTACAGCATTACGCCAATGCGCGGCGTTCCTTGCATGGACAGCGCCTTATCTACAAGGCGCTCATACATTCTGGCGTTTTTGCAGCCAACTCAAAAAGCCGTTTTTCTTGATGTGCACCGGTTTGGCCATCAACGCCAAACGGCTGTTCTGCTGCCGCACGGCCTGCAATTTGTTCAACGCCAGACCCACCTCGCTGCGCTGCTCCATGCAGTGTCGGGTCAATGACTTGTCGATCCGGTAGATGATGCACGAAGTCAGCGTGGTGAACGTGGCCATCGATGGCGTGTCGGTCAGGATGCTCTGTTCGCCCATGACCTCGCTCGGCCCCATGCGTCCGGCTTCGGTGTGTCCGTCACCGTCGGGAACCGTCGCGCTGACCACGCCCGTTGCAATGACCATCAGGTTGTCCGGCACCTCGCCCAGTTCCAGCACCACCTGGCCTGCCGCGTACTGCTGCGGGACCATGGACCGTGCCAGTTCATCGCGTTCTTTTTCGCTCAGGGAGCGGAAGACTTTCACTTCGTCCAGCAAGGCACGGGCGCGGGTGGAGGGTTCGATCACACCGTCGAGCTGCCGGGAAATACCCGCCGCTTCCAGATGCCGATGCGCCAGGTCGAACAGCTGATTACGCACTTCGCTTTTCTTGCCCAGCTCGGTAATGAAGCCGCTGGCCACGTATTCGGACATGGTTTCGCCGGCCTCTTTGAGCACCGCTTTCGGCGCCGGATTCAACAACAGGCTGCTGCTGCCTTGAAGCGTGCGATCCAGTGCGTCGAGCACCCGGCGTGGGCGGATGTGGTTGGGCACTTGAATGCTGATCGAGACGCCGTGCATGTTGCTCGGCCGACTGAGGTTGACGATTTTTGCCTTGGCCGCCACCGAGTTCGGCACCACTGCCGTACTGCCGGCACTGGTGAGGAGATGCGTGGCGCGCCAGTCGATGTCGAGCACCTTGCCTTCCACGCCGTCGATCACGATCCAGTCATCCACCTGATAAGGCTTGGTGGTGTTGAGTACGATGCCGGAAAACACATCGCTCAAGGTGCTTTGCAGCGCCAGACCGACGACGATCGCCACCACGCCTGAAGTCGCGAGCAATCCCTTGACCGGCAGCTCCAGCACATAACCGGCTGCGGCGACGATGGCGATCAGAAACACCAGCGCGCCGATGACATCCTGCAGTAACCGACCGCTGTGACCGATGCGCCTCATCAGAATCAGGCCGATAACCTCGGTGAGCACCCGTGCCGCGTACAACCACCAGAGAATCCCCAACGCCGTGGCGCCTGTTTGCGCCACGGAATCATCGGCAAACAGCGGTGCCTGCAACGGGCTGACGCCAGCGTTGATGATGAGCGCGCTGAACACCAGAAACAGCGCCAGGCGCACACCCACCCGAACGACGCGGTGTTTGAACGGCGCGAGGTGCCAGAGCACCGTGTCGATCACCAGCAGTAGGGCGCTCAAAGAGAGCAGGTGGGCGAGGAGGAAGGACATGGGGGGACGCTCCAGGGAGAATGTTATGCGTTCGATGTAGCCGCTGTTGAGCTGGTCAGACAATACGGACTCTGTAGCAGCTGTCGAGCCTGTCGGGACAATACGGACTCTGTAGCAGCTGTCGAGCCTGTCGGGACAATACGGACTCTGTAGCAGCTGTCGAGCTTGTCGGGACAATACGGACTCTGTAGCAGCTGTCGAGCCTGCGAGGCTGCGTTCGGCTGCGCAGCAGTCGCAAATCCTGTACACGCGGTCTTCCTGAACGACCACATCGACTGATTTCACGACTGCTTCGCAGCCGAACGCAGCCTCGCAGGCTCGACAGCTGCTACAGGGGACCGGTGCAGGCTCGCAGCCTCGCGAGGTCGCAAGGAACTCAGTTCAAATGCGTCTTCAGTTCCAGCGCCGCCTGACGCACTGCCGCTTTCACTTCAGGAATCTGGCTCAGCGGATTCAGCAAACCGAAGTCGTGAATCATCCCGTTGTAGCGCACCGCCGTGACCGGCACACCCGCTGCATCCAGATGCCGGGCGTAGGCCTCGCCTTCATCACGCAGCACGTCGAACTCGGCAGTCTGTACCAGCGCGGCTGGCAGGCCTTTAAGCTGTTCGGCGCTGGCTTGCAACGGCGATGCATGGACCTGCGTGCGTTCGCCGGCGTCAGTGGTGTAGTTGTCCCAGAACCAGCTCATCATGCCCTTGGTCAGGAAATGGCCTTCGGCAAACTGCTGGTACGACCCGGTGTCGAACCGCGCGTCAGTCACAGGCCACATCAGCAACTGGAAGCGCAATGCCGGGGTTTTCTGTTCCTTGGCCATCAACGCGACGACCGCCGCCATGTTGCCACCGACACTGTTGCCGGCCACAGCGAGGCGCTTGCCGTCGACGCCGATCTCCTGGCCGTGCTCGGCCACCCAGCGGGTCGCGGCGTAGGCCTGGTTGATCGCGGTCGGGTACTGCGCTTCCGGTGAAGGCGTGTAGTCGACGTACACCGCGACGGCACCGGAGCCGACGACCAGGTCGTGGATCAGTCGCTGGTGAGTCGGGTAATCGCCCAGCACCCAACCGCCACCGTGGAAGAACATGAACACCGGCAACTCACCCTTGACCTTGGCGGGGCGAACGATTTTCAGGTTGATGGTTTGCCCGTCGACCTTGATGGCGCGGTCGCTGACGTCCACACCCGACAGATCAACCTTCACTGAATTCTGCGCACCGGTCAGAACTGCCCGGGCCTCTTTCGGGCTCAACTGCTCGAGTGGCTTGCCACCACCGGCGGCGAGGGCTTCGAGGAAGGCTTGGGTGTTGTGTTCGACACCGGGGCTGCCTGCCGCAAACGCGTTGCTGACGGAGAGGGCGAGGAGGGAGGCGGCCAGGGTTTTCTTGACGAGGTTCATGCGGGCAAATCCTTTTAATGGGAGAAATGAGATCCCTGTAGGAGCTGCCGCAGGCTGCGATCTTTTGACCTTTGTTTTTTCGAGATCGAGATCAAAAGATCGCAGCCTGCGGCAGCTCCTACATGTCTGGGGTGAACACAGATTAATAGGGTGCCGGAAAAGGAAAAAGCCGCTATAAAGTGTTTGACTGTCAACCAGGACGTGACAATGAACCCGTTCGAAGATATGCGTATTTTTTGCCAGGTGATGGACTCCGGAAGCTTCACCGCGGCGGCCGATCAGTTGGGGCTTTCCAAGCAATTCGTCAGCCGACGTTTGATGCAACTCGAAGAGCGTCTGGGGGTTCGGCTGCTCAATCGTTCCACCCGGCGTCTGGACGTCACGCCGCTGGGCCAGAGTTATTACGAGTCAGCCTTGCGCCTGCTGGGTGAAGTGGAGCAAGTGGAGCAGGGCATCGCCGGGCAGACCACGGAGCCGCGCGGCACGATTCGGGTGAGTGCGCCGCTGTCGTTTGCGCTGGCTCACTTGGGTTGTTTGCTGCCGGTGTTTCTGCAGCGTTATCGCGACGTCACCGTAGAAGTCGACCTGAGTGATCGCCCGGTGGATTTGCTCAGCGAGGGGTATGACCTGGCATTGCGCATCGGGACGCTGGAAGACTCGACGCTGATTGCTCGTCGCATCGCGTCCATCGAGCGTGTGTACTGCGCCAGTCCGGCTTATCTGGCGGAGCGTGGCACGCCGCTTAAACCTGACGATTTAATCGCCCACGATTGCCTGCCTTATGGCCATGGCCGTCAGGTGCAATGGCGTTTCGAAGGGCAGGGCAAACCACTGGCCGTGCAGGTCACCGGGCGGATGCGGGTCAACAATGGTGAATTGCTCAAAGACGCAGCGATTGCCGGTATGGGGATTACGTACCTGCCGACGTTTATTGTCGGGGCGGCCATGAAAGATGGCAGGCTGATGGCGGTGCTGGATGAGTTTCGGCCGGAGCCGCTGACGTTGTCGGCGGTGTATCCGCAACATCGGCAGGGGTCAAGGCCCGTGCAGGCGTTGATCGAATTTTTGCGTGAGCGGCTGGATCGGGTTGAGGTCTGAGGCACACATCGAACCCGCGTAGGAGCTGCCGCAGGCTGCGATCTTTTGATCTTGATCTTCGAAAAAACAAGATCAAAAGATCGCAGCCTTCGGCAGCTCCTACAGGGGTGTGTGGTGCTCGGGTGACCAGCGTCCGTCAGGACCTCTTGTCATCGCCCGGTTCACCGCCGACATGCACGCCACGGTCATCACCGACTTCTCCGTTGGCATGCACGCCACGGTCATCACCGACTTCTCCGTTGGCATGCACGCCACGGTCGTCGCCGACTTCTCCGTTGGCATGCACGCCACGGTCATCACCGACTTCACCCGCACGATGTACCCCGTGGTCATCGCCCACTTCGCCGGCGCGGTGAACACCATGGTCATCCCCCGGCTCGTTGTGGGTGCCGTTGCGCCCGGACGAGGATGAGGCTGTGTTGCCGGAATGCCCCGAGCCATGGTCGCTGCCGCTGTGACTGCTGCCGCTGTTGCCGCCACTGCCGCTGCCGCTATTGCCACCGCCACCGCCACCGCTGTGACTGCCACCACCGCCACCACCGCTTCCGCCGTGACCGCCGCCATTGCCGCCGCCGCTTCCGCCGCCGCCACCACCACCACCCCCACCACCACCACCACCGCCGCCGCCACCGCCGCCCCCTTCAACACCCCCGCCCCCCCAACCACTGCCCCCGCCGCCACCACCGCCCCCGCCGCTCCCGCCACCGCCGCCGCCGCCACTTCCGCCACCCCCGCCACCACCATCCTTCGCGTGAGCACTAGACATACCGGAAAAGCTGTCCGGTACAAGAACCGTGGATGCCGACAGAACTGCGCCAATAGCCACTGCGAGCAAAAGCTTCTTCATGTGCATATCGATCTCCGTCTTTTTTTCTGGGTCTATCAGTGAATACTCGAGGCGAGCTCGAATATGGGGATGTACATCAGGATGACGATCACCCCGATCAGCAGGCCGATGAAGGTCATGAGCAAGGGTTCGAACAGGCGCACGAACCATTCCAGCCATCGGCTGATTTCTTCGTCGTAGAAGTCAGCGCTGCGTTCCATCATTTGCCCGAGGTTGCCGGACTGTTCCCCGGCGCGCAGCAGGCGCAGGGACACGGGTGTCACCAGGTGGTTGAGTTCCAGTGAGGTCGACAGGGATTGCCCTTCGCGTACCCGCTCGCACGCCTGGTCCAGGCGGCAACGCGAAGCGACGTTGAGCTGGGCGCGCACCATGCCCATGGCCGTGACGAGGGGGATGCCGCCCTGCAGCAGAATGCCCAGGGAACGGTAGAAACGCGCCAGTTCGTACATGACGATGCGCTGGTGGATGGCCGGGATTTTTTCGATCAGACGGTCGACGCCACGGCGAAAGCCCGGTTGGCGCTGAAGGAACACCAGGGCCGCGACGATCGCGGCCAGGGTCCCGAAGAATTCGCTCTGGTGGGCGTGCAGGAACATCCCGCTGCTCATCAGCACCTGGGACAGCCACGGCAGATTGTCGCCCAGGCCCTCGAACACCAGGCTGAAGCGCGGTACCACATAACCCATCAAAAATAAAACCACGCCGCCTCCCACCACCAGCAACAGCATGGGGTAGATCGAAGCGCTGACGATCTTCTGTCGAACCTCGTCCATGCGCTGGCGATAGCTGACATAGCGGCCCAGGGCATCGCCCACGGCGCCGGTCTTCTCGCTGGACTGTACCAGCGCCACGTAAAGCGCAGGGAAAACCGCCGACAGCTGGCCCAGTGCCTGGGAGAACGATTTGCCCTCATAGAGCAGGCGAACCAGCTCACTCAAGGTTTTGCGGGCCTGCGGGGCGTTTTCTTTTTCGGCGAGGCTTTCCAGCGCATCGATCAACGGTAGGCCCGCATTGAGCAATGTGGTCAGTTCCTGGCTGAACAACACTAGGTTGAACGTCTCGCGCTTTTGCAAACGCAGCGCTCGCCAGTGTCGCTCGGCGTGCAGGCTCACCACGCGCAAGCCCTGGTCTTCGACGATGCGCCGGGCTTCGCTGTGGCCGGGCGCTTCGACAGTCATCGACACCACGCCGGCCTTGCCCACTGCCTTGAGATGAAAGCGCATGCTCGCCACTCCGTCATTGCCAGCTGGTGATTTCGGCGTTTTCGCCTTCGCCGCCGGGCTGGCCATCCTTGCCCATGGAGAGCAGGTCGTACTCGCCGTTTTCGCCGGGATAGCGATAGGCGTAGTTACGCCCCCACGGGTCCTGCGGCAGTTTTTTCTGCAAATAAGGACCGGTCCAGCGGGTTTCGTCGCTCGGCGCGGTGACCAGCGCCTGCAAGCCCTGTTCGGTGGACGGGTAATGGCCGACCTCCAGACGGTACAGATCGAGGGCCTTGCCCAGGCCTTCGATTTGCGCCTTGGCCACCTTCACTTCCGAGCGGCCAAGCTGGGCGAAATACTTCGGTGCGACGATGCCGGCCAATAGCCCGAGCACCACCAGCACCACCAGCAATTCGAGGAGGGTAAACCCGCGTTGGGTACGCGGGGCACAACACAGACGCTGATTCATGATGACCTCACACAGTCGGCAGAAGGGTCGCTTTGATGGCTTATGCAATTGCCATGCTCAGGCCCCGACATTCTTCTGCAACCCCCGTCCTGCGGGCCTTTCCAGTTGCGGCACGGTGCTTGCGTAAGCCTCGTTCACGATCAGCCATTGGGGCATTACCCCCATTTTTCGGGGCAGGTCAGGGGAGGCACCATGATCAAATCACTCACCGCTGGACTGCTTGGCGGGCTGCTGCTGACCGGCGTCGTGCAAGCCGATGTGTTCGTTTCCGTGGACGCCAAGGGCGGCTACGTGTTGTCCAATGTTCATCGTCCCGGCCGCCACTATGAGCGGGTGATTCGCGAGCCCGAACAGGTCCAGGTCAGCCTCGATCAACAGCCCCAGATGATTGCGGCCAGGCCCTATGCCGAGCTGGTGTCGGCGGCCGCGACCGCCAACCAGTTACCGGCGGCGCTGTTGCATGCGGTGATCCAGACCGAGTCCAGCTACAACTCCAGCGCGACGTCACCGGCAGGGGCGGGCGGGTTGATGCAATTGATGCCCGACACGGCCCGGGAGATGGGGGTCAAGGACGTCTACGATCCGAAAGCCAACATCCAGGGCGGCGCCAAATACCTCAAGCGCCTGATGACCCTGTTCGACAACGACATCGCCCTCGCCGTAGCGGCCTACAACGCCGGCCCGCAAGCGGTGCTCAGCCGTGGCGGAGTGATTCCCCCGTTCGCCGAAACCCAGCGTTATGTGCCCAGCGTTCTACGCCAGTACCGGCGTTTGCAGGGGCTGGCCGTGGATGCACCGTTGTGAGTGATCACTGTCGGGGCCCACTTCCCCAAATGTGGGGGAGAAAAAGGGCACTGACTTAGTGGTGAGCTGATTGTGCCAAGGGGATTCCTGTGGCGAGAGAGGATTCCGTGGTGATGGGATTCCGTGGCGAGGGGATTTATCCCCGTTGGGCCGCGCAGCGGCCCCCCCTCAGTTTGCGCCGCCGACCAAATGCCAACTACCCGCCCCACGGCGTTCCTTCAGTGACAATGAAGGTTTTTTGGAGGGGGCCGCTGCGCAGTCCAACGGGGATAAATCCCCTCGCCACAGAATCCCCATGTCATAGATCCCCTTGCCACAGAATCCCCATGTCATAGATCCCCTTGCCACAGAATCCCCATGTCATAGATCCCCTTGCCACAGAATCCCC
>Ga0160470_100280_pt1 | contig 34354 bp, 33 predicted proteins | sample HID1973I_E11MG_FD_108214 | JGI IMG/M metagenome (GOLD analysis project Ga0160470, IMG submission 108214) | Enriched mosquito-associated microbial communities from UW Madison campus, WI, USA - HID1973I_E11 MG | ecosystem: Host-associated > Arthropoda: Insects > Digestive system > Unclassified ... | reverse complement strand
TCAAGGTGGCGGTGACGACCTGTTCGTACACTTCAAAGCTATCGAAAGCGACGGTTTCAAAAGCCTGAAAGAAGGCCAGACTGTTTCCTTCGTGGCTGAGAAAGGCCAAAAGGGTATGCAAGCTGCTCAAGTCCGCGCAGAGTAATTTTCTGCCGCACTAAAAAAACCCCGTCCATGTGACGGGGTTTTTTATGGGTCAAACAAAAGTCCGGAGCAATCAGCCGCAGTTGACGCGCGTGACCACCCGACTGGCATCGGTGTTCAGGTTCAAGCGGTCGGAGCGGTATTCCAGAGTGACCATGTCGTCGGGCATCAGAAACCGGGCATTTTGTGCGCCTGCGCGGGTACGCGCTTGTTCCAGCAGCTCAGCGGAAGCCTTTTTACCGATGGTGAATTCGGCTGCCTTTGCTTCGCAACGGCTATGACCTGCGTCAGTCGTCGTTACAGGGTCAGTTGCCGAATCGGTAGACGTACTGCTGCAACCAGCCAGCGACGTGGCGCCCAACAAAATACCCAATGACGCGAACTTCCAAGGCATGCAGCCTCCTCTTTTCAATAGTTATGCTGAGATTGTGCGACCACCGTTCCGACGTTTGGTTTCACCCAACGTGGTAGCACCTTGCCCTCAACGAATTAAACGCAGAGTTTGCCCGAGCGCTCGACAGTTGTTCATCCCTCAATCGTGACCGGATATGAACAGTCCTTAATACACGTCGATGTAGTCGAACGGCGGGTTCGGCCAGTTTTCCTTGAGCGCGTTGAAGATTTGCATGACCCAGACCTCATCGCTGGCAGCGACTCGTCCGACATAGCCGGAGCCTTTCGCCCAGGTCTCCAGACGAAACAGCAGCCCACCGATATCGGTACCGCCAACAATACCGGACGACAGGTAGGCGATGCCGCCTTTGGTCACCCGCAGCTGAGTGTGCTCATCATCACTGGCAGAGGCCAGGAGTTGACGGACAGACTCAAGAGTCAAACCGTCAGGCGTGTTCAAATCGATCTGCACAACGAGGTCCTCGAAGAGTCTACAAAGACCAAGTGTCGCATAGCCCTCTTCTCATGCCTAAGTCGGAGTGCCAAATGCCGCGCAAAATGGTTAACTCCACAGCCAGACATCCCCGACTTCACGAGCGCCTTCATGACCACCGTAAGTATCGACGCCGACATCAAAGCCAAGTGGCCACAGGGCCACAGCTCCTACAGCCCCGGCAGCCCGGAAGAGTTGGCAATCATCGGCATAGATCTTTTGGTGAAGGAACTTGGCACCGAAGCGGCGCAGTCATTTATCGCGCAGATCTTCGAGAAGTACCCGGCAGACTATATGGGTATGACGCAGTCAGGGCGAGGGTAAAACCCCGCAGGCTGGCACCTGCGGGCGAATCTTATTTCAAACGGGCCAGACGTTGGGTCAGCAGGTCGAAGAATCCCTGAGCATCCCCGCTCTCAACCCAGAAAGCGTTCTTTGGCGCTTTCAGGCCGTCATGCCAGTCGACGATGGTCTGGCCGAAGGTCGGACCTTCACGGCTATCAACCACTACGTTGACCGAACGCCCCGTGAACAATTCTGGCTTGAGCAGGTAGGCGATCACCGTAGCGTCATGCACCGGGCCACCGGGAATGCCGTAGTGCTCCATATCGCCCTTGACGTATTCATTGAGAATATCGCCCACCAGCTTGCTGGCGTTGTTGTTGAGTGCCGCGATCTGTTTCAGGCGCGCCTCGCTGGTGAGGATTTTATGTGTCACATCCAGCGGCAGATAAGTCAGCTTAACGCCGCTTTTAAGCACGACTTCTGCAGCCTGCGGGTCGGCGAACAGGTTGAACTCGGCCACCGGGGTGATATTGCCCCCATTGAAATGGGCGCCGCCCATGATCACCACTTCCTTGATGCCCTGAACGATTTCAGGCTCCTGGATCAGCGCCAGCGCGAGGTTGGTCTGCGGGCCAAGCATGGCGATCGTGATGCTGTGGGGTTTGGCGGCTTTCAAGGTATCGATCAGGTAATTGACCGCGTTACCCTCGGCCAGACCTTTCTTAGGCTCGTGCACCGTGACACCTGACAGGCCTTCCTTGCCATGAATGTTCTCGGCATAGATAGGCGTGCGCATCAGCGGCCTCGGAGCACCGGCGTAGACCGGCACCTCTTCGCGCCCCGCCCACTCTCGAGCCAGCCGCGCATTACGGGAAGTCTTGTCCAGCCGCACATTGCCGGCCACGGTGGTCAGCGCACGAATGCTCAACTCTTCCGGCGAGGCCAGGGCGAACAACAAGGCAACCACGTCATCCGCACCGGGGTCGGTGTCGATGATCAAATCGATTTTTCCCGCCGCCTGGGCGCTTGTTGCAGTAATCAGGGACAAAAGCAGAAGACTCCTAAGCATTTGGTGCAGTTTCTGAGCATAGCGGTGCATAGCGCACTCCTTGTGCGTGGGGAAACAAAATGAGTCAAAGGACTGTTAAAACGTAACGCCCGATATCAGGACGATGTTGCAGTAAGGCTGGCATTCGCCGGTACGAATCACCGCTCGCGCTTGCCGGCTAAGCACCTTGAATTGGTCGTGGCTGAGCAGCTCACGCCGTCCCAGATCGCCCCCGGCATTCAGCTCGTCCAATGCCGCCAATGCCGTCGGCTTTTTGTCTAGAATCTCCTGAGCCAATACATGGCTTTCGACCTGCATTTCACTGAGCACGACCTTCAAGGTACTGGTGAAGTCCGGGATGCCGTGGGTCAACGCCAGATCGATCAGTTCCACTCCTGCAGGCACCGGTAGACCGGCATCGCCGATCACGATCATGTCGCCATGCCCCAGTGACGCGATCAGCCGCGAGAGCGCGACGTTGAGCAAAGGTGTCTTCTTCATTGTGTTTTAAAGGCCTGTACGTCGAGTAACGTGGGAATCGAAGGTTGCGCGCCCGCACGGGTCACCGACAGCGCTGCGGCAATCTGGCCGAAACGGATCGCGTCGAGTTCGTTTTGGCCGGTCGCCAGTGCAGCAGCGAATCCACCGACAAAGGTGTCACCGGCAGCCGTGGTGTCGACAGCCTTCACCTGAGGCGCCGGAAAGTGTTCGAAGCGGCTGCCACTGGCAAACAGCGAGCCTTGAGCACCGAGCGTGATGATCACTTTACCGGCGCCCAGGGCAATCAGCCGAGTGGCAGCAGCTTTGGCGGTTTCCAGAGAGTTCACTGGCAAACCGCTCAAGGCTGCGGCTTCGCTTTCATTGGGGATCAGGTAATCAATGGCCGCATACCAATCCGCCGGCAGCGGATGACTGGCAGGCGCCGGGTTGAGGATCACGGTTTTACCCAGCTCTCGCCCGCGCCTGAGCGCATGTCCAACGGTGGCATCAGGGATCTCAAGCTGACAGATGATCACGTCGGCAGCCTGCAGGACGGGATCGAAGCAACCGATGACCGCAGGCGTCAGCGCACCGTTGGCACCTGCGACGATCACGATCGCGTTCTGGCTGTTGTCATCGACCACGATCAGCGCCACGCCGCTGGACCCTTCTACGCAAGTGACTGCCTGGCAGTCGATCTGCTCGGCGAGCAACGCGCCGCGCAACTCCTCGCCGTAGGCATCGCTGCCAACGCAGCCGACCATCGACACCTGTGCACCAAGCCTGGCTGCAGCCACGGCCTGATTGGCGCCCTTGCCGCCGGACACTGTGGCAAAGGAGCTACCGATCAGCGTTTCGCCGCCTTGGGGCAACCTTGGCGCTCGGGTGACCAGGTCCATGTTCAGGCTGCCTATTACCACTACTTTTGCTGACATTCGTCACTACTCGTCAATTCTGGTTTAGCGATATTCCGAGAACACCCCGGCCAATGGCGCAGTCGATTCTCGCAGGACAATGCTGGGCGTCACGATCCGTTGATCGGTGGCCATGTCCGGTGTGGCGATCCTTCGCAAAAGCACTTCAGCGGCCATTTCCCCGAGCTGCAGGATCGACTGCCCCACGGTCGTCAAGGCCGGATAGACATAACGGCTCATCTGGATGTCGTCGAAGCCGATGACCGACAACTCGCTTGGCACGCGAATATTGCGCTCGGCAGCGGCTCGCAACACACCGATACCGATCATGTCGTTACCGGCGAAAATAGCGGTGGGCGGGTTGTTTTCCAGCAGTATGGCAGCCGCGCTGTAACCTCCCGTGCTGGTGAAGTCGCTTTCAAGCCTGCGCTCCGGTGCTACGTCGACGCCCGCCTCTTTCAAGGCCCGACTAAAACCGGCCAGACGCATCTGGGCCACACTGGTACTCGCCGGCCCGCCGATCGTCGCGATGTCCCGATGCCCGAGCTCCAGCAAATGACGCGTCGCCAGGTACGCGCCATATTCGTGATCGATGCGTACAAGGTCGGCATTCACGCCTTCCAGATTGCGGTCGACAATCACCATGGGGGTGCGCACACCGGCGAGACCTTCCGCCAGCCCGGCATCCCCACCGGCCGATGCCACGATCAGTCCGTCAATGCGCTTTTCCAGCAATACCCGCAGGTAGCTGCGCTGTTTGTCCGGATTATCGTCGGAATTGCAAAGAATCACGCAGTAGCCATTGCGCTCACAATAATCCTCGATGCCGCGCGCGAGTTCGGCGAAGTATGGGTTGAGGCTGTTAGGCACCAGCAACCCGATGGTCGCCGTAGTTTTCGCCTTCAACGACCGGGCCACCGCGCTAGGCACGTAGTCGAGGCTTTTGATCGCCGCCTCGACTTTGATCCGCACTTCTTCGCTGACCGGCCGTGTCTTGTTCACCACGTGAGACACCGTGGTGTAGGAAATTCCTGCAAGCGCTGCGACATCCTTGATAGTTGCCATGAATCAGGTCCGCCGGCTTGCGCGCTGACTGCGATAAGTATCCAGCACCACGGCGATCACGATGACTGCACCGGTGATAATCCGTTTGGTCGGTTCCGTTGCGCCGATCTGTGCGAGCCCGGCCGCCAGGACGGAGATGATCAGAACGCCGAAGAAGGTACTGATCACCGAACCCCGGCCGCCCATCAAACTGGTGCCGCCGATCACCACCGCCGCGATCACCTGCAACTCCAGGCCTGAGCCGGCATTCGGATCCGCCGCTTCCAGCCGGGAAATCTGGAACAGTGCGGCAATACCGGCCAGCAGCCCCATCAGACTGAACACCAGAATCTTGTAGGGCTTCGGATTGATCCCTGCCAGGCGCACCGCCTCTTCATTGGTGCCGATACCGATCAGATAGCGACCGAACACGGTACGGGTCAACACCGCCTGAGCAATGATGATGATCAACAAGGCAATAATGAACGATGGCGAGATGCCAAACGCGATCGGGTTGGACAACCACGCAAAGGAATCACCGATGTACGCGGTGCGCGAACCGGTCATCTGGTAGGCCACGCCGCGAGCCATTTCCAGCACACCCAGGGAAACAATGAACGACGGAATGCGCCATGCCACGGTGATCGAACCGGTAATGGTGCCGGCCAGCGCCGCAACAGCCATGCCGAGCAACGCCGCAGGCAGCACGCTCCAGCCCCAGCCCAGAATCGCCACGCTGACCGCTGACGCCGCGAGCGCCAACACCGACCCCACCGACAGGTCGATGCCGCCGATGATCAACACGAAGGTCATGCCCACGGCCAGCACCATCAAGTCCGGAATCTGGTTGGCCAAGGTGCTGAACGTGTCGTACGAAAGGAAATGGCTGCTCAGGACCGAGAACAGCGCGATCATTGCCAGCAAGGCACCGGCCAGCCCCAAATAGGTGCCCAGGCCGTAAAAGTTGCCACTACGTTTGCCGACAGGTGCTGCAGTTTTCATGGAAGATCCCTTGGCGCCGCTTCGTTGAGCAACGCATCACGTTTTTGGTAGCCGGCAAACGCGGCTGCAAGCAAGTCATCCTGGGTCCAGGTATCGCGCTCGAAGGTTTCGATCAGGCGCCCCGCCGACAGCACGCCGATGCGGTCGCAGATCAGCATCAGTTCGCGCAGGTCACTGGACACGACCACCAGAGCCTTGCCCTGGCGAGTCAGCTCGCCGAGCAACGCATAGATGTCGAACTTTGCCCCCACATCGATACCGCGAGTTGGCTCGTCGAACAGCAGCACCGAACAATCGCGCTCAAGCCAGCGGCCTATCACGACTTTCTGCTGGTTACCGCCGGACAATTCCGACACCAACTGCGTCGGGCTGGAACTGCGAATGCGCATGGCATCGATCTGGCGTTGGGCCAGGGACATTTCGTCACCATTGTTGACGATGCCGCCACTGGAAATCACTGGCATATTGCCCAACGCAATGTTGGCGCTGATCGACTGAGTCAGCAGCAAACCTTCGCCTTTGCGGTCTTCGGTAATCAGGGCAATGCCGTGACCGACGGCATCCGCTGGCGATCGGATACTGACAACCTGCGCCGGCGAACCCAGCGCCACCGTGCCGCTGTCGGCAATGTCCGCGCCGAAAATCAGGCGCAGCAACTCGGTGCGCCCTGCCCCGATCAAACCGGAAATCCCGAAAATCTCACCGGCACGGACTTCGAAAGAAACGTCGCGAACCTTGTCGGAACGGGTCAGCCCTTTGACCGTCAACGCGGGGGCGCCAATGTTGCGCGGCCCCATGTCCATGTGCTCGCCCAGCTCACGGCCGACCATCAAGGTGACCAGTTGCTCGCTGTTGTAATTGGCCATCGGTTCGATGCAGACCAGATTGCCGTCACGCAGTACCGCAATACGCTGGGCCACTTGCGCCAGCTCTTCGAGTCGATGCGAGATATAGATGATAGAGACGCCACGCGCTTGCAGGCGGGTGATCTGCTCGAACAGCATTTCGACTTCACGGGCCGTCAACATGGCGGTCGGCTCATCGAGGATCAACACGTGGCAGTCGCCGATCAGGTTGCGGGCGATCTCCACCATTTGCTGGTGACCGATGCCAAGCTCGCCTACCAGCGTGTCCGGATCGATGGCGTCCAGGCCAACCTGGGCCATGGCTTCGATCGCCGCTTTGCGCAACTGCTTGCGACTGATCCAGCCGCCGCGGCTGGGCAGGTTATCGAGGAACAGGTTTTCCGCGACCGACAAGGTCGGCAACAGATTGAGTTCTTGCATGACCATGCGGATTCCCAGATCTTCAGCCTGGGTCCGGCTGCCGGGACGATAATCTTGTCCCTGGAACTGCATCTGCCCGGTCGTCGGCGTCACCAACCCACCGATGATCTTCGACAGCGTGCTTTTCCCGGCGCCGTTTTCACCAGTCAGCGCCAGCACTTCCCCGCGCATGAGCGTCAGGTCGATGCCGGTCAGGACCGGTTGGGCGTAGGTCTTACCGATGCCGCTGACCGAGAGGACAGCGTTCGGGGCGGAAACTGACATAGAAATCTCCATGCACTCGCCCAGACGGGCGAGCACCGTAGTGTCACCAGAAGGACTACTTGGTCACCAGTTCGACTGGAGTTTCGATCACGCCATTGGGACCGCTGTCGACCTTCTCGCCCTTGATGATTTTCAACGCGGTTTCGATACCGAAGACTGCTTGCTTGGCGGCGAATTGGTCCGCAGTGGCCAGGACACGGCCATCCTTGAGCATCGGTTTAATCGCGTTGATGTTGTCATAGCCGACCACTTGCACCTTGCCGGCCTTGCCTGCTGCGCGGACGGCAGACACTGCACCGACGGCCATGCTGTCGTTACCTGCCAGCAGGGCTTTGACTTGCGGATACTCGCTGAGAATCGAGGCGGCGACCTTGTTGCCTTTATCGATTTCCCAGTCGCCGGACTGCAACGAAACGACCTTGATCTGGGCGGCTTCCATCGCGTCCTTGAAACCAGCGGTGCGCGCCTGGGCATTGGTGGTGGTGGACACGCCTTCAATGATGCCGACTTCGTCACCGGCCTTCAGTTGCTTGGCCAAATACTCGCCGACCAGACGTGCGCCTTTGCGGTTATCGGGGCCGACAAAGGGCACGGTGATATTTTTGCTTTTGACGACGGCTGGATCGAGCTGATTGTCGATGTTGATCACGGTGATACCGGCATCGATGGCTTTCTTGATCACCGGGACCATGGCTTTGGAGTCAGCAGGTGCGATGACCAGCGCGTTGACTTTGGCCAGGATCATTTGCTCCACAATGCGCGTTTGTCCGGCAGTGTCGGTCTCGTCCTTGATGCCATTGGAGATCAGATCGAAATCTGCGGAATGATCTTTCTGGTAAGCCTTGGCGCCGTCTTCCATGGTCAGGAAGAATTCGTTGGCCAGCGACTTCATGACCAGCGCGACTTTAGGTTTCTCAGGGGTTTCGGCGAAGGCCGATGAGACAGGCAAAGCGGCAGATACGGCAGCCAGCACAGCGACAGCGAGAAGGCGTCCAGCGAATGGCAGCTTCATGGGTTCACTCCGATCTTATGATTATTGTGAGCAACGCTTGCGCAGGTTGGTTTAACAACGCTCTTTAAGGCAATCAGCCCGTCTGAAACATTCCGCAAACGTTTGCGTAGACCGAACTATGCGAACCCGGCCGAGATTTGTCAACGACCGAGAATGCCGATTTTTCGTTGTTACCTGAAATAACAAGACATGAAAATCAAGCCGAGGTGCTGACCAGATTGCCGGTAGCAGAACCTCTGGTTAACTCCGCTGCCAAGGCTGCCGCCACTTCAGCAATGGCCCCGGCGGTACTGACAATTCGTTGCTGGATCGACACGATAGCGGTGATTTTGGCTTCTGCATTCGCAAACCTCGCCGCTTGCGTCGCAGCCAATTGCTGCTGTTGCTCGCTCATTTGTCGTTGCAGCTCTTTCATCCTCTTGAGCAGCATCTGCACGGTAATGCTTTGACTGCTGGCGGTACTTTCGGTCTTTGAATCGCCCTGCACACCTCCTGCTCCAGTCGGTTTTTTATCGCCATTTTCCAGCCCGGAGCCTGATGCGACCTTCTCTGTAGCATCGTCATTCAAGGTGTCGACTGTCGTCGCAGCCTTACCACCAATATTGATAACAACCGCATTTGATGGACTGATTGTCAGCGACATCTGAACTCCCTCCCAAAAAAGATCCGTATGGAGGCATCGACCGCTGCGCGAGTTTCTTTAAAGGTAATTCGGCAAACATGAGCGGGAGAAATTTCTGGCAAGAAAGGCTGCGTAGGATTTTTCGGTGGACCGAACGGAAAAGGCGCGCACGTTCGGAAAGCCGGACGATTCATTGCGCCAAAGCGACTGCGTCTATGAAGAAACTTCTTATATATCATTTAGTTACATTATTAAATTAACTCAAGACATGACTGGTACAGCTCTTGCTCCTTCCCCCACACCTCATGCGTTCAGATCGACCTGAGGCGTATCTAGATGAACCTGCAATCTGCACCGTCTCACCACTAGAGAGAAAAATAATGACATCTGCTTTGAAGACCTTTGTACCGGGCGCCTTGGCCCTTTTGCTCCTCCTGCCGACTGCCCTCCAGGCAAAAGAAGTTGAAACCCGGCAGAAGCTCGCCAACGTGGTCATCCTCGCCACCGGCGGCACCATTGCCGGCGCAGGCGCAAGCGCTGCCAACAGTGCGACTTATCAAGCGGCGAAAGTGGGTATCGAGCAATTGATCGCCGGTGTTCCAGAGCTGAGTCAATTGGCCAATGTTCGCGGCGAGCAAGTCATGCAAATCGCCTCGGAGAGCATTACCAACGACAACTTGCTGCAACTGGGTCGCCGAGTGGCTGAACTGGCCGACAGCAAAGACGTTGATGGCATCGTCATCACCCACGGCACCGACACGCTCGAAGAAACCGCTTACTTCCTCAACCTGGTGGAAAAAACCGACAAGCCGATCATCGTGGTCGGCTCCATGCGTCCAGGCACCGCAATGTCCGCCGACGGCATGTTGAACCTGTACAACGCCGTGGCTGTGGCCAGCAGTAAAGAGGCACGCGGCAAAGGCGTGCTCGTCACCATGAACGACGAAATTCAGTCGGGTCGTGATGTCAGCAAGATGATCAACATCAAGACCGAAGCATTCAAGAGCGCCTGGGGACCACTAGGCATGGTGGTTGAAGGCAAATCCTACTGGTTCCGCTTGCCTGCCAAGCGCCACACCATGGACTCGGAATTCGACATCAAAACCATCAAGAGCTTGCCCGACGTCGAAATTGCCTATTCGTATGGCAACGTCAGCGATACCGCCTACAAAGCCCTGGCGCAGTCGGGTGCGAAAGCAATCATTCACGCCGGCACGGGCAACGGTTCGGTGTCCTCGCGAGTGGTCCCTACCCTGCAGGCCCTGCGCAAGGACGGCGTGCAAATCATTCGCTCTTCGCACGTCAATGCGGGTGGTTTCGTCCTGCGTAACGCTGAACAGCCAGACGACAAGTACGACTGGGTTGTGGCTCACGACCTGAATCCACAGAAAGCCCGCATCCTGGCCATGGTCGCTCTGACCAAGACCAATGACAGCAAAGAGCTGCAGCGGATGTTCTGGGAATACTGATTGACCCTCGCCCGGCCGGTTCCGGCCGGGCACCTCGATGCAAATTTCTCCTGTCCTACACCAAACCACGAAAAACGCTGTCAGAAGATTTTCTTGAATTTTAAGCAGTTGCGATAATCCTTACAGTTTAATACTGTATGCACGTACAGCTTAATAAGGATAATTTTGTGGCCACCACTTCCGACTCTCCAGACGCCTATGCACGCATGGGCATGCGCGTCCAAAAAATCATCAATTCCCCCACCGCTCAGAAAGCCAAAGCGGCGCTGATCTTTCGCCTGCCGGACGAGCCGGTGGACGAGTGGGAGCAACTGCTGGAAGAAATCGACGAAAACGATAACGTCACCCTCGCCTATCGCGACGATGGTGGTGTGCAGATTTTCTGGGTTGTGCCGAAGGAAGATTGAGTCAATGAGTGTCCGTTTTTTTGCTCTGCTGTTTTTGTTCTTCGCCATGAGCGCACAAGCTGCTGCCCCTCGCACCTTTGAAGAAGCCAAGAAAGTCGCCTGGAAACTCTATGCCCCGCAATCGACCGAGTTCTATTGCGGCTGCAAGTACACTGGCAACAAGGTCAACCTCGCGGCCTGTGGTTATGTGCCGCGCAAAAGTGCCAAACGCGCTTCTCGCATTGAATGGGAGCACATTGTGCCGGCCTGGCAGATCGGCCATCAGCGCCAATGCTGGCAAGAGGGCGGACGCAAGAACTGCACGCGCTACGACCCGATTTATCAGAAGGCCGAGGCCGATCTGCATAACCTGGTCCCCAGCATCGGCGAAGTGAACGGGGATCGGAGCAATTTCAGTTTCGGCTGGCTGCCGGTACAAACCGGTCAATACGGCTCGTGCCTGACTCAGGTCGACTTCAAGGCAAAGAAGGTGATGCCGCGTCCCTCAATACGCGGCATGATTGCCCGGACGTACTTTTATATGAGCAAACAGTACGGTTTGCGCTTGTCGAAACAGGACCGCCAGCTTTACGAAGCCTGGAACAAAACTTATCCAGTACAGGCCTGGGAGCTTCAGCGCAACCAAACCGTCGCGTGCGTCATGGGCCGTGGCAACGAGTTTGTCGGGCCGGTGGACATGAAAACCTGTGGCTGACGGCTGGCTTGGAACACAAAGGCCTCGAGCATAAACCTCGAGGCCTTTTTTCGTTCTAGCCGCCGACTTTGTTGTAGCGCCAGTAACCCATCAAGTTAAGACACTCGCGGGCAATGCCACGCTCTTTGATCAAATGTTTGCGAAGACCCATTACTGCGACCGTTTCGCCGGCAATCCAGCCGTAAAAACCTTCGCCCGGCGATGCCGATGTCTCCCAGAGAATATCTTCGTCTACATCGACCTCGGCCAATTCCTTCGCGCCATTTATGTGTGAAGAAGTCGAAGGAAGATGGGCCCCGCGAACCGCTTCGACCATTAGCGAGCCCGCTGCTGCGTCAGTGACGTCCTCTCGAATCAGCCACTGAACGGTCAATCCAGGCCAGTCAGGAACCGGCAGCGCATCATCCCGGCTGTCCACCTCAAAAAAAGCCTGAGTCACGGGTGGTTCCGCGAGCGCTGACTGTTCCTCCAGAATCCCGAGCGCCGCAGGCAGCGCGGTGGCGTCTGCTACCAGCAACAGGTGCTTGAGCTTTTTCGGTGGCTTCCACTCGAAACCTCCCGCGTCCTGCGCGGAAAAACGCTGATCTGGCGCGACGATTTGAATCGAATCGCCTGCAATGGCATGAATGGCCCAACGGGATGCCGGACCGGTCTCACCGTGCAACACGAAGTCAATGTCGACTTCACCCTGTTCGGCTCGCAAGTGTCGAATGGTGTACGTGCGCATTGCCGGACGTTGCTCTGTCGGCATCGAGCGATAACGCGCGTACCAACCGTCGTCATGGGAAAGCCTGGACGGTGTTCCGTCGTTAGCCGGAAAAAACAGCTTCACGCGCTGATCAGGCGCCCAGGTCGCCATCTCGGCGACCATCGGACCGGCCAGCGTGACGCGCATAAGATGAGGACTGAGCGTGGATTTTTGACGCAGGACCGCGTCGAAAAGCTTGTAAGGGGTCGTGGAGGCCACGGGAGTACTCCTAAAGGAAATCGAGAGTGACTACGTTGGAAACGTGTCACCGCCCAATTCCTTTAAGACTTTTCAGCCCAACGGTTCCGGCGTAAAGCCTGTTACTGCGCGGCCGTGCGTTCCAGGACCAGCAGTTCAATATTCTGCTTCTTTGCCCGGGTGAGCGCAGCGGCGACCTCTGCCTGTTTGGCCTCGGCCTCCGCTTTCGAATTGAAAGGTCCCATCAGAATGCGGGTCTTGCCATTTTCCTTGATGACATTGGCAACAAAACTGTGTTCGATCAGCCAGCCACTCAGATCGCTGACAGCCTGGGTGATTTCGCCCCGCACTTCCAGATCCCACTGCTGTGAAGGCGCCGTCACCGGCGCGGTCGACACCGCCGACTGGGGCTTCTGCCCCTCAACGCGCTTGCCTTCCCCGCATCCCGCTAACGCCAGTACCGCGATTACCAAGACCAATTTGCGCACGACGCTTCCCTCTGAAGGCTAAAAGCCGGGATTTTAACATTCATGAATAGTTCTTTAGGGCCGCAAAATGGCCATAAAACAACGAGAATGATGGTTGCGGCCTCTGTATAGTTACGCCTTGGGAATTAATGCAGCATCTGCGCGTCAGAAAGAGGCACCCAAACTGTGAGACTTAGCACTAATCTATACGTACCACCGACCTCTGCACTGTTCGAATCAGGTGCCCTACAAAGCAATCAAGGAGAAGACCATGCTGATACTCACCCGCAAAGTCGGTGAAAGCATAAATATTGGCGATGACATTACGATCACCATTCTCGGCGTCAGCGGCCAGCAAGTCAGGATTGGCATCAACGCCCCGAAGGACGTTGCGGTGCACCGCGAGGAGATCTACCAGCGCATTCAGGCTGGTTTGACCGCTCCGGACAAACCGCAAAACTGAGTTCCGCAGCAGTCAGTAGCCAGCCCGTTCGCATTCAGAACCACGGCTGGCTAAGATTCAAGCGCAACGTGACTGCTGTTGCCCCCGACTAACCTCATGCCACCCCTCGCGCCATGCCCGTGGCCGCTACCACCATCAGCAACACCAGCATCGCCTCGACATGGCTGATTCGCGCAAACAGCTTTGCACGACGGTCATCGATAGCCCTGCCTTTCGCCAATGCAATCCGCCACTTGATCAGCGTCACCATCGGCGCTACTTCCAATAGCAAAATCAGTACAAATAATGTCATTTTCAAATGGAACAGTGGCTGTTGAAGATAGTAGTCAGTGCCCTTTTCATACCCGCCAAACGCTCTAATCCCGCCAGTAACAAGCAGAATGACCGCGCAGATCCCCCAAAGGTTATCCGCGCTCAATACGCTTCGTGCCTCCCCCAAACCCGCAGACAAGCGTCTGAACGCCGCACCGCGTGAAAGCACAGCCCAAAAACCCAATCCAAACGCTAACAGATGTATTGCAGCCAGAAACCAGTGGGTCAGCATCTAGATACTCCTTGCAGGACGAATTGAATCGGTTTGTCAGTAGTAGCCCATCTAACGATGTAGCGCACCCGCTCCGGTAGCCGCCGTCTGCCAGGTTTAATTCAACAGGCTGATTGCGCAGCCGAAGAAATACATGGCGTTACAGCGACTCGCTGGACTCCAACACACCAGTGCGACAAGTTCCTGCAGGCAAAATCCAACAGCCCTTGTTCCCACCGCACTGAACCGAGTACACAAAGTCATGTGTGAGCCATGTGATCCGAAACCTGCTGAAAAACTCTATGAACGCCGCCACTTTCTGCGCCTTGCCGGATTAGGGGCCGGCGCCCTGCTACTTGCAGGTATATTGCCCAACCGAAGCATTCAGGCCGCCGAAATACCTTCAGCCCCCCCAAAACCGAAAAACGTCATCAACCCGGATGAAGCGCTTAAGCGGCTAATGGAGGGAAATGATCGGTACGTCAGTGGTAACTCAGTGACGCACGACTTCAAGGACGAACGCGAAGCGCTGGTCTCCGGCCAGAACCCGTTCGTGGCAGTGCTGAGTTGCTCTGACTCGCGCATTGCACCCGAGTACGCCTTCGACACCGCGCGAGGTGATCTTTTCGCCGTACGCGTCGCTGGCAACTTTGTCACTGACGAGGGCCTGGCCAGTATTGAATACGGTGTTGCCGTGCTGGGAACCCCGCTCATTCTGGTGCTGGGGCACGAGCGCTGCGGCGCCATCGAGGCGGGCATAAAAGCCGTTAAAGACCAAACGGTGTTCCCGGGGCATATCCCGAAACTGACGGACGCTCTCAAATCCTCAATTGAGACAGTGATCAAGCAACCCGGAGATACCGTGGAAAACGCGACCGCGCAGAATGTCAAAGACTCGGTCGAGCGCCTCACAAAAGCCTCACCCCTGCTGACCGACGCGCTCGCAAAAGGCAAACTGAAAATAGTGGGCGGTATCTATCGTTTGGCAACCGGTAAAGTCGAACTGATAGCCTGAACCCCAACGGTGCGAAAAACAGATACGGAGAGTCCATCGAAAGGGTTGATACATGCCGAAGAAACAGGTGAACAGTACAGTGGCAGTGACTGCCACTGAAATTGAGAGAGCTATCCAGGCCCTGAACAAAATGGCAGAGCGCCTTTGGGGAGAGGGCCGAGAAATCGAGGCGAAAGCCCTGTTGGATGCGCTGGACTCTCTAAATCGGGCGCTGGACCGGATCAGGATTGGCGAGAGTCGCAAAATTAAGACGCTTCATTGAAAACGACCACAGGCTCATTTATAGCCGCGACGCGAACGGACGGACAAACAGTTGCCAGATCTAATACAAGGGCTCGACGGCCCAAGAACAGCCCAACAAGAGCTGTTTTTTGACCTTGAAGATGCGACCGCGATCATCGGCTGGTGCGCGACAGAGTTGAGCAGCATGGCAGGCCGAGGCAAATCGCCTGAGGAAGCCATTGCGCTTGGCAAGATTTCGGCATTACTGAAGGATCAGCAAGCAATAATCAGTCTCTACGCAGATGAGGTTAAGGCAGGCAGGATAGTACGAAGCAAGGTTGAGTAATCAGACGACCTAGCAACATCAGCAGAGACTCGACGAAAAGTCATCCACACCGCCTGTGCAATGGCTTCAGAGCCTCTCTTCCACTGCTATGCTCATAATGCCAACTCTCCCGACCTGAGATGAATAGCATGGCAGCAGAAGGCATGCGATCCCCTCTTGCTTTGAAGGCTACGGCCTACTCGGCTGGATGTTTGTTTGTCGCTTGGGTTGTCACAAAGCTGCTCGATACTCACTTCGACTTGAAATTGTTTACAGATGCCGAGGGATGGCTGTCAGATGCCTGGGATTGGCTTACGCTGGAAACGCCAGTGCCGAACTGGTTGCTGCTGATGATCGCGCCTTTGATCGTTTCTCTGTCGGTGGCAATTTACTACACCCGCGCGACTGAACGTGCGTACGACGAATTACATGAAATAGAGCGAAGAGTTTACAAAAAAAACAACCCTCAATTTCCCCAGCTGACAGACAACGAAACGATACTGATGGAAGCGTTGGCCTATCACGCGAACTTCAGGAAAATTGCAAATTTTGACTCGATCTGCAAACTCGTTTCACTCAGCACGCTGGAAGTTGAATCGGGTCTAAAGCAACTGGAAGTCAAACGCCTTGTGAAGCGGGATGTGACGCGGGGTACGTTTGGCTCGACCATCTTTATGCTTACCTTGGCGGGTAAGGACTATGCGTTGGAGCGACTTGAGCTAACTTAGGCAGGCAATTGGCTTCATCTTAAACGCAGGCTCACTTCAACAAGAGAACACCAAGTTTAACTGTCAAAAAACTTCACAAAGATGAGCTCTGGGTCCCCTGGATCAAGGTTCTCTATCCTGCCGCTGGATTCATATCCAATCTGCATCAACAGCTGCTGCATGCCGACATTCGACAGGTTGGTAGAAGTGAAGATTCTTTTTGCAGAGGCGCCATGTTCCAAGTGAGTGATGAGTTGCGTGGCAACCCCAGAACGTCGGTGAGCGCTGGAGACAACTACCAGGGGTATGAACCATTCCCCGAAAAAGCATTTTTCCAGGCATCCATAACCAATCGGAACATCAGGTTCATTTCTCTCACATGCAACCAGGCATTCGCACTGCGCGACTGCCTTCTCGATCTGTGCCCGGCGGCCACTTTCTTCTGCCGCTAAAGGATCCAGACGAAGCAACCATTCGATATCGCTCAAAACGGCCTGTCTGATTTGCAGATTCATGATTGCGCCTCCCGGTAAATTAGCCCGAGTTTGACTTAATTTTAATGCCTCAGAAGCCACCCGCTGAGCGAGGGGCTGATAGAAAGCGCGACGGATCGCCTTCCAGGTCAGGCTGCTTGGCTGTCGTGGGCTTACCTGATACTTGAAATGTTAACCCGGACTAGCTAACCAAAGAGATCAGCAAGGCGTGACGCGATCATGATGACCGTTCGGCGGCCGACACTCATAAGCTGATATTTCTTCTCATTTACCGATTCCGTTTCGTCATATTTCAGCTCTACAATGCTGCCGCTGACCAGTCTCAGCTTAGAAACCTCGTCAGGGAAGAGCGCAATGAAATCATCAGCAGTCTTTGCCACGCTTCTGTTCGCCGCCGTTACTTATTCCGCCAATACCCTTTCTGCCGCAGACGATTACTACGCCGCATACTCCATCGACAGAGTGATGGGCGACTCGCCTGTCCGCAATGTAGTGGTGAAAAGAAGCGGTCCAGAATTCACGTCCTATCGTGCCTTTCAGTTCGACTGTGCAAGCCAGGATTTTAGTCAGACTGGATTTTACAATTCGCCTGAGGCCGCCCTGGCCGAACTGGCGAGGACGACACGGTCTGATAGCTACTATTCTTCACTGATCGATACCGCCCGCGTGAAAGCATGCGAACTTGAACCAGGAATGAACGTCAGCGATACAGCTGAGCCACCTAGCGCGTCGTAGACCTTTCCCCACGTCATTCTCTGCGGGCGCTGGCTTGGCGCCCGTTGCAACCGGTTGCGCGCTGGAGTACGTCGGCAGGCACCCTTGCGACGCGTGTAGCCCGCCGAATCTCATCTATACCAAGTACAAGGCCCGCCGGCGGGAGCAGATCGACGCCAAGATCATTTGACGTTGGCAACCCCGCGCTACCTGACCATGAGTTCAGCAAGACCAGGAATACGCTCACGTCTGCGACAATATGCCAGCTGGCGAACATCCCACTTTTCGAGCTCCGCATTTTAGGGGCATGGCTTTATGTGCTGCGGACATGCCCACAGGAATACATCCAGGCATGGATGAGGCATGCAGACAGCACTACAAAACGGGCACGCTGAAAAATAATCGAGTGCTTGGAGAAAGGCGCCGCGCTGGCGTCTCGACTGAGGTTTTGCAAACGTTTTGCAAATCGCAGACAACAAAAAAGGGCCCACCTTTCGGTGAGCCCTTCTAGACCGCCCAGCAGAGCGGATTTTGTTTGGTAGGCGCGATTGGACTCGAACCAACGACCCCCACCATGTCAAGGTGGTGCTCTAACCAACTGAGCTACGTGCCTGCTGTGAGGCGGCATTCTACGGAATTCCGAAAGGGTGTCAACACCTTTTTTCGAGCTAACCCTATGAATATGCAAAATATTTAATTTCGCGGCCGTGAAGAAGATTTTACGGCGGCTGGCGGTCGATTTTTAACTCGGGTAGGATCGAAGCGCTCGTAAAATATATTAAACACAGAGGCAGCAGGATGGCGAACACCCCCTACCCAGAGTCCTATTACGCCGCATCGGCCAATGCGGTTCCTCCGCGTCCGGCATTGCAGAACGATGTAGAGACTGACGTCTGTGTGATTGGCGCCGGCTACACCGGGTTGTCTTCTGCCCTGTTTTTGCTCGAGAGCGGTTTCAAGGTTACGGTGCTGGAAGCCGCCAAGGTGGGTTTTGGGGCGTCGGGCCGCAACGGTGGTCAGATTGTTAACAGTTACAGTCGCGACATCGATGTGATCGAGCGCAGCGTCGGCCCCAAGCAGGCTCAACTGCTGGGTCAGATGGCGTTCGAGGGCGGGCGGATCATTCGCGAGCGGGTTGCCACCTATAATATCCAGTGCGATCTGAAAGACGGAGGCGTGTTTGCAGCCGTCACCGCCAAGCAGATGGGTCACCTGGAATCCCAGAAGCGTTTATGGGAACGTTTCGGCCACACGCAACTTGAGCTGATGGATCAGAAACGCATCCGTGAAGTAGTGGCTTGCGATCAGTATGTCGGCGGCATGCTCGACATGAGTGGTGGACATATCCATCCGCTGAATCTGGCGCTGGGCGAAGCGGCAGCCGTCGAGTCACTTGGCGGGACGATTTATGAGCAGTCGCCAGCGGTACGCATCGAGCGTGGCGCGAATCCGGTGGTGCATACGCCACTGGGCAAGGTAAGGGCCAAATTCATCATCGTGGCGGGCAACGCCTATCTCGGCAATCTGGTGCCGGAACTGGCGGCCAAATCGATGCCTTGCGGTACCCAGGTCATCACGACCGAACCGTTGGACGAGGCTTTGGCGAGCAGCTTGCTGCCTCAGGATTACTGTGTCGAAGACTGCAACTACCTGCTTGATTATTACCGTCTGACGGGCGACAAACGCCTGATTTTCGGTGGCGGCGTTGTCTACGGCGCGCGGGATCCGGCGAACATCGAGGCAATTATTCGGCCGAAAATGCTCAAGGCATTCCCGCAACTCAAGGACGTGAAGATTGATTACGCGTGGACCGGCAATTTCCTGCTCACCCTGTCGCGCCTGCCCCAGGTGGGACGGTTGGGCGACAACATCTACTACTCCCAGGGTTGCAGCGGCCACGGCGTGACTTATACGCACCTGGCGGGCAAGGTGCTGGCCGAAGCGTTGCGCGGTCAGGCCGAGCGTTTTGATGCGTTTGCGGACCTGCCGCACTACCCGTTCCCTGGCGGCCAATTGTTGCGCACACCGTTTGCTGCACTAGGGGCCTGGTATTACGGCCTGCGGGATAAGTTTGGTTTCTGACAGGCTTGTCTCTCATTGATGGAACCGGCGCTTTCACAAGCGCCGTCGAGAAGGTCGTCAGAGCCGATCCCGTGCAATCCCGCTGCGGATGCGCAGGATGTCGGCGAGCACCGCCAAGGCAATTTCAGCAGGTGTTTTACTGCCCAGGTTCAGCCCGATCGGCGCATGAATCCGCGACAGTTCGGCATCCCCCAGTCCACCAATGCGCCGCAACCGCTCAAAGCGCTTTTGCGACGTCTGCATCGACCCCATCACGCCGATGTAAAACGCATCGGTGCGTACCGCTTCCATCATTGCCAAATCATCGATACGCGGGTCGTGGGTCAGCGCCACCACCGCCGTATCGCTGTGGCAGCCACCATCAGCAATAAACACCGAGGGCAGCTGCCGGCGAATTTCTACGTTTTCCAGCACCACGCCTTCCAGCACATCGTCCCGGGGATCGCAGAGAATCACTTCGAAACCCAGCCCGACGGCAAACTCCGCGCACGCCTGAGCGACGCTGGAGTAACCCGCCAGCAACAATCGCTGAGCTGCCCCGATCCGCACACGAACCCGATCGACTTCACGCTCGATGCGCACACCCTGCTCGCGATCGGCAAACAGACTGCGCGCACCGCTGACCAGATCGACCTCACGGATCAGCCGACGCTGACCCAACAACGCCGACTCAAGCTCGCGCAGATGGGCCTGAACCTCACACTCCGGCCCAAGCTTCTCCACCAGCACGTCAAGTATTCCGCCACAGGGCAAGCTGACCCGGGAACGCGGGTCATCACCTTCGCCATAACGAACCACGTTGACCGGCTCAGAAAATGCGCCCTCGGCGACCCGTTCGAGAAAGTCTTCCTCCACACAGCCGCCCGACAACGAACCGATCCATTGTCCGTCAGCGTTCACCGCCAGCAGTGAGCCCGGCGCGCGAGGCGCCGAACCGTAGGTGGCGAGCACCGTGCACAGCCACACGCATTGGCCGGCCGCCGACCAATCAAGCGCCCGCCTCACCACTTGCAGATCGAGATGCTGCATATCAGTGCGCCTTATGCTCGGCCGAAGGGGCATCCGCTTGTAGCTTCTGCACGTCACTGACGGCCAGATCACCGGCTTGCCCACCCCAACCCTGACGCAGGTAGTTGAGCAAATCGGCCAGCTGTTCCTGGCTGAGTTTGTCGGCAAAGCCGGGCATCGGTTGCATGCGCTCGAAGCCGACGAACTGCTGTTCGCCAATCCCGTCCTCGATCACCCGCAACAGGTTGCGCGGATCTTCCAGGCGCAAGGTGGTATTGCCGCGCATGGCCACCGCGATGTGCGGTTTGCCCTCGCCCTCTACCGCATGGCAACCGGCGCAGACGTTCAGGTATTCCTGACGACCGCGCTGGGCACTGGCGCTGAGTTTGTCCAACGGCACGTCGGTCAGTACCTTCGCTGCCGGCGGTTGATCGCCGAGCAGGTAAGTCGCCATCGCCGCCAGATCCGGGTCCGTGAGGCCTTGGGTGCTGTTGTGGAACACCGGGAACATCTCGTTGAACATCGTGCCCTGGGCGCTCATCCCGTGCTTGAGAAACGAACTCAGGTCCTGGTGATTCCAGCCGCGCGCCGCCAGGTCACTGGCCAGCAGGCTTGGTGCCAGATAACCATTGAGCAGACCACCGGTCATGCGCTTGTCCTGTTGCATCGCGCCGGGCAACCCGCGCGGCGTGTGGCATTCACCACAGTGACCGAGGACGTCGACCATGTACTGGCCACGCTTGAACGCTTCGCTTTTGCCCTCGGTGGGCAACAGTTTTACGTCCTTGCCATAGAGCATATTCCAGCCCATCAGACCCAGGCGCACGTTGAACGGAAAGCTCAGGCTGGTGACCGGTGCCGCACGCTCGATCGGTTCGATCGTTTTCATGTACGCGTGGATGGCGTCAGAGTCTTCACGCGGCATCAGGTGGTACGAGGTATACGGCATCGCCGGGTACAGGTTCGCACCATCGCGACGCTTGCCTTCGGTCAGTGCAGCGAAGAACTCGTCATCGCTGTACAGGCCGATACCGTGCTCTTTACTCGGGGTGATGTTGGTGCCGTAGATCGTGCCGAACGGCGAGACAATCGGCAGACCGCCCGCATACGGCGCACCACCTGGTGCGGTGTGGCACGCCATGCAGTCGGCAGCGCGCGCGAGGTATTCACCGCGCTTGACCTGATCATCCGCATGAACCAGCAATACCGGTGCAGACAGACCGACCGCCAACGTCAGGCGGGAAAGTAGATGCTTCATGCTTAACCCTCCTTGACCAGACCAAGATCGGTCAGCACGTTGCGCGTGGCGCTGTAATAGCGCACGTAGCCGGTGCAGCGGCAGACGTGGTGACCGAGGCTGTCCTCGATCACCTGTTCCAGCTGGCTCTTGACGATTGGCTGACGCTGAAGCTTCTCCACCAACACGGTCGCGGCATTCACAAAACCTGGCGCGCAGTAGCTGCACTGGAACGCAAACTCATCCACAAAGCGTTGCTGAATCGGGTTCAGTTCGGTGACTTTGCCCTGCTCATCGCGGGTCGCGTGACCCTCGATGGTCCGCACTTTCTTGCCTTCGAAATAATGCGCACCCGTGATGCAGGTGCGCACTTCTTCGCTGGTGCCGTCCGGGTTATCGACAATCACCACGCAGGCGTGACAGATGCCCTGACCGCAACCCAGCCGGGAGCCCGTGAGGTTCTTGTATTCGTGCAGGTAGTCGATCATCGGCAGGTCATCAGGGATGTCCACCGGGCCGACGGATTGACCGTTGAGGGTCAGTTGAAGCGGACGGTTAGCCATTGAGGGCCTCCTTGATGCGTGCAGAAGTGATAGGCAGGTCGCGAACACGTTTACCGATGGCATGAGCCACGGCGTTACCGATGGCGCCCACCACCGGGATCATCACCACTTCGGCAATGCCCTTGGACGGGTCGCTCGGCGACAGCGGCGGCAGGATTTCGGCCGTCTGGTTCCACACAGCTACGTGTCGCGCCATCGGCAAACGGTAACGGTTGAAGTTCCAGTCACCCTCCCCCGGCCCACCTTCGTACAGCGGCATCTCTTCCAGCAACGCGTGACCGATGCCCATCGCGATCCCGCCTTCGAGCTGCCCCTTGACCAGTTCTTCCACCAGTACCCGACCGCACTCGACCCAGGAGTGATGGTTGAGCACCTGCACTTCGGCGGAGCCCTTGTTCACCTTCAATTCCACCAGCGTCGCAACCGGGCTGTAGTACGTCACCGCCGCGTTGTTCAACTGGGTGTCCGGGTAATGGACGTTCTGGCGATCCAGCAGGTGGAAACCGTTGCTGGTCATCTGCGCCAGTTTTGCCTTAGGCGCGCCGTCACCGTACTTCACGGCCAGGCCATCGAGGGGCAGACGTTCGCGCACGCCGTCGATGCTGAACTCGGCCTCAGCCCAGCTCCAGCGGTTGAAACCGTGCACCGAGGCGCCGGTCACCAGACCTTTTTCGTGGGCGTGTTTTGCCAGCTGTTCAAAGCTCAGCGGCTGCATGCCGTTGGCGGTGAGTTTGCCATCGACCCAATGGGCGTCTTCGCGGCGCACCACATAAGGATTGGCCTGACCGCCGTAAGGGCCCTGGCCCCAGATCTGTAGCGCTGCCGGCCACAAGCCGTGGTTGAACAGCACGCGCGCTGCTTCACGGGTGGCGTGGCTGAAATAATAGGCGGAGTTGGTCGCCGACGACGCCGAGGCCAACTTGCCGACCCAGCGCGGATTGCGCAGGAAACCGTCCTGTTCAGCCTGACTCATGATGTACGGGTTGCCGCCGGTGATCAGCTGCAACTCTTTCCATTCGGTTTCGCCGGTCTTCACTTCAGTCGCCGGGATGCCGATGAAATCCGCCACCACCAGGGCTTGCGAGGTGGACATGCCCGTGCCGATTTCGATACCGATGTGGCGCAGGGTCACGTGGCCTTCGGCGGTGAATTCGATGCTGGCCATCGGCGCTTCGGAACCGGTGCCGAAGTCTTTCTGGCAGATGGCGAAACCGACGCCGTACCAGTTGTCAGGGTCCTGGGCTTCGCGCTGCTGCTTGATCGCATCGCGGTTTTTCCAGACGTCGTGCACCGCCGCCTTATCGAGGATCTCGTGCAGGCGCAACGCACCCGCCGGCACCGCGCCCTGGGTGTTTTTCATACCCGAGACCATGGCGTTTTTCTTGCGCAGGTCGATGGCATCGATACCAAGACGACCGGCGATTTCATCGACCATCATCTCGGTGGACGCCATGCTTTGCAGCGTGCCGTAACCACGCATCGAGCCCGCTTCAACCGCGCGGGAATGGTAGGCCGTGACCTGCAAATCGTTCTGCGGCATGTAATAGATCGACTGCGCCGCCGTCGCGCCTACCGCCGCCACTGAAGGGCTGTAGTTGATTCGTCCGCCGCCATCGACATTCATCTCGGCGCGGAAAATCTTGAAGCTGTGATCGGTCTTGTCGACCGCCAGCTGGTAGCGGATGTCGAACGGGTGACGCTTGATGCCGCTCTGGAACTGCTCGTAACGGTCATTTGCCAAACGCACGGGGACACCGGCGCCGTACAACGCAGCAAGGGCTGCGTAGTAGACGAAGATGTTGTGGTCTTTGGAGCCGTAGCCGACGGTGTAGCCCGGGTGCATGTTCAGGTTGGCCAGGCCGAAACGCGACGGCGCGATCATCTTCGCGGTCTCGGTGGCGGCTTCCAGCGGGCACTGGGTGGCGACGACGAAATGCAGGGTCTTGGTCGCAGGATCGTACCAGCCGTTGCCGTTGTCCGGCTCCATCGCCGCCGGTTCGATCGACGGGGTTTTGTAGCGCTCGTCGAACACCAGCCAGTTGTCTGGCGGCGAGTCGATTTGCTGCTTCATGCGGTCGGCGTAAAACAGTCCGCGTTCGGTCAGGTTACCGTGCAGGTCCGGCTGGGAATTCCACACCGGGCGACGGTTTTTCAGCATCGGGAACAGGATCGAATCCTTGAGGCTGGCAAATTCATCCTCGTCCGCCGAGGTCGCGCCGCCGACGCGTACGTAGCGGAAGCTGCCGTACGGATCGCCTTCGTAGAAAGGCACCTGGGCGCCATAACGAATCGCTTTGTCATTGAATTTGAGTTTGGCCTTTGCCTGACGGAAGCGCTCGAAGTCGTTCCATATCAGGATCGCCACCGGGTGACCGATGAACATCGGCACTTTGCCCACGGGCAGCAATGGATCAGGGGCGTGCTCTTCCGGAAAGACGATGCCGTCCTTTTCCAGGTCTTCGGCGGTAACAATACGGTCAGGCTGCAAGTCAGCACCGAGCCACGACAAATCGTAACCGGCGTACAGGCGGTCGGCCTTGGTGATTTTCAGCAACATGGCGTGCCCTTGCTGCTCAGGCCAGCCCGGCATGTCCTTGGCACGGATGTCGCGGGCAAAGACTTTGCTGCCGCAGACCTTGGACAAGGCATCGTTACGCGAGCGCGCCTTGCCATTGTTGCCGAGCCATTGCTCGGACGGCACGGTCACGCTGTTTTCCATCAAGGCAGCCAGCGCCTGGGTGCTGAGCGGTGTAAGCGTCACGCTCACACCTGCCACCAGCCCGCCCTGAAGGAACGAACGCCGGGATATATCACGGTTGGACATGGATCATCCTCTAGGCGGTTATAGGCCCGCCCTTCTGGTTATGTTCTGGAAATCTCGAGTCTTGCAGGAACCCTTTTTGGACGAAGCAAAGGGCTGTGTTGACAGTGCAAAGCTGACCGAAAGGTTAACTTTAAAGGTTTATGCGCTCGCGGCAAACAACCAGTTACAAAAAACTGACTGAAAGATCAAATTAAAGCGGCGTTGCACCGAATTAACGATAGAAAGCCCTGCTCCATCTAACGCGCGGCTTGAGCAGGATGTATGAAAACAACGGATTTCAGAAGACACGCGCTCCCTGTAGCAGCTGTCGAGCCTGCGAGGCTGCGTTCGGCTGCGCAGCAGTCGCTAAACCCTGGGAAACCGGGGTGGTTGATTTGACGACTGCTTCGCAGCCGAACGCAGCCTCGCAGGCTCGACAGCTGCTACAAATGCTCCACACGTGCAGCGGGTGTGCCGCTGGCCTCAGAAATCGACAGTCGCCGACAGCAGGTAGGTGCGCGGGGTCGATAGCGTCAAGCCGGGCTCGCTGTCATCCGATGCGCCTGCCGAACTCCAGTAGCGCTTGTCGGCTACGTTCTCGATATTGCCACGCAGGGTGATGGTTTTTTCGTCGACCCGGAAAGCATAACGTGCGCCCACGTCGAAACGCTCCCAGGAGTCGATTTCCTTGTTGTTGGACTGGTCCAGGTACTGCGAACTGGAATAGATGCCGCGACTGGTCAAGGTCAGGCCCTGCACGGTCGGCACATCCCACTCGGCACCCAGGTTGACGTTGTATTTCGGCGTGGCAGGCGCCCGGTTGCCATCAAACGTGCCATTGGTGGTGCTGGTCAACTCGCTGTCGATGTACATGACACCGCCGAGCAGGCGGAACCCTGTTAGCGGTTCACCAAACACGCTCACTTCAACACCGTCGTTTTGACGCTTGCCGTTCGGGCCGAAGACGCGAGTCGTGGCATTGGTCTCGTAGGCCGGTTGCTTGATCCGGAACACTGCGGCGGTCACGGCAAAAGGGCCGGCGTCATACTTGGCGCCGACTTCAACCTGACGGCTGATGAATGGCGGGAAGATTTCGTCCTCGTTCACCGAAGTCGATGGCGCGATCTTGCCCTGGCTCAGACCTTCCATGTAGTTGGCGTACAACGACAGCTTGTCGGTCGCCTTGAACAGGATGCCCCCCGATGGCGACACTTTTTCCTCGTCGTAGGCGGTGTCGCCTTTGATGTTATCCGACCAGTCGTCGACCTTCACTCGCTGCCAGCGGGCGCCGAGTGTCAGCAGCAGCCGATCATCGAAGAAGCCCAGCGTGTCGGACAACGCGACACCGCTGAAGCGGTTCTCGGTGTAGACCTTTGAATCGAATCGCGTCGGGGTCCCAGGCTTCGGTGTTTCGACCGGGTCGTAAATGTTGCTGGGGGCCGAGGCGTAACGGGCACCGCCGTTTTCAAAGTCCATGTAGAAGTAGCTGGCAGCCAGGTTGACCTCATGGCTCACCGGACCGGTATGAAACCAGTTGCGTACCCCTGCCGTGGCCGTCCGGACATTTTCATCACGGGTGAAGTCGCGGGGTTGAACACTGAAGTCCCCAGCGTCGTTAGTGACCGAGACGGCATGACGAAGGAAGTCATGGTTGCTTTTACGCGCGCCCACGCCGCCGTACAACATGACGGAATCGCTGACATCGAATTCGCCGTTCACTGTTCCGAACGTATCCTTGGTGCGCGCCTTGCTCCAGGCCTGCGCATAGTTGTGGCGGACATCGCTGGCACGGGGAACCTGGGCATTGGCGCCAACCTGCACGCGTTCCTGCGGTGCGTCGGTATCACGCTCGGTGTGCCCGATGTCCGTTGAGAGCCGCAGGCGCTCGCCACGGAAATCCAGGCCGAGCACAGCCATGTCGCGATCGACGCTCTGGTGATCCCATTCGGTATCGCCGGACTGCTTCACGCCATTGAAGCGGATGCCGAATTTGTCATCCTCACCAAAGCGCCGACCGACATCCACGGCGCCGCCGAGCTGGTTGTTGGACGCGTAACTGCCGGTGAAGGAAGTGATCGGCTTGTCGGTGGCACGCTTGGGTACCACGTTGATGCCGCCACCCACACTGCCTCTCGGCGAGATACCGTTGATGAGCTGGGTAGGACCTTTGAGGATGTCGACGCGGTCGGCCATCTCCATGTCGATCGTATAAGTAGGCAGGACGCCGTAGAGGCCGTTGTAGGCAACATCACTGTTGAACAGGCTAAGCCCACGGATGGTGAATTGTTCATAACGACCACCCGCCGGGTTGGTGGCGCGAACCGACGGATCGTTGGCGATCAAGTCGCCCAAGGTACGAGCCTGCTGGTTTTCGATCACCTCACTGGTATAGGTGGTCATGCTGAACGGCGTTTCCATGAAGTCTTTCGAGCCCAGCAACCCTTGCGAACCGCGTCGCGCAACCTGGCCGCCAGCGTACACCTCGCCATCCGCCCCGCCCGTGGCACCGAGAATCGAGGTCGGCGCCAGTTGCAGACTGCTGCCTTCTGGAGCCGGGGTCAGGATGTACGCTTGTTCGCCCACCGGCTGCAGCTGCAGACCGGAACCTTGCAACAGTCGAGCGAAGCCCTCCTCCACCGCGAACTCACCGGCAAGACCAGGACTGTTGCGCCCGCCAACGAGCGCCGGGTCCACCGACAGATTGACGCCAGCCAACCCGGCGAAGCGCGTCAGCGCGGCACTGAGACTTCCTGCCGGCACCTGATAACTGCGTCGAGACGCGTCTTCAGCCCAACCGGCGGTGATGAACAACGGACAAGCACTCAGGCTCAACAACAGGCTCAAGTGCAACAACGGACGACGGCTGGCGGGGACCAAACGCGGACTGGACGGGAACACTGCAGGCATTGAAAAAGTTCTCTTGGTTCGTTCACTTGCCTTGAATGACAATCGATACGAAAAAAGGGGACACGCCTTACACATTATTTTTGCGCGGCAGCAGCGTTACCCAATAACGCGTGCGCGAATGCACCTCCAGTGGAAGGCTGGCAGCAAGCAGCGCCAGGATTCGGTCGGTGTCTTGCAGGCGAAAACTGCCGGTCACGCGCAAGGATTCCAGCGCTGGCTCCCAGCGCAACACGCCCGGACGATAGCTGCTGAGCTCGCGCAAGAAATCACCCAAGGGTTGGTTTTGCGCCATCAGCACACCCTCACGCCAGCCTGGGGCGAGCACGTCAAAGGGTTCAATAGCGCCCGCACCCGCCGCTTTAAGACTGACTTGCTGGCCGGCTTGCAACGAGAAATCCGGTCCGTGCATCGGTTGCAATCGCACCGCTCCTTTCAGGACTGACACCTTGCAACCCGTCTGCCCCTGACGAACGCACACTTCACCCTGACTGACGACTACTTGCCCGAAGTGGGTCTGCACGGTCAGCGGCGAGATACCCGGAACGCTCAGCGCAATTTCGCCCTCCACGAGTTTCAGCCACCGCTTCGTCAGATCGATGTCGACGGCGCTTGCGGTGTTGAGTTGCAGCGAGCTGCCATCGGCCAGGCGGACCGTTTTGCCTTCTCCGGTCGCGGTTCGCAGGTCGGCGCTCCAGACATCCAGCGGTAACTGTCGACTGATCAGCCAGGCAGCCGGCACTAATACCACCGCCCCCAGACCACGTTTGAGTAAGGTACGACGACTTTCCTGGGGTCGATCGAGGCTGGCCATTGCCAGCGCTGACGGCAGTTCGGCAAAGCGCTGACGCAGGAGTTGGGCTTTCTGCCACGCCTGCTCGTGACTCGAATGACTGTTTCGCCAGGTCTGCAGTTCGGCGCGATCCCGCTCATTGGCAGAACCGGATTCCATAAGCGCCAGCCATTGTGCAGCGACCCGTACGGCCTGGCGGGCTTCAGCCGAAGGCGCTGAGCCGATCACAGCATCACCAGCAGGCAATGTTCATAAGCCTGGGCCATGTAGCGCTTGATCGTGCGCTCCGAGACGCTCAGGCGCTCGGCGATGTCCTGATACGTCAAACCCTCCAATTGACTCCACAGAAACGCCCTGCGCACCGGCCTTGGCAATCCATCGAGCAACTCATCGAGGGCTTGCAGGGTTTCCAGGAGGATCCAGCGCTGCTCGGGGGATGGCACACAATCCTCTGGCAAGAGAGCCAGCGCATTGAGGTAGGCCTGTTCGAGGCTGCGACGCTTGTAGAAATTGGTCAGGAGCCGCTTGCCGACAGTCGCCAGATAGGCACGGGGTTCTTGCAGATCAGCAATGCGCTGAGAGCTGGCGAGTAAGCGAACGAAGGTGTCCTGGCTAAGGTCCGCCGCATCATGGTCATTGCTCATGCGCCGCCTCAACCAGCCTTCCAGCCAACCACGATGATCGCGGTAGAGGTCGTTGAAAGATTGCTCCTCTGGCATTACTGCATCACTCATCTCAAGAAGCCCTATGCCAACGAGTTATCGTTAATGAGAGTGATTCTAATTAATGTCAGCAGTGCGAAGGAAGCGCTTTATGTGTCAGTTGAGCAGAAAGGCTGGATGAGGTGGATCGGGAGGGAGAAAACGCTGAATCGCAGACACAAAAAACCCCGGTCTTTCGACCAGGGTCTTTGCTATCGACTCGAAGACAGCCTTAGGCTTTTCTTCGTAGCTCCAAGGCGTTCAGTGGGCCTTGTAGCAGATATGGCGCAGCGGACGGGACTCGAACCCGCGACCCCCGGCGTGACAGGCCGGTATTCTAACCGACTGAACTACCGCTGCGTATCGCTTTGGACTTGCGTCCAAGTAACTCTTTTGACTGAAAGCTTCGAGGCTTTTCAATCGCGAACCAGGTAAAACCTGCTTCGTAAATATGGCGCAGCGGACGGGACTCGAACCCGCGACCCCCGGCGTGACAGGCCGGTATTCTAACCGACTGAACTACCGCTGCGCGTCGGTGGAGGCTTTTAAAAGCTTCCATCTTGCTTTCGCAAGACTCTCGGAAGTGGTGGGTGATGACGGGATCGAACCGCCGACATTCTGCTTGTAAGGCAGACGCTCTCCCAGCTGAGCTAATCACCCGGTTTGCATCTCCGAGGCCGCGAAATTTACGCAGGTAGCGAACCTAAGTCAATAGCAGGATTGAAGTTTTTCTGAAAAAGACAAAATCGCGTCAGTGGCTGGTTAGCGTGGTGACGGCCAGACCGCTATCGCGAGCAGGCCCACTCCCAAAATAGTCCGCGCTGCACCTGTGGGAGTGAGCCTGCACGCGATGACGGCAGAACATCCACCATCGATGCTTGAGCCTGTCACTCGCTGTAAATCATCTTCTTGGTCATCCCGCCATCCACCACGAACTCCTGCCCCGTGACGAACCCTGCATTGCGCGACAACAACCAAGCCACCATCGCCGCCACGTCCTCGACCGTCCCTACCCTGCCCGCCGGGTGTTGGGCATGGTCGGCATCGGTGAGAGGTTCGGCACGTCGTACAGATGGGTCACGCGTATCGATCCACCCCGGACTGACGGCATTGACGCGAATCTCCGGCCCAAGGCTGATTGCCAGCGCATGAGTCAGGGCCAACAGCCCTCCCTTGCTCGCTGCGTACGCTTCAGTGTCAGGTTCCGACTGCCCGGCACGGGTTGAGGCCAGATTGACGATCGCGCCACTGTGAGCTCGCAGGTAAGGCGCGCAGTGCTTCGCCAACAGCATCGGCCCGCTGAGATTCACCGCCAGCACCCGATTCCAGTAAGACAGATCGAGGCTTTCCAGCGTGATGTTGTGCGGATCGGCAATGGCCGCATTGCACACCAGCGCATCAAGTCGGCCGAATTGCCCCAACACCTCAGCCACACCCAACGCCACCTGGCCTTCGTTGGATACGTCCATGGCGATGAACCAGGCGTTTTCGCCCAGCACCTTGGCCACTTTCGAACCGCGGACCCGGTCCAGGTCGGTCAGCACGACTTGCCAGCCTTCGCTGACCAGCCAGGCCGATATCCCCAGACCGATGCCCCGCGCAGCACCCGTGACCAGCGCAACGCGGCCATTGGTGCCCGTACCCGGCGTCGACAATTCGATCACAGCGCAGCCAGACCGCGCGCCAGATCGGCTTGCAGGTCTGTCACGTCTTCGAGGCCGACCGCGATGCGGATCAGGCTGTCACGAATACCCGCCGCTTCACGCTCCTGCGGCGCCAGACGACCGTGGGAAGTGGTGCCTGGGTGAGTGATGGTGGTCTTGGTGTCACCGAGGTTGGCCGTGATGGAAATCAGGCGAGTCGCATCGATAAAGCGCCAGGCGCCCTCTTTGCCACCCTTGACTTCGAAACTCACGACCGCGCCAAAGCCCTTCTGCTGGCGCTGGGCCAATTCGTGCTGAGGATGGCTTTTCAGCCCGGCGTAATGGACTTTCTCGATGCCTTCCTGCTGCTCCAGCCACTCGGCCAGTTGCTGGGCGTTGGCACAATGGGCCTTCATCCGCAGGTTCAGGGTTTCGAGGCCCTTGAGGAAAATCCAGGCGTTGAACGGACTCAGGGTTGGGCCTGCGGTGCGCAAGAAGCCGACCACTTCCTTCATCTGCTCGCTGCGACCGGCCACGACACCGCCCATGCAACGACCCTGACCGTCAATGAACTTGGTTGCCGAGTGCACAACGATGTCTGCACCGAGTTTCAATGGCTGCTGCAACGCCGGAGTGCAGAAACAGTTGTCGACCACCAGCATCGCGCCTTTGGCGTGAGCGATTTCCGATAACGCAGTGATGTCCACCAGTTCGGCCAGCGGATTCGACGGAGACTCGACGAACAGCAGTTTAGTGTTGGCCTTGATCGCCGCACCCCAGCCGGACAAATCTGCCAGGGGAACGTAATCGACTTCGACGCCAAAGCGCTTAAAGTACTTTTCGAACAGGCTGATGGTCGAGCCAAACACACTACGAGACACCAACACATGGTCGCCGGCGCTGCACAGGCTCATCACCACGGCCATGATCGCAGCCATGCCGGTGGCGGTGGCCACGGCCTGCTCGGCGCTTTCCAGCGCGGCAATACGCTCTTCGAATGCACGCACGGTCGGGTTGGTGTAGCGCGAGTAAACGTTGCCCGGAACTTCCCCGGCAAAACGCGCCGCCGCATCGGCAGCGGTGCGGAACACGTAACTGGAAGTAAAGAACATCGGATCACCGTGTTCGCCTTCTGGCGTACGGTGCTGACCGGCGCGTACGGCCAGGGTATCGAACGCTACGCCGTCGAGGTCGCTGTCCAGCCGACCGGCATCCCAATCCTGACTCATGCTGTCACTCCTTGCCTTACGCGGTAATGGATACTAAACCGGCCTGTAGGAGCAAGGCTTGCCCGCGATGGCGTCTTTGAAAACGCTATCGCGGGCAAGCCTTGCTCCTACAAGCCGGTAGTTACTCAGTTGTTATACAGATCAATGATCGCACTGACTGCCTGCGTCTTGACCTTGGAGGCATCGTTGCGAGCCTGCTCGATCTTGTTCAGGTAAGCCTCGTCGACGTCGCCGGTAACGTACTGGCCGTCAAACACTGCGCAATCGAATTTCTCGATCTTGATCTTGCCGCCACCGACTGCTTCGATCAAGTCAGGCAGGTCCTGATAGATCAGCCAGTCAGCGCCGATCAGATCCGCCACGTCCTGAGTTGAACGGTTATGGGCGATCAACTCGTGTGCGCTCGGCATGTCGATACCGTAGACGTTCGGGTAGCGAACGGCCGGTGCCGCGGAGCAGAAGTAAACGTTCTTGGCGCCCGCTTCGCGAGCCATCTGGATAATCTGCTTGCACGTGGTGCCGCGTACGATCGAGTCGTCCACCAGCATCACGTTCTTGCCGCGGAATTCCAGCTCGATGGCGTTGAGCTTCTGGCGTACGGATTTTTTCCGTGCAGCCTGGCCCGGCATGATGAAAGTCCGGCCGATGTAGCGGTTCTTCACGAAGCCTTCGCGGAACTTGACGCCCAAGTGGTTCGCCAACTCCAGGGCCGCAGTGCGGCTGGTGTCCGGAATCGGAATGACCACGTCGATGTCGTGTTCCGGACGCTCGCGCAGGATCTTCTCGGCAAGTTTCTCGCCCATACGCAGACGGGCCTTGTAGACCGACACGCCGTCGATGATCGAGTCCGGACGCGCCAGGTACACGTGTTCGAAGATGCACGGAGTCAGGGACGGGTTGTTTGCGCACTGACGGGTGTGCAGCTTGCCGTCTTCGGTGATGTAGACCGCTTCGCCCGGCGCGAGGTCGCGAATCAGGGTGAAACCGAGCACGTCCAGGGAGACGCTTTCGGAAGCAATCATGTACTCGACGCCTTCATCGGTGTGACGCTGACCGAAGACAATCGGGCGGATGCCATGCGGGTCGCGGAAACCGACGATACCGTAACCGGTCACCATCGCAACGACTGCGTAACCACCCACGCAACGGTTGTGCACGTCAGTGACGGCAGCAAATACGTCTTCTTCGGTAGGCTGCAACTTGCCGCGCTGGGCCAGCTCGTGCGCGAACACGTTCAGCAGTACTTCCGAATCGGAGTTGGTGTTGACGTGGCGCAGGTCAGATTCGTAAATCTCCTTGGCCAGCTGTTCAACGTTGGTCAGGTTACCGTTGTGCGCCAGGGTGATGCCGTAAGGCGAGTTGACGTAAAACGGTTGAGCTTCAGCCGAAGTCGAGCTGCCTGCGGTCGGGTACCGCACATGGCCAATGCCCATGTGCCCGACGAGGCGCTGCATGTGACGCTGATGGAACACGTCACGTACCAGGCCATTGTCCTTGCGCAGGAATAACCGGCCATCATGGCTGGTCACGATACCGGCAGCGTCCTGGCCGCGGTGCTGGAGGACGGTGAGCGCGTCATACAGCGCCTGATTGACGTTCGACTTGCCGACGATACCGACGATGCCACACATGCGACACAACCCCTACTTAGTGGAACTGGATTTACCGAGCACTTCCTGCGGCGTTGTAGGCGGCAGGAGGTGATCCTTGAACGGAATATCAACAGGTACGCTGATTCCGCTGGCTAGCCACTTGCTGGACATCCCGAGAATCAGGTTTTTCGACCAGTCAGCGACCATGACAAATTGGGGAAGCAATCTGGACTGCTGCCACCATTGATCCTGTTGTACCGGGCCCAGGCTCAACAGCCCTACCGCTACTACAACCAGCAGGCCTCCGCGCGCAGCACCGAAGACCATGCCCAGAAAACGATCGGTCCCGGACAGGCCGGTGACGCG